>Ga0137412_10001865_pt1 | contig 16526 bp, 12 predicted proteins | sample CZODoug2_1_16fun_FD_122160 | JGI IMG/M metagenome (GOLD analysis project Ga0137412, IMG submission 122160) | Vadose zone soil fungal communities from Angelo Coast Range Reserve, California, USA - CZODoug2_1_16fungal (Hybrid Assembly) | ecosystem: Environmental > Terrestrial > Soil > Vadose zone...
GTGGCGCGCGAGGTGGGCACCGAAGGGCGCTTGGGCGGCCAGGCCCAGGTGCCGGGCGTCGCCGGCACCTGGAAAGATCTCACCGACACGGTCAACGTCATGGCGGCGAATCTCACCGAACAGGTGCGCGGCATCGTGAAGGTGGTGACCGCGGTGGCCGACGGCGATCTCGAACAGAATCTCACCGTCGCTTCCAAGGGCGAGGTCGCGGCGTTGGCCGAGACCATCAACAACATGACCAACACGCTCGCTACATTCGCGGATCAGGTCACCACGGTGGCGCGCGAAGTCGGCGTCGAAGGCCGCTTGGGCGGCCAGGCGAACGTACCGGGCGCGGCGGGAACCTGGAAAGACCTGACCGGTAACGTAAACCTACTGGCGGCGAACCTGACCACTCAGGTGCGCGCCATCGCCGAGGTGGCGACCGCGGTTACCAAGGGCGATTTGACTCGCTCGGTGCAGGTGGAAGCGCGCGGCGAAGTCGCGGAGCTCAAAGACAACATCAATACCATGATCGGGAATCTGCGCCTCACGACGGATCGAAATACCGAGCAGGACTGGCTCAAGACCAACCTGGCGCGCTTCACGAACATGCTGCAGGGCCAGCGCGATCTGACCACCGTCGGCCGCATGCTGCTGACGGAACTGGCGCCGCTGGTGGAAGCGCAGCACGGCGTCATCTACCAGGTCGAGGCCGACGGCGCGGCGGACGGGCTCAAACTCTTATCGGCCTATGCGGACGGTGCGGCCGACGGCTATGCCGAGCGCTTGGGGCTCGGCGAGGGACTCATCGGCCAATGCGCGCGCGATGCCCGCTTGATGTTCATCACGGAAGTACCCAGCAACGTCGTGCCCATCACGTCCGGCTTGTTCAGGGCGCTGCCGCAGCACGTCATCGTCTTGCCGGTGCTGTTCGAGGGTCAGGTCAAAGCGGTCATCGAGCTCGCCTCGCTGGGCGCGTTCACCGACCTGCAGATGTCCTTCCTGGAACAGCTGACCACGTCCATCGGCATTGTGCTCAACTCCATCGAAGCGACCATGCAGACCGAAGGTCTGCTCAAGCAGTCGCAGCAGCTCGCGACGGAACTGCAGACCCAGCAGCGGGAATTGCAGCAGACCAACGAACAGCTGGAACAAAAAGCGCAGCAGCTTGCCGACCGCAACGTCGAGGTCGAAGCCAAGAACCAAGAAATCGAGCAAGCGCGCCGCGCGGTGGAAGAGAAGGCCACCGAGCTCGCGCTGACTTCGAAGTACAAGTCCGAGTTCCTGGCCAACATGTCGCATGAACTGCGCACGCCCTTGAACAGCATTCTCATTCTGGGTCAGCAGTTGACCGAGAATCCGGACGGCAATCTCACGCACAAGCAAGTGGAGTTCGCGCGCACCATCCATGGCGCGGGCACCGATCTGCTCAATCTCATCAGCGATATCCTGGATCTCTCCAAGATCGAGTCCGGCACCGTGTCGGTGGATGCCGAAGAAGTCTACTTCAGCAATCTCCTGGAAATGATAGCCCGGCCGTTCCGCCACGAAGCGGATAACCGGCGCTTGCAGTTCGAAGTGGCGGTCTCGCCCAATCTCGATCGCAGCATCATCACCGATTCGAAGCGGCTGCAGCAGGTGCTCAAGAATCTGTTGTCCAACGCGTTCAAGTTCACGGCGGAGGGCGGCGTGAAGCTGACGGTAGCGCCGGCGGCGAGCGGCTGGAACGCGGACCATCCCACGCTGCGGCTTGCGCCGACGGTGGTGTCATTCGAGGTCACCGATACCGGCATCGGGATCCCGCCCGAGAAGCAGCGCATCATCTTCGAGGCGTTCCAACAGGCCGATGCCGGTACCAGCCGCAAATACGGCGGCACGGGTTTGGGTCTTGCGATCAGCCGCGAACTCGCGAATCTCCTGGGCGGCGAAATCCAATTGCGCAGCGCGCCGGGCGTGGGCAGCGTCTTCACGCTCTATCTGCCGCTCACGTACTCGGGCGGCGCCACCGCCAAGTCGGCCGCCGCGCCGAGCGAGGGCGCGGTCAGCGCCCTCGCGGCGGCGCGATCCGCGGAACGTCCGGCGGAACCGATCCTGGACGATCGCGATGAAATCGTGCCGGGCGACAGCATCATGCTCATCGTCGAAGACGATCCGCGCTACGCGCGCATCATGGTGGCCGCCGCCAAGGACAGGGGCTTCAAGGTCCTGGTCGCGGATCGCGGCGCCGAGGCGCTGGGACTCGCGCGCGAGCACCTTCCGACCGCGATTTCGCTCGATATTTTCCTGCCTGACATGCTGGGTTGGAGCGTGTTGAGCCAGCTCAAGCAGGACCCGGCGACGCGCCACATTCCCGTGCAGATCGTGACCTTGGACGAGGACAGCCATCATGGCTTGGCGCGGGGCGCGTTCTCTTTCCTGCAAAAGCCCGCCACCGCCGAGGGCTTGCAAGGGGCGTTCGCGCGCATCAAGGGCTTTGCGGGTCCGCGCCGCAAACGTCTGCTGTTGGTCGAGGACGATGAGGCCGAGCGCAAAGGCGTGTCGGAATTGCTGAGCCACGAGGACATCGAAATCCTCACGGCCGATACGGGCGAGAAGGCACTGGCTAAGTTGCGGGAGTATCCGGTGGACTGCGTGGTGCTGGACTTGAAGCTGCCGGACATGTCGGGCTTCGAAGTGCTGGAGAGAATTCGCGACGACGCGTCCCTGTGCGATGTGCCGGTGGTGGTCTTCACCGGCCGCGAGCTGTCCGCCGACGAGGACGCGAAGCTGCATACCATGGCCCGCAGCGTGGTGGTGAAGGGAGTCGAATCTCCGGAACGGCTGTTGGATGAAACCGCGCTGTTCCTGCATCGCGTGGTCGCCGATCTGCCGCCCGCGAAGCAGCTCATGTTGCAGCGTTTGCACAGCTCCGATGAAGATCTCATGCATCGGACCGTGCTTCTGGTCGACGATGACTCGCGCAATATTTTCGCGCTCTCCAGCGTCTTGGAGAGACGCGGGATGGAGGTGTTGACGGCGAGCACCGGCAGCGAGGCGCTCGCCGTGCTCGAGTCGCGTTCCAATGATGTGGCCATCGTGTTGATGGACATCATGATGCCGGGCATGGACGGCTACGAGACCGTCCAAGCCATTCGCGAGAAGCCGGGCTTCCGCCGCCTGCCCATTCTGGCCCTGACCGCGAAAGCCATGAAGGGCGACCGCGAAAAGTGTCTCGAGGCGGGCGCGTCGGATTACCTCGCAAAACCGGTGAACGTCGAGCAATTGCTCTCCGCCCTGCGCATGTGGCTGCATCGCTGAGGATAAGGAGTTTCCTAGCCTATGAATTCGGCGGACAAGGTGAATATTCTGCTGGTCGACGACAGCCAAGCCAAGCTGCTGAGCCACGAAGCCATCCTGGCCGAGATCGGCGAGAACCTCATCAAGGCGTCCTCGGCGCGTCAGGCGTTCGAAGTGCTGCTCAAGAACGAAGTGGCGTTGATCCTCATCGACGTCTGCATGCCGGATCTCGACGGCTTCGAACTGGCGGCGATGATTCGCGATCATCCACGCTTCCAGACCACGGCCATCATCTTCGTCTCGGCGGTGATGATGACCAAGCCGGATCAGCTGCGCGGTTATCAATTGGGCGGCGTCGACTACGTGCCGGTCCCCGTCGTGCCGGAGCTGCTGCGCGCAAAGGTCAAAGTCTTCGTGGAGCTGTACCGCAAGACCCGTCAATTGGAACGGTTCAACGCCGAACTGGAACAGCGGGTGGCGGAGCGCACCGCGGAACTGCAGCGCTTCAACGAGGAGCTCGAACAGCGCATCGACGAGCGCACCCGCGAGCGTGAGACCGCGCTGGCGCAGCTGTTCGAGGCGCAGAAGATGGACACCATCGGTCAGTTGACCGGCGGCGTCGCGCACGACTTCAATAATTTGCTGATGGCCGTGTTGGGCAGCCTCACTCTATTGGAAAAGCGTCTGCCGCCCGACGATCAGCACAACCGCCGCCTGCTGCAGAACGCGGTTCAAGGAGCGCAGCGCGGCGCCGCGCTGACGCAGCGCCTGTTGGCGTTCTCCCGCCGGCAAGAGCTCAAGCCGGAATCGATCGACCTTGGGCAGCTCGTGACCGGGATGGTGGAACTCTTGAAGCGCGCCTTGGGCCATGGCATTGAATTGAAGCTCAACTTCCCGAGCCTGTTGCCGCCCATCCTCGCGGACGCCAACCAGCTCGAGCTGGCCCTGCTCAATCTGGCGTTGAACGCGCGCGATGCCATGCAGATGGGAGGCAAACTGATGATCACGGCCGTGGCCGAGACCAAAGCCGCTTTCGGACCCGAACAGCCGCTGGCCGCGGGCGATTATGTGCGGATCACCATCGGCGATACGGGAGTCGGCATGGACGGCCACACCTTGGCCAAGGCCACCGAACCGTTTTTCACGACCAAAGGTCCCGGCAAGGGCACCGGCCTCGGCCTATCCATGGTTCACGGACTCGCGGCCCAGTCCGGCGGTCTGCTGCGAATCCACAGCGAGCCGAACGTGGGCACCATCGTCGATCTGTGGCTGCCGCGGGCGACGACGTCCGCCGTGTCGGTGATTCGAAACGCGCCGCCCGCTGAACTGTCGCCGCACACCGAGCCTTGCAACGTGCTCGTCGTCGATGACGATCTGCTAGTCATGGCGGGGACGGCGGCGATGATCGAGGACCTCGGCCACACTTCGATCGAGGCGCACTCGGCCGCGGAGGCTCTGGCCAAGCTCGCGTCCGGCATCGAGATCGACGTGGTATTCACGGATCATGCGATGCCGGCCATGACGGGATTGCAGCTTGCGGCGTGCATTCAAGACCGATTCCCGGGGCTGCCCATCATCCTCGCGACCGGCTACGCAGAACTGCCGGTCGATCCGGCGAAAATGGGAGTGCTGAAATTGGCGAAGCCCTGCAGCCAGCACGATATCGCGACCGCGATTCACATGGCCATGCGGTCGCGTGACGAAGTGAAATTCGCACAGCCTATGGCAGCGCGGATCTAGTAGGCGTAGGCGCACATCCCGCCAGATCCCGTATCGCCTCGATGACCACGGCGGGCTTGTCGCGCTGAATGTAGTGGCCGCTGTCCTCGACGAACACGTGGCGGGCGCCGGGAAAGTCCGCGGCGATATTGTTCTGCAGCGCCACCGCCGTTTCGTGCTGATACTCGGTTTCATGGGCGCCGACCCGGGTGCTGGAGAGCACGATGGTGGGGATCGCCGCAGCGCTCGGGCTGCCGTTGACCTCGAGACCCGCCTCGGCGCTGTCGCTGAGTTCGCGGCGCATGACCAGCGGCATGTACAGCGTAATCGCCGTGCGCGCTTGGTAAGGCGTGTTCGCGGTGGCATCGACCTTGAGGCCTTGCTGCCAGTGGGTGGAGTCGATGAGCACCAGCCCCGCGACCTCGTCCGGAAAATTACGCGCGAAATACTGCATGTATAGGCCGCCCAGGGAGTGCCCGACGAGCACGTAGGGGGGATGCAAATTTCTGCGCTGCAATTCGTCGCGCAGCTCGCCGACGATGGTTGCGGCATCGCGTGCCGCTACGGCCGGGTCGCTGTCGAGATAGCCGGCGCGATTGTAGGAGAAGGTGAGGGCGCAGTTCGCCGCGACGCGCGATTGAACGGTCTGCCAAATGTCCAACGTATCGCCGAATCCCGATTCGAGCACGATGGTCCGCGGCCCCGCGCCTTCGATGTGGGCTCGATGATGGGGGGGAACCTCGGTATTCGCGCCGACCGCCGCACAGACTGCGGACAACGCCACGCTCAAGGCCGATTTGACCACCACATTCATCGCGATGCCCTCGCCTCTTTGAGGGTAGCGCTCGGCCCCGCAGGTCACAAGGGGAATTTCTTCGCCTCGTGTGCGTCAGGCACGGGTGCGTCAGAGGCGGGAGCGTCAGGCGCGGTTTCGTCACGCGCGGGTTCACGGTGATACGGCAGCCAGGCGTAAATCTCGGGTGATGTCTGTGGATACGCCAAGAAGTCCTCGCGCGCCTCGTCCGCATAATCCACCCTGCGGCGGTACAGGCGCCATATGGTAAATAGCGTGAACGCGAGCGTAAGTGCGATCACGTAGACAAAAAACGCGCGCGGCGTTGTGAGCTGGATGGCATACGTTCCGGTGGTGGGTCCAATTGCCGCACCGAGCGCCCAGACGAACAGCAGCGTCGATGACAGCGCCACGTAGTCAGCCATCACGGCGCGGTCGTTGGCATGCGCCACGCCGACTGCATACAGGCTCTCGGCGAGACCGCCGAAAACCGCAAACAATACAGCGAGCAACAGGAACGGCGTCTGGCGGTCGACCATGACGAGAGCGGCCGCGACGGCGAGAACGCCGCTGCCCAAGCCGATCAAGGCGTAGCGCCGGTCCACTTTGTCGGAGAAGTAGCCGATGGGCCATTGCAGGAACAGGCCGCCCAGGGAAACGCAGGCCATCAGCGTGACGATGTGCCGCTGATCGAAGCCGATGCGTTCGCCGAACAAGGGCCCGACCGTGGTGAACGCCGTCAGGATCAATCCGTTCAAAAGGCAGGCGAGCACGCTGACCGGCGAGGTGCGCAGCGCCTTCAAGATCTCGAGTTTCACGCCATGGGGAAGGATGGGAGCGCGAACGTCGATCGCCACCATCGGTACCAGCGCGAGGATGGTCGCGATGCCGGCAAGGAACAAGAGCTCGGGGCCGCGCACGTTGAGGTTCTGGGTGAACAGTTGGCCCAAGCCAAAGAAAAGGCCATACACGAGTACATAAATGGTCAACACTCGGCCGCGCTGCTGGTTCGGCACCAGCGCGTTCAGCCAGCTCTCGACGATGATGGCGAGACCCGCGGCATTCAGGCCGATCAGGAAACGCAGCGGTACGATGGCCGGAATGCTGTCTGCGAAATGCAGCCCGAGAATGGCGACGGCTTTCATGCCGGCAAAGGCGGCATACGCCCGTTCGAGTCCCACCGGGGCGATGATTTTGTGCGCGTACAGGCAGCCGGCCAAGAAGCCCAAGGCCTCGGCCGTTGCGAACAGACCGATAACGCCGGGAGAATAGCTCATCGCGGAGAATCGCAGCGGCAACAGCGATCCCAGTACGCCGGCGCCGATCATGATGAGCGCGGTGCTGGCAAGCGGGGGCACCACGCGCCATGGGATGGCGGCCGCGCCGCTGCGGTCAGCGGAGTCATGTTCCATGACGATACCAGCGGTTGCACGCAAACAGGATGGTTATGCCGACGAGGGCGCAGCCGATGGCGAACCATTCTTCGCGCTCGAGCGTGAGGAGGATACCGCACAGTCCCGCGATGCCGAGCAACGGCAGTGTCGGGCCGCCAGGCAGGCTCAGCGGTTTCTGCGCCTGTGCCGCATTGCGGCGTTGCAGTTGCCACGCAGCGGCGCAGCTCGCGATGTAGACGAAACAAAAGGCGCCGCCGGAGACGAGTGCGAGGGTGGTGAAGCCGCCGGCGGACGCCGCCGCCCAAGCGGCCAGCGAGTGGCCGATGATGGCCAGCAGCGGCACGCGTTTGGTTTTGGTCAGCGACGCGATTCGAGCCGGTAGAAAGCCATCGCGTGCCAGCGCGTACAACAGACGCGAGGAACCCAGCAAGTCGCCCTGCATGCAGCCGAAGAGTGAAACGGCTGCCACGAGCACCAGCAAGCGGCCGCCGCCCGGAGCGATGCGGTCGGCCACCGCCGCGAGCGGGGCGTTGTTGCCGATCAAAGCGGCGCCCAGCACGCCTTGAGCAATCCATTGCAGGCCCACATACAAGGCGATCACCGTAGCGACGCCGGCGAGTGCGGCTTTGGGGACGATACGCGCCGGGTTTCGTACTTCGCCCGATGGCGCAAGGGCCGTCTCGATACCGGAGTAGGCGAATACCACGATCACCAGCGAGTTGCCGATCGAATTCCAGGTCGGCACACCGGCTACCTTAAGGCTATCCCAATGCACGAACCATGAACCGGCGCAGACCAGCAGCAGCAAGGGCAGTACCTTGGCGGCGGCAAAAATCAAAATCGCGGCCGCGCTGAGCTTGATGCCGCGCGCGTTGAGCGCCGCCAGCAACGCATACATGGCCAGCAGGAACATCGAGCGCGGCACGGGCAAGGCGAGGCTCGGAAAAACATGCGCCGCCTGATTTGCCGAGATGGCGGCCAAACTGGCGTTTCCGGCAACACTCGAAATCCATAGAAACGCAGCGGTCGCAAATCCTGGAAAGGGACCGAACGCAGCGGCGACATAGCTGTAGGGTCCGCCGGTAACCGTCGCGCGGCTTGCGGCCGCCGCGAAGCACAGTGTTATCGGCACGAACAGAAATGCTCCGATGACGAACGCCAGCGGCGCCGCCGCGCCCATGGAAGAGGCCAGCGTGCCGGGCAGCGCGAAAATGCTGCCGCCGATCGTGACGTTGACGATGGAGGCGGCGAGCGCCCAGAAACCCATGGCGCGAATCAGCGCCGATTCGCTCGCGCGTGCGTTGGATACGGGTTCGAACATTGGGGGGTTGCGGCGTGGGGGCCGCCAAGCATACCGCAGGCGAAGCTGGTTGCGCGCTCGCGCGCGAACGGCATCGTGTCCGCACCCTCACGCCGGGCGCGATCTTCTCGCGCTCACGGAAATTCCCGGCTATCGGGAGAGCTTGCCGGCAGCATGTCGGCATTCCTCGTGAGGTAGTGGCGCACCTCGCCGACGAAGGCTTTGATATCGCCTTCCGTCATCGGCAGCGACAGGTTGATCATGCCGCGCTGGGCGACGTAGTAGCCGCGCACGATCATTTCCAACTGGAACAGCCGCCGCATAGGCGCCGCGGGGGGTTCCACCAGCGACGGCTCGGTCAGCCTTAAGTCATTCCAGTGAGTGTTGAGCACGCCGCCGAGTCCCGTGGCGTGAAAACTCAAGCCCAGCGAGCGGCCGAGCGCATTCAATTGCAGGCGCAGACTATCGCCGAGAGAGTTCAGCCTGACGCAGGCCTCCGGCGTGTACACGTCGCGGGCCCCGACCAGCCCCGCGGTCATGGCGACGACGTTGTTGTTGAAGGTACCGCCTTGCGATAACACCCCGCCCTTGGTCATGTCGAGATGGCGCATCAGCTCGCGCGAGCCGCCGAACGCGCCGAACGCAAAGCCGCCGCCCCAAAACTTGCCGAGGGTCGTCAGATCCGGAGCGATGCCGCGCAGACCCTGCATGCCGCCGGGCGCGAGCCGCGAAGTCATCACTTCGTCGAATATGAGCACGATCCCCAGCCGTCGAGTCTCTTCGCGCAGCATGGCGAGGAATTCGGGCGTGGCTGGAATGGCGCCGCCGGAACCCAGCATGGGCTCGACGATGACGGCCGCAAGGTCGGTGCTGTTCGACTTCAGCGCGGCGCGGGTACCCGGAATATCGTTATAGGTCGCCTTGACCAACGGGAACGGCACGCTCAAGGGCGCATCAACCGACCCGTAGATCATGAAGCCGCCGTGATAGCAGCCGTTGAACACCAACAGTTTCGGGCGCTTCGCCGCATGGCGCGCCAGCTGCGCTGCGAATAGGCAGGCTTCGGAACCCGAGTTGCAGAATCGAACCTGTTCCATGGAAGGGATGCGCCGCGATATGAGCTCGGCCAGTTCCATTTCCTTGGTGTTCAAACCGCTCAGGGAAACGCCGCCCCGCATCGCCTCGCCAACGGCCTCTTGAATGGGCGCGCAGGTATGGCCATACACTCCCGCGGCATAGTCCCCCACCATATTCAAATACTCGTGGCCGTCGAGATCGGTGATCCGGGCGTCGCGGCCGCCGGCGATGGTGAGCGGGAATGGCGCGTAGAAAAGTGTTTGGCGGGAGTGGCCCCCCGGCAGTACATGGCCTGCGCGTTCATGACGCGCCCGGCTCATGGGGTTCTGGGCGGCATAGGCTTGTTCGGCGCGCAGTAGGGCCGCTTCGACGGCAGGCGAGTGGTCCGGCTTGACCGCCGTGTTCATGTATCGGCCCGTTGCGATGGGCCATTGAACGGAGCCGCCGGCAGGCCGAGAAGTGTACGCGTTTCTGCGGGAGTCGAAATCTTGCGGTTGAGTTCACCGGCGATGCGCACCACGCGCCGCACCGCTTCGGCGTTGTCGACAAATTTGCGGCCGCGGCTGTGGTACAGATTGTCCTCGAGACCCACGCGTGCATGTCCGCCCATGAGCAGCGCAAGAGTGGTCAGCGGCAGTTGGAACGGTCCGATGCCGGAACACAACCAAATGGTCCGGTCGGGCAGTTCCTTCAGCAACTGCAAGACGTTCTCGGGCGTGGGGTAGCTCGCCGTCTGGGCGCCCATGACGGTCTGGATCAGGTACGGCGGTTCCACCAAGCGCCGCTCGATGAGATCGCGAATGACCCAAGCGCCGCCGCTGTGATAGGTCTCCATTTCGGGTTTAATGCCGCGCTTTTGCATCTCGGCGGCGAACCGCTCGACAATTCCGTAGGTAAAGGGGATGCAGGTATCGATTTCCGTTTCCGCGCGCGGGTTGGGCATCGGCTCGGGCCGAGCCTTCATGGTGAAGCGGCTCATGTCGGGCGTGAGATTCAACGAGGCCACATCGGGCAGGGCGTCGAGACATGACAGCCGCTCCTCCATGTTCATTTGCAGATCGCCGCCGGTGGTGTTGTTGATGACGATGTCGGGACAGCGAGCGCGGATCTTATCGTTGACCTCCCGCCAGTCCGCAACGCGGCGCGCACCCAAGGTTAGATCGCGCGGGTCGCGCGCATGCACGTGCACCATGGACGCGCCCGCCTCGTAGGCGGCGTGCACCGAGTCGGCGATTTCATCGGGTGATTCGGGAAGCCGCTCGTGTGTTTCCCTGCCTTGAATACCGCCGTTGCATGCCACGCAGATCATGGCGGGCGGGAATCCGGCGCGGGTCTGCTCCATGAACTCGAAGGTATCGGCGTAGCGCCAGGCAAGCTTTGCCATAGAGAGATCCTTCACTTCTGCGGATATGATCAGATCATGCGCACATTGATCACGTCAAGAACCGTGGCAGGTCACCCCCGGGCGCGCGTTCTGGCCGTCAGCTGCGGCTATCCAGCCACTCGATGATGTTCGCGACCGTGTCGCCATAGAAGCGCCGGTACAATCCGCGGGACACGTATCCGATATGCGGAGTCGCCAGCAGCGTATCGAGCTTGCGGTACGGATGATCGGGCGCCAGGGGTTCCGTGTCGAAGACGTCGACCGCTGCGCCGGCAATTCGACCGCTCTGGAGCGCGCCGATGAGCGCGGATTCCACCACGATCGGACCGCGCGAGGTGTTGATCAATCGCGCCGTCGGTTTCATCAGCGCGAATTCCGCGGCGCCGATCAGACCCCTGGTTCGCTGGCTCAGCACCAGATGAATGGACACGATGTCCGCTTCGCGCAGCAACTCTTGTTTGGAAACCAGGCGAGCACCCGCAGCCGCGGCGGCGGGCGCGGTCAGGTTCTGACTCCACGCGATCACATTCATGCCGAACGCGAGCGCCACTTTGGCGACTTGGGAACCCACGCTTCCCAATCCGATGATGCCCAAGGTGCTGTTCGCCATGTCGTCGCCCACCGTTGTCTGCCAACCGCCGCCGCGCAGCGCCGCGCTTTCAGTGGTGATATGACGGGCACTCGCCAGAATCAGCGCCCAGGTGTGTTCGATGGTCGGTGTGGACGTGTAGCCGGTGTGCACAACCTTGATGCCGCGCTCGCTCGCCGCAGCGGCGTCGATCGAGGCGTTGCGCTGGCCGGTGGAACAGATCAGCTTCAAGTTGGGCAGACGTTCGATGGCATCCCGGCGCAGCGGAGTCCGTTCCCGCATGACGCAAACGACATCGTAGGGGCGCAATCTGTCGACCACGGCGTCGATGTCCGCCAGATGATCAGAGAACACAGTCAGCTGCGCGCGTTTTTCCACTTGCGACCAATCGGCCAGCCCCAGCGCCACCCCTTGATAATCGTCCAATACGGCAATTCTCACCGGTTCCGAGGTAGTCATGCGCTCTCCTGTGCCGGGCTCACGCGAACTTTCAAGAGAACCTCTCCTACGGCCCAATCCGCTCGGCAACGCCGTTTATGCGCTCGACCTTCGCCATCGGCAGGCTGGCACGCATAACGAAACCCATCGACTCGTACAGCCGCCGCGCCGCCGCGTTGCCCTCGCTGACGTGCAAAAACGACATGACACCGCGCTCCCTGTGTCGACGCAGGAGCGCATGCGTCAAGCGCCGGGCGCAGCCGCGGCCGACGAAGTCCGGGTGCGTACAGACACCGCTGATTTCTTGCAAGCCATCGAGTGCCAGGCGCTCGCCGGCCATGGCGATGAGGGCCGCGTCCGCGAATATCCCGAGGTAGAGACCCAATTCGGCAGTACGTTCGCGAAAGTAATCGGGAAACGCGATCCGCGCCAGCGCCAGCATGCTTGGGCTATCGGCAATGCCCAGCGCTCGAATGTCGGCATCGTCGGGTGCCGCCGGCGACGCGCCGGGGGCGGGCATCATTTGCAGTATCAGAGACCGCGACACCACGTGCCAGCCGTCGGGCAACGTATCGGGAAGCACGCCGACAAAGTAAGCGGGGTCGCGGAACCCGCAATCGACCGCGCCGTTCAAATCCGGCAGGGCAGCGGCGGCCGGGATCGCGATGAACGGGGCAATCCTGCTCGGGTACCAGTGGGCGTCGCCGATGAACTCGGCAAAATGTCGATGCGGTCCATTCAAGGCGTGCCAGATCGGGTTGTCGAGCTCGGCGTAGTTCGTGCGTCGTATCTGCGGCATGGCTGCAATCCTACACGCGATTGCGCCGGCAGCGGAGTTGGCGCGCCCGCGAGATGGTGGGCAGCCACGGGACGCGAACGATTGGATAACTGGACGAGGGAAATCGGTCAACCGAATTCGTTCGCGGCCCCGCGGTGCCCTGATGCGACCTTACCGAATCCCGCGGACGTTACCAACACCAGTTCGTTATATCGACATATCCGTCCCCGCCAATGCTAGATTACCGCGCTAGGGAACCGGACCAGGAGCGGCGATGACGAACATTCATTTGATTGGCGGCGAGAAGGGCGGAGTGGGTAAGTCTCTGGTCGCGCGGCTGCTGGCGCAGTACATGATCGACAACAACATACCCTTTCTCGGGTTCGATTCGGATCGTTCGCACGGTGCCCTGCTGCGCTTCTATTCCGGCTACGCGTCGCCCGTGTTGATCGACAGCTACGAAAGTATGGATGCCATCGTCGAAGCGGCCGCCGAAATTCCAGACCGCCGTATTCTGGTCGATCTTGCCGCACAGACGGAGGAGCGGTTGACGAGGTGGATGGACGATTCTCAACTGCTCGAAGTCGCGCCCGAACTTGGCTTGCACATCCGCTACTGGCACGTCATGGATGCGGGGCAGGATTCCGTGGCTCTGCTCAAGCGCCTGCTGGATCGCCACGGCACGCGATTGAACTACGTGTTGGTCCTGAATGAAATTCGCGGCGATGACTTCCGTATTCTCGATAAGTCCGGCGAGAAGGAGCGCGCCCTCAGCTTGGGTTCAACCGTCGTCCACATAAAGCGCCTGAATGAAATATCGATGATCAAGATCGACGCGAGCAGCTCCAGTTTCTGGGCGGTGGCGAACAAGAGCGAGGGCGATACCAGCGGACTGCGCCTGCTCGAGCGGCAGCGCGTCAAAGTGTGGCTTAGGAACGCGTTCAACGAAATAGCCAAGCCGGGAGTGTAGGCTCCCAGCGCGGATTCGATTGGCTGAGGGCTCGTGTCTTTTTCTCGGTAAACTCGGCAGTTAATTTCGTTTTAGTTTCTGTTCGGCTCTCGCAGACTGCATGCACGCGAGCGAAGATCTTTCATCTTTGCCGCCGCAACAAACAGTCAAGGAGTAGTCATGAACAGTTTTACCGTAACGGCCATCGGCAATCTCGCCAAGAATCCCGAATTGGCGCTCAAGGGCGATACGAGCTATACGCGCATCTGTCTGGTGGGCAACGATTATGCGGGAAAGGACGACCAAGGCAATGTGCGCGAGGCCGTCACCACCCTGTGGTTCGTGGCCTTCGAGAGTCTCGGCGAGGCGATCGCAAAGAACGCGCGCAAGGGCGACCAGCTCTTCGTGCAAGCGCAGATTCGTTCAAATAACTGGACGGATAAAGACGGCGAAAAACAATACGACCATTCATTCGTAGTTCAGAACTTCCGATTCGGGGCCCCCGGAAAGGCTAAACGCGAACAGTTCGCGGCCCGCGATGCGAAAGAGATCGGTGCGCTGGAAGCCGAAGTGTAACTCGTCCCTGCGCTCTCGAGTTCATACGGAAAAGGAATTCCGCCATGCATCACCCCTGCACGCAGCGCTTCGTCGGAACGCACACTGCTCTGACGTCACTGCTCATCGCGCTGGTCGCTTTCGTTCCTGATTTGGCGTTGGCTCAAGCATCGCCGTTCATGACCGGAGCGACCGCTCTTCAGACCAATATTCTCGCCTGGTTGACGCCCGTCGCAATCATTCTGGTGATGGTCCTGGGAGGTATGGCCATGGCCAACCGCGTGTCGTGGGGGTGGTGCATCGGCGCAATTCTGGGCATAGCGATCGCCTTCGGCGCGCCTCAGATCGTTACCTGGGTTCGCGGCATGTTCGGCGTCTAGTCATGAGCGGCAGCATCGGTTTGACGGTCGATCCCTTGTTCGTGGGCGCCACGCGCCCGCCGATGCGGTGGGGAGTCACCTATTCGGCGCTTCTGTTCAACCTGGTTTTCACAATGGAAGTGTTTTTGCTGACGAAAAACCTCCTGATGCTGCTCATCAGCGCCCCCGTCCATGGTGTTTGCATGTTGCTGTGCGCCCGTGATGCCCGATTTTTCGATCTCGCGTTGCTGTGGATCCGCACTCGTCTGCCGGCGTTGTTCGCCAATCATCACGTGTGGAGAGCGAGCAGCTATTGTCCGCTGGCTCTCGATCTGCCCGACAATCGCGGACGGCGGCGCCATGGGACGGTCGAAATCCGATGCGCATCTTGAATCGCAGCGCGGCGTCGCGGCGTGAGATCTCGGCCGCGGATCGTATTCCCTATGCCGCTCATGTCGCGGCGCATGTCGTGCGCACGGCTTTCGGCGATTACCTACAGACGTTTCGCTTGGGCGGTGCGGCATTCGAGAGCAACGACGACGAGGAACTCAATAATTGGCACGAGCGGTTGAACGTGCTGTGGCGAAACATTGCCGGCCCCAGTGTGGCTCTTTGGACTCAGGTCATTCGGCGCCGCGCGCAGATCCGGAACTCCGATGACGCTGCATCGGCTGCGCGGCGCGATTGCGACTTCGCCGATCGGCTGCAGGCTCGGTACCGACATCGCATCTGCGGCGAAACGCTGATGCAGAACGAAATATATCTGAGCGTCCTCTATCGACCGGCCGCCGGGCTCGCGACGGGATTGGTCTCGCGAGCGCTCGCCAGGACGCCGCGCGGCTCCCGATGGGAACTCGTTGATGCCCTCGAAACCTGCGAAAAATTGTCGCAGACGTTGTCCGCATCGCTGGTGCGGTACGAACCGGAACTCTTGGGCTGCTATCGGCATGACAGGGTTTGGTGCTCGTCCCTGCTCGAATACCTCGGACTTCTCATCAACGGCGAGTGGCAGCGCATGCCGCTGCCGCGGGCACCTCTGAATCAGGTGCTCACGAGCGGGCGCCTGCTTTTCGGCACCGAAACCATAGAGTATCGATCCCCCACGGAGACTCGCGTGGGCGCGATGCTGGGAATCAAGGAGTATCCGACGCCGACGACCGTCGGTATGTACAACCAGCTGCTGTCGGCGCCGTTCTCGTTCGTGCTGACTCAGTCTTTCGCGTTCCTCACCAAGGCCACCGGTCAAGGGCTGCTGCAGCGTCAATTCAACCGCATGGCCAATGCCGGTGATTTCGCGGTCTCGCAAGCGGCCGAGCTCAAGGAAGCCCTCGATGCCCTGACCAGCAATGAATTCGTCATGGGCGATCACCATTTCAGCCTGCAGGTGATGGCCGAGATCACGGAGGCGAGCGGCGATGCCTCCGGCGCAAAGCGGCTCAAGGGGCTCAATGATCGCATTGCCCTGGCGCGCAGCCTGCTCGCGGATACCGGCATGCTCGTCGCGCGAGAGGACCTGGCGCTCGAGGCGGCGTTCTGGGCGCAACTGCCGGGCAATTTCCCGGTTCGGCCGCGAAAGGCGCCGATAACGTCGCGAAATCTTTCGGCAATGGCGCCGTTCCACAATTACCCGCTGGGGCGGGCCATCGGCAATCATTGGGGCGAAGCGTTGACATTGCTGATAACCAGCGCTCGCTCGCCCTATTATTTTTCGCTGCATGCGAGCGATCCCGCCGATCCTGAGGGCGGCAGCCGTAAGGATACGGGCCACACCCTCATCTGCGGACCCACGGGGTCCGGGAAAACCGTGTTCATCGGATTTCTCATTACCATGCTGGTCCGGCAGGGCGCTACTCAAATCGTCTTCGACAAGGATCGCGGGCTCGAGATTCTGGTGCGTGCCCTGGGCGGTGAGTATTTCCTTCTCGAGAGCGGC
>Ga0137412_10001868_pt1 | contig 16517 bp, 14 predicted proteins | sample CZODoug2_1_16fun_FD_122160 | JGI IMG/M metagenome (GOLD analysis project Ga0137412, IMG submission 122160) | Vadose zone soil fungal communities from Angelo Coast Range Reserve, California, USA - CZODoug2_1_16fungal (Hybrid Assembly) | ecosystem: Environmental > Terrestrial > Soil > Vadose zone...
GTCCATCTCGGTGAGGATCTGGTTGAGCGTCTGCTCGCGCTCGTCATTGCCACCGCTGATGCCGCCGTAGTTGCCCGAGCGCGAGCGACCGATTGCGTCCAGCTCGTCGATGAAGACGATCGAAGGCGCGGCCTCCTTCGCCTGCTTGAAGAGATCACGCACGCGGGAGGCGCCCACGCCCACGATCGCCTCGACGAACTCGGAGGCAGACAGGGAGAAGAAGGCGGCGTGCGCCTCGCCGGCCACCGCGCGGGCGAGCAGCGTCTTGCCGGTCCCCGGCGGCCCCACCAGCAATACCCCTTTGGGCATGCGCGCGCCGAGGCGGCCGTAATGCTGTGGTTGCTTCAGAAATTCCACGACCTCCCGCAATTCCTCCTTCGCCTCGTCAACGCCGGCCACGTCGGCGAAGGTGACGCCGGTCGCCTTCTCCATCATCACCTTGGCGCGGCTCTTGCCGATGGACATCAAACCGCCCATTCCCTGCTTCTCGGCGAAATTGCGGAACAGGAAGAACCACAGGACGAAAAACGCCAGGACGGGCGCCACCCAGGAGATCACGTCCCTGAGAAACGTGCCTTCGTACTCGCGGGTGTAAGGCACGTTGAAGCGCGAAAGCCGCTGAGCCAGATCCGGCTCGACGAGGTTGGCGGCGAGGACGCGCTTGCCCTGCTCGCTCGGCTCCTTCAGATACCCCACGATGTGGCGCTCGGTGACCACCACTCGCGCCACGCGGCCCTCTTCCAGCGCGCGTTCGAACTCGCTGTAGGGAACGACTTCGGTCAGCCGGGCCTGGCCCCACCACGACTGGATGAGCACGAGGACCGTGATCGCGAAGATCAGGTAGCCGACGTTCCATTGCGCTTCCTTCTTGTTCATCGAGCAGCTTCCCTTTCGCAGAAATTCCGCAGATCGACGACCTCACTTGAGCGATCCGCGCATGCTGAAGAATACGGAGCGCTCCCAACGAAATCTATTGCACCTTGGTTTAGGCCCCTGCGCCTTTTCGATCACTTCCGCGTCTCCAGGGCGGAGCGCACGGCGTTCAAGAGATCTTCGTCGCTGAACGGCTTGCGCAGGAAAGCCAGCGCGCCCGAGCGCAACGCCCGCGCCCGCATCCGGCCGTCGCTGTCTTCCTGCGCCGTGATGAAGACGACCGGGACGTGGATGCCGTCCGCGGCCAGATGCTCCTGCAGCTCGAGCCCGCTCATTCCGGGAAGGCGCACATCGAGTATCAGGCACCCGGCTCCTTCCAGTGCTCTGGCCTGCAGGAAGTCCTCCGCCGAAGCAAAACTCACGGCCTTGAGCCCGGCGGATTTCAGCAGGTTTTCTGTCGCCTCGCGCAGCGCAGACTGGTCGTCCACGACGGCGACGACGGTTTGAACTCCAGGTGTTCTCGCCGGTCTGCTTCGCATGCCGGGAGAATAGGAATTCGGATGCTACGAATCCATTACACCTAGGTATAAGTCGGTTTGCCCTGAGGGTGTAAAGGGCGGAGTTGCTCGAGTATCCGTACCAGCTCCGCAAGCGATCCGGCCTTCATCTTCCGCATCACGTTGCGGCGGTGAACCTTGACCGTGATCTCGCTGATGCCGAGCTCGGCCGCAGCCTGCTTGTTGAGCATGCCGCGCACGATCAAGGGCGCCACTTCCCGCTCGCGGGCCGTGAGCGTATCGTAGCGGCCGCGAATTTCAGTGAGGGCCGCGCGCTCTTTTCTAGCTTCCTGGTCACGCTCCAGCGCCTGTCCGATGGCATCCAGAAGGTCCTGGTCGCGAAAAGGCTTGGGCAGGAATTCGGCCGCGCCGGCCTTCATGGCGCGAACGCTCATCGGGATGTCGCCGTGGCCGGTGATGAAAATGATCGGGATGCGCCCGGCGAGCTCGCGCTGAAGGTCGAGCCCGCTCAGGCCCGGCATCCGGACATCGAGGACGAGGCATGCGGCGGCGTCCGGGCGCGGAGAGTTCAGGAAGTCCTGGGCGGAAGCGAAGGCTTCGGCGCGCAGCCCGACCGACCGGATCAGGCCGCAGAGCGCCTCGCGCACGGCCGGGTCGTCGTCGACCACGAAGACCACGGCCTCCGCCGGCTTCACGCGGCGATCCGCGCTGCGAGCGGCAGCGTGAACTGAAAAGTCTCGCCCGCGATCTCGTTCGCGCTCGCCCAGAGCCGCCCTCCGTGGGCCTCGACGATCGACCGGCTGATCGCCAGGCCCATTCCCATGCCTTCGGGCTTGGTGGTGTAGAAGGCGTCGAAAATCCGGTTGCGGTGCTTCGGGTCGAGCCCCACCCCGGAATCGCGAACCGCCACGCGCACCCCCTCCGCCTCGTGCTTGTCGGTTTCCACCTCCACGACCCGATCCCGTCCCTCGACCGCGCTCATGGCTTCGATGGCGTTCATCACCAGATTCAGAATGACCTGCTGCAGCTGGATCCGGTCCGCGACCACCGGCGGCAAACCCACGGTGGGTTCGGCGTGCAAGGACACGTTGCGGGCACGGGCCTCGCCTTGCACCATGCCGATCGCCTCGTGGACGATTTCGCCGAGATCGAGTTCCGTCCTTTGCGGCGTCCCTCTCTTGATGAACGTGCGAATCCGGGAGGTCACCTCGCTCGCCCGGTTCGCGTCCCGGACGATGCGCTGTACGGCGTCGTTCGCCTCCTGAAGGTTGGGAGGCTTCGCGGCAAGCCAGCGCGCGCAGGCATGGCCGTTGGCGACGACGGCGGCGAGCGGCTGGTTGACTTCGTGCGCGATGGACGCCGCGAGCTCACCCATGGTGCTCACCCGCGTCACTCGCGCAAGCCCGGCCTGCGCCTCGGCAAGGGCGCCTTCGGCGCCCTTGCGCTCGATCATCTCGGCGGCGTACCTCACGTAGAGGTCGGTCAGCCGCAGGTCATGCTCCGAGGGCCGGTGCGGCCGGCGGAAGTGCGTGGATACCATCCCCAGCGCCTCGCCGCTGTGGCTGAACAAGGGCGTGGATTGCACCGCGCGAAAGCCTGCGGAGGCCGCAATTTTTTGGTGTGGGGCGAACCCCGGATCGGCCAGCTCCAGGCCCTCGACGCTGCCACCGACCGACATGTTTTGGGGTGATCGATATGCCTGGGTCCGCGATCCATTTGGCCATATGTGGGCGCTTTGTACGCCGCGGGAGATCCTGACCTCCGATCAAGTGGCCGAACGTATGCAGGGCGAGTTTGGATCAGAACCTTCGATTTCGGAATGACCGGAGACAACAATGAGAGGATTGGTTACTGCCGCGGCGTTATTTGCACTCAACCTGGTGCAGAGTGATCCAGCACTTTCGGCGACGGCCGAAGACCCGTGGAAGGCATTGAGCTTCTTGGAAGGTACTTGGGATGCGCGCACGCAATCAGGATCGGCGGGTGCTCAGGTTAGCGGCGCGTACACTTTCAAGGCTGAACTCAAGCATCACGTGCTGGCGCGTCACAGCGAGCCGGCCGCCTGCAAGGGGCCGAAGGCATGGCCACCGGCCGGTTGGACACCCGCTTCTCCGGTCCGGAGCTCGACCCACTGGCACAGCGCGCCGACTACGACCCGCAGGCATCGGCCCTGGGCTCCGCTTATGTGTCCGCGTTCAATGACTACGCGCGGCGGGAACTGCATTACGGCGAGGGCAAATCCTTCAAGCCCAGCATCCGGACTTTCGCCACCTGGAATTTCCAACACCAACAGCCGGGCCAGAACCAGATGGCACTGTCGTCACGCCAGGGCGCAAACGTCATGCCCGACCTGGCCAACGCGATGAAGATCAACCCGAACCTGAAGGTCCAGCTGAATGCGGGGTACTTCGACCTCGCCACGCCGTTCTATCAGGGTGTGTACGAGATGCATCACCTGCCGATGCCGGGCAGCCTGCAGGCCAACATCGAATACAAGTTCTACGAGTCCGGGCACATGGTGTATGCCAAGGACACCTCGTTGAAGATGCTGCACGACAACGTGGCCGGGTTTATCCGCAGGACCAGCAACCTGCACGAATAGCCGCCGGCCGCGCCGCGAGCCCACCCTAGAGAAAGTTATTCGGCCAGATCATGGTTCGCCACATGTGGGCTGTCGGCGAACCATCGAACCCGAGTCCTTCCTTGGGCTGCCTGAAATTGCGGCCGATCACGTCGATAAACATTTCAGGATCGATGCTCACGTCATCCTGAAAAGAATACAGGTCGTAAATCGTGATCAGGCGTGACGTCATATACCAACGGTGCGCCCGCGCCTCGCGATGCGCCTGTTGGATGTACTCCGGCGGCTCGTAGTCCGTGCCGAAGAAACGGTTGTAGGCATCCGGGTATTTGAATCCAACCGACTCGTCGGCAAAATAGCGCAACGCCTGGTGGTACTGAATCGCCCAGGCCACCTCTTCACTGACATAGGGCGCCACAATCTGCGCGCTCCAGTAACCATGCTCGGTCCGAAGCAGCGCGCCGTTCGAAATGTCATGCAGCAGGCAGGCGATCACGATCTTTTCATCCTGACCTGCATCCAGGGCGGATTTTGCACTCTGCAGCAGGTGGCGAAAGGTAATCTGCGAAAACCGCAGCCGGAAGAAATCCAGCAGCTTCGGAGCCTGCGGCATGCGCGGCAGTGCCGGGTTGTCCCCCATCATGAAGACCCGCTCCGGCGACATCCGCGCCAGCAACGGCGCTTCCATGTTCGGCTGGCCTGTCCCCAGGGCACTGATGGGCTGGGGCAGAATCATCCGCTCACGGCCGGCCTGGGGGAAATCCGCCGGATCGGCGTCACCCGGGATCGAGGCGCGATGGCGTGGTTTGTCGTCCATGCGGGTATGTTGCCAATCCCGGGGACGTTAAGCAAAGATGCGGCCCTTGAACGCGCCACGGCCATTCCACACCGCTATTAAAGCCACGGCGCTCAACGCAACGCCGCAGCCTGCGACGGCCTCGCCGCCGCCTGGGCCAGCCATTTCGCCGGCTATACGGGTCACCCAGGCCACACGGCTCGGACGGGCCACACCGCTCGCACGGGGCACGCGGCTCGCAGTGGTAGCGGTGGCGACACTGGTGGCCAGTTGTGCCAGTGAGCGTGCAAACGGGCCCAAAATCAGTGAGGCCGATGCACACACGTTGATCGAGAGCTCGATACCGGCGAGCGTGTCCGACAAGCCCGGCTGGGCTGACGACATCTACGCCGCATTCACCGCGCAGCAGATTGAGCCGACGAAGGAAAATGTGTGCGCGGTCGTCTCGGTCATCGAACAGGAGTCCGGTTTCCACGTCAATTCAGTGGTTCCGGGGTTGCCGTCGATTGCGTGGAAGGAAATTCATACTCGCGCCGACCATTCACTGGTGCCGTGGATGCTGGTGAAAGGTGCGCTGGATCTGAAGTCGCCCACCGGACGCAGTTACAGCGATCGGATCGACCGCGCGAAAACCGAGAAGGATCTCAGCGACATCTACGAGGATTTCATCAACTCGGTGCCGCTGGGACACACGCTCTTTGAAGACCACAACCCGATTCACACCCGCGGGCCGATGCAGGTCAATGTGTCCTTTCTCAAACAGACTGCGGCGGTACGCACCTATCCCTATACCGTGAAGGGCAGCCTCGCTGACGAGTTGTTTACACGCCGGGGGAGCGTCTATTTCGGAGTCGCGCATCTGCTGGGATACAGCGCGCCATATCCGCGGTACCTGTTTCGTTTCGCGGATTACAACGCCGGTCAGTATGCGAGCCGCAATGCGGCCTTCCAGAGCGCAGTGGGCACCCTCTCGAGCACCCCGGTAGTACCCGATGGCGCCCTCCTTCCAAACAACGGTGACCTGGGAAGCACGGAATCAGCAGTACGGGGGCTGGGCGGCCAACTCAACATCAGCGACGACGCGATTCATAGCGCCCTACAGGAAGGTAAAAGCCCTGATTTCGAGCGCACGCCCCTGTACAAGAGGGTGTTTGCAATGGCCGACCAAGCCCAGAAACGCCCGGTTCCTCAAGCGCTGGTCCCGAGAATCAAACTCCAGGGGCCGAAGCTCTCGCGCACTCTCACGACTGATTGGTACGCCCATCGCGTCGATGGGCGCTTTCAGCAGTGCCTGAAGAAATAGTCACGGCACCAGGCGGTTGTACTTCCGCAGAACTTCCTGCAACTGCTCGTGCGGAATCCCGATGACCCGATGATCGTCCACCCCGGTCATATCCTTGGCCGCCACCATCGCGTTCACAATCGCCTCTTCGATCGCGGCCACGGTCGCACCAAACACGACATCCAGCGAATCGTTGGGCAACATCTTCAGGTCACGCACGCCCGATGTTGCGCCGGCGTCTTTGTTCGCCGTGGAAAACGCAATGAACAAATCTCCCGAGCCATTACCGGAAATGCTGCCGTTGCGCCCCAACCCGAGTGGCACACGACGCGCCAGCCGCTTGAGTTGATGTGGCAGCAGCGGCGCATCGGTTGCGATCACGACAATGATTGAGCCGCGCTCCGCAATGTCTGACGGCATGAACGTGTAAGGCTCCGGCGCCTCGATCTCACGCCCCACGGGAATGCCTGCAATCCGCAGGTTCTGCCGGGTCCCGTAGTTACATTGAACGAGCACACCGATGGTGAATCCGCCGTCGGTATCGGCCAACCGACGGGAGGACGTGCCGATCCCGCCTTTGTAGCCGTTGCAAATCATGCCGGTGCCGCCCCCAACACTGCCTTCCGGTACTGGACCCGCGGCAGCGGTTTTCAACGCACTGATCGCGTGTTCCGGTTTGATATGAAAGCCGTTGACATCATTGAGCCAGCCGTCCCAGGTCTCTCCCACTACGGGCAGCGACCACCAATAATCCGTGGCATCCGGATTGCCCCGTGCAACCCGCCACTGAATGACGGCATCGCGCACCACACCCACACTGTGAGTGTTGGTGATCATGACGGGACCCTCCAGAAATCCGGATTCCTCCACCCAGGCGGTCCCGGTCATTTCACCGTTGCCATTCAACGCATACCAACCGGCGAACACGGGAGAATCCAGCGATTCGTTGCCGCGAGGCAAAATAGCGGTCACACCGGTTCGAACCGGGCCCTTGCCGACACGCAGCTTGCCGCTGCCGGAAATGAGTGTGGTATGTCCGACCGTAACTCCGGCGACGTCGGTGATCGCATTCAACGGCCCGGGCGTGCCATCGAACGGAATTCCGAGATCCCGGGCCCGCGGCTCAGCGCCGAACGCGCCGTGGACAACTACTACGGAAATGATCAACAGCACCCGAGTCAGTTTTCTCATCCGCCAATTGTGACAGATCAACCGGCGGTTGATAGAGGCAGCCTATCGCCGTCATCCAAACAGCTCATTGGCCAGGGGCGCAGGGTCGGCGGAGAATTCACGCTACACATAGAGGAATCAGGAGCGCGCTAATGTACGACACTCGGAACGACTTACCGGCCACGGTACGCACACCCATCGTGAAACTGCTGAACAGCCGGCTCGCCGACGCCATTGATCTCGGCACCCAGGCCAAGCAGGCGCACTGGAATGTGAAGGGCCCTAACTTCATCGCCCTGCACGAGCTGTTCGACCAGGTTGCAGAGCACATCGAGGACCACGTCGACACGCTGGCCGAGCGGATCACTGCCCTAGGCGGTACTGCCCACGGAACAATTTCGGCAGTTTCCCGCACTTCCACCCTCGCCCCGTACCCTGAGGACATTTCGGACGGCATTCACCACGCAGACGCTCTGTCGAGCGCCGTCGCTGACTTTGGAGCCAAGGTACGCAAGGCAATCGATGAGGCAGCCCGGGCAGGCGATGCGGATACTTCCGACCTGTTCACGGGGATGTCCCGCGAAATCGACAAGGACCTGTGGTTCCTGGAAGCCCACCTGTACACCAAGCGGTAAAGGCGGGTCCTCGCGGTGACCCGGCTCCCCCGGGAATGAAAGCTGCAGCGCAGGCCAAGTCAGGCTAACCTGCAAGCTCGGCCCCGGGGGAGATTTACCTATGCGAATGGATGATCAAGGCGAGAGCCGGAATGTCGAGGACGTTCGCGGCTCCAGCGGCGGCGGTTTCAGGCCCGTTCACGGCATCAGCCTCGGCACGATTGTCGTGGCCCTGGTGGGCGGCTGGCTTTTCGGCGTCAACCCTTTGCAAATCCTCGGCCTGCTGAGCGGCGGTACCACCAGTAGCGTCCAGGCCCCCGCCGAACCTGGCCAAGCCCCGCCAGAGGGCGACGCCCAGGCAAAATTCGTCTCACAGGTCCTCAGAAGCACCGAGCAGGTATGGACGACGGCCTTTCAGGAGCGCGGCGCCACATATGAAGAGCCGAAGTTAAAGTTGTTCCGCGACAGCTACCCCACTGCCTGTGGGCAGGGTGACGCCGCGGCGGGGCCGTTCTACTGCCCCAGGGACCACATCGTGTACCTGGATCTGACGTTCTTCGACGTGATGACTCAACAGCTTGGAGCCCCGGGGCAGTTCGCCCACGCCTATGTAATAGGGCACGAGGTTGGCCACCACGTGCAAAATCTGCTGGGCATTATTGATAAAGTCGACGCGCAGCGCTCGCGGGGAAGTGAGGCGCAGTCCAATGCCCTAAGCGTCCGACTAGAGCTGCAAGCGGATTGCCTCGCGGGCGTATGGGCCACCCGGTCGCAGAAGGAACAAGGCTGGCGCTTGGAGGATGGCGACATCGACACCGCGCTGAACGCGGCAGCACAGATCGGCGATGACACGTTGCAGCGCCGGTCGCGCGGCACGGTGGTACCTGAGTCATTTACACATGGCACCAGCGCGCAACGCGTGGCTTGGTTCAAGCGAGGTGCCTCCGGCGGTCAGATCGACGCGTGCGACACCTTCGCTGCAGCGCAACTATAACGACTACTTAGGCACCTTACCCGGGCAGCGTGGGCTGCGTGGCGGTCTGATCTTGTATCATCGGCGCCATGACTTATTGCGTCGGCGTACTGCTCAACGATGGCGTCGTCTTTGCTTCGGACTCGCGTACGAATGCGGGCGTCGACAACTTCGCGTCGTTTTGCAAAATGAATGTGTTCGAGCGACCGGGAGACCGGGTGCTCGTGCTGTTGAGCTCCGGCAACCTGGCGGGGACGCAGGCGGTCATCAGCCAGCTCAAGCAGCGCGGTGAATCCAAAGACGCCGACAAAACGAACATCTGGACCGCGCGGACCATGTTCGACGTCGCGACGACTGTCTCAGACGCTGTGAGGGCCGTCGAACGACGCGACGGCGAACATCTGGCTGCGAGTACCACCCCTTTCAACGCCTCATTCATTGTCGGTGGGCAGATCAAGGGCGAGCCGCCGCGACTGTTCCGTACGTTTGCCGAGGGCAACTTCATCGAAGCCGGCACCGACACACCGTCTTTCCAGACGGGCGAGGCGAAGTACGGCAAACCCATCATTGATCGCGTCATCAGGCCGGCAACCAACCTGAGCGACGCCATGAAGTGCGTGCTCGTGTCGTTCGACTCCACCATGCGCAGCAACCTGTCGGTAGGCATGCCCATCGACCTGGTCTGTTACGAGCGCAATTCGCTACGTATCAGCATCCGGCACCGCTTCGCCCCCGGCGATGCTTACTTCACGAGCTTGAGCAAAGCGTGGAGTGAAGGCGTTCGCTCCGTATTTAGCAGCCTCCCAGCCGTGCCGCCTCCCGGTGAGCCCATTACGTGACCGGCCCGTTGCTCGAAGCCGACGAGCCTCCCGCGTTCCGGTTGGAAAGACCCAGCGGCAAGTCGCCCTATTTCCTCACTTGTGACCACGCCGGCGCCCGCGTCCCTCGGAAGCTGGGCTCGGTGGGAGTGTATGTGGAGGATATGGGGCGGCATATTGCGTGGGATATCGGTGCGGCGGGGGTGGCCGTCAAGCTTGCTGACGCGCTCGATGCGTTCGCGATTCTGCAGACCTACTCTCGGTTGGTCATTGATTGCAATCGGCGGCCGGGTATTCCTGACTCGATAGTTCGAATGAGCGAGGCAACCCGTATCCCCGGCAACGAGAATGTCAGCGCGGCAGACGCTGCAGCCCGTGAGCGTGAGGTTTTTCGGCCCTATCACGATCGTATACGCACCGAATTGGACACGCGCCTCACCCAACAGCGGCCGACAGTCCTCATTTCGGTGCATAGCTTCACGCCGCAATTTCACGGCAACCAGCGTCCGTGGCACGCGGGACTGCTGTATAACAGAGACGCGCGCCTCGCCACCGAGTTGCTTCAGCGTCTGCGAGCAGAACCCGGTCTGGTGATCGGAGATAACGAGCCTTATTCGGTGGGCGATACCACGGACTACACGATCCCCGAGCACGGTGAACGGCGGGGTCTCCTACATGTCGGAATCGAGCTGCGCCAGGACCTGGTCGCGGCCGCTGCCGGGCAGAGCGAGTGGGCGGAACGATTGGCGCGCGCACTCGTTTCTATTGCCGGCAGTGGAGAGATTCCTGGTGAAAATTCGACTCGGCTATGAGCTGACCTACCAGTCGGCACAACCCACTCCGATGATTCTGAATCTGAACGTCCATTACACCCGGGCGGCGGATCTGGTGCGTGCGGATCACATGATGACGGAGCCGTGGGTGCCGTTGACTCTGTATCGGGACAGCTTCGGAAACTGGTGCACCCGTCTCGTAGCGCCGGCCGGTGTAATCCGGATCACCTCAGACGCCATCATCACTGACCGTGGTGTGCCGGATCCGGTGGTACCGAACGCACCCCTGTTCAGCGTGGAAAATCTGCCGGAAGAGACTCTGGTTTACCTGCTCGGCAGCCGCTATTGCGATACCGAGCACTTGTCAGAGGCCGCCTGGAAGCTGTTCGGTGGCACGACCCCGGGTTGGCCGCGCGTGCAAGCCGTTTGCGACTTCGTGCACCAGCATCTGAAATTTGTCTATCAGTACGCCCGCTCCACCAAGACCGCCTCGGAAGCCTACAACGAGCGCCAGGGCGTGTGCCGCGACTTCGCCCACCTCGCCATTTCGTTCTGCCGGTGTCTCAACATCCCGGCCCGCTACTGCACCGGGTACCTCGGCGACATCGGCGTGCCGCCTGTTGATGCACCGATGGACTTTTCAGGCTGGTTTGAAGCGTATGTTGGGGGCACCTGGTACACGTTCGACGCACGACACAACGTGCCTCGAATCGGCCGAGTGTTGATAGCCCGAGGACGTGACGCCGCTGACGTCGCCATCAGCATGACCTTCGGTCCGACGGTGCTGACCAGTTTCAAGGTCTGGACGGACGAAATCAAAGCAGCCTAGCTCTTCCTAGAGATCCTCTTCCCAGAACTCCCGGTCGTTGCGGGAGCGGGTTGTCAACTCCCGGGCCAACTCCGCCCGGCGCAAATCAACCCGCCGTATCTTGCCCGACACCGTCTTCGGCAGATCCGCAAACTCGATGCGGCGGATGCGTTTGAAGGGTGACGTGCGATCCCGTACAAACTTCAGGATCGAAGCGGCGACCTCACGCGAAGGCGCGTGCCCCACCGCCAGGATGACGAATGCCTTGGGCACGGACAGGCGCTGCGCGTCCGGGCTGGGCACCACGGCGGCCTCCACCACCGCCTCGTGCTCAATCAACAGGCTCTCGAGCTCGAACGGACTGATCTTGTAGTCGGAACATTTGAACACATCGTCGTTGCGAGCGACGTACGTGAAGTACCCCCGGCTATCGCGCCGCGCGATATCGCCGCAGTGATAGAAACCGCCGGCCATCACCGCTGCGGTGTTGGCAGAGTCACCGAGATACCCGGGCATCACAGGTACCGGCTGCTCCGGCAGAGACACGCAGATCTCTCCCTCATCCCTCACATTGCCGTCCACGTCCAACAGCTCGATGCGATATCCGGGCAGCACACGCCCCATGGACCCCGGCTGGACCTCCTGGCCCGGGCAGTTACCAATCTGCGCAGTCGTCTCCGTCTGTCCGTAACCGTCTCGTATGGTCAGTCCCCAAGCCTTCTGCACCTGCGAGATCACCTCAGGGTTCAAAGGCTCCCCTGCACTGGCCAACTCACGCAGGCTCACTTTGATTTCTTTCAACGGCAACTGGATGATCGAGCGCCAGACTGTGGGCGGAGCACAGAATGAGGTCACCTCACACCGCGCCAACTCGCGAACCAGGCTCGCCGCATCAAAGCGCGCATGGTTGACCATTACAATGCTGGCCTCGGCGTTCCACGGCGCGAAAAAGGAGCTCCACGCGTGTTTGGCCCAACCCGGGCTGCTCAAGTTGAGATGCCGGTCGCCCGGGCGCAGGCCGAGCCAATACATCGTCGACAGATGTCCGATCGGATAGCTCACGTGCGTGTGCACGACGAGCTTCGGTTTCGCGGTGGTTCCCGAGGTGAAGTACAAAAACAGGGGATCGGTCGCGAGCGTGACTGCGCCCGCATCAAACTCCTCCAGGCCACCGGATTCGGGCACGGTCTGCCAACCCGGCCGCGCGCCACGGATCAATACGCGCAGGACTTCGCCCGGCATTCCCTCGAATCGCTCCGCGAACACGGGATCTGTGATCACGACCCGAGCAGCCCCTCTTGCAACACGATCCTGCAGATCGGATGGCATCAGCAACGTGGTCGTTGGAATGATCGGGCATCCCAGCTTCATGCAAGCCAGCGTCAGCTCCCACAAGGAGGGAACATTTCCCAGCATCAGCAGGACGTGATCGCCCCGCACGAGACCCCGGGATCGCAGCTCGGCAGCCAGGAAGTTGGAACGGCGCCGCAGCGTATCGAATGTCAGCTGCGCGTCGAGTCCACCATCGCCAACGATTCGCAACGCCGTGCGCTCATTACCGCGGGCGATGGTGTCAAACCAGTCGATGGCCCAATTGAAGCGCTCGGGTCGCGGCCACTCGAAGCCGCGACACGCTCCCTCGTAGTCAGTGCGATGCGCAATCAGGAAGTCGCGAGCCGCGCGAAACGATTCTGTTGGATTCACTTTCCCCCCGCTTTGACCTCCGCGAGCAGTGCCCCACAGTCACTGTCCTTGGCAAGCCCCGGATCCACGAATGCAAGCATAGCTGCAACCGGCGTCAACAGCACCCCCAACGCGATCGCTCCGCCGGCCTGAGCCATCGGTTTCTTCGCCTCGGTGCTGAAAGCGGGATGCTTCAGCGTGCCCCGAACCAACAGCGGTGCCCTGATACGCAAGCGGGGATGTTTCGGACGACCCTCCAATTGCAGATCGAGTGCTTCGGAATCCAAATCGATTGTACCCTCGCCGGTGATCAGCACGGGATCGGTATCGACGAGCAATCGCTGCGCGGTCAGTGTCCCGTCCTTGACGTCGAAGCTGGCAACACCACATCGGATCCCGGTGTCAGCCTCGTTCCCGGTGGCCATCAGGCCCAGACCGCGCAGATCAAATCCAGCCAGCTCCGCCAGGGACGAACGCACAGCGCCATGAGGCAACACCGCTGTCACTGTGCCGGTGGCGTTGGAGGCGAGGTCGTGAAGGGAGTTGCCTCGGCCCTTCAGCGCAATCCGCGCCTGCAGAGGGCCGTCTAGTGGCGGCGAGTTGTCTGCATTGCCGTCGTTACCAGACGGGTGCCCCAATTTCATATGAGCGACCCGGAGGTCCACATCCGCCCAGGGCACGTCGTGGGTAACATCAATCTTGAATCCACCCGACACCTTCCCCTCCCGCAACGTAGCCGCCACGGGTCCCACGGCAATGGTGCCCTCGTCTATCTTCACTTTGGTGGCAACCTCACGGAGAGACACGCGCCCGATCTCCAACGCCTGCGCATGAAAATCAATTTCCGCATCACTGCGACGCGCGCCCTGTAAGTGAAACGGGGTGTCAGGGAACATCAGTTGTTTGCCGTCAGCAGGCTGCGGGGTCCGGCCTGCCGCCTGTGTACCAAGATCCGAAAGACGCAACAGTTGCGACCGTAAATCGGCCACCGTATGCGATGGAGCACCTCCCCGTTTTGTTTCAATCAACACCGTGCCATGCATGTCACTACGACCGGACTTGGCATCCAGGTCGGTGAATTCCAGGTGATGGTCCTGGCGCGTGAATTTGCCGGTGAGGTGGTACGAGCCGGTTTCCGGCAGGTTGACGCCCGTAAGAAAATACAAGTCCTTCATATCCTCGCCCGCCGACTCAAACGTCGTTTCGAGATAATGAAAATCGAACGGCTGAGGAACCGTGCCTTTGCCGGTCAACCGGGTGCCGCTGGACTCCTCCACGAATTCAAATCTGTACGGGTGCCCGCGTGTCACCGTTGCCAAAGGGTCGCAATTGAGGGTGAAGTTGACGGACCGTCCGTTCAACTGTCCGGCCCCTTCGATCCGCAACGGTGGCGTCGGCCCGCCACCGGGAAGGTCTTGGGCGGCAATGGTTCCGTCAAATTTGAGACGTCGGCGCGCATCATCGAAATAAACGCGTGCATTCGGCATGCGCAGGCTTCGGATCAGTGGAGGGCCAGTCCCGCGACCCGAACCCGGTGGCCGGGCTTGCCAGTTGGAATGCCCGTTCTCCTCGCGTGTCAGGTGTAGCGTCGCCTGCTCCATCACAACCGTGCGTAATCGGACAGACGGCAGGTCGTATGTCAGCTCGAGATGACCGATTTCCGCTGTCACCCCTGGAGGCATCCAGGGCGGGTTTCCGATGGTGACCCGCTCAGCGACGATGCCGGGATGCAGTGACAGGAGCTCCACCTGGAACCGCCCGTCGACCCGTATCTGCCGCTGTGATTGAGCAGCAACATACCGGACGATAGGACCCTGCAAATGGCCCTGCGTGAGCAGAATTGCCGCCAACAGGACAATCAGCAGCGCGACCGGGCCTCCCAGCGTCCTGACCGCCAAAATCCGCCATCTGCGCGCATTCCATGATCCTTCCATGGGAACATTAACGCACGAAACCGCAGTATGCTCTCACTGTATGCAGCTACTGGAGCGCGATAACTACCTTGCAGACCTGACGCTGTGGCTGGAGTCCACAGTTGGCAGCGGCGGCGGGTGCATTGCCTTGGTCAGCGGCGAGGCGGGCATCGGAAAAACGTCACTGCTGCAACAGTTTTCCCGCCAGCAGCGCTCCGCTCGGGTGCTGTGGGGTGCCTGTGACGCACTCTTTACGCCACGCCCCCTCGCCCCTCTTCATGACATTGCCCGTCAGACGAAGGGTGCCCTGTTGGCGGCGATCGATTCGGGCGCCAGTCGAGAACGAATATTCACGGCCGCGCTTGACGAATTTGAGCGCGGTGCGGCGGCACTCGTGGTTTTTGAGGATGTGCATTGGGCTGACGAGGGGACGCTCGACCTGCTCAAGTTCCTGGGGCGCCGCATTCAGCGTACCCGAACGATGCTCGCCATAACGTATCGCGATGACGAGGTCGGTGCCCGACATCCCTTGCGCTTTGCGATTGGGGATTTTCCGCGCGCTAACACACGTCGGGCACTTCTATCTCCGCTGTCGAAGCCCGCCGTCGAGCAGCTCGCGAGGCAAGCGGGCCGCCCTCTTCGGGACCTATACGGAATCACAGGCGGAAATCCCTTGTTCGTAACGGAGGCACTCGCGGGAACCAGCGACAGCGTGCCTCCCATGGTGCGCGATGCCGTGTTGGCGCGGGCCATCCGACTGTCACCCGCCGCGCGCGAAATCGCGGAGCTGGTGAGTGTTGTCCCCGGCAGAACGGAAAGCTGGCTTCTGGAACGAGCCGGCTGCCTCGAGGAGTCGGGTATCGAGAGTTGCCTGAGCATCGGAATGATTCGCGGCGAGGATGGCTCGCTCTGCTTCCGCCACGAGCTGGCCCGACGCGCGTTCGAAGATTCGATTCCACAGATGCGCCAGCAGAGTCTGCACGCGAAAGTGCTCCGCATTCTGGCCGCCCGGCCCGACACTCCGCCCGCCCGGCTGGCTCATCATGCGGATGGCGCACGCAACGCACAGGATCTGCTGCACTTCGCAACGATCGCAGGGTTGCACGCAGCAACAGTCGGATCGCACCGTGAGGCGGCCGCACACTATGGTGTCGCGCTTCGGCACGCGGACCAACTCGAGCCCACCGAGCGGGCGCTGCTGCATGAGCGCTACTCGTACGAATGTTATCTCACGGACCAGCCTGAACGGGCGATTGAAGCCCGGCGTGCGGCTCTCGAAATCCGCCGCCTCTGCAAAGAACGCCGCGACGAAGGCGACAACCTGCGATGGCTGTCGCGCTTGAGCTGGTTTGCCGGTCGTGGGGCGGATGCGTTGGAGTACGCAACTGCCGCCGTCGCCACGTTGGAGAGCTTGCCGCCGGGCCCCGAGCTGGCGATGGCCTACAGCAATCGCAGCCAACTCGCCATGTTAGCGGGTGAGGCCGAACCCGCCATCGACTGGGGACTGCGCACCATCCAATTGGCTGAGCCCCTTGGACGCGATGACATCGTGTGTCATGCCCTCAACAACCTCGGAACGGCGCGGCTCATTGGCGCCGACCCGGCGGGTTGGGATGATCTGGAACGCAGCCTGCAGCTCGCGCTTGCTGGCGGATACCAGGAGCATGTAGCACGCGCTTATACGAACCTCTCTTCCACGGCGGTGATCTGCCGGA
>Ga0137412_10001869_pt1 | contig 16515 bp, 13 predicted proteins | sample CZODoug2_1_16fun_FD_122160 | JGI IMG/M metagenome (GOLD analysis project Ga0137412, IMG submission 122160) | Vadose zone soil fungal communities from Angelo Coast Range Reserve, California, USA - CZODoug2_1_16fungal (Hybrid Assembly) | ecosystem: Environmental > Terrestrial > Soil > Vadose zone...
ATGCAGGTGGCGCAGAACGGCGATCTCGCCAACTGGATGATCCCCGGCAAGATGGTCAAGGGCATGGGCGGCGCGATGGATCTCGTCGCCGGCGTCAAGCGCGTCGTCGTCGTCATGGAACATTCCGCCAAGGACGGCGCAAAACTCCTGAAGACGTGCAACCTGCCGCTGACCGGCGAGAAGGTCGTCGACATGGTGGTGACGGACCTCGCCGTCTTCACCATCGACAAGCACGGCAAGGACGGCATGGCGCTGATCGAACTCGCCGACGGCGTCACGCTCGACGAAGTGAAGTCCAAGACCGAAGCCGAATTCCGCGTCGCGCTGAAGAACGCGTAAGGCTGTCGATGGGGCGGTCGTTTCCAACGATACGCCCCGCGCGCGCCGAAGACGCCGGTTTTATTGCCCGCAATATTCTGTCATCGCAGCGTGGCCCGCGGCCGCGCGGCTGGTTCGACATCACGCTGGATTGGCCCGAGCCGCAATGCCTGGCCTTCGTCGAAAGGCTCGCGACTGCGCAACAGCGGTCGTGGTGGCATTTTTCGTACTTCATCATCGCCGAAATCGAGGGACAGCCGGCGGCAGCACTCTGTGCCTTGCCCGCTTCCGGCACGCTCGTGGCCGCGCGCGCGGCGATCGCGGCCGTGGCCGGCGAGTGCGGGCTCGGCGAGGCGGAGTTGGCAGAGATATCCCGGCGCGGCGCCTATGCCGCGAAGTGCTGGGTGCAGGGCGGCGACGGCGAATGGCTGATCGAGCATGTGGCCACGCTGCCCGCGTATCGCGGCCGCGGGCTGGTGCAGGTCCTGATCGAACGCGCGCTGGATCAGGGAAAGGCCGCAGGCTTCAAACAGGCATCGATCTCGTTCCTGATCGGCAACGACCCGGCCGAGCGAAGCTACGCCAGGGCCGGCTTTGTCTTTGCCGAAGAGAAGCGCGATCCGGATTTCCAAGCGCTGACGGGCGCGCCGGGTTTTCGGCGATTTGTGCGGGCGATACCTTAATCTCGCGCTTTCCTCACGCGTCGATGGCGGCCTTGATCCGCTTGCGCGTCAGCGGCAGATCGCGCAGCCTTTTGCCGGTGGCGTTGGCGATCGCATTGGCGATCGAGGCGGCGGCCGGGCCCTGACCGGTTTCGCCGCTGCCGAGGAACGGCTGGCCCGGGCGGTTGATGATGTAGACGTCGACCTTCTCGGGCACGGCGTCGAAGCGCAGGATCGGATAGGTCTGCCAGTCGATGCTGGTGATGCGCGTGTCGTCGAAGGTGACGCTCTCATACAGCGTCCAGCTCATCGATTGCAGGATCGCGCCTTCGATCTGGTTGGTCAGCCCGTCCGGATTGACGACTTGCCCGCTGTCCACCGCCGCCACCGCGCGCACCAGCCGCGGTCGGCCGCTCTGCCGGTTGACCTCAACTTCGGTGGCAATGGCGCAATAGGCGGCGAGATTCTTGTAGCGGGCAAAGGCGAAGCCGTAGCCGCGATCCGGCGGCGCCTTCTGGCCGTTCTGCCAGCCGAATTCCTTGGCTGCCTTCTCGATCACGTCGCGACCTCGGGGATCGTCGAGATGTTTTAGCCGAAACTCGACCGGATCGGCGCCGGCGGCGACCGCGAGTTCGTCCATAAAGCTCTCGATCGAGAACACGTTGTGATAGGCGCCGAGCGCGCGCATCGCCGAAATTCGCAGCGGCATCGCCGGGATGAAGTGATGCACCACTTTCGCGTTCGGAAATTTGTAGAACGGGATGGCGTTGCGGTCGCCGCCGCCTTCCGGTAGTGGCAGCGGTTTCGGGGCCGGCACCGCGAACGGCTGCGCCATGTGCTGGGCCGCCAGCATCGAGCCGGCGCCGCCCGGCCGCATCGAATGGGTGTTGCTCCAGACCTCGAAATTCCAGTCGACGATGGCGCCGTTGCCGTCGAGCGAGGCCTTCAGCTTGGTCACCATCGCAGGGCCAAACGGCTCCCAGGCATGTTCCTGCTCGCGCATCCACTGCACGCGAACGGGAACGCCGGGCAACGCGCGCGCGATCAGGGCGGCGTCGGCCGCGGCATCGTCGGCGCCGTTATGGCCGTAACAGCCGGAGCCCTCGACATGGATCAGCCGGACGCTGGCCGGCGGCACCCGCAACATCTCCGCGATGCCCGCGCGATCGGGATAGACGCCTTGCGTATGCGTCCACACCGTCATGCCGTCGTTGATCGATTGCGCCACGGCGCAGGACGGCCCGATCGAGCCGTGGGCCTGATAGGGCCGCGTGTAGCTTGCCTCGATCGTCTTTGTGCCGGCCGCTGATGGATTGCTCTGCTGATAGATCGTTGTGTCCTGCGACGGCAGGCCGGTAATCACATTTGGCAGATCATCCTGCTTCGGCAGGCGCGCGGTTTCCCGCCATTTCGCTAAGCTTGTGAGCGCGCGCATCGCCTTGACCGCCTGGTATTCCTTCGCGGCGACGACGGCGAGGAAATTGCCGTCGCGGACGATCTTGACGACGCCGGGCAGTTTCTCGACGGCGGCCGAATCCAGCGCGATCAGCTCCGCGCCGTAGCTCGGCGGCCGCACCACCCGGGCATGCACCATGCCCGGCAGCCGCATATCCTGGATATACGCCGCGCCGCCGGTGACTTTGGCGGGAATGTCGACGCGCGGGACCGGCTGTCCCATGATCGAATAGGTCGCGGGATCTTTCAGCTTCGATTTGGGCTGCGCCTGGACGTGCAGCATGTCGCCGGCGACCAGTTCGCCGTAACCGAGCTTCCGGCCGTCCGGCGCAATCACGGCGGCACCTTCGGTCTTCAGCGATTCCGCCGGCAGTTCGAGTCGCTGCGCCGCCTCCGCGATCAAGAGTTCGCGGACCTGCGCCGCCGCGTTCTGGATCGCGGTGCCGCTGTACTTCATCGAGTTGCTGCCGGAGGTGTAGCCCTCATTGGCGGTGCGGCTTGTATCGGCGGTGACGACGTTGACGGACGTGAAGGGAACGTCGAGCTCTTCGGCGGCGATCTGCTGGAACGCGGTCTTGAAACCCTGGCCGAGTTCGGCCTTGCCGGTAAAGGCGGTGATGGTGCCGTCGGCATCGATGCGAATCCAGGCATCGAGATACGGCGTCTCGGCGAGGCTGCCCGGCGGCTTCGGCGCGGGCGGCGCGCCCTGGTCGTCGGCGAAGGCTTCACCCAGCGAGAAGCTGACGATCAGGGCACCGCCGCCGGCGAGCACGCTGCGGCGATTGAGCTTAAGGGGGCCGTTCATGGCGTGCTCCTTTGAACGGGAGAGGCGTCGGCGGTCTGCATGAGATGGCTGGCGCGATGTACGGCGCGCAGGATCCGCATATGCGTGCCGCAGCGGCAGAGATTGAGCTGCAGTTCGGCCCTGATCTCGGCGTCGGTCGGCTTCGAATTGCGCTGCAGCAGCGCCTGCGCCCGCATCACCATGCCGGAGATGCAATAGCCGCACTGCGCCGCCTGTTCTTCGATGAAGGCGCGCTGGATCGGCGCTGGCGTCTCGACTGTGCCGAGGCCTTCCAGGGTGGTGACCTTCTTGCCCTCCAGCAGCAGCAGCGGCGTCACGCAGGACAGCACGGCCTTGCCGTCGACAATGACAGTGCAGGCGCCGCACTGGCCGAGCCCGCAGCCGAACTTGGCGGCGTTGAGCTTGAGATCCTCGCGCAGCACATAGAGCAGTGGCGTATCCGGATCGGCGTCGATCTGGTGGTCCTGACCATTGACCTTCAATGTCATCATGGCTGATCTCGCTGCAGCAATACGGTCTGGGTTCGTCTGATATCGCGGACGATGTCGGCGGTGTTGGTCCATGGCGGCTGATTGCCGAAACGCGCGCGCAGATAATCGAGCACCGCCGCGATCTGGCCATCGGTCATGCTGTCGGCAAAACCGGGCATGATCGGGCTGCGTTCGCCTTGCGTGGGACGGATGCCCGACAGCACGATATTGGCGGCGTTGCGCGCGTCGGGGCTGGTGAGGGCGGTCGAGAGCGCGAGGTTGATTCCGCCAAAGGGCGGCGCGCGGTCGGTGGCATGGCAGGTCGCGCAGGCCGCCGCATAGATCTGCGCGCCGGTGGTGGTCCCGCCGTTGGCCGGTTGCGCCGGACCGGAACTGGCCTGCGCCAGCACTTCCTCGCCGCGGCGCTTGCGTTGCTCTGACGGTGCGCCGAACACGCTGGCCATGTAGGTCGCAATGGCGCGGATATCGCTCTCGGGCACCTCGGAGAGGTTGCTGACGACTTCGGCCATCGGACCGCGCGCGACGCCGTGATCCGGATGCCAGCCCTGGCGCAGATATCTAAACAGCGCGTCCGTATCCCACGGCACCGGCGCCGACGATTGGCTGTTGATTGCGTAGGCATGCCAGTTGTCGACGTCGCCGCCGGCGAACGAGGCCTGGGTTTTTTCCGCGCCGAGCGCATTGCGCGGCGTGTGGCAGGCGCCGCAATGCGCCAGGCCTTCGACCAGATAGGCGCCGCGATTCCATTCCGCGCTCTTCGTGCTATCGGACTGGTACGTGCCATGGCGCAGGAACAGCAACTTCCAGCCCGCGACCGCGATGCGCTGGTTGAACGGAAACGCCAGATCGTTTTCGCGGGCGGAGGCGTGAACCGGCTGCCGCGTCATCAAGTACGCATACAGCGCGCGGTCGTCGTCGTCGGACACATGGGTGAAATGGTCATAGGGAAAGGTCGGATAGAGATGCTGGCCGTCGCGGTCGACGCCGGACTGCATGGCGCGGCGGAACGCGGCTTCCGACCAGCGGCCGATGCCGGTCTCGGCGTCCGGCGTGATATTGGAGGAATAGATGGTGCCGAACGGCGTCGGCACCGGCAGTCCGCCGGCGAAATCCTTTCCGCCGCGCACGGTGTGGCAATTGTTGCAATTGCCGATTGCCGCCAGATCGCGCCCGCGTCTGACCAGCGCGCTGTCGAACGATGACGGCTGAGGCGGATCGATCGCGGCTAGCACCGGCCGCCACACAACGGCGAACGCCGCGATCGCTCCCGCGATCACGGCAACCGCAACGATCCCCCCGATGATCCGCGGCGATGCCATTGAAGTTCGCACCTGCTGTTGAGCCGCCTTGACGCCCGCGTTATAGCACGGGCGTCAAGGCCATTGCGTCACTAAGTCGATATCGCGGTCACTGTTCCCGTCCCCTCCTGGCGCCCTCAGCCTTGGGCGGTCGCGACTTCCTCCAGGCCCCGGTTGCGCGGTTCCACACCCCAGGCCCACACCACCACGATCTGAACGACCACCAGCCCGATCATCAGCCAGAGAACCCCCGGAAGCTGATAGGAGGCCATCAGCGCGCCGACGATGAAGGGCGAGACCACGGTCGCGCCGCGCCCCAGCGTGTTGCAGATGCCGTTGGCGCGCAACCTGATCTCGGTCGGGAACAGTTCCGGCGTATAGACCCCGAACAGGATCGCGGTCTGGACATAGATCGCGACGATCAGCACGAAGCCGACGCTCAGCACGATGGTTGGATCGGATGCCGCGTTGAAGCGGGCATAGATGTAGCCGGAGATGATGGTGACGACCGAGGCGCCGATGATGCTCCAACGCCGGCCGATGGCGTCGGACACGTAGGCGCCGACCGCGCAGCCGACCAGGGAGGCGATCGACAGCACCAGCGTGTAGGCCAGCGAATTGGCGATCGTCAGTCCCTGGCGCAGGAAGAATTGCGGCAGGAACAGCACGAAGCCGAAGATCAGCGTGTTGATCGTGATCAGCACCCAGCAGCCGACGATCATGCGTTGCAGCAGCGGTGGCCGCAGCATGTCGGACGCACTGACCTGCGCGACCGGCGCCGGCACCACCACCGGCGGCAGCGTGCCGCCGCCAGCGGCTTCCTTTTCGATTTGCTGCATCAGGGCTTCGGCTTCTTCCATGCGGCCCTGCGATTCAAGCCAGCGTGGCGATTCCGGGAGGTTCTTGCGCAGATACCAGACAATCAGCGAGCCGATGCCGGCAATGACGAACATCGGCCGCCATCCGAATACCGGGATAATGAGGTAGCCGAGCAAAGCCGTGATCGGAAAGCCGGCGACCACCAGCAGCACCATCATCGACAGCCAGCGTCCGCGCGTCTTCGGCGGCACGAATTCGGTCAGCGTCGAATAGCCGACCACGATCTCGGCGCCGAGACCGAGGCCCTGCACAAAGCGGCATGCGGTCAGCTGGGTCATATCTTGGGCGAACGCCGCCGCCAGCGACGCCAGCCCGAAGATCAAGAGATTGATCTGGTAGGTGAAGCGACGCCCGAGCTTGTCGCCGACAAATCCGGTGATCAATGCGCCGATCGTCATGCCGACGAAGGTCAGCGAAATGAATTGCAGGTTTTGCGGAATGGTGGAGAACTTGGTCTGGATAGCGGAGGCCAGCACGCCGCCGGCGACGTAGAGATCGTAGCCGTCGAAGAACATGCCGGCGCCGACCAGCCCGAAAATCCGGTAGTGAAACGACGAGACCGGCAGCCGGTCGAGACGCGCGCCGGCGTTTACTGCAAGAGCCATTGGAAATTCCCCCTTTGTATGTGCCGCCGGTCTTCTCTCGAACCGGTGTGGCCGTTCGTTATCAGTTAGTTCAGTCGTCGTTGCGTTGCCGTGTCGCGGTACCAGTCGAACGGCTGGTCATGCGTCGCGACCATCACGCTCTTGGTGTTGAAATGATCGTCAAAGCTCTCGGTGCCGCATTCGCGGCCGATGCCGCTATCATCGACGCCGCCCCAGGGCGAGGCCGGGTCGAGGCGGTGATGATCGTTGATCCAGACGATGCCGGCCTTGACGGCGGATGCCACGCGATGCGCGCGTGCGACGTCGCGGGTCCGGATCGCTGCCGCAAGCCCGAACGGAGAATCATTGGCAAGCCGCAACGCGTCGGCTTCGTCCTTGAAAGGCGTCACCGAGGTGAACGGTCCGAACACTTCCTCCTGAAAGATGCGCATGTCGGACTTCACATCCGCGAACACCGTCGGCTCGACGAAGTAGCCGTTCTCATGGCCGGGCACTTTGGCGGCGGCGCCGCCGGTGACCAGCCGCGCGCCATCCTCGCGGCCGAACCTTGAATACGACAACACGCGATCGCGCTGCCGCGCCGAGATCACCGGCCCGAGTTGCGTTGAGGGATCGAAGGGATCGCCGATGCGAATATTTTGCGTCTTGGCCTTCAGCTTCTCAACGAACTCGTCGTAGATCGACGCCTGCACGATATGGCGCGACGCGCAGACGCAGGTCTGACCCGCGCCGATAAAGGCGCCAAATGCAGCATAGTTGACGGCCTGATCGACATTGAAGTCGTCGAACACCATCACCGGCGTCTTGCCGCCGAGCTCCAGAGTCTGGTGCGCAAACACTTTCGCCGCCGCCCCGCCCGCGATGCGGCCGGCTTCGGTGCCGCCGGTCAGCACCAGCTTGTTGATATCGGGATGTTCGGCGAGCATCTTGCCGGCGCTCTGGCCGAGGCCGAGCACGACGTTGAACACGCCGGGCGGCAGCCCCGCCTCGGAGAAGATCTGCGCCAGTTTTAGCGTCGTCAGCGGGGTATATTCCGACGGTTTTACCACGGTGACGCATCCGCTCGCCAGCACTGCCGCGAGCGACTTGCACATGATCATCAAGGGGTGATTGAACGGCGTGCAATTGGCGACGATGCCGATCGGGGTGCGCAGCGTATAATTCAGGTACGAGCCTTCGACTGGAATGACCGCGTCGCGGCGTGAGAGCGCGAGCCCGGCGAAATACCGAAAAAAGTCCGGCAGCCGCGACAGCTGCGCGCGGGTCTCGTTGAGCGGACGGCCGTTGTTGAGGGTTTCCAGCCGGTACAGGGATTCCAGATTGGCCTCGAAGGCATCCGCGAGGCGATTGACCAGCCGTGCGCGGGCACGGATGTCCATGCCGCCCCAGGTGCGGCCTTCGAACGCGGCCCGCGCGCTTTTCATCGCGCGGTCGATGTCGTCGGCGGTCGAATTCGGAATCCGCGCGATCACATCGCCGGTAGCGGGATTGCGGACATCCAGCATCTGGCCCTGGCCTGCTTCGATCTCGCGGCCATCAATAAAGTTGCCGTGGATTTCGACGTCGATGGCCGTTGGCTTCGCTGAAATATTCATGCCTCTCTCCCATCGATTGTGATCCGATCAATTAAATCGGATTTCTCTGTGTTTGAGCATGGATCTCCGCGCAAACGCTTCGCGTTTGTCGCGAGGGATCACGCTCTAGACGATCACCGCGTTGCGCTTGAGCGCCGGCAGCACCCGTTTTTCGGTTTGCAGAACATGCGCCTTGATGAGGCTCACGGCGCCGCGCGCATCGCCCCGCTGCATCGCCTCGATCAAGGCGACGTGCTCGGCCACCAGTTGCGTCGGGTCGTGGCCTCTTAAATTGGCGAGGCTGACGCGCACCAGCCGGTCGGCCTGTCCGATCAGGTCGCACAGCGCCGCGGCCATGCGGCGGTTGCCCGACGCATACGCCAGCGCGGAGTGGAAGGCGCGATTGTAGGCGATGAAGTCTTCGTGGTCGCCCACGAAAGCGCGGAATTCGTCCAGCGCCTTTAAAACCTCCGGCGTGGCGTTCTCGATCGCCCCCGCGACGCAGGCGGGCTCCAGCACCAGCCGGAACCGCAACAGGTCGCGGGCATCCGAAAGCGAAATCGGATTGACCCGGTAACCCTGGCGCGGCTGCACGGTGACCAGATGCTCGCGTTCGAGCCGCAGCAACGCCTCGCGCACCGGCTGGCGGCTGACCGCATAACGCTCGGCGAGTTCTTGTTCCCGCATATCATCGCCGGGCGCCAAACGACATGTCAGAATATCAGACCGCAGGTTTTCATAGACATTGTCGCGCAAAAGCATCGAAATTTCCTTGAAATATCGCGCAACCTCGCAGTCGTGAAATATCACGTCAAGTCAAAACGGCTTGAAAAGGCCGAATTTTGATTTATCAGTCCAACAACGCCGACGAGCGTCGCCTCGCCATGCGGTGCGCTCCCAACCTGAAAGAGAGCCGGCATGAACCGACTTTTCGCCAACGGCACCGTCCATGCGACTCAGTCCGGCAAGGGGCCGTTTCTGTTTCTGCTTCATTCGCTGCTGTCGGACCGGGCCAGTTTCGACGCCGTCGTTCCCCGATTATCGCAGTCGTTCCGGGTGGTGGTTCCGGAGTTGCCGGGCTTCGGAGGATCGCAGGCGGTCAGCGGCGGCCTTGCTGCGGTCGCCGACCGAATGGCCGAGGCACTGACGGATGCGGCCGGCGGCGACGAATTATTCGTGCTCGGCAATGGCTATGGCGGGTTCGTGGCGCTGCAAATGGCCGTTCGCCATTCTGATGTCGCAACCAAGCTCATTCTCGCCGATTGTGGTGCTGCGTTTTCGGAACAAGGCCGGCAAGCCTTTCGCAATATGGCCGCGGCATCCCAGGCCAAGGGACTGTCTGTTATCACCGACGTTGCGATGCGCCGGCTGTTTGCGCCGGAATTTCAGGCCGGGCATCCCGACCTGATGCACGATCGTCGCGAGGCATTTTTGAGAACCGATCCGGAAGTCTTCCGCGCCGCCTGCGACGCGCTGGCCGAACTCGACCTCCGGCCCGAGCTTTCGAAGGTCAAGGTCCCCGTTCTGGTGCTGGTCGGCGAGCATGATGAGGCGACGCCGCCACCGATGTCCCGCGAATTGGCCGCCGGCCTGCCGCACGCGCGTCTGAAGATTATTCCGGGATGCGCGCATGTCCCGCAACTGCAATCGCCCGAGGTTTTTCTGGAGGCGATCGGGGATTTTTTGCCGGTGTTGCCCTAGCAGCGGTCTCCAGCGCGAGCCCGCCGGCGTACGGCGCTTGCCAGGTGTTGCCCCGGGATGGCAATATCATCCCACCCAGAGCAATATCGGACATGCCGTGCGGCACATCAGAATATGGGTGTATGACGGCATTCTGGCCTCGGGCGTGGCCGGATCGATCGACGTTTTCACCGCGGCCAACGCGGTCTGGGCGGACAAGAACGGCCGTGGACGCGGGACGGCACCGCTGTTCGAATGGCGCATCGAATCGCTCGACGGCAAGCCGGTGCATACCGCGTCCGGTCAGATCGTCACCGTGGACGGACCGATCAGCACCAGAACCACGGCCGACGCGGTGATCGTAACGGCACCCTTCGTCGCCAACATCGAGCATTTTTTTGACAGGCCGGCTGTCCTCCAGCCGCTGTTTTCCGTGCTGCGCCGCCAGCACGCGCGCGGTGCTTTGCTGGCCTCCTACTGCACCGGCAGTTTCATCCTCGCCGAGGCGGGCCTACTCGATGGCGGCGTTGCGACAACGCATTGGGCCAAGGCGAAGGTTTTTGCAAAACGCTACCCCGAAGTCGATTTGCGGGTCTCCGAAATATTGACCGAGCAAAACAATATTCTATGCAGCGGCGCGGTGACGACGTCGCTCAATCTCGCCTTGCGGCTGGTGGAGAAGTTCGCCGACACTGACATTGCCGCGGCAACCGGCAAGATGATGCTGATCGACAGCAACCGGCTCTCGCAGGCTTCCTACGCCACCATGCCGGACCAGCCGGGCCATTCCGATGCGCTGGTGGCGCGGGCGCAGCGCTGGATGGAGAAATCGCTGCGGCAAGGGTTCAGCCTGACCGAACTCGCGCGGCATCTTGCCGTCAGCGAACGCACCCTCAACCGGCGCTTCAAGCAGGCCACTGGCGAGGCGCCGCTGCATTTTCTGCAATCGCTGCGCGTCGATGTCGCCAAGCGGCTGCTCGAGACCAGGGCTCTGAATGTGGACGCCGTCAGCGAACGCGTCGGCTATGGCGATCTTTCGACGTTTCGCCGGCGTTCAAGCGCGAAACCGGATTGTCGCCGCGCGACTACCAGCGCCGGTTCTCCCGCCGCCATCAGGGGCGCAGTTTGCCGGCCGGGCCGGTCGCACGCCCGGCGCGTTAGGCGGCCGGAGTCGAAGGCGCACCGATCGCGCAAATGGGCCGTGTCCGTTTTTCCTCGAAAGATGGCGATACTGCCACTGTCGGTCAGATCGGCTGGCGCGCTAGCTCTCGCCTCGAGGGAGCCGGCCGTCGGATCGGGCGACGGCTCGTGATGCAGCGAACGGAAGGATCTGCCAAGCCGATGATCGATGTGCTCATTCCCGAGGGGGCCCTGAAATCCGAAGCCGAAGCGCGGTTGGTCAAGGAACTCACCGATATCCTGATCACGCATGAGGGGTTCGAGCCGGCAACCAGGTGGCGCAAAGCGTGTCCGTGGTATTTCTCCATCGGCCGGCGGCGGTGTTCGTCGGCGGCAGTCGTTCGGGAACGCCGCGTTACCGCATCATCCCCACGGTGCCGGAAGGGCAATACAACGACGCATCCCGCAAGGCGCTGGTGAAGGGCGTGACCGACGCGGTGGTCCGGGCCGATGGCGGAAAATACGAGGACGTGGCCCCACTCGTTTGGGTCTTCCCGACCGAGATTCCCGATGGCCAGTGGGGCGGCCGGGGCGTGATCCGCCCGCTTCCCGACATCCAGGCCTTCATCGCCGGCGAGCACGAGCGAAAGGTCGGCGAAGAACGGCTCGCAAGGCGTCGTCGCGAGAAAGCGCTTGAGATGCTCGAAGGCGCTCTCGACGCCGCGCGCAAAGGTGCCGGCGCGGCGTAGCTTACCCCCGTGCCTTAGGTCCTTGACGGGTAGTAACCCTCTTGCCTAGTCTTGCCCGGGTTTTGGGGGTGTTTGCCGGATGCATACGGTTCTGGACTATTGTACCGGGGGAATTGAGCGAAGCCTGTCCGCCGGCGCTACCGTGATCCGGGAGGGGGAGACGACCGATCACCTCTATGTCCTGAGCGAGGGACGGCTTGAGGTCGTCAAGGGCGATACGGTTGTCGCCATCATCACCGAGCCGGGAGCGGTGCTGGGAGAGATGTCGGTTCTGCTCGATCAGCCGCATACCGCGACCGTGCGCGCGGCGTCTGATTCCACGATCTACGAGATCAGCGATGCCGCATCGTTTCTGCGCGAGCAGCCGGCGGTGGCGCTCTTGGTGGCGCGGCTGCTGGCCCAGCGGCTCAATGTCGCCACCACCTATCTTGCCGACATCATGCAGCAATATGCCGGCCACGGCGATCATCTGGCGATGGTCGGCGAGATTCTGCAGAGCATGATCAACCTGCCGCCGATCAAGATCTCGCCAGGTTCGGATCGGCAATCCGACCCAAGGATGTAAGCCACGCCGGAGGATTGCTGATCGGCGCGGCAGGCCGCTGCAATGGCGCGTCGAGGTCGATGCATTGCTCGTCGCCGAGCGGCAGCCAGAACGCGGTATTGCTGTCGATATCGAGCACGATATACACCGGCGGGCGGCCGGGTTGAAGGCCGGAGTTGAACACCCAGGTGCCGCCGAGCCGATCGAACCAGGAGCCGTCGGGGATGAACGGCGATTGGTGCACATGGCCGGAGATCACCATCGAAGGCTGATAGCTCTGGATCCACTGCAGGAGTTCGACGTCGCCGAAAAAGCGCTTGCCGCCCCAACTGGTCGGCGAATTCGCCGGCGGCGCGTGGTGAACCCAGATCCATCGCTGCAGCCGCGCCGCGGCAGCCTCGCGCAGCTGGTCGTCGATCCGCTGCTTGACCAGTGGTCCATCCCACCACGGACAGACCGTGAATAGGGTGTCGCCGATCGTCAGGCTGTCGCCGTCGCAGGCGATGCCGAGCGCGCGGACGTCGCCGATCCAGCGGGCGATCTTCTCGCCTTCGGGATTGCGTTCATCGAGGTCATGATTTCCGGAGCAAAGAATGACCCGGGTGAGACCGGCGAGCAGCGCCAGATATTTCTTCACGACGACGATCTGGGCGCGGAAATCGACCGCGGATCCGATGTCGAGGGCATCGCCCGCGAAGATCACGAGATCGAATTGCGGTGCCGCGCTGAGCAACCAGTCGAACTGCGGCAACGAGTAGTGCAAATCGGACACGATCAGGCAGCGCATTTCAAATCGATCCGGATGCTCAAGAACTGGGCGACGCGGGAGGGTCTGTATTCAACCAGCCAGGATCGAGCAAAAATTGTGCCGTGCCTGCTTGTTGAAATGCGACAGATGCCCGCACGAGCCGTTCTCGTCGCGATCGGGCTTATGGCTTTTTAAGCGAGAGGACGTCGGCACCCATCAAGAAACCGCAGGATTTTAACTTTTCGCTCTGGCGTGAGAAAACGTCACTTCGATCAGCGTTCCCGAATGCGAAGCGGTCTTGATATGAAAATGGGCGCGATTGGCTTCGACCAGGGCCTTGGTCAGGGAAAGGTTGACGCCGGAACCATCGGCCGCCTGGTCTGACGGTGCCTGGGTCCGGAACGGCTCCAGGGCGGCCGCGACCTCGTTATCGTTGAGCCCCTGGCCGCTGTCGCGGACCCGCAGCACCACCTCGTCGAAATCCGACAGCGCGGTGGAGACGATGACCTGGCCGCCGGCATTGGCGAGATGGATCGAGTTGCCGATCAGGTTCAGCGCGATCTGACGTAACGCGCGGGCGTCGGCGATCACCGGCGGCAGCATTGGCGCCAGCGATGTCCGGATGATGATGCGTTCGCGATTGGCCTGCGGCTGCATCACCGCGACGCATTGTTCGACCAGATCGTTGAGGTTCTGGTTGGCAAAGGTGAGGTCGAGCCTGCCGGTTTCGATCCGCGACAGATCGAGCAGGTCGTTGACGATGGCGATCACGCGTTCGCCCGAGCTGCGGATGTCCTTCATGTATTCGATGTAGCGTTCGTTGAGCGCGCCGAAACGCTCGGCGATCATCACCTCGGAAAATCCGATGATGGCGTTGAGCGGGGTGCGGACCTCGTGGCTGATCCGCGCCAGCAGATCCGCCTTGGCGTTCGCCACGCGATCGGCCGGCCGCCCCGCTTGCTGCGGTTCGCTGTCGCTGGTTCGGCTCCGCGAAAGATCGCGAAACACCGCGAAGAAATTCGGGCCGTCGGGCCGGGTTCGACCCATGGTCATCGACAGCGGAATGATGCCGCCCTTGCGCACGCGGCCCAGTACGTCGCGGCCATGATCGAGCAGGCTCGCGACATTGGCGCCCTTGATGCCCTCCAGATAATCCAGCACCGCAGGCTGGCTTTCCGGCGCGAACAGCTGAATCAGATTGCGTTGCACGAGCTGCGAGCCATCATAGCCGAACAGCGCCTCGGCGCTGCGGTTGCACGAATGGATGGTGCCCTCGGCGTCGAACATCACGATGCCTTCGGCGGTGGTATCGAGGATGGCGCCGAGCTCCTCGGCGTTGGCGTGGCCGAAGGCCGACGGAGCGGCGGCAGGGATCGCCTCGGAAAACGCGGCGGCGACCGCGGCGGCTTCGGTGCGTGTGCTCGAGAAAATCAGAGCCAGCGCGGGATCGCCGTCCCATGAAATCGTGAACAGGCGCGCGTCGGTCGCCACCGCCGGCGTATGTTCGGAGGAAACCTCCATTCCGGAAATCTTCACCGGCCTGCCGGCGTCCGATGTGCTGCTGGCGCTCGAGACGCCGGGCTCGACATAGAGCGCGTCGAGACCTCCGGCATCTTCCAGTGCGTGGAGGCTCTCGTAGCCCATCCGCACCAGAAACGCGCGGTTGGCATAGAGCAGCCGGTCGAGCCGGTAAATCAGCACGCCGACCGGCAGCAAATCGAGCAGCGCCTTGTCGCGCCGGGCTTCGCCCCGCGCCGGCTCCTCGGGCGGCGCCAGCCATTCGGGTTGTTCGCTCGGCGGTTCGGGTGTTTCCGGCGTCGAGGGCCGCTCGTCGACGGTGTCGGTCGCGACAGGCATCGCGACGGCAGCGCCGTTTTCGTTGTCGAGCCGCGCCGACAATTGCCGGGCGAGTTCGTTGAAGGCGCTGTTTTCCACCTGGGTCAGGGCAGGGGATTTCGGATCGCTCACCGGCCGAAACGGAAGGACGTTCTTGGGCGTATCCACGGCGGTTTCCAGATCGGTTTGTTGTGATGTCTCAGAAGCATTCGACTCAAGAGCATTCGACTCGGGCGATTCAGGCGTATCGGACGATGCGACATCAGGCTTCGCAGCCAGCTCCGCGGCAAGCGAATCTCCAATATATGTCCGAACGATGTCGGCCGATTTTGGCTGGACGATGACGGCCGAAAGCGTTTGGGGTGCCGGCGGATGGCTGACGAACTCGTCGCGGCGCAACGCGGCAAGCCGCGCCATGCCGTCGAGATCGCTGCAAACCCCGACGCCTCGATAGCCGGCAAAATTCGCCGCGCGGTCGTAGATCGGCAATCCCGACAATTCCACCGGCAATCGGCCGCCGCCATCGGCGGGCCAGTTCAAGGTGACGCCGGTCCAGGTGCAGCGCGTCGCGATCGCGTTGAGGAAACGTTGGTCGGGATCGAGCCCGAACCGCTCGGCGATTTCGCTCCATGGCCGTTCGAAGGCCGCGGCAGTACGGGCGCCGATCAGGCGGGCGAATTCGCCGGGGGCGAGCGAGAAGCGGCCTTCGGCGGTGATCTGCCACAGGAAGCGCAGCGGGTGCTGGGGCGCGGTCGGCGGAGGCTCCTCGGGCCATGACGGCACCGATGCTTCGGCGCGCGCGCTGTCGGGTTCGGGCGGCTGGTCCGAGCCCATGGGTTCGACGGCAGCCTCGGTGGGCGATTCCGCAAACTCGTCGATCAACGCAAACTCCGCCGGTGCTTCGCCTGACATCGCTGACTGCTCGTGGTTGCATAGCGGCGGATCCGCCGCGGGTACGATTGGCTGACGCACAGGTTCGGCGAGCGCGGCTTGCGGCGATGCCGGTGCAGCATGCCTGGTGTGCGCGGCCTGCGGCGCGCCGGGCGCGATCAGTGCAACGAGGCCGACGTCAGCGCCGGTCCCGACGCGTTGCAGGATCAGGTGGCCGATGCCGACGGGCGTCTCGGCGCGGCTCTGCTTCAGGGCCTCGCTGCACGCATCGTCGAGGCCAACCTCGGCGAGAATGCGAAAGCAGAGCAGCGATTGCGCAGCGTGGCTGGCGCCGACGAATATGCCGTCGCGTGTGAGCGCAGCGATCGGCGCATCGATGCCCTCGACCAGGCGCTGCAACCGCTCGACCAGCGGCATCGCGCGGCCGGCCGCTTCGGCGCTCGCAATCAGGATGCCGTGGCCGCCATCGGCAAAATCAAGCCGTGCGCAGCCGCTGGTAACGAGCGCACCCCGCGCGGCGCCGAAGCCGCGCAGCCGCTCCAGCCGGATGGCGCCGTTCGATGGCAGCCTGACCGCTAACCGCGTCACCTGGCGCCGGTGCAAATCCGCCGGTCCGAAAATCTTCTTCGCGAGCGCTGCGCCATGGGCTGCATTGAACAGCCTGGCGCCGACCGGATTGGCCCAGAGAATCCGCTTGCCGTCGATCGACCAGAGCCACGCCGGGTTGGCGCTTGTGGCATGCACCGCCAGTCGCGGATCGCTGACGCCTCGCAACTGGAATTCCGCATGGTTCATCGCAGTGGCATGACCGGCTGGTTTGGCTGTTACTCGGCCTCAGATTCAGATATCGGCGGCCAAAAC
>Ga0137412_10001870_pt1 | contig 16513 bp, 22 predicted proteins | sample CZODoug2_1_16fun_FD_122160 | JGI IMG/M metagenome (GOLD analysis project Ga0137412, IMG submission 122160) | Vadose zone soil fungal communities from Angelo Coast Range Reserve, California, USA - CZODoug2_1_16fungal (Hybrid Assembly) | ecosystem: Environmental > Terrestrial > Soil > Vadose zone...
TCGATGGACACCTGCGGCAACCTCGCAAAGAAGGAAACCCTGCGCCGTAAGGCCGACACTCGGCCTTAGCCGTTACCGCTATCGATCTTGACCTTATCGTCGACCGTTGTCCGTTTTGTCCAGCGATAACGTCAAGATCGACGAGGGAAAGCGCTTCTCCTCCAGGACCAGGCATCTGGCTGACATCATCTGCTCATGACATCTCTCGGAGCGGTGTTCCTGCCCAGCCTTCCCCCCGAGCGGCTGCGCGCGGTCGCTCGAGCGGCCGATGACGCCGGCCTCGAGGAGCTGTGGCTCTGGGAGGACTGCTTTCGCGAGGGCGGCATCGCGACCGCGGCCGCCGCGCTGGCGTGGACCGAGCGGATCCGGGTCGGGGTCGGCGTGCTGCCGGTGCCGCTACGCAATGTCGCGCTCACCGCGATGGAGATCGCCTCGCTGCACCGGATGTTTCCCGGCCGGCCGCGCATCGGGGTCGGACACGGGGTGCAGGACTGGATGGGCCAGGTCGGCGCCCGGGTCGACTCGCCGCTGACCCTGCTGCGCGAGTACGTGGACGCACTGCGGGCATTGCTGGCCGGCAAGGAGGTCAGCGCCCAAGGCCGGTACGTGCGGCTCGACCGGGTCGGCCTGGACTGGCCGCCGGAGACCGCGCCCGAGGTGCTGGCCGCGGCGGTCGGGCCGAAGTCACTTCGGCTCTGCGGCGAGGTGGCCGACGGGACGATCCTCACCGGCGACACCACGACTGACGGCGTCCGCGATGCCCGCCGGCTCATCGACGAGGGCCGGGTCACTGCGGGGCGTACGGACCCGCATTCGGTAACGGTCTACCTGCTCGCCGCTACCGGGCGTGGCGCCGATCGGCGACTGCGGGCCAGCCTGGAAGGGAATCCGGCGACACCGCTCGGCGTCGCCGGTGACGCGCAGGCAGTCGCTACTGCGGTCGGTGAGTGGGCGGCCGCCGGCGCCGACGCGGTGATCCTGCAACCCACCGACGACGAGCCCGACCCGGAAGGCTTCGTACGTTTCGTGAGCCAAGAAGTACGGCCACTCGTCAGGTGAATCCGGCGACGGTCAGTACGTGGCGCGCGCTGGATTCTCGGCGCGTTCAGCTGAACCGCCGCCCCCCTCGTTCGTGATCGACATCGGATTCTGGTCGTTATAGCAACCAAAAACCGATGTCGATCACAAGAGGGATAACTACCCGAGCAGTTCGTCCAGCCACCCGAGCACAGCGTTCGTGATACCCGGCAGTGCGGGCGGTTCGCCTTTTCGCACGGCGAACCCGTGATTGCCGCCGGGCACAATGTGCATCTGGAAATTGGCCGGGAGCGGTGGATCGGCCACCTCGGCAGGCCCGCCGAACGGATCCCGATCACCCTGCACGATCAGTGTGGGAATGCGCACCCCGCGCAACTCATCGGCCCGCGAGCGATCCGGCCGGCCGGGCGGGTGCAGCGGAAACGACAGTGCCAGTACACCGCGCGCGCCGGTCGCTTCGGCGGTACGGCAGGCGACCCGGGCGCCACTGGATCGGCCGCCCACCACCAGCGCCGCCCGCGACCGCTTGCGCAGCTCGGCGACCACGTCGATGAACGCCGCGTCCAGCACCTTCGCCGGCGCCGGTGCCCGTCGGCCGGCCACCCGATAGGGCTGGGTTACCCGGGCCACCGCGTGCCCGGCGGCCACCGCGGTCCGCCGGATCGCCAGCAGGTCGGACACGTCGACCCCACCGCCGGCCCCGTGCCCGAGCACCAACAGGGAACGTGGCTTCGCCGGCGCGTCCCAGGCCACCAGCGCCAGCCCGACGCTGGTGTCGATCCGGATCTCCTCGGCCATGTCAGCTACCTCCAGCGATCGCGACCAGCCCCCTTGCCACCGTGATCATGCAGCAACCCAGGACGACACGCCGGCCGGAACCGGAGTTCCCGCATGATCACGGGGAACACGAGACCGAGCGGCCTTACTAAGAGGCCAGCCGGCGAGTCGGTGCGGCGAGGTTGGCGAGCGAGGTCAGCGGAAGACCCAGGCACTCAGCCAACGCGGCAATGGTGAAGAACGCCGGCGTGCAGATCGCGCCGCGTTCGATCTTGCGCAGTGTCTCCGGCGAGATGCCCGACTCGGCCGCGACCGCGACGATCGACCGGCTCCCCCGCGCCGTCCGCAGAGCGCGGCCCAGCTCCGCACCGCGTTCCCGTTCGGACTCCGACAACGGCTGTCGCACCATGGTGGTTATAGTAATACCGGTATTACTATCCCGTACGCAGAGGGGCGCCATGGTCGAGCTGAAGTCCGAGGCCGAGCTCAAACTGATGCGCGAGGCCGGCGCCATCGTGGCGAAGGTGCTCGCCACGGTACGAGCGGCAGCTCGCCCAGGTGTGTCGCTGCTCGAGCTCGACGCGTTGGCCGCCGACCTGATCCGGGACGCCGGCGCCCGGCCGTCCTTCCTGCACTACCTGCCGAGGTTCGCGCCGACGCCGTTCCCGGGGGTGCTCTGCACATCGCTCAACGACGTGATCGTGCATGGCATCCCGTCGGCCCGCCGGCTCGTTGCCGGCGACCTGCTCAGCGTCGACTGCGGCGCCGAGATCCACGGATTCCACGGCGACTCCGCAATCAGCTTTACGATCGGCGAACCGTCCACAAAGGACGCCCGGCTCATCGAGACCACCCAGCGCGCCCTGGAGGCCGGCATCGCGGCGGCGCAGGCCGGTGGCCGGCTCGGCGATATCTCCGCCGCGGTCGGGCAGGTCGGGCGGACGGCCGGCTTCGGCATTCCGGACGATTTCGGCGGGCACGGCGTCGGCCGCGCGATGCACGAAGACCCGGGGGTGCCCAACGACGGCAGGCCAGGGCGCGGGCTCCGGCTCAAGCCGGGGTTGGTCCTGGCGATCGAGCCGATGCTGCTGGCCGGCGGCGAGGACGCGTACGAAACCGCGCCGGACGGCTGGGCGCTGCGTGCCTGCGACCACAGCCGAGCCGCGCATATCGAGCACACGGTCGCGATCACCGCCGATGGCCCGCTCGTGCTCACTGCCTGAGGGCCATTACCTCAGAGGTAATCGCGCCGACTACCGATCGCTTCTAGGGTTGGTCGCATGAGGTCCACAGCAGCCGTCGGTCAGGCCGGAGTCATGCTGCGCAGCTGGCGGGAGCGCCGCCGGGTCAGCCAGCTGGAGCTCGCGCTGACCGCGGACGTCTCGGCCAGGCACATCAGCTTCATCGAGACCGGACGCTCGCAACCGAGCCGGGCGATGCTCGACCGACTCGGTGAGCACCTGGAGATCCCGCTGCGCGACCGCAACCAAATACTGGTCAGCGCCGGCTACGCGCCGGCATACCCGGAGAGTGATATCGATGCGGACTCGATGAGCCCGGTGCGCGCGGCACTCGACCAATTATTGGCCAGTCACGAGCCGTTTCCGGCGGTCGTGGTGGACCGGCGCTGGGATTTGGTCACCGCCAACGTGAGTGCGGGTCAGTTGCTCGACGGGATTCCGGCTGAGTTGCTTGGCCCGCCGGTGAACACGCTGCGGGTGACGCTGCACCCGCGCGGCCTGGCGCCACGGATCGTCAACCTGGCCGAATACCGCGAGCATCTGCTGTCCCGGCTGCGCCGGCTGGTCATGGTGACCGGCGACGCCGACCTCGGCGCGCTCTACCAGGAGCTGAACGGGTACCCGGCACCGCCGGCGCCGGCCCGTGCGCATTCCGCTACGCCCGAGGTATTCGTGCCGTTCCGGCTGCGCCAGCCCGATGCCGGTCACGACCTGGTCTTCTTCTCCACGATCACCACGTTTGGCACCGCGTTGGACGTCACGCTGGCCGAGCTTGCCGTGGAGGCGTTCTTCCCGGCCGACGCAGCGACCTCCGCCTACCTGCGCGAGCGTGCGGACCGGCAGCTCACACCAGCTCTTTGACCAGCGCCATATCGTGCTCGAGCACGTCCTGCACGACGCCGTCCTCGTCGGGATACCGGTAGCGCGACTCGTTGCGCAACCCGCTGTCGCGATAGCCGAGCCGGGCATAGAGCCGGATCGCACCCACGTTGTCCTCGGCCACGCCGATGCCGACCCGGTCGTAACCGGCCTCGCGCACCCGCCGTTCGCCCTCGCCGATGAGCGCGGTCCCAATGCCCTGTCCGCGCATTTCCGCCGCCACGTGGACGTTGCAGATCTCCGGGCAGTCCGGCAGCTCGCCCCGCAGATCCGGCTCCAGCCAGCCGGCCCAGCGCAGCACGCAGGAGCCGACCGGTAGGTGCTCGCGCAGCGCGACCAGATATGTCTGCCCACCGGCCTGTTGCTGCCTGAAGTGAGACCGGTGTGCCTCGGTACCGCGGGTCGGAATGCGCCGCTCGAGCGGAGCCACATCGTCTTCCGTACAGTCCCGGATCAGCATGTCGCGCAGGCTAACCGAGCTAAGCTGAGAAAATGCCGACCTACACCTACCGCTGCCGGGAATGCGCCGACGAGTTCGAGGTGCACCGGCCGATGAGCGAGGCCACCGATCCCGCATCCTGCCCGGGCGGGCACCCGGATACGGTCAAGTTGCTCGCGACAGTCGCGTTGACCGGTCGCGGCGGGGCAGGTGCGGCCGGTGCGCCGGCCGGCGGTGGTTGCTGCGGCGGCGCCTGCGGTTGCGGTCGTTCCTAACCCATGTTCCGCCGCCCGCAGGTCATCCTGTTCAGCAATGATCTGCCCCGGGCGGCTGCCTTCTACGCCGATCTCGGATTCACCGAGACCTTTCGGGTGCCCAAAGAGGGCGAGCCGATCCACATCGACCTCGCGCTCGACGGCTATCAGATCGGCATCGCCTCGGTCGCCTCGACCCGCGATGATCACGGCCTGGACCCGATAGGCGAAGGCCAGCGCGCCGCGGTCATCCTCTGGACCGACGACACCGCCGCGGCATACGCCAAGCTGATTGCCAACGGGTGCCCGGCGATTGCTGCTCCGCACGTATGGCTGGATCGGCTGCTGATCGCGTGGACCGCCGACCCCGACGGAAATCCGGTCCAGATCGTCCAGGATCTGTAGCTAGCGGTTGACCGGCGGGCGCACCATGATCACGCTGCCGGAGAGATGGTTGGCCGCGTCGCTGCACAGGAACGTCGTCAGGTTAACGAGGTCGTCGGGCTGTCCGACCCGCCCGCTCGGGTATCTGGACGCGACGCTCTCGATGTAGGCGTCGCTGACGATCTCCCGCATACCGGGCGTCTCGGTGAGGCCCGGCGCGACGGCCACCGTACGGATGCCGTCGTCGGAGAGCTCCTGGTGCGCGACGTTGGCCAGGATGTTGATCGCGGCCTTGGATCCGCCGTACGGCGCGCCTCCTTTGTTCGACTGGACGCCGGCGGCGCTGGACAGGTAGATGATGCGACCCCCTCCGCCGCGGATCATCAGCGGCGCAAAGTGCTTGGTGGTCAGGAAACTGCTGACGAGGTTGGATCGCAGCACCCGGTCGAGCACCTCGACATCCAGCTCGAGGATCGGCCTGCTGCCCGGCATCCACCCGGCATTGTTGATCAACGCATCGACCCGCCCCCAGTGCGCGTCGACCTCGGCGGCCGCGGCGAGTACCGCCGGCTCGTCGCTCACATCCGCCTCGACCGCCAGCGCCGGCGCAGCTTTCGGGAGCTCGCCGATCTCGTCGACGACCAGCTGAGCCCGTTTCCGGTCCCGCGCTACAACCGCCACCCGAGCCCCGTCGGCGGCCAGTCCCAGCGCCATTGCGCGCCCGATCCCCTGCGCTGCACCGGTTATGACGACGACCTTGCCGACGATATCGATGTTCATAGTCCGACCTCTCGATGCCTGCCCACACCCAACTCCAACGGTACGGTTGGATATCCAACCCTAGGCACATCGGATCTCCAACCGCAACGTTGGTGGTGGACTTCACCTAAGGTGATCTCATGGCATGGGACACCCAGGAGACGCGGCGCCGGCTCAAGGACGCCGCGTTCATCGAATTCGCCGAGCGCGGGCCGGCCGGCACGACCATGGCCCGGATTGCCGAGCGCGCGGGCATCAACAAAGAGCGGCTGTACAACTACTTCGGCGACAAACAGGCGCTGTTCGAGACGGTGCTCACCGATGAGCTCGACAAGCTCGCCGCGGCGGTAGCCATCGATTCGCCTGGCCTCAAGGACATCGGCGAGTTCGCGGCGCGCACGTTCGACTATCACGCCGCACATCCCCAGCTGGCGCGGTTGCTGTTATGGGAGGGCCTGGGCGGCGGCCCAATCGGTGACGAGCAACGCCGGACCGCCCACTATCAGGACAAGGTCAAGGGGGTCGCGGCGGCACAACGCGATGGCGTGCTCGACGATGCCCTCGACCCTGCGGACCTGGTATTTCTGATTATCGCGCTGGCCGCCTGGTGGTTTTCGGTGCCGCAGTTGGCGCACATGCTCACCGGCGCCGACGCCGATCACCCGAAGGAACGAGCGCGCCGCCGGGCCAGTGTCGTGCTGGCCGCGCAGCAGTTGGCGGCACCGCGCTGATCTCGGCGTGCGGAGGTATCCACTTGATAGGCAAGTGGATACTTGCCTATAGTCGGGGCCGTGGCAGCGGATGTGTTCAAGGCCCTGGCCGATCCCACCCGTCGGATCATCCTCGATGAGCTGGCGGAGCGAGACGGACAGACCCTGTTCGAGATCTGCACGCGACTGATCACCAGGCACGGTCTGACGTTGACCCGCCAAGCGATCAGTCAGCACCTCGCCGTACTGGAAAACGCGGATCTGATCCAGACGCGGCGCCGGGGCCGCTACAAGTTCCACGACCTGAACAGCGAACCCCTCGAGCGGATCGTCACTCGATGGATCAACCGCACTACGACCGGAGGCACCCCGTGAGGATTCACCTAGCCAGCGTGTTCGTCGACGACCAGGACAAGGCGCTGCGGTTCTACACCGAGGTGCTCGGCTTCGTGAAGAAGACCGAGGTCCCGCTGGGCGCGGACCGCTGGTTGACCGTGGTCTCACCGGAGGACCTCGACGGTACTGAACTGCTGCTGTAGCCCGACGGCCATCCCGCGGTGAAGCCGTACAAGGAAGCGCTCGTCGACGACGGCATCCCGGCCCACTCCTTCGCGGTGGACAACGTCGCCGCAGAGTTCGACCGGCTCCGCGATCTGGGCGTCCAGTTCACCCAGGAACCGTTGGAGATGGGCCCGGTCAGCACAGCTGTCCTGGACGACACGTGCGGCAACCTGATCCAAATCGTCCACAGCAAGTAGCGCTCTCGCCACTGGACAGGTTCCGGCGCGCCGTGAGCGCCGCGCCGGCCCCCTGCGTGGCGCTATCTCACATGTGAGATACGCTCCGGCGCATGGATGATCATTATCTTGGCCGTATCGGCACCCTGATCCGCGATGCTCGCAAGCACCGCGGCTGGACGCAGAGCCAGCTCGCCGCCGCCTTGAACAGCAGCCAGAGCGCGGTCAACCGGATCGAACGCGGTCACCAAAATCTCAGCCTGGAGATGCTCGCCCGTATCGGCGACGCGCTCGACAGCGAGATCGTGTCACTCGGCACGGCCGGCCCGATGCACCTGCGGGTCACCGGCGGTCGGCAGCTCACCGGCGAGATCGCGGTCAACTCGAGCAAGAACGCCGGGGTCGCGCTGCTGTGTGCATCCCTGCTCAACCGCGGCAAAACCACGCTGCGCAAGGTCGCCCGGATCGAGGAGGTGCACCGCATCCTCGAGGTGCTCACCAGCATCGGGGTCCGCAGCCGGTGGATCAACGCCGACAACGATCTGGAGATTATCCCGCCGGCCCGGCTGAATCTCGACCAGATGGGCGTCGCGGCCGCCCGCCGTACCCGCAGCGTGATCATGTTTCTCGGGCCGTTGCTGCATCATCGCGACCATTTCCAGCTGCCATATGCCGGCGGTTGTGACCTCGGCGAACGGACCGTCGAGCCGCACATGACCGCGCTGCGGCATTTCGGCCTGCACGTCAAGGCGACCGGCGGTTTTTACCGCTGCGACGTCGATTCGGCCGCCCCGGCGCGGCCGATCGTGCTGACCGAGCGCGGCGACACCGTGACCGAGAATGCGTTGATGGCCGCGGCCCGGCGCGACGGGACCACGGTCATTCGCAATGCCAGCCCGAATTATATGGTGCAGGATCTGTGCTTCTACCTCACCGAGCTCGGCGTGCAGATCGACGGAATAGGCACCACCACGCTGACCGTGCACGGCGTCTCGGAGATCAACCGAGATGTCGACTATGCGCCGGCAGAGGACCCGATCGAGGCGATGAGCCTGCTCGCCGCCGCAATTGTCACCTCCTCGGAAATCACGATCCGGCGTGCCCCCATTGAATTCCTGGAAATCGAATTGGCGCTGCTGGAGGAAATGGGCCTCGACTACGACCGGAGCCCGGAATATCCGGCCGCCAACGGCCGCACCCGTTTGGTCGATATCACCACCCGCCCCTCCCAACTACGCTCCCCCATCGACAAGATCCACCCAATGCCGTTCCCCGGGCTGAACATCGACAACCTGCCGTTCTTCGCCGTCATCGCCGCGACCGCGCACGGCTCGACCCTGATTCACGACTGGGTGTATGAGAACCGTGCCATTTATCTGACCGAGCTCAACCGGCTCGGTGCCACCGTGAAACTGCTTGATCCGCACCGGGTTTCGGTCGAGGGCCCGACGCACTGGTCCGGCGCCGAGGTGATCTGCCCGCCGGCGCTGCGGCCAGCGGTCGTGGTGTTGCTGGCGATGCTGGCCGCGAAGGGCACGTCCGTGCTGCGCAACGTGTATGTGATCAACCGCGGGTATGAGGATCTCGCCGAGCGGCTCAGCGCGCTCGGCGCCAGGATCGAGACGTTTCGGGATATCTGATGGACGACCCGCAGGTTGCCGCCTATTTGGAACGGATCGGCGTCGTTCACCCGCCCGAGCCGGACATCGATGCGCTGCGGACCTTGCAGCGGGCGCACCTCTGCTCGGTGCCGTTCGAGAATCTGTCCGTCCATCTCGGCGAGCCGATCGTGCTGGACGAGCAGGCGCTGTTCAGCAAGATCGTGCAGCGCAATCGGGGCGGATTCTGTTATGAGCTGAACGGCGCGTTCGCCGCCTTGCTCACCGCATTGGGATATCGGGTCAGCCTGCACTCGGCCCGGGTATTCGGCGGCGCACGCTTCGGACCGCCGCTGGATCACATGCCGCTGCGTATCGAGTTGGCCGAACCGTGGTTGGTCGACGTGGGCTTCGGTCGTTTCTCGGACTACCCGCTACGGCTGGATATCCGCGACGACCAAACCGATCCGTCCGGGACGTTCCGGGTCGTCGAGCACAGCGAGGACCTTGACGTTCTGCACGACGGCCAGCCACAACTCCGGGTGGACCCGCGGCCCTACCAGCTGGACGATTTCGCGCCGACCTGTTGGTGGCAGCAGACCTCGCCGGACTCGCATTTCACGCAGTCGCTGACCTGCTCGTTGCGTACCAAAACCGGGCGGATCACGCTCAGCGGCGACCGGCTCATCGAAACGGTCGGCGCCGCCCGCACCGAGACAACAGTGCCGGCGGACGAGCTGTTGGCGGCCTACCAGCGCCATTTCGGCATCACGCTCGACCGGCCACCCGTGCTGCGGGACCGGGACAAGGTAGGGCTAACTCCCCTGTTGTGACTGGTCAGATGGGACACACTGAACGGGTGGAGACCGCACCCCAGGTAGCCGGCCAGCGCCGGGCATTCAAGGAGCCCGGAGCGATCCGGCTGTTCTTCTGGGCGCTCGTGCTGACCATCCTGCAGCCATTCGGGTTGGTGCTGTTCATCCTGACCGTCGTATGGGGCAGCCTGATCTGGCTCTGGTTCGCGATTCCGGTGACGTTCGTCTGCATCCGCATGGTGCGCGGCTTCACGAACCTGCACCGGTCCTGGACCACCCGGGTGATGGGCATCGACACGCCGCGCCCGTACCGCCCGATACCGCCGGATGCCCGCTGGTACGCCAGATTGCGCGCGATCGCGACGGATCCGGCAACCTGGCGAGACCTGGTGTGGCTGCTGGCCAACTACACGGTCGGCCTCGTGCTGCGGCTGACCGTGCTGATCGTGACCGTCTTCGTCGGCTGGCTGGTCAACCCCTATCTCATGCGGCTGCACGCGCAGATGAACCACTGGTTGCTGGCCCCGGCCCGCAGCGCCGAGCTGGAAACCCGGGTCGAACAGCTGGCCAGCTCTCGGGCCGAGACCGTCGATGCGCACGCCACCGAGCTGCGCCGGGTGGAACGCGACCTGCACGACGGCGCGCAGGCCCGGCTGGTGGCGCTGGGCATGAGCCTCGGGTTGGCCGAGGACCTGGTCGACCGCGACCCGGCGGCGGTCCGCGAGCTGCTCGCCGAGGCCCGGGAGGCCAGCGGCAAGGCGTTGGTCGAGCTGCGCGACCTGGTCCGCGGCATCCACCCGCCGGTGCTCGCCGATCGTGGCCTGGACGGCGCGATCCGGGCGCTGGGACTGGCCTGCACGGTACGTACCGAGGTGGAGATCGAGCTGCCCGGCCGACCGTCGGCACCGGTTGAGTCCGCCGCCTACTTCGCCGTTTCCGAGGCGCTGGCGAATGTGATGAAACACAGCGGCGCGGACAAGGCATGGGTACGGGTCCGCTACGAGGACGGGAAGCTGCTGCTGCTCGTGGGCGATGACGGCCGCGGCGGCGCCGACGCCACCGGCTCTGGAATCCGCGGCCTCGAACGCCGGCTGGGCGCATTCGACGGCACGGTATTCATCAGCAGCCCGATCGGCGGCCCGACCGTGGTGAGCATGGACCTGCCCTGCGAGCTGCGGGCGCCGACCGTACGTCCGTAGCGTCATCGGGTTCTTGACTTCAACCAATGTTGAAGGCCTAGCGTCGACCGTATGACCGACATACTGGTAATTGGCGCGACCGGGAAGATCGGTCGGCACGTCGTGGATCAACTGGGTACGGCCGCTCGAGCATTTGTACGGAATCCCGCGAGCGCGAATCTCCCGCCCGGAACGCAGGTGGCACGCGGCGATCTCACCGAACCGGCGAGTTTGCCGGCCGTACTCGACAATGTCGACGCGGTATTTCTGCTATGGCCGTTCATAACGGCCGACGGCGCGGACGAGATCATCGAGACGCTTTCCCGGCACGTGCGGCGCATTGTTTATGTGTCGGCTGTCGGCGCCGAGACCGGTTTCTGGGGCGACGTCGAGCAGCTGATCGCGAAGTCCGGTGTCGAGTGGACATTCCTGCGGCCCGGCGGATTCATGTCCAACACGCTGATGTGGGCCCACCAGATAAGGCAGGGACAGGTGCGCTGGCCCTACGGTTCACTGGCCCGCCCGCTGATCCACGAAGCCGATATAGCCGCGGTTGCGGTGCGGGCGTTGACGGAGAATGGGCACGCTGGCCGTACCTACGAATTGAGCGGTCCGGAGCGAATCACGCAGATCGAGCAGGTACGCATCATCGGCACGGCAATCGGCCATCCGGTCCGGTGGGAGGAGATCTCGCCCGACGAGGGTCGCCAGCAGCTTAAGGCGATGTGGGGCGATGTGTCCTTTGTGGACAAAGCGATGGACGCGTGGGCGGCGATGGTGGACGAGCCCGAGGCGATTACCCATACAGTCGAGGAGATCACCGGCCGCCGGGCACACACATTCGGCGAGTGGGCCCGCGAGCACGCCGCCGACTTCTCCTAGGAGCAACACCAACCCAGCCGCATTCCGGACGCTGATCGTCCGGAACAGCGCGTAGCGTGCGTCGCCATGACCGACTCGACCGAACACATCCTCCCCGAAGTGCCGGCCCGCGACGCGGTGACGAGCGTGCTCGACTGGCTGCTCGACGGCGACCCCGCGATCCGCTGGCAGGTACTGCGCGATCTCACCGGAGCGCCGGCCGGCGAGGTGGCAGCGGCGCGGGCCCGGGTGGAGCACGACGGCTGGGGCGCGCGCCTGCTCGCGCTCGAGGATGCTGACGGGCTCTGGGCGGGCGGCGCCTGCTTCCCGGCATCGCGGCCCGACGTACCGGGGCAACCCTGGACCCCGACGATGCACACACTCCAGACCCTGCAACTTCTCGGGCTCGACCCGGCGGCGGAGCGTGCCCGTCGAGCGATCACGCTGATCGGCGAAAACGGGCGCTGGGAGCACGCCGGGCAGCGGTACTTCGACGGTGAGGTGGAGCCGTGCATCAACGGCAGAACGGTCGAGACCGGGGCGTACTTCGGGGTGGACGTCGCGCCGATCGTCGAGCGACTCCTTACCGAACGCCTTGCTGACGGCGGCTGGAACTGCGCGGTCGAGCGCGGCTCGGTGCGGTCCTCCTTCGACACGACGATCAACGTGCTCGATGGCCTGCTGGAGTTCGAACGCGCGACCGGCGGATCCGCGGACGTGCGCGCGGCCCGGCGCAGCGGTGAGGAGTATCTGCTCGAGCGCGGGCTGTTCCGGCGCAAGAGCACCGGCCAGGTCGCCGTACCGGCCTATCTGGAATTCGCGTTTCCGTACTACTGGCATTACGACGTGCTGCGTGCGCTGGACTACTTCCGCGGGTCGGGAGCCGATCCGGATCCGCGGATGGCCGAGGCGGTGGCGGTGGTGCGGTCGAAGCGCCGGCCCGATGGCCGGTGGCTGCTCGACTCGACCCATCCGGGTCAGGTCCACTTCGACCTTGAGGATGCGGCCGGCGCGCCGAGCCGCTGGAACACCCTGCGCGCGCTGCGGGTACTCGCCTGGTGGGACGAGACCGCTTGACGAAGATTGCTGCCCCCCCGGGCATGATCTGGGTGTGGAGTTCTCCGATCTGCCGGCGGCCGCGGCGTGGCGCCACGGGAATACGCGCACTGCCTTGGAGTCGGTAGCTTGTGAACGCCTGACCACCGGGTGGCTCATGACGGGATCGACGACGGCACTCGAAGCCGGCGCGGCCTGGTGGGTGGCGTACGAGATAGAACTCGACCCGTCGTTCCGCACGCGGCGAGCGGCGATCTCCTCCAGGGTTGGCGCGGGTAGCCCGTCGAATGTGGTGCTGACGGCCGATGGTGGCGGGCAGTGGTGGCTGGACGGGCAACGCGCGGCACGACTCGATGGGTGTCTCGACGTCGATCTGGAGTCCTCGGCGATGACCAACGCGCTGCCTATTCGGCGGGCACCGGTGGCCATGGGTACGGCGTTGGACGCCCCGGCGGCCTACGTTCGCGTGGACCGGCTCGCCGTCGAGCGGTTGGAGCAGCACTATGTTCGCCGCGAGGATGGCGAGCGGGGTCCAGTCTTCGACTACTGCGCTCCCGCGTTCGCCTTTTCCAGCCGGATCAGTTACGACCGATCCGGTCTGGTAGTCAGCTATCCGGGGATCGCCGACCGCGTCGAGCAATCATGAGCAAGCTGCCTGCCGCCGAGGTGCTCGACCGATTGGAGCGCGCCAAGAATGCTTGGCTGGCGACGATTCGACCGGATGGCTCGCCACATGTCACGCCGGTCTGGTTCGTCTATCGAGACGGTACGTGGTGGATCGGCAGTGGCGAACGCAACGTCAAGGTCGCCAACCTCGCCGCGGAGCCGCGCGTATCCCTCGCGCTCGAGGATGGCGTCGCGCCGGTTGTCGCCGAGGGCGCCGCGCGCATTCACCGCGGTGCGTTCTCGGCGGATCTGGTCAACGCATTCGCCCGCAAATATGGCGGTTGGGATGTCAGCCGGATCGAGCAGACCGGCGGCCCGCGAGTGCTGATCGAGGTGCCCGTCCGGCGGTGGCTGCTGGCCGGTGTCGCCCAGTAGCGCGCCCGAAGTTCGGCTGAGTCCGATCAGTGCGCCCGCACCGTGACCGTGCGGGCCCAGACCGCGTAACGCGCCGGGTTCTGCCAGTTCGCCCCGCGATCGCCGAAGACCATGACCGACATACCGCCGAGTGGGAGCAGGTAGCCGTTGGCCGAGTCCTGGTAGTCCAGCCAGGTCGGCTTCGACCACGTCGCGCCGTCGTCGGTGGAGCGCAGCAACGCATAACCGGGGCGGCCGACGAAGAGCAACAGGGAGCCGTCGGGCAGCCGGTCGAGTGTCGGATAAACGCTGGATACGGTCTGTCCGTCGGCGGAATGCATCTGCGCCGGCGCCGACCACGTCTTGCCGTTGTCGCTCGACCGGGAGGTGTACATCGGCAGATAACCGCCGGTGCGCATGACGATCAACAGCCCGCCATCGCTGGTCCGGGTCAGCACGCCCTCGCAGAAGCCGTCCCATGATGTGCCGGCCGGGTAGAGAGTGGTGGAATAGGCGACCGTGGCCAGGACGGTCCAGTTGATCCCGCCGTCATGGGAGATCAGTACGACCTGCCGCAGCTTGGTGTCGCCGACATAGCGCCCGTACGCGGATTGGTACATCGTGCCGTCGCGATCCTGGATCAGGTTGTGCACCTGGACGAATGCGGTGCAGCCGGTCGGCCGCTCGCACGAGTACGGCGCGAAATCCTGCGAGCCGGTCATCAGCCCGCTGCGGTGGGTCCAGGTGTTGCCGTTGTCGGTGGATACCGCGGTTTCAATCACCGACTGGTTGGGTTTCGGCGCAACATAGCCGTGATAATTGATGGCAAACAGGCTGCCGTCGGCCAGGCGGGTGAGCATAAAACTCGGCGCATCGGGCATCGGATTGTGTGCTTGATAGTCGTGCCACGTCCGGCCGGCATCATCGGAATAGACGAATTGATTGCCGGCCGTACTCGCCACATCGGTGTGCGCCGGATAATCCATAAGAATTCGTTGCCGGTCGTTGGCCAATGGCACCCTCGCCGCCGTGGTCGGCATCTGGATCGGTGTATCAGACGTCGCGACCGTGGTGCTGGGGCCGATTCCGTACTGGCTGACAATCGCGGCCGGCCGGGAATGAAGCGCATCGCCGAGGGATACGTCGTCGAAATACACATGGTCGCCGTCGGTGGCGGTACCGAAGCCGGCGAACTGGAATCCGTCGATCGCGGTGATCGGGTTGATCCCCCACGGTCCGGCGGAGCCGAGATATCGCCCGTTGATGTGTACATAGGCCATGTCCTGGTCGGCCGTGGTGCCGATCTCGACCCGGCTCCAGCTGCCGACGGGCAGCGTTCCGGCCGGCGCGAGCGGCAGCCAACGCGCACCGTCGTACCACTGGACCGCGCCGTTGCCACGGAAGAGCATGTGGAAAACGACGGTACTGGCAGTCGATGTGGTGGTCGTGCCGGTCAGGTCGACCATGAATCCGTTCGGCGCGGCGGCCGGATCGACGGCGAAGCTCAGGTCGGCGCCGGGGACGGCGGTCCGGGCACAGTTGAGCACCGGTAACGAGGAGGTCGAATCGTCGGCGAGCAACAGCGAATGGCTGCCGTGGTGGGCGATGTCGGCGCTCACCGTTTCCGCCGCCCGGCCGCTGGGTGTGGTGCAACCCGCCGGCACGCTGCCCACCGCGTCGGACTCGTAGGTCCACACGTGTTTCGAGTCGCGCGCTTGCGCCGTACCGGAAATCAGCAACGCTCCGACCGTGATCGATACGGCTACCAGGACCGTCTTCCATGTATTACGCATGCCAAACCTCCGCAGAAGCCGGAACCCGCCGCTTGCATGGAACGCAATTTCACGTTCCATGTCAACAGGTGTTGGCTAGGTTGTTCAGCGGTGTGCCGCAATCGGTGATCATGAACTTTGGGTCGATGACACGCCGCAAAGTGCAGCCCAAGCTGCATGATCACGAAGGTTCGGTCGCCTCGTTAAATTCGTGCCGGATCTCGGAAATGCCGCGGATCGCTCACACGTCGAACAGCCGGACCGAGACCCGAACGCTGTCGGCCAGCCGGCCGATGTCCCCCGGATCGCTGGTGACGACGGCCGCGTGATGCGCGATCGCGGTCACCACGACGATCGCGTCAACTACGTCGGTTGTGCCCGCTGTCGCGCACATAGCGCCGGCTGCGCGGCCGACTCGTTCATCGTCCACGACGACCATGCACCCCTTGAGCACTCGAGAGAGTCGGTGTTGCGGGCCCCCACGCCACGCCTGCGCAAGCACGGCAACGGGTACGACGGGACGTATCCCGGCTGTCAACAACTCGTCGTGCAATGCAAGGAAGCGCGCATTCTGCCTCTCTGCGGCGACGAGCGCGCCAGTGTCGTAGACGATCGTTTGCGTGGCGGGCACCGTTCCTATCCGACGGCGCGGTGATCAGGGTCGAGCAGGCCGGTATCGATCAGAAACTGTCGTGCCTGCCTGCGGGCGACCGTAGGCAGCGGGCCGTTGTCGGCCTCATATTCCGCGATCAACTCCCGGGCAGCCGCTCGAGCGTCGGTGAGTCGATCGCTGGTCGCCGCTTTCTCTGCCGCCGCCTCGGCAAGCCAGGACGAGACGGGTTTCCCCTCCTGCGCGGCATGTGCCTTGATAATCTCCTCGATCTCGGCTGGCACGGAGATCGAGAGCTTCCGAGTGGCCATGCGGACCACGATACCGCGTTGGTAGGAACGCGATCCTACCAACGATTCGATCTAGCGTCCGGCACCTTGCGTTC
>Ga0137412_10001871_pt1 | contig 16506 bp, 15 predicted proteins | sample CZODoug2_1_16fun_FD_122160 | JGI IMG/M metagenome (GOLD analysis project Ga0137412, IMG submission 122160) | Vadose zone soil fungal communities from Angelo Coast Range Reserve, California, USA - CZODoug2_1_16fungal (Hybrid Assembly) | ecosystem: Environmental > Terrestrial > Soil > Vadose zone...
TGATTGTAATTATGTCCGGCTTTAGCCGCTGAGGGTACGGTCTTCGCTCGCTGTTCGACGTTTTTCCGCAGCCTGCTAGACCGTCGAGGTTGGGAGATGAGTGAACTGATCATTCGATTTCTCATCGGAGGCGCCGTAGTCAGTTTGTTTGCACTGTTGGGCGACATCCTGCGGCCCAAGAGTTTCGCAGGACTATTTGGCGCGGCTCCTTCCGTTGCCTTAGCGACGATCGGATTGACGATCGCAAAGAACGGCTCGCAATATGCAGCGACCGAGGCACGCTCCATGATTTGGGGAGCTGTCGGATTCTTCACCTATGCAAGCGTCGTTTGCTGGGTACTGATGAGATATAAGCTGGATACGCTCTTGACTACGATCTGTCTTCTTCCCATTTGGGCCGGAACATCTTTTGGGTTGTGGTACTGGCTGGCGAGGTCGTCCTGACATGATCGAACTGAAGTGGTCCTCCCTCAAAGAAACGAGACCCAGCGAATATGTCGTCAGATTTGTCTTTGGGGGTGCCTGTACGGTCCTCGCGGGCCTTGTGGCTAAACGATACGGCCCGTCTGTCGGCGGTCTTTTTCTCGCGTTTCCTGCTATTTTTCCATCCGGTGCAAGTCTGATTGAGAGCCATGAAAAAAAGCGAAAAGCTAAGATGGGCTTGGATGGCACTCTCCGCGGCCGGGTTGCGGCCAGCGTTGACGCGGCTGGAGCAGCGCTTGGATGCATTGCGCTGGCAGTCTTCGCATTGATTCTATGGAAAGGCCTGCCAACCTATAACGCCTATGCCGTCATTTCAGGCGCTACGCTTGCATGGACCTGCATCGCGACCATATTGTGGGCGGTCCGACGGAGACGTGAATTCCACCGGCTGGCATGATGTTGAACTGCATCCTCGATTGCGATTTGAAATCTCTCACCTAAAAAACCTGACTGGACAACGATTTGAACCCTTGCCGTCTCAAAGTCATAGGGTGGACTATGGCACACCATGCAAGGCCGTCGTCGAAAGCTTCCCTCCGCCGGCCGAACGCCGAGGTTGGGATACGTTCCATCGAGAACCCGCCCGCCGCAGAGCGGCCAGAAGAGCTTGAGAGTACCGCGAGCCCGGCGATGGATGAGGCAGAGGTCCTTCACGCGTCGCTAAAAGCGGGGTCGATTGCTCAGATTGTAGTTGCGGCGATCGCAGTCATCGGCCTTCTCTATTTGCTCAAATTTGTCATGGTGACAATCATCGCGGCGTTGTTCCTGGCCTTCATCCTGGAGCCTCTTGTCGTTCAATTGGATCGCGTAGGGTTACGCAGAGGCGTCGGCGCTCTTCTGACTGTCGGACTTGTCGCGACATTGGCAGCAGCGTCGTGCTACTTCCTATACAACAGAGCTAAGGATTTCGCGACCGAGCTGCCGAAATATTCCGAGAGGATACGGTCAAGCCTTGGACAGCTTCAGGAGCCGATCAGCAGGCTGGAAAGCAGCACTCGTGCCATCGTGAGTTCTCCAAAAGACGGTAAAGAGGCAATTCCTGTCGTAATTCAGGAAGGACCGATCTTTCCACGTGTTATCTTCTCCGACAGCCGAGCGATCAAGGAATTTCTTCTGGCCATTGGCTTTGTTCCTTTTCTCACGTACTTCATGCTCACCTGTAAGCAGCATGCTCACTCGGCCACCGTGAAGCTGTTCCCAAAAGAACATCGGGCGACTGCCTATCGCACCGTAGCCACGATATCGGCAATGATTCGAAGCTTTCTCGTTGGAAATCTCATCGTCGGTTTGATTGGCGCAAGTGTAAGCGCTATCGTGTTCTGGTCAGTAGGCATCCCCTATTTCTATTTTCTTGCAATGATTAGCGGATTCTTTAGCCTCATACCGAGCGTCGGCGTTTTTCTAGCGGTTTTGCCTCCTCTCGTAGGCGGGATCGGAATCCTCCATAAGACAGGAGTTGGAATCATCCTGCTAACCGTTGTTGGCCTTCACGCCATCATGATGAATTTCTTGTACCCGAAGCTCATGAGCAAACGTCTTCGATTGAATCCGCTGGCCGTCGTTCTTTCTTTGTTGTTCTGGGCGTGGATCTGGGGAGCAATGGGGCTGATTCTCGCCGTCCCAATCATTGCAGCGACCAAGATCGTCTGTGATTACACGGACTCCCTTTGCGGATTTGGCGCCTGGCTAGGCGCCGAAGACCTAGGTTTCGCAGATCCAGGTCATACTGCGGGAACGATGGGATAGTCTCTGCGCCGGTGGAACGGCTTCGAACTATCGAGCATGCACCACCAATGCGCATAACGCATTTCCTCTTTTGGGCATCTCACTCCTTGTAGGTGAACCCTCCGCAAAGGTGCTTGGTCTGCGGAGCGGGACAGTGTGGATGCGAGATCGACGGGATCTTACTCATCGATCTTTCTGAGGAAACTCACTGCAACGGGCTCGCGCGCGAACGCACGGGGAGAGGAGCTATTTATGCCGAATGCGTCGGACGTATTGGTGGAGCGATTGCTGGCGTGGGACGTGGACACGATCTTTGGCCTGCCGGGAGACGGCATCAATGGCGTCTTCGAAGCACTTCGCAAGCAACAGGACAAGATTCGATTTATTCACGTTCGGCACGAAGAGGCGGCGGCGTTCATGGCTTGCGCCTATGCGAAATTCACGGGCCGTTTGGGCGTCTGTATATCGACTTCCGGACCTGGCGGAATTCATCTGCTCAATGGACTTTACGACGCGAAGATGGATCATGCTCCCGTCCTCGCCATCACCGGCCTGCAGCATAGCGACCTGATCGGGACATTCACCCAACAGGACGTTGCTTTGGACAAATTGTTCATCGATGTCGCGGTCTACAACGAGCGCGTCATGAACGGTGCTCACATGGAAGCAGTGGCGGATCTCGCCATCCGCTCTTCGCTCACACAACGCGGGGTTTCGCACATTACGATACCTGTCGACGTGCAGACGCAAGAGATGAAGAAAGGCCGCTCACCTCGGAATCCGGTCCACCATACGTCGGCCGTGCCTGCCTATGAGGCTCACCTGCCGGCACGCATCGATCTTGAACATGCAGCAGACATCCTGAACCGCGGCAAGAAGATCGCCATCCTCGCAGGGCAGGGAGCGCTACACGCAACCGACGAACTCGAAGAGATCGCCGAAACTTTGGGCGCGCCGATCGTAAAGGCTCTGCTCGGCAAAGCCGCTGTTCCGGATGACAGCCCCTATACGACAGGTGGTATCGGTCTGCTTGGCACCGAGCCTTCTCAGGACGCTATCGAAGGGTGCGACACGCTCTTCATGATTGGCACTTCGTTCCCCTATGTTGAATTTCTGCCCGAGCCTGGCTCGGTGAAGTGTATCCAGATCGACATCGATCCACAGCGCATCAGTCTGCGGCATCCAGCCGATGTAGCCCTGATCGGCGACACCAGGACGTGCCTTCGTGCGCTCGCGCCATTGCTCGAACCGCACGATAAGAGCTTCCTGGAAAAGGCGCAGAAAGGCAAAGCCGAATGGGAAAAGCTGATGCAGGAGCGCGGAACGCGCGAGGATAAGCCGATGAAGCCGCAGGTCGTAGGCTGGGAGCTAGGCAAGCGGATTCCGAGCAACGCCATCGTCACTTCGGATTCCGGGACCATCACGACTTGGTGGGCACGCTATGTGCCCGCGCTAAGAGGTCAGAAGCACAGTTGCTCCGGAAACCTTGCGACGATGGCCTGCGGTCTGCCGTATGCTATCGCTGCCGCTGTTGCCTATCCGGAACGGCCTGTGTACTGCATCATTGGCGACGGCGGCCTGAGCATGCTCCTCGGTGAACTGATCACCGTCGCTGCTTACAAGCTCAACGTCAAAGTCATCGTCATCAAGAACAATACACTGGGGCAGATCAAGTGGGAGCAGATGGTCTTTCTCGGCAACCCGGAATATGCTTGCGATCTATATCCTGCGGACTTCGTGACGATCGCGCGAGGATGCGGCATCGACGGGGTGAGGATCGAAGATCCCACCGAGTGCGGTCGCCAGCTTGATGCCCTTGGTCGGCCCGGCCCCATGTTGGTCGAGGCAGTCGTCGACCAGTTCACCCCGCCCATGCCGGCCAAAGTGAACGCATCGCAGGCAGCTAAATTTGCTGAGGCGCTCATCAAGGGAGAGCCAAACAGAAGCCGTATTGCTCTCACCAGCCTACACGATTCGGTGCGCGAACTGGTGTGATCTCTGATGGAGACCGATTGCCCTGGGTGAAGATGGGGTGGAATCACATCTCCGGAATAACTTTGGATGGCTCCATCCAACTGCCACCGCTTCGTTACAATGATCCCTTAACCTTTATTCGCTACGCGCCTGCGCCGTGCATCTCGCTATCATACCAAAAGCTCATGTACCATCAAGATTCTTGCTGCAAGCCACGAGGATCTCGACACTTTGCTGAAAGAACTACGCGCAGCCCCGAACCTGCTCACTTTCCTGCGTCTGTGCCTAATACCCTTTCTGGTCATCGCGGTTCTTGAGTCTCACTACCGCACAGCGCTTAGCCTTTTCGTCATAGCAGGGCTCAGCGACGGCCTCGATGGCTTGGTGGCAAGAGTGCTCAAGCAGCAGACCCAGATTGGCCAATATCTCGATCCGGTCACCGACAAGCTCTTGCTCAGCACCCTGTTCCTGGTGCTCATGCACCAGGGACTCGTGCCGCGGCGCGTCACGGTCCTGGTTTTTAGCCGCTATCTCGGCATTCTGATCGTTGCCGCTCTTCTCTACATCAGTCTCGGTATGCGAGACTTCCGTCCCAGCATCTACGGCAAAACCAGCACCTGTGCCCAGATCCTCGCGCTGCTGACCGTATTGCTCTGTCAGATCTATTCCCCCATGCCCCTCGTCATGCTCCGCACCCTGGCGCTCTATGCCACCGCACTCCTGACCATTGTCTCTGCGCTCCATTACGCCTGGCGCACCGCCCGTCGCCTGGCCGTTGCCGAAGCTCACTAACCCATCCAATGCCGCAAAGGTTTGAAAAAATCGCTTTCAATGACAAACTATTGCCAGCACTTGGCTCGCGGTTTAACTTTACTGAAACAGTTCCTGGCCCGATCGTGAAGCGATTGCCGGGCAGAACTGTGGTTTCTACGAAGGCCCCTAATGTCTGAGACGATTCAAGCACGAGTTCTTCGAGTGATCGCTACCACCCAGAGAATTCCCCTCGAGAAGGTCAAGCCCGACAGCACCTTCGAAGAGCTGGGCATTGATTCGATGGACAGCATCAACATCCTCTTTGACCTGGAGAGTGAGTTCGATATCGAAATCAAAGACGAAGACGCGAAGAAGATCCAGACCATCCGCGAAATGATCGACGGCGTCACCTACCTGGTGGATTCCAAACAAAACCCATCTGCCCAAACCGCAACCGAATAAGCCCTACTGTATCGGAAGGGCGCTGGAGTTTGTTACCCTCGGTCCAGCACAGTCCTCTATGAAAATGGTGTAGATGCGAGTTGTCATATCAGGAATGGGCGTGATCAGCGCTCTGGGCCTTGACCAGCAAGGGTTCTGGCATTCACTTGTGAGCGGTCAATCCGGAATCGGACCGATACCACAAGACGTCGGGCCGGTTGCCGAGATGGGCATGAATCAGGTCCGTTTCAAGAACGGCGCCGCCGTCATCGGCTATAACGCCGAAGCCTACTTTCCCCGCAAAGCCGCTAGCTTCATGGACCGCTTTGCCCAATTTTCCGTCATCGCGGCTCGCGAAGCCGTGACCAATGCCGGTATCGAATGGACCGAGGAACTTCGCGACAACGCCGCGATCATCACCGGTTCCTGCATGGGCGGCAGGTTTACTGACGAAATCGGTTATTGGGAACTCTTCCACCATGGCAGGCATCGCGTCCATCCACTCACCATCCCTCTGGGCATGAGCAATGCCGGTGCGAGCCACATTTCCATGGAATACGGCCTGCATGGCCCCGCGTATACCTTCTCCACCGCCTGCTCCTCATCGGCTCATGCCATTGGCAACGCTTATTGGATGGTGCGTTCCGGAGCTGTTCCCCTGGCCATCGCCGGGGGAAGTGAAACCCCCTTTTTTCTGGGCGGGTTAAAGGCCTGGGAGGCCATGCGCGTGGTCAGCCCCGATACCTGCCGTCCCTTTTCCGCAAACCGCTCGGGAATGGTCCTCGGGGAAGGCGCCGCAATGCTGGTCCTGGAGCCATTGGAGCAAGCGCTGGCTCGCGGAGCGAAGCCCTTGGCCGAAATCGTCGGTTTCGGTATGTCGGCCGATGCTTGCCACGTCACGCAGCCCTCCGCCGAAGGCGCCGCTCGGGCCATTCGAGCGGCGATGCGCGATGGCGGTCTAGCTCCGGAGCAGGTTGGCTACATCAATGCGCATGGAACAGCAACCGAGGCCAACGACCGCATGGAGGCTGCGGCCATCCATGCAGTGTTCGGCAGCCACGCCGATACGCTGCCCGTCAGTTCGACCAAGTCGATGCACGGTCACACGCTGGGAGCCGCTGGGGCGATTGAAGCCGCAGCCACCGTCTTGGCCCTGCGCAACGGGATATTGCCCCCCACCATGAACTACACCCAGCCAGATCCGGAATGTGAGCTGGACGTCATTCCCAACCAATCCCGGAAGAAGCAGGCTGAAGCAGCCCTCTCCCAATCTTTCGCCTTCGGCGGTCTAAACGCAGTCCTCGCCTTCCGATCCTTACCCTAACCTTCCTACCCGCGAAAAACCCGTAGGGAAGAAAAGAAGGGTGCCCCGGCGTGACGCGGGGTGTCGCTTTTGAGACCTGGGATCCTCCTGGTAGAAAGCTAATCAAGTCCCCTGTTATAACCCCAGGTAAGCAACTGCCCTTCCCTTGGTCCTCCCCTGGCGAAGTCGACCTGTCCCGCCGTGCCGTGGAGGGGTCAGTCACCATATCACCGAAAACCCACCCACACCCATCACTTACGAACACCAGCCCACTCCGGATCCACCCCAGGCTCATCCTTCTTCCCGCGTTTTTTCCAAACCGTCCGCCAGAACCAATACCCCACCACCCCAAGCACCCCGACCACCCCGGCGATCAACGCAAACCGGTGCCGCGTAGCCAGCCGCCCGGCAATATCCACAATCTCCGGCCCATACTTGATCGTCAAAATCGCCGTGATCGAATACCGAATCGCCCGCCCAACGAAGACCGACAGCATAAACGTGCTGATCTTCATCTCGAACACCCCAGCCGCAAAAACAAAAAGTTTCCAAGGAGTCGGCGGGGGCAGGATCGAAGGGACCATCATGGCCATGAATTCCTGCTTTTCAAACCGCTCCAGCAACTGCTCGTACCGGTCCCGGTCAATCCGTTTCATCAGGAAAAGCTCCCCTCCGGCCCGTCCCAGCAGAAAAGGAAGCAATCCGCCCACCGCCGACCCGAACGCGGCCGCCAGCACATACAAATAAAAATGCCTCTTATCCCCCCACACATACCCGGCAATGATCAAGTCCATCGGCACCGGAATCGCCGCCGCATCGACCAAACCGATTCCGGCCACTCCCCAAAACCCAAGCGGCTTCAGGATCCCCAGCAGCCAGATCTTGTACTTAAGAAAGAGATGGAGGATTTTTTTCAAGATCCAACCCGATCGTTAAATGTTCGTCATGGTGGGTGGTGATTCCTTGGAGCAGGGTTAAAGCATGCGGAATGAGAGGCAGAACGGCTTCGAGCGCGCTCTTGGCGCCGCGTGGGCTCCCCGGCAGGTTCACAATCAGCGATCTCCCTAACGTCCCCGAAAGGGCCCGGCTCAAAGGGGCAAACTGCGTCTGCTTCCTGCCCTCTGTGCGCATCAACTCCGCGAACCCGTCGATCAGCCGGTCGCAGACAGCCCGGGTGGCCTCGGGAGTCACATCGCGGGGTGCGATGCCGGTTCCTCCGGTCGTCACCACCAGGCTCGCCACCTCGCATTGCCGGCGCAGAACATCTTCAATCTCCGCCTGCTCGTCGGGCACCACCAGGTGGCTAATCACCAGGAAAGCATTGGCCCGCAGCAGATCGGCGACTACCCCGCCCGAAACGTCAACTCGTTGCCCCCGGAAGCAGGAGTCGCTCACGGTGATGACAGCGGCACGCATCCAACGATTGTAAGGGTTCTTTGTGAAAGCTCGATCTCGGCACGATTGCAAACAATGAGAGAATGAGAAGATGTGCGGTGTCCATAACCGGCTGATCGTCCCGGTCTGGATTGCACCCTTTACTGCCGGCCGATGCCCTCAACCGAAGTTCCAACCAGCCCTCCCGGTCGACGCCCGGAGCCATTCTCCAAACGGAAGCGCGTGCGCTACGAGGAGCTGGAACCGGATGAACTCCTTCACCTGATTGACAGGCTCGAAGACGAGCGTTCCCGGGCTCTGCGTCGCGAAGGCATTTGGATCTCGGTCATCGCCCACCTGATCCTTTTTTGGTTTCTGTTCTATGGGCCCCGCGCTCATCGCGTGCACGTAGTCAACCCGGACGCCAACAAACAGAAGGACATGACCTTTCTGAACCTGCCGCCCGATGCGCAGCGGCCGGTCAAACCACCCAAGCAGGCCCCGCCCTCCGACAAGAATCGAACGGCGCAATCTCGCCACCCCACGCTCGACAAAAAGACCCTGCAACAGCTTGAGGCTATGCGCAAGGCCGGACCCCCCATTCCCACGGCGCCGCAGCCGGCGCCTCAGCAGGCAGCTCCACCATCTCCTGCTCCGGAGCCCCAACAGCAGGCCCAGGCTCACCCGACAACTCCACCCCCGCCGCCGCCAACCAACCAGTCGCTGCTCAACGAACCTAAGCCGGTCCCCACACCGGCCAAACCGAGCTTTGACACCGGTCCGCAAAATGCCGGGGACGCCATTCGCCAAGCCGAACGGAACGCTGCCCGAGGTCCTGCTGGGCAGTCGGGCGACTACGGGCAGAATGCACCCTCCCAACATCCCGCGATGGCCGTAGGGCCAGATATTCTCAGCGACACCATGGGGGTCGACTTTGGCCCCTATATGAGGCGGGTCATCCAGGCCACGTATCGCAGCTGGATTCCCATCATCCCTGAATCCGCGCGCCCTCCCCTCGATAAACAGGGCCGCGTCGGCGTCCGCTTCAAGATCTATCCCGACGGCAGCGTCAAAGAAATGATCCTCGAGTTTCCCTCCGCCGATGTTTCCCTGGACCGTGCCGCTTGGGGCGGCATCACCGGCGCCTCTCCTTACCCCCCGCTGCCCAAAGAATTCAAGGGGCCCTTCCTGGAGCTGCGCTTCGGCTTCTACTACAATCTCGATCCTGACAAGCATCGTTGACGTGCCAGCCGATCCCGAGCTCCGCAAACGCCAGATTTATGGCCTCCTGGTAGTCGCGGTCCTTCTTTTGCTCATCGGCTTGGGCCGCTCCTCGGCGCACAATCTCTTTCCCCCCGGTTGGTGGAGAGTTTGGTAGAGCTTCCTCCGCCACTGCTGGTTGTCATTTTGGGGCCAACCGGGAGTGGCAAAACCGCCCTCTCCGTCGCCTTGGCGCTGCAGTTCGAGGGTGAAATCATCAGCTGCGACTCCGTGGCGGTCTACCAGAGCCTGGAGATCGGGTCAGCCAAGCCCTCCGTTGGGCAACGGAAGCAAGTGCCGCATCACTTGCTCGATGTGGTTACGCCGGATGCCTTCTATACCGCCGGGGACTACTCCCGCGCCGCCCGCACCGCCATCGCAACCATTGCCGCCCGGGGCAAGCTGCCCATCGTCACCGGCGGCACCGGCCTTTATCTTCGTGCCCTCCTCCAGGGCCTGTTTCCCGGTCCCCAGCGGTCCGCCGGCCTGCGCGATCGCCTGCTGCGCAAAGCGGAAACGCGTGGCCCGGCCGTCTTGCACCGCATCCTCAAGCGTCTTGATCCGGCGTCGGCTGCACGCGTCCACGCCAACGATGTCGCCAAGGTCATCCGCGCTATTGAGGTGACTCTGGCCGTGGGGCAGCCCATGTCAGAAGCCTGGAAGGAAGGCCGGGAACCCCTGACCGGCTATCGCGTATTCCGCCTCGGCCTTGATCCACAGCGGCCGCAGCTCTATGAACGCATCAACGCCCGGGCCAGGGCCATGTTCGCCGAGGGCCTTGTGGAAGAAACAAGACACCTGCTTGCCCGCTATGGCCGTTCGCCGGCGCTTGCCTCGTTAGGCTACCGTCAGGCCGCACAGTTTCTCGAGGGCAACCTCACTCTTGAGCAAGCCATTGCCGCCGCCAGCCAGGGTCACCGCAACTATGCCAAGCGCCAGCTCACCTGGTTTCGCCGCGAGCCTGAAGTTTGCTGGCTGAAGGGTTTTGGTGACGATCTTTCTGTAATTGCAGAGGCTGAGCGACTGGTCGCGCGGGCAAAATCGTAACGCGATGTGCTATCCCCGGATACAATGAGTCTTAACGTCAGCGATCTGAAGTTCTCTGAAGGATGTGCGGTTGAGCGTGGGCAGGCTGTGTAACGTAGGACTAGGGAAGCGCACCATCGCGTGGTGCATGTTGTTTCTGGGCATGGTCGCTGGTGCGTCAGCAGCAGAAAATGCGACAGCGACCCAGACCACACTGACGGTTGCTACCGATAACGCAGGCCCCCGCACCCGGGCAACTCTGACCGCCCATGTGAGTGGCGCGCCTTCCGGGGTCGTGAACTTTCGTTCCGGTCAAATCGATCTCGGCTCGGCGCTTGTGGATAGCGAGGGGAAAGCCTCCCTGCAGACGGATCTCCTCCCGGCAGGCAGCCAGCCGGTGGTGGCCATCTACCAGGGCCAGTCAGCCTACCTGCATTCGATCTCCAATCCTGAGCTGGTCCAGGCAAACGTCTCCACGGCAGCAGGATTCACCGCGGCGGCCACTCCCACATCGTTATCTACCGCGGTGGGTGGCTTTGTCAGCAGCAACGTCACCGTCACCCCGGTCAACGGCTTCAATGCCTACGTCACCCTTTCCTGCAGTGGCCTTCCCATTAACACCACCTGCACCTTCACCCCAGTCAATGTGCTGGCGGCCTGTACCACCAGTGCTACCGGAGCGCAGACCTGCACCCCCGGAAGCAGTGTGATGCAGATCCAGACCCAGACCCCGTCGCCCGTTAAGAATGCACGCAACAGCGAACCCGGCATGCGGCGCTACGCTTTCGTGCTGCCGTTGTTATTTGGCTTGGCCGGTCTGGGAGCCCGTAAGCGCAGAGCCTGGCGGAACCTGGCCTTGGGAATGTTGGCCTTTGCCGGACTCATGGGAATGACGGCCTGCTCCCAGCGCTATAACTATCTCAACCACGGGCCGCCGCCCAACCAGGGAACTCCCATCGGCAGTTACACTGTCACCATTCAGGCGTCCTCCTCCACCGGTTCCGAGACCACGACCCCGCCGGCGCTGCCGCAGATAACCCTGGTCGTCACTGCTGGCAAGTGATACAAACCCCGCAAGATGGACTAGCATGGGAGTTGCAGGTGTGCCGGGCGGTCGCTGCCGGAGCACTCGCGTGCTTCGGGAGAGGAAAGTCCGAACTCCGCAGGGCAGTGTGCCGGATAACGTCCGGGATTTGAGCTTCAAGGCTCAAAGACGGCCAGTGCCACAGAGAACATACCGCCCTGGGCTTCATCGCCTGGGGTAAGGGTGAAAAGGTGCGGTAAGAGCGCACCGCGCCGTCTGTAAAGGCGGTGGCAGGGTAAACCCCACACGGAGCAAGACCAAATAGGGAGGGAATCCGCCTAATCGACGGCTGCGTGCTGGCCCGGCGCGCCAAAACCTCCGGGTAGGTCGCTTGAGCGCCGCAGCAATGCGTCGCCTAGAGGAATGATCGTCCTCGACAGAATTCGGCTTACAGGCCCACTTGCAAACGCGGCCCCGCACCTCTAACCAAGCTGCGGGGCCTCCGCTTTTTGCAGCACTCCCAAGTTCCGAATCAAGGTCGGAGGGAATCGGGCGGGGACCAGTCCTGAAGGGACGCCTGAACTTAGCCCAGGATGCAGTCCTGGGTAGGCTACGCAAACCCGATTCAGTCCCGAAGCGACGGCTGAAAACGCCTAAACCGATTCCCCAATCCGGGAACCCTGAAACCGTCTAAACTCGTATCACTCTCTGACTCTGCCATGGAATTCACCGAAGCCATCAAAGTCGCCCTACAGTCCCTCTGGGCAAACAAACTGCGCTCGATCCTCACCCTCCTGGGCGTGATGATCGGCGTGGCCGCAGTCATCATGGTCATCACCCTGGTCAACGGAGCCAACAAATTCGTCGCCACCAAAGTCTACGGCTACGGAGCGGATGTCTTCACTGCCTCCAAACAACCCTCCGTCATCTTCAGCGACGCCGAGTTCAACAAATACCAAAAACGCAAAGATCTCAAGATCGAGGGCTACCGCGAAGTCGCCGCCAAGTGCAAGCATTGCGCCAGCACCGGGGCCATGGCAAACACTACCGGCAAAGTGGTCTACAACAGCCATTCCAGCACCGACACCAGCATTCGCGGCTGGACCTGGACCATGCCCCCCATCTACAACATGAACATCGATCACGGCCGCGGCTTCGTCCCCGTCGATGAAGAGCACAACAGCCGGGTCGCCATCGTCGGCCCCGACATTGTTGACAACCAGATGGGCTCGATCGATCCCATCGGCAAAGAAATTCGCGTGGACGGCGGTCAATACACAGTCATCGGCGTAGGCGAGCGCAAAGGCAAGACACTAGGGCAGAGCCAGGACAATTGGGTAGCCATCCCGCTGACGACTTTCCTCAACGCCTACGGATCGAATCGCAGCCTGACGATTTACGCCCGCGCCAATGGAGTCGGCGATCCGCTGGAGCTTGCAGTGGGCGAGGTGCGCACCATCCTGCGCTCCCACCGCCACGATCTCCCTGGGGCAGAGGACAGCTTCTCCACCGATACCAACAGTACATTCGTGGGCATCTGGCAGAGCATCAGCTCCAGTTTCTCCGCTGTCTTTGTCTCTCTTGCCGCGATATCGCTGGTCGTCGGTGGCATCGTGATCATGAACATCATGCTGGTGAGCGTAACTGAACGTACCCGGGAAATCGGCGTACGCAAGGCGCTGGGCGCCCGCCGCGGCGATGTGATGCTGCAATTCCTGATTGAGTCGGCCACCATGTCTCTGGTCGGCGGCCTGATTGGCGTGATTGCCGGAGCGGCCTTTGCCAAGGCCATCACCTTGGTGATCGGCTTTCCTTCTGAGATAGAGCTATGGTCGGTAGCTCTGGGCCTCTTTGTGGCCACAGCAGTTGGCATTTTCTTCGGAGTCTATCCGGCGCGCAAAGCCGCCCTGCTCGATCCCATCGTGGCTTTGCGCTCGGAACTGTAAGAGAGGTACACGCAATGCGGCTCGCGGATACCAACGAAGCGATCAGGATGGCCATGGACACGCTGCGCACCAATAAGCTGCGCTCCGGCCTGACCATGCTTGGCATCATGATCGGGGTCACCACCGTGATCCTCATCTCATCGGTCATCAACGGCCTCACTGGCAATGTCAATGGCCTGATCAAGTCGCTCGGGTCCAACGTCTACTGGGTCTTTCGTTTTCCGGTCTTCGGCTCACGGCCTACTCCGGAAATGCTGGCCAGAAAACAGTTGACCTATGACGACGCCGAGGCCATGAAAGTGTTGCCTCACGTGGTCGCGGTCGATGCCTCGCAGCAATACTTTACCCCTGCCGGATCGAGAGGCAGTTTCTCCGTCAAGTACGGAAGCCACAAGGTGCAGAACACCACCCTGCAAGGTGAGTCGGAGGATTCACCCAATGTTTACGACCTCCCGTTCACCCAGGGTCGTTTCTTCACCGTCCAGGAGGCGCGGCTCGCAGCCAACGTGGTGGTTCTGGGCTCCGACACTGCGGAGGAACTCTTTGGCAACGACCCCGCGGTAGGCAAAGAGGTGCAGATCGACGGAGACTTGTTTACCGTGGTGGGCGTCTTTGCACCTCAGAAGCAGGTCTTCGGCGGAGGAAAGAACCCGGAAGATAACGCCGCGCATTTTCCCACCAAGACCTTCCACAAACTTCACCCCGAGATCCTCGATCACTGGATCAGCGTCAAGTACGACGACGTGAAGAACAAAATCGCCGTCGAAGACGAGATCCGGGAATTGCTTCGCCGCCGTCGTAAGGTGCGTTCCGACCAACCGGACAACTTCGCCATCTTCAGCTCCGATGCCCTGCTGGTGCTATGGAATCAGCTCACCGGGGGTCTCTTCATCTTTCTCGTAGGAGTTGCCAGCGTGGGTCTCATGGTCGGCGGCGTAGGCGTAATGAACATCATGCTGGTCAGTGTGACCGAACGAACGCGAGAGATAGGCGTCCGCAAGGCGCTGGGCGCAACCCGAAAAAACATCATGTTTCAATTCACCCTCGAAGCGGTTACCTTATGCGCCCTGGGCGGAATGATCGGCATCGCCGTTGGGGGTCTGCTCACTTTCGTGCTCAAGCTCGTCCTGGGCAAAGTGCTGCCCGCCGAGATGTCCGTCGCCTGGTCCACCACGGCGTTTATCGTTTCCTGTGGCATCGGTCTTCTCTTCGGCATTTATCCCGCTTGGAAGGCAGCATCGCTCGACCCCATCGTTGCCCTGCGCTACGAGTAGTTTTGCTGGTCGGCTCAGCGGTTTCACAATCGGTCTCGCGCGAAGAGACAGGCTTTACGTGGTTTTCTCTCAAGGAAAACCACACCTCGCGATTCCTGCCACACCACGAAATTGTGAAACCGCTACACTAAAAGTCGCTCTCATGTTGCCGATCGTCGTCGCTTCCGTCACCACCATCCTCAGCCTCGCCGGCTTGGGTTATTACCTGCTGGCGCTATGGAGCGCGCGCGCCTTTGAGCACCAATTACGCCGGCCATTGCCTGATTTTCAGCCGGGAGTCAGCATACTCAAGCCGGTGAAGGGCCTTGATCCTGAGATGTATGCCAGTTTTGCCAGCCATTGTCAGCAGCAATATCAGGGTCCCTACGAAATCCTGTTTGGCGTCAACAGCATGGCCGATCCTGCCGTGTCCGCGATTGAGAAGCTGCAGGCCGAGTTTCCTCAGCGGACGATTCGCTTGGTCTTATGCCCGGAGTTGCTGGGCACCAACGGCAAGGTGAGCAACCTGGTGCAGATGCTGGGCAGCGCGAAGTACGACTACATCTTGATCAACGACAGCGACATTAAGGTTTCTCCCCAATACTTGCGGCGGATCATGGGTTGTTTCCTCCTCCCCAAGCGTCGAGGTGGCCGTGTAGGCCTGGTGACAGCGCTCTACCGGGGGCAGGCGCATGGGACCATCGGTTCGCGCATGGAAGCCCTGGGGATTGCCACGGACTTCATTGCCGGAGTATTGACCGCGCGTCAAATTGAAGACGGCATCCGTTTCGGGCTCGGTTCGACACTGGCAGTCTCGCGCCAGGCATTGGAAGCCATTGGCGGACTCGAACCGCTGGTCGACTACCTGGCCGACGACTACGAGTTGGGAGCACGGGTTTGGCGGAATGGTTTTGAAGTGATGCTGAGCGGCGAGGTGGTCGAGACCTTCCTGCCCGCCTATCGCTTCCGTCAATTTCTAGCCCACCAGATTCGCTGGAGCCGCAGCACGCGCTACTCCAGAAAGCTGGGCTACACCGGCATGGTCTTTACCTACGGATTGCCCTGGGCGCTCTGTAACCTGATTGCCTCAGGCGCCAGTCTGAGCAGCATCGCCCTCCTCAGCCTGACCTTGTTAGCGAGGGTGGCGCTAGCCCTCGCCGTCGGCCTGGGCGTGCTGGGCGATCGCCAGGTAATCCGCGATCTATGGCTGCTGCCCGCCCGCGACGTAGTAGCCCTTGGCATCTGGATCTGGAGCTTCGCCGGAAACACAGTAGCCTGGCGAGGCCAACACTTCTCCCTGAAAGACGGCAAAATGAGCCGCCTCACCGCCGTCTAACTACGTCGGAAACACGCGAAGGGTGCCCCAGGTCTCGCGTTTGAGACCTGGGATCCTCCTGGTAAAGGCCGGTACGGGCCCTGAATGTGTTTCCCGGAGAATCGTTCCTCTTTCGGTCAGGGCTGATTGCTAATCACTTCCTTACCCCCACTCCGCGCAATCGTATACGCGGGCCCTGTCAGCGTAGGCACCTGATCCAGTGGAGTCCACAAGAACACCCGTGTCGGCCCACGCCACAACCGCCCAAACGAAACCCCATCATCGAATATCTGCGGAGCATCCCCGAAAAAAGACCCATACCACAAATCAGAAGACCGCCCATTCAAAATCCGAACCTGGCGTCGTAAATAGAACCCAAGTGTCGACCCTGCTTCATACTCGCCATTGATCTCCACCACGTCCCCACTCTTTATCCGCGGGCCAATCGCATCCGCCAAAGCCTTGGAAGACAGCACAGGAGAAAAAGTAACCAACGCCATGTGTGCAGCGATCAGGAACACCACCATCATGGCCACCAGAGCATAGTTTCCAAGACGGATCATGTTGATAGACCGCAGCACCATATTGGCAAACGTTCCCAAAACCAAAGCAACTGCAACCAGAATCAA
>Ga0137412_10000296_pt2 | contig 16505 bp, 15 predicted proteins | sample CZODoug2_1_16fun_FD_122160 | JGI IMG/M metagenome (GOLD analysis project Ga0137412, IMG submission 122160) | Vadose zone soil fungal communities from Angelo Coast Range Reserve, California, USA - CZODoug2_1_16fungal (Hybrid Assembly) | ecosystem: Environmental > Terrestrial > Soil > Vadose zone...
CGGGTCAACGTCCGATAGCTGACCAGCGCGGCCTGTATCAAGCCTGACTACACGGGGTCGAGGAACTAACCCATGGAGGGTGGCGCCGACCATGACGCCACCCTCGGCGCGATCTACCTCTTACCGCTTCCTGCACTTGATGCGATCGAACCCGTTGTCATAGCCCCTGGTGTATCCGTCCGCGTAACCGTTGTCCCGGTCGCTCGGCGCGAGCGAACGATTGTGCGGCTTACCGCCACGCGTCCGGCAATCCCTGCGAGCATCTTTCATGCCGTCCCGGTAGCCGTCTCGTGAACCTTCCCGGTAGCCAATCTGGTATTCCCCTGAGGCAGTGGGCACGAGCGGGACGCTCAGACTCAGGTTCGTCGAGTTGGCGGTGACTGGCGCCAGGCCGCTGGAGACCGTCTCCGCCTGGGCAACCCCGGAGAACGCGCTCACGCTCAGCGCACCCGCGGCCAGCCCGGCCAGGATCACGCGCACGGGGTTCCCTTTTGACGAACGAGCGGCGGCCCGCACAGCACTACATCGCCATCCTCAGCGGCGGCTGACAGGCCGATAGCACGCGTGTTGTCGGTGCTTAGTGGCTACTTGTATGCGATGCCGGCACTGGCCGGACCGGCCAGCGGCAGGATTTCGACCTTCCGAAAACCGGTCTCCCGGCACCATCCGGCGAAGTCACTGCCAGTGAAGTCGAAGGCGTCGCCGAACTCGATGAGCATGTTGAGCGACATCATCAGTCCGAACGCGTTCTCGCGGCGGGCGTCGTCGATCAGGTTCTCGATGACGATGAGCGCGCCTTTCTCGGGGAGCGCGTCGTAGGCGGATCTGATCAGGTGCATCTTCTGATCGAGGTTCCAGTCGTGCAGGATCATGCCCATGGTGATGACATCCGCCCGTGGTAGGGCATCCACGAAGAAGTCCCCGGAAGCGGTTGTCACGCGGTCGGCCAGCCCGGCGGTTGCGATGGTTTTCCCGGCGATCGGCGCGACGATCGGGAGGTCAAAGGTCGTGCATCTGAGGTGCGGATGGCGCGTGGCGAGAATCGTGCACAGCTGGCCGGTCGCGCCCCCGACGTCGCACACCGTCTTGTATTTGGAGAAGTCAAACCGATCAGCCAACACATGAACGTTGCCGAGTGAACTTCCGGCCATCGCGTTCATGAACTGCTCGAGCCTGGCTGGGTCGCTGTACAGTTCATCGAACACCGGCTTGCCGGTTTGTTTAACTTCGTTCTGCGGCTTGCCGGTCTGAAGCGCTTCGGTGAGATCGCCCCAGAATCGGTACAGCCGGGCGTTGAACATCTCCAATATTCCGCCGATGTAGGTCGGGCTCTGCTTATTCAAGAAAGCCGCAGTCTCAGCGGTGTTGCGGTAGCGGCCGTCGCTACCGTCGCCATCCCGTTCCAGGAACTGTAGCGCGACGAGCGTATCGAGGAAGTCGTAGATCCCTCGAGGGTGGAGGCCGAGCCGTTCACGGATCTCCTCGCCGGTCATCGATTCGGCACCGAGATGCGTGAACAGCTGGAGTTCCACCGCGGAGAGCAACGACTTCGACGCCCAAAACCCACTGCCGACCTGCATGATGTGGGACGGGTCTAGCTGGTCTTGCGCCATGACTATCTCCTCACTCCGCATTCCAGATCGGCCGTGCAGCGGTCGAACCTCGAGAGCATCACAAGGTTCTGGCTCAGGTGGCTCCCGTCACCCGATCCCCCCGGCTGAGTGGCTTGTCGCGCGGCCCGCCCACGGCGTAGCCCCGCCGCAGACACCATGCCGGCTGCAGTCCAATCCTCGGCTCGCCGGCCAAGGGCGTCACGCGTAGTCGACTACCTGTAGCAGATGGCCCGGAATGGGCACCTCGCACACCGTGGACAACACTGGGATCGTGGGCAACGGAGCGGTCAGTTGCCTGCCAGGAGGTCTTTGGCCACTCGCAGCGCGCTGTTGATGGGGATCGCGTATCCATAGCCGTTGGGTGTGTCGGTGCCCGGGAGGATTCCGTTCGCGGTGTTGATGCCGATCACCTGGCCGCCTGCGTTGACCATCGGGCCACCTGACGCGCCGGGGCGCAGGTCGGTGCGCGCCTCGATCATTGCAATCGTCGACTCGGAGCCAATCTCGCCGCCGGACCTAACGGTGACCTTCACTCGGGTCACCGGGCCGGCCCCGATCCCCTGCCGTAGCCGTTGCCGATTGAGGCGACCAGGTCCCCGACCCTCACTCGGTCAGAGTCGCCCATAGTGGCGACCTGCAAGTTGGCCGGCTTCTGTATCCGGATCAGGGCGAGATCGTGCGCTGGGTCGGCGCCGATCAACGCAGCCGGGTAGGTCTGGCCACCGCTGAAGGCGGTTATTCGGAACGTTCTCCCGTCGGCGATCACGTGCTCATTCGTCAGCACCAGACCGCTGGAATTGAGCACGATGCCAGTACCGACCTTGACTGGGTCAGATGCTTGGTACGCGGTGACGTCGACCAAGCTGGGGGCGACCCGGTTTGCCAGCTCGGCCAGCCCTGGAGCCAACGGTGGCCCGCCGCGAGGGACTTTCTCCGGATCGGTCGGCAACTTCAGCGCGGTCACGGCGCCCGGCGGATCGGGCGCGAGCACCGCGCCGTCTGGCGCTGACTGGCCACAGGCCGTAGTTGTAGCTATCGCGGCCGCAGCCACGAGGGGTAGCAGACGCATCCTGCCGGTTCTAGATCTGGCCACCTGGGGAAGCGTGCTGAGGCATCGTCCGCATCGTGCCGGAATGATCATCCATCACCCGAGCGTGGCACAGGCGATGCCCGGTCCGGAGACGATCCCACCCCACGTTGAGCGTTCAAGGCATGGCCTGCGGCGTGACAGTCGGGGCAGGTGTCACTGTCACGCCCGTCACCTCGTCATGCCACCGATGATGACCTGCGGAAACAGGTGTGACAGTGGGCGTGACACCTCGTGACAAGGCCTTGTCGGCCATGGGCCAGGGATCGGCGTGTGGTGGTCACGTTGTCACGGCGCGGGTTCTGACCTGCGGGTATGGGAGTGACAACGGGTGTGACACCTCGGAGAGCTCGTCACGGTCATGCCTCTGACCTGCACAAACAGGTGTGACAATCCGTTGCGGAGAGAGTTGTTTTTGATCTCTCTCTAATTCCCTGTCACAGCGTCACGCGCGGCTGAAACAGCAGGGGGTAGAGGGGTCTCTGTCCCGATCATGGGGACTCACAGGGGCAGCCGGGAGGTTCCAGCCCACGGACGCCCCACTGTTCCAGCCGCTTTGGGCCGCGCGGCCGTGGAGGATCGCGTCATGGTCCGCTGGGCCAAGGGTGGTGCCGGCGGTCGCCTCGCGGCGCGGTGTTAGAGGGATTCGACGGCGGCGGATGCCCGCCCACTGCCGAATGCGGCCCAGTCGATTCGTTGACCGGGTGGACCCCAGATGACGAGGACTCTGGCGGCGCTGTCGCCAACGTTGCGAAAGTCGTGTGCCGCTGAGTCTCGACTGGCAGCTCCGGGTCGAGCGCGACCAACTCAGGTCGAGGGGACTCGGTCAAGCCGAGTCGCTACACAGAGAGCCGTAGGCGGCCCTTAGATGCCCGCTGCGCCCTCGCCAGCTCCTGTCCGGAGTGAGGGGCTTGACCCGTCACGCCGATGTCGTCCGCCCGCGACTGTTCCAGCCGTCCTTTGGGGCCCTGAGGCGCCGGCCGCCCCCGGCTAGCGTGCGGAAACAGGCGTGACACCGCGTTGCCGTGATAGATGTTTTTGATCTCTCTCTAATTCCCTGTCACAGCGTCACGAGTGTTAGCCGCCGCTCAAGGTGACGACGGCGGCGCCGCTGACGATGCCGATGCGCTGGCAGCGTTCGTCGGCATGCTGGCGGCTACATCGTCAAGATGTCGCGCCCTGCGGGCTCGGACGGAGGCTTCACCGTCGGGTCATCGACGCCCAACACGACGGCCGAGATCCACCTCTCACGCATGCGCTACCCGGCGAGCTCGATGCCGAAGTGGTCACGAACCGCTCCCCACCCAAGACATGCGCGAGAACCACCATCACGGCTGGTCCGGCATCGCCGACAAACTCGCCATCATTTTGGGCGCGAGCTGAGCAGGCGTCCATCTCGGGTCAACGTCCGATAGCTGACCAGCGCGGCCTGTATCAAGCCTGACTACACGGGGTCGAGGAACTAACCCATGGAGGGTGGCGCCGACCATGACGCCACCCTCGGCGCGATCTACCTCTTACCGCTTCCTGCACTTGATGCGATCGAACCCGTTGTCATAGCCCCTGGTGTATCCGTCCGCGTAACCGTTGTCCCGGTCGCTCGGCGCGAGCGAACGATTGTGCGGCTTACCGCCACGCGTCCGGCAATCCCTGCGAGCATCTTTCATGCCGTCCCGGTAGCCGTCTCGTGAACCTTCCCGGTAGCCAATCTGGTATTCCCCTGAGGCAGTGGGCACGAGCGGGACGCTCAGACTCAGGTTCGTCGAGTTGGCGGTGACTGGCGCCAGGCCGCTGGAGACCGTCTCCGCCTGGGCAACCCCGGAGAACGCGCTCACGCTCAGCGCACCCGCGGCCAGCCCGGCCAGGATCACGCGCACGGGGTTCCCTTTTGACGAACGAGCGGCAGAGGTCGTGCGGGCAAGGTTGAGTTTGTTCATTCCGGTCTCCCCTTGATCAGGCAAATTGTTTCAACAATTGGGGTATGCCGTGCCGCGATACCCATCTCTTGTCGTTAAGACGGTGTCACCGGGGTCGCACCGATTCGATGGTGTGCACCCCCGAGCCCACGGAGTGGTCCCCCTAGTCTCGGTAGGGTTCTCCCCCGCCATCCGCGCCGAGCGAACCTCGACCGAAGTCGAGGTCAATCCGAACGCGGCTGAGGCCGATCGGCGGCAATGGGCTGGGAAATCCGCGACCAACGCGGACCAGTCAGCCCGGCAAACGGCCCAGGGCGGCACCCGTCACGCCGAGTAATTGACCGGCGCCCAGCACCACCGCCGCGGCGTTACCGCGCCGGGAGCTGTTGGGGGGAACCGCGCCGCTGGCTCCTCGCCAGGTAACCGACCAGGCCGATGATCACGACCGTCAAAGCCAGGGCGACCCACCCGGCGCCCAACCCGAGGCCGCTCTCGGAGCGGGAGGCCCCGAACCAGTCGGCGAAGGATGCGCCGAGCGGACGAGTCACCACATACGCGGACCAGAAGGCCACGATCGCGTTCAGGCCGAACCGCCAGTGGGCGATCGCCGGGAGCGCGATGAGGGCAGCGAACATGATGCCTGACACCAGGAAGCCCAGTTTCCAGGTCACCGCGGTCAGATCGCCCAGGGCGGTACCGAGGGCAAAGGTGAGGAACACGGTGATCCAGTAAAATGTCTCTCGGCGCCGCGTGTGAATGCTGTGAATGGATAGCGTCTTCTCACTCGCGTACCAAACCACAAAGTTCACCGCCAGCGCGCTGGCGTAGAATGTGGTGGACGCCCAGAGCGGGACACCGATGAAAAACGCGATATCCGCGGCGATCGTACCGAACAGACTCACCGCGACGACAGCAAACCAGTATACCCCGGCCACGTAGCGACGAGTGGAGAACTGCAGAATCAGCGCCACCACAAAGATCGCGATATCGAGGCCGAGCGAGATCCCAATACCAATGCCCGCCACGCCGGCGCCCCTGTTGAGCAGCCAATCCGACGCGGACTCGCCCATGCCGGTGGTCAGCACCTTGATGATCCAGAAGAGCGCAGTTACCTCTGGTACCTTGCTCCGGGCGAGCCGAACGGGGACGGAGTGGCCGTCCTGGATGGGATCAGCTGTCGCCATATATTGAGCCTCGCACAGCGCGAGTGCGCAGCTACGCCGATAGTCTCAGGAAACCAGGGGCGGCAATCCCACGAACTACGCGGTAGGCGGCCGGAAAACGTCTAAACTCAACCTGAGAGTCCAGAGTTGAATCGTCCCGAAATACCGCGAGGGCAGTAGCCGGCAATACTGCGGTTGCGGTATGGATACCACCTGCGTGGTACTCGTTCCGGCTCAGGCGCCACCAGCGGTAACGACCATGTCGGTGACGAAACCGAGTGCGAGGCCCGTCAACACACCCCAGTACAGGATTGAGCGCGACGGCGAGCGCAGGGCGATCCCGATCAACTGGATGATCACAAAGAGTATCGAGCCGGCCGCGAGGGTGAGAAACACGATGCTGACCGCGTCGCTGGTGAACTGCCGGCCGATCACCGTTCCCAGAAAAGTCGGCCCGCCACCGATCAGCCCCAATCCCAACAGCAGCAGCCAGCCGGGCCGGTCTCCCTCGGCGGCCATCGGCGCGACGATGCCAAAACCCTCCGTCGCATTGTGCAGGGCAAACCCGACCACCAGCAGGGTGGCCATGGCGACCTCGCCACGTGCCGCACTGCCCCCGATCGCCAGGCCCTCGCCGAAGTTGTGCAGCCCGATTCCCACCGCGATCAGCACCGCCAGCCGGCGCCCGGTGGACCAACCACCACCAAGGCGGACCAACTCGTCAGCTTGCATGGCGCCCGGCCCAGGCCTCGGCCGCGGTTGCCGGGCCTGACGCTGCTCGAGCCAACGCTCGTAGCCCGCCAGGCTGAGCAATCCGACGGCGAGCCCGCCGAGGAACAGCGCCCCGGTGCCCAGAACCGGACCGAGACCACCCGAGCCATCCCGGACCACGCCCAGCGCGGCGTCGATGGGCTCCCAGGCGTGCGCGAGCACATCCCACAGCAGGAACAGCAGGACGCCGATGGCGGTGGCGTTGAGGAACACCCGCAAGCCAGGCGCGGGCGCGCGCAGCCGCCCCAACGGCATGCCGAGCAGGATCGTCAACCCGGCGATGAAGCCAAGTACCAGGGTCTGGGTCGCGCCCACCGGCATCCGCTCTCCGAAGTCAGCGCCCCCACAGAGTGAGGACATGCTTTCCAAAGTTAGGCAAGGTTAGCTAGGCATCCTACATGTAGCAATCCTATCTATAGGACGTCTACCAGTGACCGTTCGACCGCGACCCGCTGTGCTCAGCCTCAGCGTCCTGGTTGCCAGTGGTGGGGTTGCGTCCGGCACTCGGGGTCCCTCGCCGCGCTCGCGATGCGCGCCCAGCGCTTCCAGGAGGTACTCGGGCAGGGTCGCGCGAGGTAGCCGCCGACCATTTCAAGCTGCTTGCAAGGCCTCGGCTTAACCATGGTCCGGTTGCTGAGAGTTCCGCCCGGGTTTCGCGGGGAAAGGTCTGGGCCATGGCAAGCACAGTGGGCAAGCAGTGGAAGATCGTCGACGAGGCCATGCGAGCTTTCCTGGTGGGCCTGTCCCGGGTGGAACCCAGCGCCCCCACCTGGAGCCTGGGGTGGAGCGCGCACGAAGTCACCGCACATGTGGCGGCCGCCGCCCAGGAGCGGGCCGATCTGATCGAGGAGCACCTCGCCGGCCACCCGGCGCGGGCGACCCGCACCTGGCAGGAACGCGAGCCACCGTTTCGCGCCCTGCCCGGCGAGCAACTGCGGGATCGCCTGGTCCTGGAGGCCAGCCGGTTCGAGCGCGCGGTCGCGGACATGGTTGCCGATGACTCGATCGTCTACACCGGATGGGAGATGACGGCCGAGCGGCTCCGAACGCACAGCCACAGCGAAGCGGCGCTGCATCGTTGGGATCTTGTGGGCGAGGATGAGACAAGCCACCGATTGCTGTCAGAACCGGTGCTCACCAGCCACGCTCTCGCGGTATTTGCCGCGATCCCGGCCCTGGGCCAGCGGTGGACCGACGCTCGGTTCACCACCCGACCGGTGCGGTTGCGCAGCGCGGGTCAGCCCGACGTGCTGGTTGATCCCGGCTCGGGTCTGTCACTGCTCGCCCCGGCCGACGGCGACCTCGTCATCCACCTCGACCCCGATGACCGGCTCTTGATCCTCTGGGGACGTTGCCCCTCGGCGGTGCGTTCACCAACCGCCAACGCGGAAACCGTGGACGACTTGCTCGTCCGACTCATCAACGGCCGGTCCAGTTGACCTCTTCCTTGGCCACGAACGCCCGGACCGCGCCATGGAAATCGTCGCTGCCGAAGACCCGTGCGACGATGTCGTCCCCGTCCGGCAGCTGAGCCCGTCGGATCCGACGTATCGCCTCCTTGGTGGCCCACATGCTCAGCGGGGCGTGACGGCGCAGCTCCCCGACGACCTCGTCGGCCACCTTGTCGATCTCGTCGTCGTCGCACAACTCGCTGACGAAGCCGGCGGCGTGGGCGTCCTCGGCCGGAAGCAGCCGGGCCCGCAGCAACAGGTCCAAGGTCCTGGCCGGGCCGAGGTGGTGCACGAGCAGGGAGTAGGTGTTCATCGAGAGGCAGTTGCCCAGCGTGCGCGCGATGGGGACGCCGAACCGCGCCGAGCGACCGGCGATCCGCAGGTCGCACACCGCGGCCAGGGCAAGCCCGCCGCCGACGCAGTAGCCCTGTACGACGGCAACGGTGGGGATGGTGACGTCCTCGAGGCGGTTCACAATCCGGCCGACCCGCTCCTCGTAGGCGACGCCGTCGCGCCCGCTTCCGAAATCCAGGAACTGCGCGATGTCGGTTCCCGCCACGAAGGCGCGGTCTCCCGCCCCGCGCAGCACCATGACCCGGAGCCCGTCCCCGGCGTCTGCCTGTTCACAGGCCTGGTAGAGGCCCTCGTACATCGCCCAGGTCATGGCGTTGCGCTGGCGCGGCCGGTTGAACGTCACGGTGAGGACGCTGTCCGCCCGCTCGACCACGATCTCGGCTTCGCTCACTGATCGACCTTCCTGGTGGTGGCTGGCTCCCGGTCGGCCGCGGCGGGCCGCCTGCCCGGGCGGAGTGTGGCGATGACGGATGGCCCGAGCAGCAGTAACGCGGCAACGACGAGAACGGACAGGCACAGCGGTCGGGTGAAGAGGATGAGCAGGTTCCCGTCCCCGATCGCTGAGGTCTGCACCAGAGCTTTCTCGAAGAGCGGCCCCAGTACGAGCCCCAGCACGAGCGGGGCCATCGGGAAGTTCAGCCGCTTCATCGCGTAGCCGACAAGGCCGAACAGGAAGACAACCCACACGCTGAACAGGTTGTTCGAGATCGAGTAGGCCCCGACCACGCTGGTGAGGAGGATCAGCGGGTACATGTAGCCGTAGGGCACCCGCAGTAGCTGAGCGAAAACCGGGGCGAGCGGCAGGTTGAGCACCAGCAGGATCAGGTTGCCGATGAAAAAGGACGCAAGCAGACCCCACACCAGCGCGGGCTGCTGGTCGAACAGCAGCGGCCCCGGCTGGATGCCGTAGATCGTGAAGGCGCCCAGCAGGACCGCCGTGGTAGCGCCGCCCGGGACACCGAGGGTGAGCGTAGGCACGAAGTTCGCGTTGGCCGCGGCGTTGTTCGCGCTTTCCGGCGCGGCAACTCCCTCGATGGCGCCGCTGCCGAACTCGCTCTTGCGCCGGGACACCCGCTTCTCGATCCCGTACGCCATGAACGACGCGAGTGTGGAGCCCGCGCCCGGCAGGCAGCCGAACAAGAACCCGAGCAAACTGCCCCGCAGAATCGGCGCGACCGAGCGGGACAGGTCGCTCCGGCTGATCATCAGATCCCGGAAACGCGCCCGGATCGGAGCCGCCGCGCCCTCCCGGATCTGGTGCAGCACCTCGCCGACCGCGAAAAGCCCGATCATCACCTCGACGAACGGGATGCCGGACAGCAGATCGACCGAGCCGAAGGTGAAGCGGGCAACCCCGCTGCCGGTGTCCACCCCGACCATCGCGATCAGCAATCCCAGGACGGCCATGGTCGCGCCCAGGACCTTGTCGTCTCCGGCGAAGCTGACGATGGTCGCCAGCCCCAGCACCATCACGGCCAGCATCTCCGGCGGCCCGAAGCTCAGGGCGAACTCCGCGAACGGCGGAGCGAGGGCGATCAACAGCGCCAACGAAATGATCGCGGCAACGAACGACCCGATGGCCGAGATGGACAACGCCGCGCCGGCCCTTCCCCGCCTGGCCATCTGGTAGCCGTCGATGGTCGTGACTACCGTCGATGCCTCGCCCGGGGTCGAGATGAGGACCGAGGTGATCGTGCCGCCGTACTGGGCGCCGTAGTAGATCCCGGCCAGCATGATCAGCGCGGTGACCGGCTCCAAACCGAGGGTCAGCGGAAGCAAGATCGCCACGCCGGTGGTCGAGCCGAGGCCCGGCAGCACGCCGATGACCGTGCCCATGAGCACCCCGACGAAACACCACATCAGGTTCTCGGCGGTCAGCGCGGTCTCGAAGCCGAGCAGGATGTTCTCGAACACGGTCAGCTGCCGAACAGGTCGCCGACGACCCCGGCGGGTAGTGGAACGTCCAGGAACACGCCGAAGATGCCGTACACGACGGCCACCGCGACGGCGGTGACGAGCAGGGCCTGCACCGGTCGGCGTCTCTCCACGACCGCGCAGATGAACAGCACGCAGATGCCGAAAGCCGGCAGGAATCCGAGGACCGGGACCAGCAGGATGGTGATCGGCAGGGCGACGACGACCATCCGCAGCTGACGGATCCGGCGGGCCTGGGTCCGACCGAGCACATCGGTCTCGGGCCCGACGGGAGCCGCCGCGACCGGTCCACGAGTGCTGCCGCGCAGGCGAGTCACCAGTTGCCAGCCGCTCAGTAACAGCAGCAGCAGGCCGACCACCATGGGCAGCAGACCTGGCCCGACACGGTCGCCGTCGCGCAGAATTCCGTAGCCGAAGGAGGACACCAGGACGGTGGCTCCGAGCGCGGCCAGCAGGCCGAAGACGACGGCCTGGCCGATTGGTTCCCGAGTGGACTCCGCCGCGCTATTCACCTGGCCAGGGCCTTCTCGAGCAGGACGCGGTTGCGCTCGAGGTAGTCGGCGAACTCGGCGCCCGGCGCGGTGATCGGCTGCAGGTAGCTCTCCTGGATGTAGCGGCGGTACTCCTCGGTCTGCAGCGCCCGGGTCATGGTGTCGATCCAGTACCTGCGCTGCGCCTCGGTGATCCCACCGGGGGCAAGTACGCCGCGGAACTGGGCGAAGGACACCGGGATGCCCTGCTCGGTTGCCGTCGGGATCCGCTGCAGCGCCCCGTACTCGTAGCGCTTTTCGGCGAACGCGCACAGCGCCCTGAGGTCGCCGGATTCGAGCTGCCCGATCACCTCGCCCGGATTGAGCGTGGCGATGTCGATCTGCTGGCCGCGCAGTGCCGCGATGAGCTCACCCCCGGACTCGAACACCACCCGGTCGAACCGGACCCGATCGTGCTGCTCGGTGAGGCTCAGGACGATGTTGTCCACCCCGGCGGAACCGCTGACACCGGCGACCACCCGACCGGTCCGCGCGGCCTCGACGACATCCGGGCAGCTCTGCCTCGGAGAGGCGGCTGGGACCACCAGCAGGGCGAAGTCCTCGGCCACCTTCATGATCGGGGTGAAGTCCTTGTGGGTGAACTGGACGTTGCCGCTCACCGGCAGCGCCAACAGGGCCGTCTCGGTGGCCAGCAGCGTCCGCGCCTTGCCCTTCTGGCCGAGGAAGTACGAGTAGCCGACCGCGCCTGAGCCGCCCTCGCGGTTCTCCACCTTGACGTTGATGTCGGGTACGGAGACCTCGATGGCCGCGGCCAGCGCCCGTCCGGCGCGATCGCTGCCGCCGCCCGGGGAGAACGGCACGACCATGGTGACGTCCCCGTCCGGCCGCCACTCACCGTTGGCCGCTCGGTCGCCGCCGCCACCACACCCGGCGAGGACTACCGCGAGGGCGAGGCTGGCCGCCGCCAGTGTTCGGGTTTTCATACCGGGTTCTCCCTCTCGACGCTGAGGTTGGGATCGGTGCTGGTCAGCTCGCTGGCCGCGGCGGCTCCCTCGGCGATCAGGGTGTGGATCTCGTCCTCGGAGTAGCCGGCCATTAGCAGCGCGTCGTACGTGCCGTCGCCGAGGACCGGCCCGGCGGCGGCCCGGACGGCTGGGGTGCGGGAGAAGCGCATCGGGGAACCGAGCTGGCGCACCTGGCCCATCACCGGGTGCGGGGCGTCCCAGAAGAAGTCCCGCACGCCCAGGTGTTCGTCGTTGAAAACCTCGGCGTAGTTCGCGATGGGCGCGCACGGAACCCCGGCCGCGTCCAGCGCGTCGACCAGGTCCTTGCTGGTCCAGGTGGTGGTCACCGCCTCGATCGAGGCGATCAGCACCTCCCGGTGTACGTGCCGGGCAGAGGCGTCGACGTATCGTTCGTCGCCGAGCAGGGCGGTGAGCCCGAGCACCTCGCAGAGCGCGGTCCAGGTCTTCGGCGTGACCGCCCCGAGGGTGGCATGGCCGTCGGAGGTGCGTACCGCTTGGTAGGGCGCGCTGGTCTGGTGTGCCGAACCGAGCGGCCGCCCCACCTCGCCGGTGGCGAAGTACTTGCCCGCCTCCCATACCGCGAAGGACACGCCGGCCTCGAAGAGCGAGACGTCGATGTGCTGGCCGACTCCGGTGCGGTCGCGCTCGCGCAGCGCCGCCGTGACGGCGAGCGCGACGTACAGCGCGCACACCAGGTCGCAGATCGGCACGCCGACCTTGGTGGGATCTCCCGAGGGGGTGCCGGTGATGCTCATCAAGCCGCCGCGGGCCTGCGCCATGATGTCCAGGCCGGGAAGCGCCGCGAGCGGGCCGTCCTGGCCCCAGCCGGACGCGGACGCGTACACCAGCCGGGGCGCGGCGGCGTGCACGGTGTCGAAGTCCAGTCCGAGCTTGCGCATGGCCCCGGGCCGGAGGTTCTCCACCAGGACATCGGCCGAGGCGGCCAGGCGCAGCAGCGCCTCCCGACCCTTCGGTGACTTCAGGTCCAGGGCGACCGAGCGCTTGTTGCGGTTGAGGCGGGCGAACGGCGAACTCTCCCCCTCCACGAACGGCCCGGTCGCTCGCACCGGATCACCCGCGCCCGGAACCTCGATCTTGAGCACCCGGGCGCCCAGGTCGGCGAGCTGCATGGTGGCGAACGGAGCCGCCATGAACGCGCCGATCTCCAGCACGGTGATGCCGGCGAGCGGCGAGCTTCCGTTTCCGGTCATGAAGGGCGCTCCCGGACGATCGGCGACGACTGTGACCTGAAGCACTGTCCGTAGACTACTGTCTACAGACGTCGGTAGTCCAAGGGCAAGTGTCCGGGGCAAGATCTTCTGCAAGGGAGGTGCGGGACCAGTGCCTATCCAGTCGTCCACAGCGTCCGACCGCCGCATCGAACCGCCGCCGAGCATGTCCCACCTCGCGGCTGTGGCGCTGCGGAGCATGATCCTCGCCGGGGAGCTGCGCCCGGGCGATCGTGTCGTGGAGAACCAGTTGACCGAGACGCTCGGGGTGAGCAAGCCGCCGCTGCGCGAGGCCATGCGGGTACTGGAACAGGAAGGGCTGATTGTCCGGACCCCGCGGCGCGGCGCGGTGGTCACCCCGCTGACGCTGCACGACGTCTACGAGATCTTCACCCTCCGCCACAGCATCGAACGACTGGCCATCGACCTCGGTGTCCCGTCCCGCTCACCGGCGCGGGTGGCGCGGTGCCGGGATGCGTACGCGGCGCTCGCCCGGGCGGCCGAGGACGGCGACGCCGCGGCGGTCACCGAACGTGGCTTCGCGTTCCACCTCGCCGTGGTCGGCCTCGCCGGCCACCGGCGCATCGAGGACGCCTACCGCGCGCTGGCGTTGCAGCTGCAGCTGTGCATGGGGATGAACCGCCAGGCCCGTCGGAGCAGGGAAACGCTGCTCGGCGATGCCCTACGGCACCGCAGGATTCTCGAGCTCATCGAGGGCGGGGATACCGAGGGCCTCCGGCGCGAGCTGGTGCACCACGGTGACAAGACCTTTCTATTGGACGCGGACCACAACTTTCCCGGAGGCTCGCCCGAATCGCTGGCCTGGCTCGAATCGGTTCGGCGCCTGGCCGAGGCGCACGACGGCACAACCGCCGGTAGCCGAGGCGATGGTCGCCCCGGCGGCTGAGCGTTCAGCGGAACGCTCGGCCGTACGGCGGTTCGTCAGCGATCAGGGCGTCGGGCGACCCGCCGCGGTACCCACGAGAGCGGGCAGCTCCGCCAGCCGAGGGGCGAAGATGTTGTAGAGCGGCTCCATGGTGATGGTCATCTGCCGCTGGAGTCCGATCGCCTCCGCACCTGGGGCCAGCCGGGCCTCCATGAACGCATCGAAATTCTCCCGGCTGTCCCACACCTCGGTGATGCGATACCCGCCCTCGATTCGAGCGGTGAGATGAAGATAAAGCCCTGGTTCCGGTTTTTTCTCGACCCCCATCTGATCGAGGATTGCACGATACTCGGTCGGCGTGAGGCCCAGGACGTCGATTGTGGTAATGAAAGCCATGCTGTAGATCTCCATTCACAATAGCCAGCAGCCAAGGGAGCGCACTCGTTCCCGGCGCAACGATCAGCTGAGATTGGCCCAAATAGACTTGTACTGCGTGTAGCTCTCCCAGGCCTCGCGGCCCTGCTCGCGGCCATAGCCGCTCATCTTGTAGCCACCAAAAGGCGCATTGGGATGGTATTTGTGCCAGGTGTTGAGCCATACCATGCCCGCCTTGATCCGATCGGCAAGACGGAGTCCTCGGCCGAGGTCACCGGTCTGGATACCCGAGGCGAGGCCGTAGGGGGTGTCGATGGCGAGGCGGATCGCCTCTTCCTCGTCGTCGAACGGGATCACCGGCAGGACCGGCCCAAATATCTCCTCGCGGCTGATCGCGATGTCGTTGGTGGCATCGGCGAACACCGTGGGCTCGATGAAGAGTCCCTTGCCGTCGATCCGCCGCGTGCCGCCGCCAGCCGTCAGTCGCGCGGTCTGCTTGCCCTGCTCCACGTAGCTGAGCACTTTGTCGTACTCGGCGCGGGAGGCGATCGGACCGACCTGGGTGGTGGGATCGAGCGGATCGCCGAGCACGGCCTCTCGTGCCATCCGGCTGAGCTTCTCGACCACCTCGTCGTAGCAGGCGTGTTCGACCAGCAGGCGTGAGCCGGCGACGCAGACTTCGCCCTTGTTCCAGAAAATCCCCCAGAACGCGGCCTGGACGGCGGCGTCGATCTCGGCGTCGGCAAAGATGATGTTGGGGCTCTTGCCGCCGAGCTCCATGGTCAGGTGCTTCATGGTCTCGGCGCCGCTGCGCATGATCCCCTGTCCGACGCCCGTCGAGCCGGTGAAGGCGATCTTGTCGACCCTCGGATCGCGGACCAACGCGTCGCCGATGGTGGCGCCGCCACCGGTGATCAGGTTGTAGGCCCCGTCGGGCAGCCCGGCATCGAGCATCACCTGGGCAAGTGCCAGCGCGGTTAGCGGCGTGTCCGACGCAGGCTTGTGCACGACGGTATTTCCGGCGGCGAGCGCGGGCGCGATCTTCGACACCGACAGCGTCAGCGGAAAGTTGAACGGGGTGATCGCCGCGACGACGCCCAGCGGTTCGCGCCTGGTCAGGATCCGGATGTCGGATTCGTAGGAGGTGCGGTAGGAGCCGTCCAGCGCGCTCATTGCCAACGCACCGTGGAAGCGGAACAGGCCCGAGCAGAACGGCATGATCGTGTCGCGGAAGTCGTGATAGGGCATGCCCATGTCCATCGCCTCGCGGACCGCGAAGTCGTCGGCGCGCTCATCCAACAAATCAGCGACCCGGAAGAGGATCTTTGCCCGCTGCTCGTGGTGCATCCGGCTCCATGGCCCGTCCTCGAACGCGAGCCGCGCCGCTTCCACCGCCTCCCCGGCTTCCTCGGCCGAAGCCTTGGCGATCGTGGTGATCACCTCCTCCGTGGTCGGGTCGCTCGTGGTCGTGGTCTCGCCGTTGGCGGCATCTCGCCATTGGCCGTCGATGAGCAGTTGGCCCGCGGCGATCGCCTTGCGGCGGGGAATGTCGAGACCGGTCATGTCATGCTCCGTCGAATTCAGCGGACGAGGTCGAGCGCGATGCGCGGGCCCAGGCCTTGGCGGTAGGCGAGGTGGACGAGCAGGATCCAGGCGGGCTCGATGAAGCGCGACGCGTAGAGCTCGCCGGCATCGACCACGGTGCCGGGCAGGTCGGCCATCAGCCCACTCACGATCGCCTTTGCCTCGGCATCGTCCCCGGCGACGAACAGCCCGGCGGGCTTGCCGCCGACCAGTGGATCATCTGAGTGGAGCAACTCGGCGAAGGTCGGAATCCCCTTCACCACCCGTGCGCCGGGGGCGAGACGCCGCAACTCCTCGCCGGCGGACGTGGTGGTGCCGATCTCGAGCGCGCTCATGTCGGGTTTCAGCGAATTCGTGCAGTCCCACAGGAGCTTTCCGGTGAGATCGCCGAGCCGGGCGACCGCGTCGGTGACCGCGCCCCAGGGGACGGCCAGCGCAACAACGTCGGCCCACGTTTTGACGTCGGCGGGTTCGCCGTGGCCGACGCCGAAGTCGGCCGCGGTAGCCGCCAGCTTCTCGTTGTCGCGGCTGTAGCTCAGCTTTACCTCATGACCGGCGATCGTCAGGCGTTTGGCCAGCGCCGTGCCGAGGCTCCCGGCGCCGATGATCCCTACCTTCATTTCGC
>Ga0137412_10001872_pt1 | contig 16504 bp, 13 predicted proteins | sample CZODoug2_1_16fun_FD_122160 | JGI IMG/M metagenome (GOLD analysis project Ga0137412, IMG submission 122160) | Vadose zone soil fungal communities from Angelo Coast Range Reserve, California, USA - CZODoug2_1_16fungal (Hybrid Assembly) | ecosystem: Environmental > Terrestrial > Soil > Vadose zone...
CGTCGAGACGGCTTTGGATCAGTAAGAGGCCTGTCTGAGTATAGGATCAATCCATTACGCGAGTGCTGAATGGCAAGCTCAAAAGCGACGCATTCAAGGTTCGATTGGCTCGATCATCGCACCAGATTGGATTAGCGAGTCTCGGGCGAGCAGGCTCCTGGACGGATCAATGTACTTCCAGCAAATCATTGCGACAATATTGAGAAATGCTGCAACGCCGAAATAAACTGTGATGTTTCCGGTCCAGCCGATAAGTACTGGGAACAGCAAAGAACTCACCAAAGAACCCATAGCTCCCATGGTGTTCATCGCCGCGGAAAGCGTGCCCGAATAACTGCCACCCACGTCGCAGCACACAGTCCAGCTCGGACTGATAGCGAGATCAACACCACACGTTGTTAAGGCGAAGCACAAAATGAACCATTCCGGAGTCCGCATGAATGGAGCAGGGAGCAACGCCACGGTGGCCAGCCCAAAACCAACCATCGCTGGCAGCGAACGGGACAATTTCCAGCGACCACTTTTGAATATCCTATCCACCGTGCTGCCGCTCCCCCACATCGCGAGCGCGCCGGAGCAGAGCGGGATACTGGCATAGAGGCCGGCTTGAGCAGTCGAAATAGCATATCGCGACCTCAGGAATGGCAAAAGCCAACTTAGGCAAATGAAGAATGTGAACTGCGAAGCAAAGTACTGATAAAGGATGAGATAGAAGTTTCGGGAGGAAAGAAATGCTCGCCAAGGAATCTCAAACTTCGCCCCATCAGACTTTGCGCCCACCGATTCAGTGTTTATATCGTCACTTTGCGCGAAAGTCCTTGGCTTGTCTCGAAACCACCAAAACCAGATTGCAGCCCAAATCACTCCAAATATGCCTAGCAGGACAAAACTCTGCCGCCAACCCAGCCGTTCGACAAAAAAAGGAGTCGCAGCTAATCCAAAAGCGGCACCCAACCTGGATCCCATGTTCAGGAGACCAAGAGCTAACCCCCGCTCACGCGGAAGCATCCAGTTATGCAGGGCGCGTGTAGCCTGCGGATAAACACCTGCCTCGGCCAGTCCGAAAAAGAATCGGATACTAATCAGCAATACGATTCCCGACACCAAGCCGGTAAGCAATGTGAAGAGTGACCAGAAGAAGACGCTGACCGCAAGGGACTTTCTCGGGCCCCACCGGTCTGCCAAAAGGCCGCATGGCAGCATAAACACGGCATATCCGAGTGCGAATGCTCCGAAGACCAAACCAAAGCTTACATCGCTGATTCCCAGATCTTGGGCCATCTCAGACTTGGCGGCGGAGATTCCAGCACGGGCCAAAATGGTCAGGAATGAGACAACGACCACAGCGCTCACCACTTGCCAACGCCGCTTGCCAGGCGCTATCGTTTCGGCGGGGTAAATAGACGGAGCATTCTCACCTGAAGGCGCGGCACGCTGAGTCATGGTTTCGATCAGTTTCATCGCTTCTGTCTTAGCGCGACATCTTCTTGTGCACCTTCAAATCCACAAGAGGATCGAACAATGAGCCGCGTCTCCAGCACCACTTGTCGACGAGGCAATGAAGGTTCGCGTACTCGCGCTAGGAGCAATTCAGCCGCAGTGCGGCCAGCTTCAAATGCTGGTTGCGCGACAGTTGTTAGAGGTGGCCGTAAGGACATCGCCCACGGCATATCGTCGAAACCGACAATTGCGACCTGACTGGGGATAGCGAGATTGCGCTCATGAATTGCTTGCAGTGCGCCCAACGTCAGTAGATTACTTGCAGCAAAAATCGCAGTGGGAGGCTTGGCCAATTTCAACAGCTGCTGCATGGCAGCATGGCCGGCGGCTTGCTTGAAAGCGCAATGAACGAGGAGCTCATCCTTCAGGTTTATTCCGGCTTCGCGCAGCGCATCTTCGTATCCCGTTTCACGATCACGCGCCGTAGGGAATACCGTCTGGCCATTGATCAAGGCGATCCGTTTATGGCCGAGTCGGATCAGGTGCGAAGTCGCAACATAGGCGCCCTCGCGGCTCGCGACCGTTACCTCGTCGGCGCGCAAACGGGGAACACTTCTTGATACAGCGACCAACGTGAGGCCGTCTCTCTCCAATTCCGAATAAATTCTGGATGGTGTGCGGCTGGCAGCGAAGATCAGACCACACACTCCCTCGGCTCGAAAAACCTCAAGGCGCCGAGTCTCTTGCTCCGGATCTTCGTTGTAGCTGGCTAGCAGCAGCGAATAATCCGTCTTGCCAAGAACGTCCTCAATTCCGCAGACCAGACTTGTGAAAAAGGGGTTTTCTATATCCGGTATCAAAACGCCTACAGCGCGGCTCGAACGCACACGCAGATCGCGAGCTGCGCGATTAGGCCGATAGGAGAGCAAGCGTGCAGCTTCAAATATTCGTGAACGGAGCGGCTCCCGGACGCCGGCTGAGCCGGAGAGTGCCCGTGACACGGTTGCGGTCGATACGCCTGCCTGACGTGCGACTTCTTTCACAGTAGGTACAGAAGATGGTGACTTCGCCGCTTTATCTGATTCCCGCATAGGTTGGTTATTCGAACTGCAGTTAAGAGCAACGCGAGCGAATCGACAGCCTGACCGCGTAACAGAGAGCATGCCGCCCTGCTGAGATCGTCAGTCCTCGCGTCATCGTACCGTATCCACGTCGGCTGCCGAACCTCCAACAAATGGAGAGGTTGACTCGTCGCCACGCACCCAGCGCCCTGCTTCTATTTATGGCCGTCCGCATAAAACTGAAATCAATTACATGTTTGATCGAGATGCGCCCTTCTTGGACTTCTCGCCTAAAAGTGTATGGTTGAGGACCTAATCCCCTTTAAAACAAGGCTTAAATGGGAGTTCTTGTTCAGCAAAAAAATCAGCGACGCTCAGAATTACTTGACACAATAGTCGCTGAATCGTAGCATTTTTTAGCAATCGATTACAATGATCGGAATGAAGACTTGGGACGTGGTACCCACCAACCGGTTATCGCGATCGGCGATTCGGACCCAGTTGTGATGCCCAGATTAGTTAACAAGGTCGCAATTATCACCGGCTCAGGCCGAGGTATAGGGCGGTCGATTGCGCTCCGCTTCGGCCAAGAAGGGGCTTCGGTAATGACCGCAGACCTGGATGCCAAGAATGCCGAAGCTACAGCACGCGAGATCCTTGCACCCGGAGGCCAAGCTCGCAGCAAGACCGTCGACGTCGGAGTACAGGCGGAAGTGCAGGAGCTGGTGGCTTCAGTAATGCGGGCTTGGGGGAGGATCGACATACTCGTTAACGTTGCGGGGATTGGGCTAACGAAACTATTTATCAACACCACGCTGGAAGAATGGGAGAAGATTCTGCGGGTGAATCTGACCGGTAGTTTTCTGTGCTCGCAAGCTGTTGCCCGGGTCATGGTCGAGCAAGGCGGAGGAAAGATCATCAATATAGCGTCCTTGTCCGGTCAACGAGCAGGAACAGGGCGCGCCGCTTACGGAGCCTCAAAAGCCGGAGTCTCTATGCTGACAAAGGTGATGGCTGTCGAATTGGCACAATACGGAATCACCGTAAATGAAATCGCACCCGGTCCCGTAAACACCGAAATGACTGAGATCACGCACGACGAAGCGACACGCAAGGAATACCATCGGCTGATTCCCATGGGCCGCTACGCGGAGAAGGACGAAATTGCCAACGCCGCAGCTTTTCTGGCTTCGTCAGAAGCAGATTTTATTAACGGTCACACCATCAATGTGGATGGCGGTTTTGCCGCAGCAGGCCTGTTGTTCAATCTCGCGGAGTAAATGTGCTCAGTCGGAGCGGAAGGTAGGAGTGATGAAGTCAGCTATCGCCCTTTGGGTAATGATGGCAGGAGTAAATCTGGCGGCTGCGCAAACCTACACTCCCCCTCCTGAATCGGCGGGCGGATGGCGCTGGTGCAAAACCGCCGAAGAAGTCCGCTCGGTTGGAGGCATGGATCCCGACAAGCTTGAACTGATCAAGGAGAAGCATCTCGCACTTTTCCAAGGGCCATGGCAAATCATCATCATTCACAAGGGCTATCTGGTTGCGGAATGGTACGGTGTGCCGACTATGCCGACTACCACATTTGACGGGTGGTCCAGCACAAAATCGTCGACGGGCATCGCCTTCGGTTTGCTGATGGATGACAGCCTGCATCACCAGCTTCCGCACGACGCGAAGATCGACCTCAATACGCCAATCTATGACCATGTGCCGGAGGGCTTTCCCCTCTCTGATCCTAGAAAGAAGGAAATTAAGCTTCGACACATCCTGTCTATGACTTCCAACATCGCTGGCGAGGACCACGGTCTCATCGGGCTCAGTTCCGCACCCGGCGGAGGCGACATCGAGATTGCTTTGGGGAAGGAGTCGGATCGCTTCGGCAAATCAGCCGCTAAATTGACGGGCGCACCAGGTACGGCGTGGGAGTATTCCGATGCGGGTTTCGAGCACTTGTCTCTCTTTTTCTATCATGTGACTGGGCGGGAGATCGCTGATGTTATGAAGGAACGCGTATTCGATCCTATTGGTATCGAAAATTTTGGCTGGGACAAGCAAGGTGGTGTAGGCGGCCACATCGGGCCTCATACAAATCCGCACAGTGGCTTACGTTTCTCGGGACGCGATTTTGCAAGGCTGGGATATCTGATGGCCCACAACGGAAAGTGGGCGGACAAGCAAATTGTTCCACAATGGTGGATTGGAGAGGCCACGAAGAGTTCTCAGCAATTAAATCCCAGCTATGGATACACTTTCTGGGTAAACACACCGGGTACCCTTTGGCCTACGGTTCCTCGGGATGCCTTCGCATTCAGAGGATTTACTGCTAGCAGGCTCTACATCGTTCCTTCGCTGGACCTGGTCGTTGTAAGGCTGGGATATGCACCACAGAATTGGGGAGAAGAGAATCTGCTACCGGCCGTCGTGGCAGCGGTACTGGATCCTGCCCACGGCCCAAAGTAGGCGCAAGCCACAAGCCAGGCGGAAGGCATCCAACGCGCCTGCAACAAATCTATGACCCGAAAGCAAATCAAGGTGACGCGCAAGTCGCGCATCAAGGAACAAATCATGTCCGCCAGCCACACTATCATCGAAGGGCCGTATCTTCAGGACATTTTAGATCAACCCAGAGCGATACGCGACACGTTAGCCGCCCTAGCCAAAGCCGAGCGGTTGAACGACTTCGTGAAAAATCTCGTTCCGTCTAGCTATGAGCAAATCGTACTCACAGGAATGGGTGGCTCTTACTTGGTCCTTTATCCGCTCTATCTCAAGCTCGTGGAATTAGGCTTTCCAGCTCGAATGGCGGAGACTTCAGAGCTACTTCACTTTATGCCCAGCCTGTTGAACTCTCGGACGTTGCTGATAGTGGCCTCTCAGTGTGGGCGTAGCGGAGAGATTCTGCGTTTGCTTCAACATAAGGCGGATGGGCCCACGATTCTCGCGATCACCAATGACGCTGCCGCACCTCTGGCGAAACAGGCTGATGTGCTCGCACTCATTCAGGCGGGCCCGGAAGCATCTGGAGCATGTAAGACAACCACAGCAACTTTAGCGGCGCTGACCTGGATTGGCGACTCCTTGAATACGCGCCATTTCTCTGCGACTTACGATCAAATTCAACAAGTTGTTCCAGCAGTTACGGAATACCTCGCCCATTGGAGGGATCACGTAGCTTCACTTTGTCAAGAATTGTATGGCTTCCGCCATCTCTTCATTACCGGCCGTGGGACATCATTGCCGGCCGCAGGCATCGGCGGAATGCTCATGAAGGAGACAGCGCACTTTCATGCTGAGGGATTGGGAAGCGCTGCTTTTCGACACGGCCCATTTGAAATGCTAAATAAAGAATGCTTCGTGCTGGTGTTTGCGGGCGATGCGGTTGTGGAGTCTTTAAACAGGTCTCTTGTCGAGGATGTTCGACGGACCGGCGCGAAGGCCGAGTTGGTTGGCCCGGACCGGGATATTCGAGCGTTTCGCTTGCCGCAAGTTGAGACGGAAGTCCGTCCAATCGTCGAGATGCTTCCCCTTCAAATGGTCTCCCTCTCCCTTGCAGCGCTATCCAGCCGCGAGGCGGGAAAATTTGAGCGAATTGAGAAAGTTACCACCGAAGAATAGTCGATATGAACGATTATGGGACGTAGCGGCATTGTTTTTTTATCGCCGACTTGAGGCGTTTTAGGCACAGTTGAAAAACTCGCACGCCGCTTCTCGATTGGATACCCAGATGGAATCTTTCTCGATCGGAGTGGACCTTGGTGGAACAAACCTGCGCGCTGCTACATATACTCCTGCTGCTGGTTTAAGCAACCGCCGAACGGTAATTACCAGAATTGAAGACGGCCCGATGGCGGTCGCCGAGGATATCTGCCGCCTCATCCGCGGTGCGCAGGATGCGCAAGATTCCAATATGTCATGTATAGGAGTGTGTGTGGGTGCACCTGGCCCTTTAGAATTGCCGAAAGGATGCTTTCATCAACCGCCTAATCTGACTGGCTGGGACAGATTCGATCTTCGGAAGGTGCTCGAGAATTCGCTGGATATTCCGGTCTATCTCGAGAATGACGCAAACGCCGCGGCATTAGCTGAGTGCTATTTGGGATGCGGAAAAGACCTTGGAGTTGACAGCCTTTCTATGCTGTCACTTGGCACCGGTGTTGGACACGGGATTATCTATCAGGGGCGTATCTTCCATGGAGCCAATGGTCTGGCTGGGGAAGCGGGTCACGTGACGGTGCAGCCGGATGGAGAAGTCTGTAATTGTGGCAACCGTGGGTGCCTTGAGATGTATGCGACCTCAAAAGCGATTCGACGGGCGGCCGATCGACTGGCTATGAACGGAGCGCTGGGGCTGGCTCGATTGCTGGCAGAACGAAAGGACGCGTCAGCTGGAGATATTTACGCCCTCGCGATGGCGGGAGACGCGGACGCGTTGTCCATTTTTGAGAGAGCAGGGCATTATCTGGGAATCTGTATTGCGTCCCTGGTGAACATTTTGAATCCTCCAGTAGTTGTTATCGCCGGCGGAATATCTGATGCATGGCCATTGCTGTCGCCTAAGATGTTTGAGGAATTGGAACGTCGTAGTTATATTTACATGCTCACCAAGCCGGGGTCTCGCTTTCAACAACAAACGATTGTGCAAAAGGCGGCACTTGGCCCCGACGCTGGACTTACTGGCGCTGCGCTGTATCCGTTCATCTACGGCTCGCCGTAGGAAGTAGCGAATGCATTATTTTGGTCGATCATTTTGTTGAGCCGACCTCGATCTGACGCCCGCCGCGCCCAAAGCCCTACCCTTACGCCGGCCCGAAATGACGAGGTCGCTCTTTCGGTCGAAACAGAAATTCCAAATGCTACTCGGCCTGAACGTAATCGTTTGCATAAATCCGCCTAATCAGGCTACGGAACTTGATCTTCCAAAATATCATCCACGTCGATGCTGTACGTAAACCGCCACCAAAGCATACATTAACCTTGACAGCAGCGCGTGCGATTGTTCAAATCATGTAGTAATCGATTTCATAAAGCTTTCGAATTCTGTGCAGCTTACCTGCCCATATTCAACTTGAGCTCGGTGGACTGTTTGCGGAATTTAACTGAGAGGAAGATCTCGTGAAGCTGGTAAAAGCGTGGGAAGAGAGCGGCGTTGAAATTCCTGCTCCGTATCAACGTCAAATTAAAGTTCTCTTCGCTCCTGATAAAGAAGGCGTCGAGGAGATTACATTCAGTCATGCCATTCTTCCGCCAAACGGGCGAACGGACTACCATCTTCACGACCGGCCGGAATTGATCTATGTTGTCTCCGGCAAGGGAATCTGCGTCCATGAAGGCGAAGAGACATCAGTGCAAGAGGATGTTGCTCTCTGGATACCAACAGGGGAAATGCACCAGATGATCAATTCCGGTGACATACCATTGAAACTTGCGACGGTCTTTGTCCCTGCGTACAAGGCTAGCGATAACTACAAGCGCTGCATGGATGCTGCAAACGCTGAGGCAGCTAAATCCTGAAATGCAGATTGGAATCAGCTCTTGGACCTATCCCTGGGCGATCGGTGTATCTGGATTTGCACCCCCATCGCGACCAATGACGCTGAGCGGCTTGTTGGAGCAAGCCGCCCTTCTCAAGGTCGGCGTAGTGCAAATCGCGGATAATTTGCCGCTACACAAACTCGACCCTATCGAACGGAGAGACGCCCGCGAGCAGGCGGAAGAACTCGGCCTGGCCATAGAAGTCGGGACCCGCGGTGTAGAACCGGCCCATCTTCTTTGTTATCTGGAGATCGCTGCAGAGTTTGACGCGGTGCTGTTACGAACGCTCACCCATAACGCCGATTCGCAACCATGCCTGGAGCAGGCTGAGAAGTGGATCCGTCAAGTGCTTCCGCAATTTGAGGATGCCGGAATCACGCTCGGCCTGAAGAATTATGAAAAGCTGTCCCACCGCGACCTTGCTGCGTTGCTACGAAGGATTGATAGTCGCAATTTAGGTATCTGCCTGGATACTGTAAATTCGCTTGGTTCCTTGGAAACGCTAAAAGATGTCGTCGAAAACCTAGGGCCTTTCACAGTGAATCTTCATATCAAAGACTTTGCAATTGACCGCGTTCCCCAGATGATGGGTTTTTTAGTGAGCGGTTCGCCTGCCGGGGCGGGCAGATTGGAAATCCCGTGGTTGCTGGAGCAAGTAGCCTCGCAAAACAACACTTCGGCGGTCCTTGAACAGTGGCCCCCCCTGTTGGAAACTGGCGAAGCGACAATCGCGAACGAGAGAAACTGGGCCGAGCAAGGAGTGAGATACCTGCGCTCATGTGGCTGTACTTAAAATGTCCAGGCGAAGCGATAGCGGTCTAGTGTAGCTGGACGCGAATGATCAATGCACTGCGAAGGCCGGATTCAAACAAAGAATCACTTGAATTGAAATAACGGCTTGCCGAAGAGCGAAAGGTTCTCGACATGAAGGCAAATACGTCCGAGCCAGTTAGTCCCGTCGAACTGAGAAAAAATTCCCTCGGCATGGCCGACCTAGTTTTCCAGGGAGTTACGCATATTGCTCCCGCGACTAACATGCTATTTGCGTTTCCGGTCATCGCTCTAAACGCCGGCCCGAATATGCCGCTGTCGCTGTTCTTGGCCATGCTTATTTCATTTTTAATCTGCAACACCGTTGTACAGTTTTCACGCTACATGCCGTCCAGCGGGGGTTATTATTCGTTTGCAACACGTGGCTTAGGCAGCCGTGCAGGCTTCATGGCAGCGTGGAGTTTTATCATCTACGAAATTATGGGCCCCGCAGGATGCAGTGGTTTTCTGGGCTACTTTCTTTCGGATACGATCGCTAGCCAATTTGGCATCCATATCTCCTGGTGGCTGATTGCACTTGTATCCTTCTCTATCATTTGGATTTTGACGTTCTACGGGATAAAGCTGTCAGCACGGGTGACTTCTGTCTTGGGTGGCATTGAAGTGCTGGTCATGCTTGCGCTCTGCGTTACATTTCTTGTCCATCCGGGCCTGGGGTCATCGTACTCAGCGCCACTGAAACCAGTCATGACGTCCCATCATCTCGGCGGCATACTCGCTGGGATGGTCTTTTCAACCCTTGCCTTGGCCGGGTTTGAAGGTATCGCGCCCATGGCTCAAGAGGCGCGTAAGCCCGCACACTTTGTCAGTCGCGCGATTGTTCTCTCGCTGACGGTGATCGGCATCTTCTATATATTCACTTCCTATGCAACTACTATAGGGTGGGGTACAGGAAGAATGGCTGAATTTGCCAGAGATCCCAGCCCATACTTTACACTCGCTCACGCATTCTGGGGCTCAGCTTCATGGCTGGTGATCCTCGCCGTCATTAACAGTTGTATCGGCGTTGGATTAGCGTGTACCAATTCTGTTTCCCGTGTGATGTATACGATGGGTCGGGCGGGTGCGCTGCCCGCGCCATTCGGAACCGTCCATCCGATTCATCAAACCCCTGCATTCGCCATTGCCATAACGCAGGTCGTCGGTATCATCGCAGCGTTGCTGGTTGGATTGTTCCTCCACCCAGACCAGATCTTTGGCGTTCTTGAAACAATCACTACTTTGGCGATCATCGTTATCTATGTCATGGCTAACTTTGCTCTTACCTTCTATATTCGCCGGGAACATCCAGAGAACTTTTCCCCGTGGCAACATGTCGTCGTGCCGACACTGGCGACCATTGCTCTAGTGCCCGTTCTCTTCGTAACCGTCTATCCAGCTCCAAGCTGGCCCATCAATCTAGCGCCGTATCTATATGGACTCGCCATTGTCATCGGTTTTGTTTACATGCTGTGGCGGGAGTGGTGCGTTCCGGGGACACTCAACCGATCCGCTCAAATGCTTATCCGAAGTGGGACTGCGCCCGTGGATTCTTTCGATTAGCGCTCTTGCATGAGAATGACAACTGTTCTCGTTTCGAGACAGGTCAACGGCACTGGAAGAAGTTATGGTTGTTCAGAAAGACGTTGCGGCGCGTGCGGGAGTGTCGATAAGCACAGTTTCGCTGGTGCTGAACAATAGCAAATCCATTTCGCCAGAGATTAGTCAGCGGGTACGGGAAATTGCTCGCGCGCTGGACTATCATGCCAATCCTCACGCGCGGCGGCTGCGACGGGGCCAAAGCACTTCTGTAGGCTTGATCATTTCTGAAATAGCGAACCCATTCTTCCCGGAAATCATTAAGGGTTTCGAAGCTGCGGCTTCTGCTCAGGGTCTAGAACTTCTTCTGTGCAACACAGAATACAATCTCGAACGCATGGAGGCAGCTGTCAACAAAATGCTGGGAGAGAGCGTTCGTGGCGTTGCTGTAATGACCTCGAGCTTTGGAAGAGCACAGCTCAGTGCACTTGTGAAACATCGCATCCCCGTTGCCCTTCTGAGTAGGGGGTCTGATTCTGCAGGTGCTCAGAACATCGAGATTCACTTCGCGAAGGGTATCTTTCAAGCAATCGATCACCTGACTGCATTGGGACACAAGAGAGTCGGAGTCATTTCGGGGCCCACGCATGTATGTTCAGCCGTGGTGACTAGAGATGTCATCCTAAGATGCCTAGCCGAGAGAGGACTACGTCCTTCCAGTGTTATCGAATGCAACTTCAATGTAGGTGGCGCGAGTTCCGCTGTGCGAGCCTTAGTCAGGCATGCTCCTTTACCCACGGCTTTGCTGTGCGGCAATGATCTGATCGCGATCGGTGCGGTCAGCGCGCTCCAGGAAGCTAACATTCGCGTCCCTGAAGATATGTCCATCGTGGGGGTGGATGATATTTTTTGTGCGGCCTTAGCTTGCCCTCCTCTAACTACCATTCACGTTCCACGGGCGGAATTGGGAAGGCTCGGTTTCGAAATACTTGAACGAATGCGTCGGTCTTCCAGAGGGTTGGCCGAGCGGCCGCGGGTGGAAACCCATCTGGTAATCAGGAAATCGACATCTGCTCCAAAGCGGCTTTCTGAAAGGGTCTGGTAGCGCGTGCCTAAATCCACCAAGGTTGCGTCGAAGCCTTTGGATGTACTTCTCGTATCCGACATCCGCGCCGATCTGGTGCTCACTGGCAATATACGGCCAAAATTTCAGCAGATAGAGCAAATCGTAAGTGGCTACTCGTTGGAAGTGGGTGGCTCGGCCAGCATTTTCGCCAGCCAATTGGCGAAACTAGGGGCTCAAGTTGGAGTCCTCGGATATGTTGGAGCGGATATAGTCGGCGACCTTGCGCTCCAGGAGCTCGATCAGATTGGTGTCGATATAACACGGATCAAGAGACACCCTTCGGTGAAGACTGGGGTTGGCATTCATTTCGCCGAGAGGAACGATCGCGCCATATTGACGTATTTGGGGAGTATCGACGCGACCTGCTCCAAAGACCTTGATGACGCACTGCTCGACAGCTGCCGTCACTGGCACCTCACCAGTTACTTTCTGCAAACGAAACTTCGCACTTTTTGGCCTCACTGGTTGAGGAAGTGCCGGAAGGCGGGAGTTACAACGTCTCTCGGGACAAGTGGAGATCCGCGCAAGCGTTGGGATGGAGTGATGGAGTTATTGCCCTACATTGATGTGTTTCTGCTCAGTGAGGCGGAGGCGCTATCTCATACTGGGGAAAGCGATGTGTGGGGAGCGGCCGGGCGACTGGCATCGTGCGGCCCGTTGACTGTGGTGAAATGCGGCGAGAAGCGCGCAATTGCCATAAAAGGAAATAAGCGGTGGGAGGTGGGCAATTCCGATAAAGATGTTCCGCGGCTTCGAGTGGTGGATACCATCGGAGCTGGAGATAATTTCGATGCCGGATTCATACGCTCTTGGCTATTGGACTTTGATATCAGCTCTTCATTGCGTCTGGGGTGCGAATGTGCGGTGAGAAGTCTAGGATTTCCCGGCGGCCTCCGGGGACAGCTTCGGCAGTCTGTAGGGGGAAAGATAACAGATACCGTAGCGCCCCCAATCTCGCCGCGCAGAGTGTGGCCATTATCGCCGTCATTCTAATGACGGTGGCCCAGATGAACGCGTGGCGTCACTTAAATCTGCAGCGGCTCTACACGAGAGCAGGATTTAGCTAGGCGTCAGACACTCGCGGTTTCCGGCCCGCATCGTCATCGTGGGAATCTCGGCGAATTCATTAGAGAAAAGTTGGGCGAGCTGTGTGTCCTCGCCTTCTACGGGCCGGATGTTGATAGAGGTTGCCTTCAGCGGCAGAGATTGCTGCGCCGGCTATAGCCTCTGCATGTTCTCACGCGACCAGCGAAAAAAGGGCTCAGCGTTACCTGGCTGCGGCCATATCCGGCATGACGAGAATGGGACGGCACGAATCCCGTTTAACGAGTTCTGTTGGAACGATTACCCGCTGCGGCTCCAGACTGGGCGATCCGATCCGATTCAGCACCACTTCCGCAAGCTGCTTGCCCAGTTGTTCGGGAAATTCGCGTATCGTAGTCAGGGGAGGATGCCCCCAACTACCTACAGTATCGTTGCAGCCGCAAACACTGATATCCTCAGGAATTCTCAGACCGCTATCGCGCAGGGCCTTATACACTCCGTGCGCGGTGGGATCGTCTCCCGCCAGAATTGCGGTTATCGATTTGTGTCTTGCCAGCAGCGATTTCGCACCGAGATATCCGCTCTCCACATCATCTTCGGAGTCGGTGCTGTTCAAGAACTGGGTCAACCCCGCCTCGTCCATCGCGCGCTTGTAGCCCGCAAAGCATCTCGCAAACCACGGCAACCGCAAGTTCCCCACGAACCCGATGTGGCGGTGCCCAAGTGCGATCAAATAGTGCGTCATATCGTATGCGCCCTGTATGTCATCGGCAAACACAACGTCATGACCTTTTAGATCGTTCGCCGCGTCCATCACATTGTTCCCAAGAACCGCGAATGTGATGTTCTTGCTATCCAAAAACTCGAGCATATTCATCGAGTTGGTCCCTGCCAGAATTACAGCGCGCACTGCGTCGTGGCGCTGCAGTATTTGTGGGGGACGCAGTTCGCGGGGCGACACATTCGGAGGATAGTTGTAGGACAGAAAAACCATATCCCAACCCATAGCCGCGCAGTACGTTTCGGCTCCGATCAAAACCCTGGAATGAAAAGCGTGTAGCATCACGCGATTACTCAGCACAAACGCCAGTGCTTTTGTCTTGTTTCGACTGGAAACGTCGATGTTGAGTTTGGCCGCCGCATCCAGCACCGTTTTTTGCAATGCCGGATCAACCCTGGTATTACCATTTAAAACGCGGGAAACTGTGGCGACACTTACCCCCGCCAGCTCCGCGATCTCTCGTAGGCCAATCTTGTCTCTCTTGGTGCCCGGATTTGTCATCCGACCACTTTCAGTTGCTGCACCACAGCGACCGTCCCCTCATGCGAGCTCGTGACATAATAACAATTTTTCCAGCCGATGCTGGCAAAGTTTCTGGATTAATGGGACGGGTGTAACCCGTACCTTCCTTCAGATGCATGAGTTTCCAGACAGCGTCGTTGTCCGATTGTAAGAAAATTTTCTCACAAGTTGTGAAAAAACACTTGCAATCGCGCCGCTGCCACTAATACATTTGGGTTGGTTTAGGGAGGCATATGCATATCACGGACCGCAGTATCGAGCGTTTCCAAGTCGAAAAGCTCAAAATTGAAGTACATCCTAGTCGCGAAGCAGCTGGTGTCGCTGCCGCGAAAGCAGCCGCAGAAATCCTACAAAGTCTGACCCAGAGCGCTCATATCGGTGTGGTCTTTGCCACCGGCGCCTCGCAGATCGAGACCCTTAAATATTTGACCTCCATTCCCAATCTGCCGTGGCAAAAGGTCGATGGCTTTCATGTGGACGACTACATCGGGCTTCCATCCAATCACAAAGCCTCGTTCCGTCCTTATCTCGAAGAGAAGTTGGTCAAGAAAGTCCCGATTCACTCGTTTTCCTACATCGACGGCTTGGCCGCTGATCCGGAACAGACTTGCCGCGATTACGCGGGGAAGCTTCGGGCTTCGAATCCGCAACTTTGCTTGCTGGGCATCGGAGAAAACGGACATCTGGCCTTTAACGATCCAGGAGAAGCGGACTTCGATGACCCGCTGGACGTTAAGATTGTTCAACTGGATGAGCCCTGCCGGCGGCAACAGGCCGCGGAGGGTTGGTTCAAGACCGTAGAGGAAATTCCGAAAGCCGCCATCACTGTCACGATGTCGAGGCTGTTTCGGATGCCCAAACTTATACTGTCCGTTCTAGGCCAGCGCAAAGCGGAAATTGTCCAACGCACCTTCGATGAAGCAATCAGCACCACGTGCCCGTCCACGATACTGCGAACGCATCCCGATGCTACGATTTTTCTGGATTACGATTCCGCAGCGAATGTGAAGCAGCGTTTCTCAACCACTGTCTAGCCCTCTTTCTTGACGGTGTAAGAATAGGCCCATAGTGCCCTCCTCGGCGACGCGTAGGCGTCGCCGGAATGCTGTCTTCATACCGAATTTGCCAGCCTTCGCAGGTGTTTTGCTGCCTGGCGCGGCCGTGACGTCGTCATCCTCCAGTCGATGCCCGGCGTGTTGCTACCAAGAGATGTTCGCCCTTTGATGGGTGCAATATTTCTCTAACTAGGGCTGTTTGGTGAAAATTTTCTTGAAATACGGAAAATTTTTATTGACAGTGAGAGTCTGAAATTACTACGATACGCGTCTTAGTAGACCGCTCTATCAAAGATGTTCGTCCTCTGCGGTTGCGCCAAATCGGTGCCAGCGGCGCCTGATCAACGAGACGGGAATTCAATACTTCGTGGGCAACAGTCGTGAGGGGGAGTGATCTAAAACATGCGAATCTCTAGCTGGCTAGTGTGGAAGTTGTTTTCTGGCAACAACGACGAAGCGAATTTCATATCCCGCCGGCGCAGGCCAACGACAAGAATCCTTGGAGTCATCATTTGTCTGTTGGCTTCTCTTCTTTCCCCCGCAATGACCTCCGCCCAGACGGACTCCGCCACGATCGTCGGCACAGTAGTCGATCGCAGTGGTGCGGCACTTCCGGATGCTGTCGTGACTCTGACCGATTTGGCGACGAACGCGAGAACCGTAGTCAAAACCGATGCGGGAGGCAATTACATCGCTACTCCTCTGAAAATTGGGAATTACACGGTCTCGGTCGCAGTCCAGGGCTTCAAAGAAGTCACCCGCGCCGGAATCGTTTTGAATGTGCAGGATCGTCTTCGCGTGGATTTCGCCCTCCAGGTGGGCTCGGTGAATGAACAGGTGACCGTGAATGAAGCGGCTCCGCTACTTCAAACTGAATCTTCAGCGCTCGGCGAGGTAATCGATGGCAAGCAAATAGTGGATTTGCCTTTGAATGGTCGGGATTACACGCAACTGGCTGCACTGACAACGGGCGTCATAAAGGTTACGGAGAGTGGAAACGGGCTGACCGGCGGAGCTACCTCCGCCACCAATGGAAATGCTGGGGGCAGCTTTGCAGTCAACGGCACGCGTGGTCTTTTGAACAATTTCATTCTGGACGGCATCGATAACAACTCCAACGACAACGGCGCCAATGTTTTGAAGACCAACGTGGACGCGATCCAGGAATTTAGGGTTCAGACCAGTAACTACTCGGCGGAGTTCGGACGGAGCGGCGGCGCTGTAATCAATGCCACCATGAAATCAGGCTCGAACAATTTTCATGGAACTGCGTTTGAATTCCTGCGCAACTCCGCATTAGATGCGCGAGGGTTCTTCGAGCCTGCGGACGGGCCTAAGGCGCCGTTCCGCCAGAACCAGTTCGGATTCACTCTGGGCGGCCCGATCAAGCACAACAAGCTCTTCTTCTTCACTGACTACCAGGGAACGCGCATCGGTAGCTCGGAGACGGACATCTCTACAGTACCGACGGTAGCTGAACTCAAGGGAGACTTCAGCGCTCTCTATGACGGCACCCCGGAAACGCAAATTTACGATCCTGCGAGCACGACAATCGTCGGCGGCAACGTTGTGCGCACGCCCTTTCCGAACA
>Ga0137412_10001873_pt1 | contig 16503 bp, 10 predicted proteins | sample CZODoug2_1_16fun_FD_122160 | JGI IMG/M metagenome (GOLD analysis project Ga0137412, IMG submission 122160) | Vadose zone soil fungal communities from Angelo Coast Range Reserve, California, USA - CZODoug2_1_16fungal (Hybrid Assembly) | ecosystem: Environmental > Terrestrial > Soil > Vadose zone...
GTGGCGAGCGCGGATGGGGCTGTGACACAATCGAAGAGTTCCGCGCGACGGTGAGAGCGCGGGGCGAACTCCGCGCAGACAAGGAAACACAGAATGATCGGGATGAAGCTTCGCCGGGCCGGCGTGATTTTGGCTGGGGCAGCATTGGTGGTGGTGTGCGTGAAGAGCGCGAGATTGCGCGCAGAGAGTGGCGGGCGAATGGCGGATGCGACGCCCGCCGCGACAGAGCCTGTTGATCAAAACGCGGCGGCGAAACGGAACAGCGTTGGCGTGGCGTACATGGGGCAGCAGCGTTTTGGCGATGCGCAGAAAGAATTTGATGCGGCGCTTGCGGCGGACGGGAATTATGCGCTGGCGAAATTGAATTTGGGAATTTCGTTGATGGCGCAGCAGAAATCGGACGCGGCGCTCGCGGCGTTGAGCGAGGCGACGCAGAAGCGGCCGAACGATCCGTTTGCCTGGTACAACCTGGGGCTGGTGCTGAAGGATACGGGCGAGCTGGAGAAATCGATTGCGGCGTTCGAACGCGTGACGAAGATCGCGCCGAACGAGGCGGATGCGTTTTACTTTATCGGCTATTTGAATACGCAACTGCAGAAATACGATGCGGCGATTGCGGCGTATCAGAAGGCGATAGCGATATTTCCATTCCATGCTTCGGCGGAATTTGGAGTTGCGCGAGCGTACCAGAGAAAAGGCGATGGCGATTCGGCGCGGGAGCATTTGCAGAAATTCTCGAAGATTACGACGAACCATCTGGGCACGCCGTTCGGCGCTGGATACGGCGATCAGGGGAAATTCTCGCTGGCGGAATATGCGCAGAATGGCGTGTTGACGGCGCCGGCAGCGATACCGGTGAAATTTACGGAGCAGTGGATAGACGCGGAAATGAAGGGTGTGAGCGGCAATTGGAAATCGCCAGGGCCGAGCATGGGCGCGTGTTTTTTTGATTTTGATGGTGATGGGAAGCAGGATCTGTTTTTGGTAAGCGCAACGGAAGGTGGGACGAGCCGGTTGTTGCGAAATTTGGGCGATGGAAAATTCGCGGATCTGACGGAGCAGTCGGGACTGAAAATTGTTGGCAAAGGGATGGGATGCGCGGCGGGGGATTTTGATAACGATGGAAAAACGGATTTGGCAGTCTGTTTCGCCGATGGTGTGAGGTTGTTTCGAAATGCGGGTGATGGAAAATTTGCGGATATAACGCAGTCGGCGGGAATTAAGCGAGAGAAAGGATGCGTGGCGTTGACGTTTGTGGACTACGACCATGACGGCGATTTGGATTTGTACGTGACGATGGCGCCCGTAGCAGGCGGAAATGTTTTGTGGCGGAACAACAGCAACGGGACGTTCACGGATGTTTCGGGGGAGACGCGGCTGGGTGCTGAGGCAACGGGCGCGGGAATTGCGACGAGCGATTTTAATAATGATCGCGCGATCGATTTTATTCTGGCGGGCGGGTCGGCGGGAGAATTGGTATTGCTGAATCCGCGCGAGGGCGCGTTTCATCCGCTCATGGATATTGATTTTACGAAGATGGGATTGCCGCCGGCGGTGGGCGTAGTGTCTTTCGACTTTGACAAAGATGGCTGGATGGACCTGGCATTTACGCATTCCGGCGCGGCTGGGATTAGTTTATGGCGAAATGTGGACGGGAAACATTTAGAGCGTGTGCCGTTGCCGGACATTGGTTGGACGAAGGGTTGGGGAATTGCAGCGATTGATTATGACAACGATGGATGGCTGGATTTGGTTGCCGTCGGAGCGGGTGCGAATGGCGGCGAAGTGCGACTGCTGCGGAATTTGGGCGCGGGAAAATTTGCGGATGTGACCAAAGAAGTTGGATTGGACAAAGTGAAATTGTCGGAGCCGCGCGCGATTGTTGCGGCGGATTTGCGCGGGAATGGCGAAACGGATTTGGTGATCACGCAGGCGGATGGGCCGCCGGTTCTGTTGAGGAGCGAAGGCGCAGCGGCGAACAACTGGATGGCGCTTGACTTGAAGGCGCTGAACGACAACAAGAGCGGCATCGGAACGAAAGTGGAAGTGTTTGCCGGGCCGATGTATCAGAAATGGGAAGTGCCGGGATCGTCTGGATATTTGGGGCAGAGCGCGCCGATCTTGCGCGTGGGATTAGGAAATCAGAAAGAGGCGGACGTTGTGCGGCTGCTTTGGCCGACGGGCGTGCCGCAGGATGAAATAAAACTCACAGCGAAAAAGGCGCAGGTCGTCGCGGAACTGGACCGGCGCGGCAGTTCGTGTCCGGTGCTGTTTTCGTGGAACGGGAAAGAGTACGAATTTATTGCGGACATGATTGGGTCGGGAGTCGTTGGACATTGGATAGCTCCTGGCGAGCGGGATGTGCCGGACCCGACGGAGTATTTGAAAGTTTCCGGGAAGAGCGTGAAGGAACGCGACGGGAAACTGAGTTTCCGGTTTATGGAGCCGATGGAAGAGACGGTTTACCTCGACCAGGTTAGGCTGCTGGCGATCGATCATCCGGCGGCGTATGACGTGTTTCCGAATGAGCGGTTCGCGAGCAATCCGCCATTTCCGGAGTTTCGCGTGGTGGCGAGCCGCAATGCGCGTCCGCCGGTGGGCGCCTGGGACGACAGGGGGAATGATGTTTTAAAATTGCTTTCGGCGGCGGACAGAAAATACGTTACGAGTTTCGAGGAGTTGCCGTTCGCGGGATTTGCGAAGCTGCATTGGGTGGAACTGGATTTGGGGAATTGGGATGCGACAAAGCCGCTGCGATTGATTGCGGACGGCTATACCGATTATTTTACGGCGACTTCGATGTACGCAGCGGATCAGGCGGGGATCAAAGTGATTGCGCCGTACGTGGAAGCGCAGGATGCGGCAGGAAATTGGAAGCGCGTGATTGAAGACATGGGATTTCCGGCGGGGTTGCACCGGACGATGGTGGCGGACCTGACGGGAAAACTTCCAGTAGGAACGCGACGAATCCGCATTGTGACGAATTTGAAGATTTATTGGGATGCGATGCGGATCGATCAGACAGGCGACGCACGCGATGCGCGAGTGCAGAACGTTCCGCTCGCGAATGCGAGCCTGGCGTTTTTGGGATACCCGAAGGAGACGCGGTTGACACCGGCGAGCGATACGAAGTATTCGTGGTCGGCGCGGAGCATGACCGGGCCGTATGCGCGCGCGGCGGGGAATTATACGCGGTATGGTGACGTGAAAAGCTTGCTGAAGAATGTGGACGACCGGTTTGTGATTTTCAGTTCGGGCGAAGGATTGAAACTGGATTTCGATCCGAGCGAACTGAAGCCGCTGCCTGCGGGATGGGTGCGAGACTATTTCTTTTATGCGGATGGATTTGAAAAGGACATGGATTTTTATGCGGCACATGCATTTACGGTGGAACCGCTGCCGAAGCATGGGATGAAGCCCTATCCGTATACGGACGGGGAAGCCTATCCGGAAGATGCCGAGCATCAAAAATATCAGCTCGAATACAACATGCGCGAGCGATCGGGACAGTTGCCGGCGGATTTGCAGTATCACTACCCAAGAAACAATAAATGAAACAGTGTTCGTTTCTCACTGATACAAAATAGAGGTGTGCAAGGCCCTACGCATTGCGCACTCCTCGTTAGTAACCGTTTAATTATTCTAAGTAAACCTTAATCATATATAGGCGAAGGCAATGCTACGCTTTTTAATGATCAGGGCTGCCCTATGGTTCTCCACTCCAACTGCCGACGGAACCTTAACGTGTCCCCAAATTGGGGAGTCAAACGCATGGTTCGAGGCGGCTTCCACCGCATCCGGCAATTCTTATCCCCGTTATTGTTAGTGCTGCGATCGTTTAGGCGCATCGCGGCCGCGATTCCACTCACATTGGCTCTCGCGCTTATAGCGCCGCTGCAAGCTTGTTGGGCTCAGGGCCCGAATGCGGACCAGGCGGCTGCCGGGAACTTAAAGCAACTAAGTCTCGAACAACTCGGCAACCTTGAAGTGACATCGGTCTCCAAGGAACCGGAGAAAATGCAGCGCGCCGCGGCGGCAATCTACGTCTTGACGCAAGAGGATATCCGGCGCTCCGGCGCTACCAGCATTCCCGAGGTCCTGCGGCTGGTGCCTGGTGTTGAAGTTGCACAAATCGACTCCAGCACGTGGTCCGTCGGCATACGCGGATTCGGAAACCGTTTCGCCAAATCGGTCCTCGTTGTGATTGATGGCCGGAACGTGTATACGCCGCTTTTTGCCGGAGTCAATTGGCGGCTGCAGAAAGTAATGCTGGAGGACGTGGAACGCATTGAAGTGATTCGCGGGCCGGGTGGCACCATTTGGGGAACAAACGCCGTGAACGGCGTGATCAACATTATCACCAAGAATTCCAAAGACAGCCGCGGAGGGCTCGTTTCCACGGGAGCCGGCAGCATAGAGCAGGGTACGGGCGCGTTCCGTTACGGAGGGGGACTTCGCCAGAACCTCACCTACCGCGTCTATGGCATGGCTTTTGGGGGGCGGCCCGAGTTCCACACGGATCACGACAATTTTGACGACTGGCAATTCGGCCAGGGCGGATTCCGGATGGATTGGGCGAACCAAGGCAGCAACTCTTTTGTGGTTCAAGGCGATCTTTACACGGGCCGCTTAGGGGAAAGGCAAAACATCGCCTCTTACTCACCGCCTGCGTCAATCAATATAGATGGAACCCAAGATGTATCCGGCGGAAACATTCTGGGGAGATGGAAACACGCGTTCAACGAAGGGTCAGACTTCCAGCTCCAAGCGTACTACGACCGGACCTATCGTCTTGGAGTCCAACTGGGCGAGACTCGCGACACATTTGATATTGATTTCGTCCACCACTTCAAGGCTCTGCCGCGCCAGGACATTATCTGGGGATTGGGCGCGCGTTGGAGTCCCAGCGATTTCACTCAGAAGGTCGCCACCGTGAATTTCCTTCCACACAACCAGTCGGACAATGTGTATAGCGTTTTCGCGCAAGATGAAATCGCAATCGTCCGGAATAAACTTTCGGCGACGATTGGGTCGAAGTTCGAGCACAACATTTACACAGGATGGGAGATTCAGCCTACCGCGCGCTTGTTGTGGACGCCGACCGAACATCAAACGATTTGGGCGGCAGTTACACGCGCCGTTCGAAGCCCTTCGCGCCTTGATGAAGATCTTCAGTTGACAGGCCTGGTCACGGCGGGGCCTCCGCCTGTCTTTTTACGGCTTGCCGGGAATCCACAGTTCGCATCAGAAACGCTGCTAGGGTACGAAGCCGGATACCGGACTCTCGTGACCTCCAAATTTTACGTGGACCTTTCCGTATTCCGTAACAAGTACAACAATCTAACCAGTCTCGGAGCGGTGACATTCTCGTTCGAGAGCGATCCTCCCCCACTTCGGCTGGTCGCCACCCTTCCCTGGGTAAACGGAATCGAAGGCAACACGGCAGGCGTCGAAATTGCGCCGAGTTGGAAAGTCGCTTCCTGGTTGGATCTAAAAGCGTCGTATTCCTACCTGAACATGAACTTGAAGAACAAACCGGGAAACACGGACACCGGGACGGTCGCGTCCGACGAAGGTTCGAGTCCACGTCATGGGTTTGCCCTGCAGCCACATCTCAACCTGCCCAAGCGATTTGAGTTTGATCCCACGTACCGTTACGTGAGCGCATTGCCAGCGCAGCCCGTAAAAAGTTACTCCACGATGGACGTGCGGGTAGGTTGGAGCCCCGCAGAACGTTTCGAATTTTCCATAGTTGGACAGAATCTGTTTCAGCCTCAACACGCGGAGTTCGGTGGCGACATTGGTGGACTGGTCGGGATCAAGAGAAGCGTGTACGCAAAATTGACCTGGGCGATTGACGGAAAATAATCCTCATGGGCCATCCATCGGACACCTCCAACTTGCGGTCCAGCATCCGGGCGACTCTCTCTCGAATCCTTCAATCTGGTTGGGTTTCGCTTGCGGGAATTGCAGCTGCCCTGATGTTCGTCGCGACGGTCGTGCCCGCGCAACAGCCCAAGCCAAATGAGTATCAGGTGAAAGCGACGTATCTCTACAACTTCGGAAGATTCGTCAAATGGCCGGAGACAGCTCCCGCCGGGAAAGGCGATTCCTTCTCCGTTTGCGTACTCGGGCAGGATCCTTTTGGGCCAATTCTCGATGCCACTCTGGCTGGCGAAGCTTTGGACGGCAAACCGGTCGTATTGCGGCGGCTCGCCAAGCCACAAGGCGCTGGAGAGTGCCGGATCCTTTTTATTAGTTCGACAGAAGAAAAACATTTGAAAGAGATTCTGAACGAGCTGAACGAAAGCGGCGTTCTAACGGTTAGCGACATGCCCGGCTTCACGCGGCGAGGCGGGATGATTCAATTCGTTCTGGAAGGGGACAGAGTTCGTTTTGAAATCAACCTGGCGAGCGCGGAAAGCTCCAGGCTCGTCTTGAGCTCCGAGTTGCTGAAGGTTGCGGCCAGCGTCAAGCGGGACGGCCGGTCGTGAGATTGATCCAGATGCCCAAACGCCAAGACAATTCGATCTCCCGCAAACTGACCTGGATGAACATGCTGGTCAGCGGCGCGGCCCTTTTGCTGGCCTGCGCGGCGTTTATCGCGTATGACATGGTGAGTTTTCGAGCTGGCATCGTCAGGAATCTTTCCACACAGGCTCAAATTATCGGCTCCAACAGCGTCTCCGCATTGATCTTCAATGATTCGCAATCCGCGGAAAATACTTTGTCTGCGTTGCAGGCTGCTCACAACGTCATGTTCGCCGGTATCTACACCCCGGATGGCAAGCTCTTTGCTGCATACTCGCGCGACGCGAACGCTCGCGTGCCGGCAATGCCTTCTTTTTCGTCCGGGCAACTGGAAACTTACGCGTTCGAAAACGACGATGTCGTGCTGGTCCATTCGATCGTATTCCAAGGCAAGCCAACCGGTACGGTCTGCATCAAATCCGACTTGAAGGAGTTGAATAGCCGTCTACAGAGGTATGTGAGCATCGCCGGGATTGTTTTGGCCGTGTGTCTCGTGGCGGCATTGCTTGTTTCCTCTATCATTCGGCGATCGGTCGCCAATCCCATCATCCAATTGGCGGAAGCCGCGAGAGCCGTCTCGCGTGAGAAGAACTATTCGGTTCGAGCACCGCGGACACAAGGCAGCGGCGAACTAACCATTTTGGTCGATGCGTTCAATGAAATGCTGGGACAGATCCAGGAAAACGAGAAAGAGCTGCGAGAAGCTCGCGACGATTTGGAACTGCGCGTCAAGGAACGCACGCTGGAATTGGAAAACGCCAAGAAGGAGGTCGAGGCGTTTTCGTTTTCGATTCTTCGCGCGAAAGACGAATTGGAGCGCGCAAGCAACTTCAAGGACCAGTTTCTATCGACGATGAGCCACGAGCTGCGGACTCCCTTGAACGCAGTGCTGGGCTTCTCTGAACTCTTAACGGATGAACGTTATGGAATGCTGAACGAGAAGCAGCAGCGCTACGTAAAGCACATTCACACGGGAGGCAAGCACCTTCTCAGCCTGATTAACGACATCCTGGACCTCTCCAAGATCGAAGCGGGACGCCTTCAACTGACGATTGAGAACGTGCTGGTACCGATTTCCTTCGCCGAAGTTGTGGACACCATGCGCCCGCTTGCCGATAAAAAGTCTCAGAGACTATTGCAGGAAGCTCCTTCCAATCTAGGTGTTCGAGCCGACGCCACGCGCTTCAAACAGGTTTTGATGAACCTGATTGGAAACGCCATCAAGTTCACCCCGGAAGCAGGAGAGATCAGAGTATTAGCTCGCAGACTGAACGGAGTGGTTCGAATAGAAGTTCGTGACTCAGGCCCGGGGATTCCCGCCGAAGAGCAACAGCGCATTTTCGAGGCCTTTTACAGGATCGGTGAATCGGACCAAAAAGTGGAGGGCACTGGGCTTGGCCTTGCTATTACTCAGCGCCTTGTCCAGTTGCACGGCGGGGAGCTCGGCATAGAGAGTCAACCCGGCGCAGGGAGCTGTTTCTACTTTACCTTGCCGAGCGCCGAGGCTGTCGAGACACGGCAAACTCCGTCAAGAATTCAGGAAACTCCGACGCGCGAGACCGCTCGAATCCTGGTGATTGAGGATGACCGCGCGGCAGCACACTTGCTTCACTCGTACTTGACCTCCCAGGGCTACGAAGTTGTGCTGTGTGACCAACCCGGAGGGGCTCTGGAAATGGCGGCGGAACTCCAGCCGAGCGCCATCACGATGGACATCATCATGAAGCCCGTGAACGGCTGGGAACTTCTTTCAGCTTTTAAGAGTGATCCACGAACGGCGAGGATTCCGGTAATTCTGGTTACGATCATAGATCAGCCGGCGACGGGAGCCTCACTCGGCGCGGACGAATACATTGTTAAGCCCGTAAAAAAATCCACACTGCTAGCCGCAATAGAACGATGCCTGATCCAGCGCAAAACCACTGGGCGAACAGCGTCAATCCTGGTTGTGGAAGATGACGGTCCGACGCGCGAGTTTGTCGCCGAATTGCTGTCCAAGCAGGGCTACATTGTGACCGCGGCGGTTGATGGAACGGAAGCCCGCTCACGGGTGGTGGCGTCCCTGCCAGACCTGGTAATTCTCGACCTCGTTCTGCCGGGAATCAGCGGTTTTCAGCTGCTCGCCGAATGGCGCACAAATGCACGGACGGCTGACGTTCCTGTCTTTGTTCTGACCAGCAAGGACTTGACGCCGGAGCAGCAAGAATATGTCCGGGAGCACACGGAATTACTTCTCCAAAAGCAACAGCCGTGGCAGGAAACGCTCATCGCGCAATTGAGGCGAATATTCCCGGGAGTACTTTCAGAGAAGTAATGAAGCACTTCCTCGTGCAGCAGAGAGAATCAGCGAGGGGTACTCCTGCAAGCCTAAGATTTTGTTTGCTGGGTTTTCGAGTCTCGCAGCCAGCGGTCCAGTTCTTCTTTGAGTTGTTGAAAGTCTATCGGTTTCGAGAGGCAGGCTCTGCAACCTGCCTTCAGGATGTCCTGCTGCTCCCCCACCATCGCGTGCGCCGTCACCGCAATTACGGGGACATCACGCGCTTCGGGTTTTTGCCGCATCCAGGCGAGGAGGTCGAGGCCGTTGTCCTTGCCGAGATTGATGTCGAGCAGGACGGCATCGGGAATGCGTTTTGAAAATGCTTCGTAACTTGTTTTTAGGTCGGCCGCAGACCAGACCTCGTAACCTTCCACTTCGAGCCAGTCCCGGAGCAGCTCGCGGTTCATCGGATTGTCTTCGACGATAAGGATGCAAGGCTTCAAGAATCCTCCGAAGTCTTTTGAGCATTTATAAGTGTACCGGCACGAACAGGGCGGCGGCGAGAAAAGCAATCAGGAATGGGAGCCTTCGAAACTGCGTCGTGCGCGAAGTTGCTAATCCCACGGGATTTCGAGCCAGGCGCGCTTTTGAGCGCTCTGAGCGATGGTTTCGCAGAGGATGAGCTCGTCGTGACCGGTGGAGAAAGTAGGGAACGACCGCGGTGCTTTGAAATCGCCGGCGTCGAGATAGGCGTAAAAATCCTTGAAGAGTTGAACGAACGTGTCGGGATAGCCTTCCGTGTGGCCGCCGGGATATGCGGCGTAGCCACGGGCCTCGGGGCTGAGCAGCGACGGATCTTTGATGAGAGACTCGTTGGCTTTTTCGCGGCGGCCAATCCAGAGCGTGTTGGGATCTTCGGCGTTCCAGGCGAGCGAACCTTCGCTGCCGTTCACTTCGAAGCCGAGGCTGCATTTACGGCCGGCGCTGACCTGAGAAACGCTGTAGAAACCGCGCAAATCGTTTTCAAAGTGAACGAGGACGCTCGCGTAGTCGTCGGTTGAGATCGGGACTTCGTCATAAGCGCCGGCACCGGCTTTGGCGAACGATTCGACGTGGCCGCGCGGTTTGCGGCGTGTGTGATGAATCGTGGCGAGGTCGGCGCAGATTTCCGTGATGCGGCTTCCGGTAACGAACATGGCAAGGTCCATCCAGTGCGTGCCGATGTCCGAAACGGCTCGGAGGTCGCCGCCGAGTTTGGATTCGAGTCGCCAGTTCCAGTCGGAAGGAAAGAGCAGCCAGTCTTGATGAAATTTTCCGTGAACGAGCAGCGGTTTGCCGATGGCGCCGGATTTCACCAGCGCGCGTGCCTCCTGGCAGAGCGGATAATAACGCAGGTTGTGCGCAACGCCGCCGACGAAGCCCGTTTCCTTCTCGATGCCTTTGAGCGTTTGCGATTCGCGAGAATCCATCGCAAGGGGTTTCTCGCACAGAACATGCTTGCCGGCGCGCAGCAGCGCGCTGGCCTGTTCGAAATGGACGTGGTTCGGAGAACAGATGTGAACGCAGGTGATCTCTTTGTCGGCGGCGAGTTCAGCAAGGCTCGCGTAGGATTTTTCCAAGCCGAGCGATTTTGCGGCGGAGCTTCCGCGTTCCGCGGTGCTGAGCATGCCACCTTTGACGGGAATTCCCAGGCGGCGGAGCGATTCGAGGTGCGCCCTGCCGACAAAACCGAGTCCGATGATGGCGACGGAATGTTTCATGAGAGCGGCTCCCCTAGGACGAACTTGCCAGCGAAACGAACAGGCATTTTACGCTGAGAAACGAAAACTCGTCACGCGAATAACGCGGCCTTGACGGGCCTTGCGAGTTGCCGATTTTATTTCTCGGCGAGCAGGCCCGCCCGGACTTTCTGCAGTTCTTTTTTCACTTCTGTGTCGGCGTCGGGGAAACGCAGATTCAGTCCGTCGAGCGTGTCGATGATGGCGGAGGCGACGACGAGCCGTGTGTACCACTTGTTGTCCGCGGGCACGACGTACCACGGCGCGTGCTTGGTGGCCGTGCTGCGAATCATTTCGTCGTAAGCGGCCTGGTAGTCCTTCCAAAACCCGCGCTCCTTGACGTCAGCCATCGAAAATTTCCAATTTTTCTTGGAGTCGTCGAGCCGTTCGAGGAAGCGCTTCTTCTGTTCCTTTCGCGAAAGGTGCAGGAAGAATTTGACGACGACCACGCCGTTGCGCGTGAGATATCGCTCAAAGCGACGGATATCTTCGAATCGCTCTTCCCAGATATTTTTCGTGACGAGAGATTCTGGAATTCTCTGCGCGGCGAGCAGATGCTCATGTACGCGCACGACGAGCACTTCCTCGTAATAAGAGCGATTGAAGATGCCGATTTTGCCTCGCTCCGGCACAGCTTTGTGTGCGCGCCAGAGATAGTCGTGATCGAGTTCCTCGGGACTTGGCGCTTTGAAGGAATGAACGTCGCAGCCTTGCGGGTTTACACCCGACATGACGTGTTTGATCGCGCCATCTTTTCCGGCGGCGTCCATGGCCTGCATCACGATCAGCAAAGACCAGCGGTCCTGCGCGTAGAGTTTTTCCTGCATGCGACTCAGCAGCTTGACGCCATCGTCGAGCATTTCCGTCGCAGCGTCTTTCGAATGCAGCTTGCCGGTGTCGGCCGGATCGAAGTCCTTCAGGCGAAAGCGCTCTGCCTCCGCGATTCGGTACGGCTCGGCAAGTTTTCCCGACGTTTTGGCGAGTTTGTGATTCTTCATGGTGCGCGAAAGTTTAGTACAGAAGCGCAGGTATCAACGAGCATTTTGGCCGGGCGCACAAGACGTATAGAATCTGCCCTGTCAATTCCATGACCACGCTTGCCCGCAAACTGTCTGCACGTGATTACTTTGCGCTGGCGTTCGGAACGATGATCGGCGCGGGATGGCTCGTGGTGATGGACGACTGGCTCGGCCGCGGCGGCCCCGCGGGAGCGATGCTGGCATTCGGCCTTGGCGGAATTTTGCTGCTGCCGGTTGGCTGGGTGTACGGCAAGTGGGTGGAACGTTTGCCGGACGCCTCGGGCGAAGCCGCCTATACGGCGCAAGTATTCCCGGCCTTCTTTAGTTATGCGACGGGCTGGATCATGTTGCTCGCGTATTTCATCGTATGCCCGTGGGAAGCGGTGGCAATTGGAAAATTGGCCGCGTATTTGTATCCCGGGTTGGACCGCTACGAATTGTATAGCGTCGGAGGGCACACGGTTTTTTTGCCGAGGCTCGCGCTGGGAATTGGCATGACGGTGTTCCTGGCATTTCTGAACTACAAAGGAATTCGCGCGAGCGCGTCGTTTCAGAAATGGATTACGACCGCCGTGTTGCTTCTGTTTTGCGTTATCGTGGCGACGAGCGCCGCGCACGGGTCGTTCACGAATTTTCGGCCGGTGTTTCCCGTGGCGCCGCTAGCCTCCGTACTGCTGACCCTGCAGATTGTTCCGTATTTCATGACAGGATTTGAAAGCGTGCCGAAGGCCGCCGAGGAAGCGGCGCCGGGATTTGGCGGGCGACTTTTTTTTCGCGCAATCGCGATGGCGTTGTTTGTTGGTGCGGCGTTTTATGTGCTCGCAATCGGTGCGGTGGCTTTTGCGACGCCGTGGCAGGGTCTGCTGGGGCAGAAATTTGCAACGGCCGTTGCATTCGAACGGGCTTTGGGAGCGCAGTGGCCGGTGCGCGTGATACTGGCAATGGCGTTTCTCGGGTTGTTCCAGTGCTTCAATGGAAATTTCGTCGCCGCGAGCCGAATGCTGTTTTCCTTTGGGCGGCGCGGAACAATTCCGCGGCCGTTCAGCGCTGTTCATCCGGCGTACCAGACACCGTACGTCGCCGTAGGCGCGATTGCGATCATGACGGTAATCGGATTGCTTCTCGGCGATTCGTTGCTCGTCCCGGTGACGGAAGTCGGCTCGATGGCGTCCGCCTTCGGCTGGCTTGCGACGTGCGTTTCCTTTTTGGTGATCGAGAAGGATCTTCGAGCGCGGATCATCGCTGGCACCGGTGCCGCCGTGTCGCTACTGCTCCTGCTAATGAAGCTGGTGCCCGCTTTTCCCGGCCACTTTTCGAACGCGGAATGGGTTGCGTTGACGATTTGGCTGGCGCTCGGTCTTGCTTTTTACCTGATGGCTGCCGGAAAGAAATAACGGCGCATGTATACTGCTGAAGGCTTCAGGACAGTTTCAAAAACATGATTCCATTTTTACACTTTGGACCGCTATCGATTCCGACCTTCGGATTGATGGTCGCCACCGGTCTCTTTACGGCAGCCTACGTTTTGCAGGCGGATTTTATGCGACGGAATTCGAAGGCCGACGCATTTCTGATCATCGGCATCGCGGGCCTGGCCGGAATTGTGGGAGCGCGGCTCTATCACGTCCTCGAATCGCCTCAGGAGTTTTTTGCGCATCCCTGGCCGATGATCGCAAGCCGGTATGGATTTGCCTGGTTCGGCGGATTGATTGGAGGTTTCATCGCGCTGATTCTGATGGCGCGGCACGAGAAGATTCCCATGCTGGAATTTCTCGATGCCTGTGCGCCTGCGGCGTGCGTGGGTTATGCGATCGGCCGCATCGGTTGCTTGTTGTCCGGCGATGGCGACTACGGGCGAGCGACGTCGCTCCCCTGGGGAATGAGTTTTCCGAACGGTGTCGAGTCTACGACCGGGAAGTGCCTGGAATGGGGACTTCCGGCCGACTGCAAGGTTCATCCCACCCCGATCTACGAGTTTCTGATCTGGCTAGTGATTGCACTCATCTTGTGGAAACTCGCCAGCGGCCCGATTCAAAAAGGTGAAAAGACCGGCGGCAGGATTTTCTTTTACTATCTCATTCTGACGGGTGTCGCTCGATTCCTTGTTGAGTTGATTCGCATCAATCCGCGTTCGTTTTTCGGGATGTCCAACGCGCAAACTGCGAGTGTGGCCTCGGTAATTGTGGGATTAGCGTTCCTCGTAAGTTTACGCAAGCCTCGCCTGCCGCGTTAAATCATCTGGCGCAGGACGTATTGCAGAATTCCGCCGTTTTGGTAGTAGAGAATTTCTTCCGGCGTGTCCACTCGCGCCAACACGCTGAACTGCTTTTCTTTTCCGTCGTCGGATTTCGCGCGGACCGTCAGCGTTTTTCGGGGCGTCAGTGTTGAAACGCCTTCGATCGAATACGTTTCCTTGCCTGTCAATCCGAGCGATTGTAACGTTTCGCCGTTCATGAACTGGCAGGGAAGGATTCCCATTCCGACTAAATTGCTGCGGTGAATGCGTTCGAAACTCTCCGCCATCGCGGCCCGGATGCCGAGCAGTCGCGGACCCTTGGCGGCCCAGTCGCGCGAAGAGCCGGAGCCGTATTCTTTTCCGGCGATCACGACGAGCGGCACGCCCGCCTCGCGGTATTTCACCGCGGCGTCATAGATCGTCATTTGCTCGCCGACGGGCTGATAGTTTGTCCATCCGCCTTCGGTGCCCGGCGCGAGTTGATTCTTCAAACGGATGTTGGCGAATGTGCCGCGCATCATCACTTCATGATTGCCGCGCCGCGCGCCGTAGGAGTTAAAATCATGCGGCTTCACGCCGTTGGCGATGAGATATTTTCCGGCTGGCGATTCCGTCGCGATTGAGCCGGCAGGCGAAATATGGTCGGTCGTAATGCTGTCGCCAAGCACGGCCAGGACGCGCGCGCCCTGCAAATCGGCAAGCGGCGCAGCCACTTTCGACATATTTTCGAAGTACGGCGGCAGCTTGATGTATGTGGACTTCGCGTCCCATTGATAAAGATCGCCCTGCGGCACGGGCATGGATTTCCACATCGCGTCGCCTTCGTAGACGGCGCTGTATTCCTTGCGGTATTGCTCGCTGGTCACCGACGCGCGAACCGTTGCTTCAACTTCCTGTGGCGTCGGCCAAATGTCGCGGAGATAAACCGGCTTGCCGTCGGAACCATTGCCTAATGGCTCGGTAGTCAGATCGACGTCCATGCGTCCCGCGAGCGCATACGCGACGACGAGCGGCGGCGATGCCAGATAATTCGCGCGAACGAGAGGATGAATGCGTCCCTCGAAGTTGCGATTGCCGCTCAGTACGGCCACGGCGACGAGATTATTCTCCTTGATGGCCGCGCCAATCGCTTCCGGCAGTGGCCCGCTGTTGCCGATACACGTCGTGCAGCCGTATCCGACCAGATTGAATTTCAGCTTGTCGAGGTAGATATTCAAACCGGACGCAGCGAGGTAGTCCGTAACGACTTTCGAACCGGGCGCGAGCGACGTCTTCACCCATGGCTTCACTTGCAAGCCGCGCTCGACGGCTTTTTTCGCCAGCAAGCCCGCTCCGAGCATCAGCGATGGATTTGAAGTGTTGGTGCAGCTGGTAATCGCCGCAATCACAATTGCGCCACTCGAAAGATCGAACGAGTCGCCGTTGTTTTTCACGCGCGCCTGTTTTGCGGGTAAGCCTTCCACGGCTTTTGTAAAAGACGCCTTGGCCTTCGTCAGCGGCACGCGATCCTGCGGGCGCTTCGGCCCCGCGACAGTCGGCTCCACCGTGCTGAGATCGAGTTCGAGCGTGTCGGAGAACAGCGGATCGGGCGTTGAGTCCGTACGGAAGAGCGCTTGCTCTTTGCAATATGCTTCCACGAGAGCGATTTGTTCGTGCGAGCGAGCAGTGAAGTGCAGATACGCGAGCGTCTCCGCGTCAACAGGGAAGAATCCCATCGTCGCGCCATACTCGGGCGCCATGTTGGCGATTGTGGCGCGGTCGGGAACGCTCAGGCTGGAAAGGCCGCTGCCGTAGAATTCGACAAATTTTCCGACGACGCCTTTCTTGCGCAGCATTTCCGTCACGGTCAGAACGAGGTCGGTTGCCGTCGCGCCGTCGCTTAAGCGGCCCCTCAGTTTGAAGCCGACGACTTCTGGAATCAGCATCGAAGATGGCTGGCCGAGCATTGCTGCTTCCGCTTCAATTCCGCCGACGCCCCATCCGAAAACTCCGAGCGCGTTGACCATCGTCGTATGGGAATCCGTGCCGACAAGCGAATCGGGATACGCTTCGACGCGATTGCCCGAAGGTACCGCGCAAACGACGCGCGCCAGATATTCCAGGTTGACCTGATGGCAGATGCCCGTACCTGGAGGAACAGCTTTGAAATTCTGAAACGAGGTCTGGCCCCAACGCAGGAACGCGTAACGCTCCACGTTGCGTTGAAATTCGAGTTCGGCGTTCAGCGCGAACGAATTGCTGGTGCCGAAATTATCCACTTGCACCGAGTGGTCGATGACCAGTTCTACGGGAAAGAGCGGATTGATGCGCTTTGGATTGCCGCCGATTTTGTTGACCGCCTCGCGCATCGCGGCAAGATCGACAATCGCGGGAACACCAGTAAAATCCTGCAAAAGCACGCGGGCGGGCATGAACGCAATTTCTTTGTCTTTGGCGCCCGGCGCCCACGTGGCAAGGGCTTTGATGTCATCGGCGCGTACAAACCGCCCGTCTTCGCATCGCAAAAGATTTTCCAAAAGTATGCGGAGGGAAAAGGGAAGCTTGGCAATTGTGCCTACGCCCTGCGTTTCCAGAATTTCCAGCCGTTGAATATCGAACGCCTGCGCGCCAACGTTCAGCTTGTCGCGCGTCCTGAAGGAGTTTGTTACCGAGATGGTCATCCCAGCTTCCTTTCACATGCGG
>Ga0137412_10001874_pt1 | contig 16492 bp, 12 predicted proteins | sample CZODoug2_1_16fun_FD_122160 | JGI IMG/M metagenome (GOLD analysis project Ga0137412, IMG submission 122160) | Vadose zone soil fungal communities from Angelo Coast Range Reserve, California, USA - CZODoug2_1_16fungal (Hybrid Assembly) | ecosystem: Environmental > Terrestrial > Soil > Vadose zone...
AGCACCATGCGTGCGGGATCCTCGAGACATTGTTTCACCGTGACCAAGAACTGCACCGCCTCGCGGCCGTCAATGATACGGTGATCATAAGTCAGTGCGATGTACATCATCGGGCGCACCGCCACCTGTCCGTCAATGACCACCGGGCGGTCCTGAATCTTGTGCATACCCAAGATGGCGCTTTGCGGCGAATTTACAATGGGCGTCGACAACAGCGATCCGAACACGCCGCCATTGGTGATGGTGAACGTGCCGCCCGTGAGCTCTTCGATGGTGATGGAACCGGCGCGCGCGCGCGCCGCAAAATTGCCGATCGACTTCTCGATGTCGGCGAAACTCAATTGATCCGCGTCACGCAGCACCGGAACGATCAATCCACGATCGGTCGAGACGGCGACACCGATGTCGAAATATTCGTGATACACGATATCGCTGCCATCCACCGAGGCATTCACCGCGGGGAATTTCTTCAGCGCCTCGACGCAGGCCTTGGCGAAGAAGGACATGAAACCCAACTTCACGCCGTATTGCTTTTCGAACGGGTCCTTGTAGCGCGCCCGCAGCTCATTGACGGCGTGCAAATCAACCTCGTTGAACGAGGTCAGAAGTGCCTGGGTGGCTTGCGCCTGCACCATGCGTTCGGCAATGCGCGCGCGCAGGCGCGTCATCGGCACGCGCTGCTCGGCGCGCGCCGTGCGTGCACTCGGCGCGGGGACGAATTGCGCCGGCGCCTTGGCCGCGAGGCCCGCGGCCGCGGCGGCTGGGGCTGGGGCTGGGGCTGGGGAAGCCGCATCCTTGGTGGTCAGATAATTCACGACATCGGACTTTGAGACGCGACCGTCCCGGCCGGACCCTGCGACCGTCTTCGGATCGACCTTGTTCTCCTCGGCCACCCGCTTCGCCGCTGGACTCAACTTACCGCCCGCCGCGTCCGGCCTGACGCTGTCCGCCTTGGCGGTGTCCGGTTTGGCGGCGTCCTTCGCGACAGCGCCCTTGGCAACCGTATCCTTCGCCGCAGCCGTGGCTCCGCTCGCGGCTGCGAGAATCGCGGGCGCGCTCGCGCCCGGCACGGCCGCCGCTCCCTCCTCGATGATGGCCAAGATTTGACCGCTGGTGACCGTCGTGCCGTCGCTCAACCTGATTTCCTTCAGCACCCCGGCCACCGGCGCAGGCACCTCGAGCACGACCTTGTCGGTCTCCAGATCGACGAGATTTTCATCCCGCACTACGCTGTCGCCGGGCTTTTTATGCCAGGAGACAAGCGTGGCGTCAGCCACCGACTCGGGCAGCTGCGGCACGCGAACTTCGATAGTCATGTCAAGAACCTGTCCTTTGAGCGGGCGGGATGCGCATCGTTTGCCGGGAGGTCTCTTCCGGCGGCACACCCTGCAGGGCCGCGGTGACCAAATTCTTTTGCTGCTGTTCGTGCAGCGCCGCGATGCCGGTTGCAGGCGCGGCGGCACCGGCGCGGCCGGCATACAGAAGCTCATGCTGCGCTCCGAGTTTCGACTGTAGGCGATGGCGAATCTGATACCAGCTGCCCTGATTTTGCGGCTCTTCCTGGCACCAGATGATTTCCCGCGCATTCGAGTACTTGCGCAAGACAGCCTCGTATTCATCGGACGGAAATGGATAGAGCTGCTCGATTCGAACGATGGCCACCGTATCGGTCTTCGCCTCGCGGCGCGCCTTCAGCAGGTCGAAATACACCTTGCCGCTGCACAACACCACGCGCGTCACCGCGGTTGGTTTGATGTCATCGATTTCATCGATGACGTTTTGGAATCCGCCGCCGGACAGCTCTTCGAGGCGCGACACGGATAGCGGATGACGCAGCAAACTCTTGGGCGTCATGATGATGAGGGGCTTGCGCAGCGCGCGCAGCATCTGCCTGCGCAGCATGTGAAACATTTGCGACGGTGTCGAGGGCACGCATACCTGCATGTTGAACTCGGCGCACAGCTGCAAAAAGCGCTCCAAGCGCGCGGACGAGTGTTCCGGTCCCTGGCCCTCGTAGCCATGCGGCAGGAACAACGTGATTCCGGAGACGCGGCCCCATTTAGCCTCGCCCGAACTGATGAACTGATCGATGATGACTTGCGCGCCATTGCAGAAGTCTCCGAACTGTCCTTCCCAAATGGTCAGGCAGCGCGGTTCGGTGGTGGAGAAACCGTATTCGAAACCCATGACGGCTTCTTCCGACAGTATGGAATCGGTCACCGTGAACTTCGGTTGATTGGTCGCCAGGTGCTGCAGCGGCACGTAAGTGCGTCCGGTGGTTTGGTCGTGCAGAACGGCATGGCGGTGGAAGAAAGTGCCGCGGCCGCTATCCTGCCCGGTCAGACGGATCGGATACCCCTCTTGCACCAGACTGGCGTACGCCAAATTCTCCGCACAGCCCCAATCCAAAGCCAGGTCGCCGTTCACCATCTTCTCGCGCGACTGCATGATGGCGAGTACACGAGGATGCAAAGTCCAGTCCGTGGGATACGTCGTGATGGCCTTTCCCAGGACCCGCAGTCGTCCCATGTCGACGCCGGTCTTCACCGCTTCCCAATCGCCACCCAAGTACTCGCTCCAGTCGACGGTGTAGCGGTTGCCGATGAGGCCTAAGGCTGCGCGTGCCTGAGGTTTGCCCTCATCCAAGCCGCTGCGATACTGCTCCATCATCGCCGCCGCGTCAGCCGCGCTCAAGACGCCCTCGGCGACCAGCTTGTCGGTATACAGTTGCCGCACGGTCGGTTTCTTGCGAATGATTTGATACATGAGCGGCTGCGTGGCCGCCGGCTCGTCCGCTTCATTGTGACCATGGCGCCGGTAGCACACCAGGTCGATCACCACATCCTTGTGGAATTTCATCCGATATTCGAGCGCAAAGCGCGTCACGAAGCACACCGCCTCAGGATCATCGGCATTCACGTGAAGAATGGGCGCCTCGATCATCTTCGCGACATCGGAGCAGTACAGCGTGGAGCGCGCATCGCGCGGGTCGCTGATGGTGAAACCGACCTGGTTGTTGATGATGATGTGAACCGTGCCGCCGGTGTAAAAGCCGCGCGTCTGCGACAGCTGCAGGGTCTCCATGATCACGCCCTGCCCGGCGAAGGCGGCATCGCCATGGATCTGCACCGGCAACACCTTGTCGCCCAGCGTATCGCCGCGCCGCTCCTGGCGTGCGCGGGCGGAGCCCTCGACGACAGGGTTCACCACCTCCAAATGCGAGGGGTTGAATGCCAGGGCAACGTGCACATTGCCCGATCCCGCCTTGAGGTCGGCGGAAAATCCCTTGTGATACTTGACGTCGCCCGACCCGCGCAGCTTGGCGAGGTCGTACTGACCTTCGAATTCACTGAACAGGTCTTTCGGCGACTTGCCGAGCAAATTCACCAGCACATTGAGGCGGCCGCGGTGCGCCATGCCGATGATGGTTTCTTCCACACCGCTTTTGCCGCCCTGCTGCACCAAATCGTCCAGCAAGGGAATCAGACTGTCGCCGCCTTCCAGGGAAAAACGCTTCTGACCCACGTACTTGGTGTGCAGATAGCGCTCCAAGCCTTCCGCCGCGGTCAGCTGCCAGAGAATGTTTTTCTTCTCATCGACGCTGAAACGCCGCTGCATGCGCGCCACTTGAAACCCATCCTGCAGCCACAAACGCTCTTCGGTATCCGACACATGTGCAAATTCCGCGCCGATGGTGTCGGTGTAAATGAATTTGAGATCGGCAAGAATTTTTCTCAAGGTGGCGCGTTCAGGAATCGCGTGATTGCGGCTGCCGGTGAAAAATTCGGTGTCAAGATCGGCATCGGACAAGCCGAAATATTGCAGGTCGAGCACATATGGCTTGGCGCGCTCCTGAAGACCCAAAGGATCCAGGTTGGCGATCAGATGACCGCGATTCGCATAAACCTGAATGAGGCGAGACACCGCGCCCTGTTTGGCGCTTGCGCCGGCCGATTGACTGCCTGGGGCGGCGGCCGGCGTCGGCGGTTGTTGAACGCGCGCCAATAGGCGTTCGCGAATGGGGCCGTGGGGGATATCAGCGCCGCTGCTCCCTAAGCCTTTGAAATACTCCCGCCAGGCAGGATCGACTCCGCCCGGGTCCCGCAAGAACTGTTCGTAGAGATCTTCGATGAAACCGGCGTTTCCGCCGGACAGCGCCGTGGTGGCTAATTGGTCAGCAAGTGATTGGCTCATGAGCGCAGCGAGCGGTGAAAAACCTCAAGTATATCAATATGATGAGGAGAAGACGTGAACTTTGAACAGCGACATTGAGTGTAGCCGAAGGCGCCATAATATGGAATGTGACGGCGCGCGGGGAATTTACAAGAGCGACTGTCCGCCTGGGCCTCCCAGCATCCAGATCTCGTAGCCGATGAGCCACGCATAGACGGTTAACACGGCATACAAGACCAGTTCGACCCGAATCACGCGCATAAATCGGTAGCGCGCCAAAAAGACCATCACCACGATGCCGGCGCCGGTCATGGCCATTTTCAAGGCCGCAAACATGGCGACGCTCCGGTACAGGAGCACCGCCATGACGGGATTCAGCTCGTCGGCGCCGTGCACCAGCAAGATGCCCGTCAGAAATGCGTCCGCTGCGCTCAGTAACAAGATGCCCACGGATACGGCCAGCAAATGCGCGGAATACCAATCAACGGGATGAAAGCGAGAATCGCCGAGCCGCCGCGCGGGCCTGCGGCGGCGGGGGTTGAAACTGCCATAGAAGATCGACCACCACTTTTTGCGTCGGCGATCCGTTCGTTCACGGCGCTCCGAATCTGAAGCCGGATCCCGCGCCGCGGTGTCCTGCAATTGCCGGCTGACCCAGTCGTTCATTCGCCGCGATCGGCTCGCATCTTTCATCCCTACCACTATCCGGACCTGCCGCCATTCTAGGCAAGCCCAATGCGTCATAATATGTGCCATCGGACGACTATTTTTTTCAACACGCGGTCACCAGCTTCGCCACAAAGTCGCTGACCGGCATGGCCGCCAGCGTCCGTTGATCCGCAAACATCCCTTTGATCGATTCGGTTTGCTTGGGTTGGAAGTGGGCCGCAACGCTGGTCTCAAACTTCTTCACCAGCACCGGCATGCCTTCGGCGCGGCGCTTGCGGTGTCCGATCGGATAGTCGACCGCCACGCGCGCACTCGACGTGCCATCCTTGAAAAACACCTGCACCGCGTTGCCGATGTAGCGTTTGTCCGCCGCATAGTAGTCTTGAGTGAATGTGGGATTCTCCCTGACCTGCATCTTCGCCCGCAGTGCGTCGACCCGCGGATCGCTCGCGACTTTGTCTTCATAGTCGGACGCTTCCAGCCTGCCGAACAGCAGCGGGATGGCGACCATGTATTGAATGCAGTGATCGCGATCGGCCGGGTTGGCGAGCGGGCCCGTCTTGTCGATGATGCGCACGCCGGGTTCTTGCGTTTCGATGAGCACCCGATCGATCTCATCGATCTTCGTCAGGATCTGCGGATGCAGTGTCATCGCCGCTTCCACCGCCGTCTGCGCATGAAACTCCGCCGGAAATGAAATCTTGAACAGCACATTTTCCATCACGTAGCTGCCCAAGGGCTGGGGCAGCACCACCGGCTTCCCTTTGAACAGGACATCTTGGAAGCCCCAGGTTTTTGCAGAAAGTGCCGACGGATATCCCATCTCGCCCTTGAGCGCGAACAGCGCATGACGTACCGCGCGGCTCGTGGCATCGCCCGCGGCCCAACTCTTGCGCGAGCCGGTATTCGGCGCATGCCGGTAGGTTCGCAGCGCCCCGCCGTCGACCCAGGCATTCGACACCGCGTTGATGATTTGCTCGCGCGAACCGCCCAGCATCCCCGTGACGACGGCGGTCGAAGCCACCCGAACCAGCAGCACATGATCCAGCCCGACGCGATTGAAGCTGTTCTCCAGGGCGAGGATGCCTTGAATTTCATGAGCCTTGATCATGCCCGTGAGCACATCGCGCACCACGACTCGCTTGCCCGAGCGCGACAGGTAATCGGCCACGGCGAGAATACCGCCCAGATTATCGGAAGGGTGCCCCCACTCGGCCGCCAGCCACGTATCGTTGAAATCCAACCAGCGAATCATGGCGCCGATGTTGAATGCCGCCGTGATCGGATCGAGTTCGTAAGCCGTGCCGGGAATCCGTGCACCCCCGGTGAGCGTTGCGCCCGGAACCACCGGGCCCATTAACTTCGTGCAAGCCGGATACTTCAGCGCCTGAAAACCACAGGCCAGCGTATCCATCAGGCAATACGCGGCAGTCTCGTACGCCAGTGTGCTCGTGATGTCGTAACTCAGCGCGTAATCCGCGATGGCGGTGAGAACCTGATCGGGAGCCGGTCTCTCGGCGGACTTGATATCGTGGGATGACATGGACTTAAGGGCGCTCCGCAAGGGGTATGAATTTCAAGTTTTCAGGTCCGATGTAGTTGGCGCTGGGGCGGATGATTTTTCCATCCTCGCGCTGCTCGATGACATGCGCCGCCCAGCCGGAGGTGCGGCTGATGACAAAGAGCGGCGTGAACATCGCGGTGGGCACGCCCATCAGGTGATACGACACGGCGGAGAACCAGTCCAAATTGGGAAACATTTTTTTGCTGTCCCACATGACCGATTCGATTCGCTCGGCCACCTCGAAACCCAGCATGTCGTTCGCCTCGCGCGCGAGTGCTCGCGATACTTCCTTGATGACCTGATTGCGCGGGTCCGACACCGTATACACCGGATGGCCGAAACCAATGATGACTTCCTTGGATGCCACGCGCCGGCGGATATCCTCTTCGGCCGCGTCCGGCGTCGAGTAACGATTCTGAATCTCGAAGGCCACTTCGTTCGCGCCGCCGTGCTTGGGTCCGCGCAGCGCGCCGATCGCACCGGTAATACAGGAGTACAGATCCGAACCCGTGCCGGCAATGACCCTGGCCGTAAACGTCGAGGCATTGAATTCGTGTTCGGCATATAGGTTCAGCGAAGTGTGCATGGCCCGCACCCAACTGGCCGAGGCCTTGCGGCCGTGCAGCAGGTGCAGGAAGTGAGCGCCGATGGAGTCATCGTCGGTCTGCACATCGATGCGGCGGCCGCTCTTGGCAAAGTGGTACCAGTAGCACAGCATCGAGCCCAAGCAGGCCAGCAGCCGATCGGCCAGGTCGCGCGCGCCTTTGCCGGCATGATCGTTCGCCTCAGGCACGCAACAGCCCAGCGCCGACACACCGGTACGCAACACGTCCATGGGATGGCTGGTCAGCGGCAGTTGCTCGAGGATCGTCGCGACCGGGGCCGGCAGCATGCGCAGGCCTCTCAGCTTGGCTTTGTAAGCCGCGAGCTGCGACTTGTTCGGCAATTGCTCGTGCACCAGCAAGTGCGCTATTTCCTCGAACTCGCATTGCGCGGCGATATCCAGGATATCGTAGCCGCGATAGTGCAAGTCGTTGCCGGTTCTGCCGACCGTACACAACGCCGTATTGCCTGCGGTGACGCCGGATAGGGCGACGGATTTTTTCGGTTTGAACGCGCCCGCAGGCGCCGCGTCGGATTGGCTGCTCACTTTTCCTTTCCTTCCGCAAAGAGTTCATCCAGCTTCGCTTCGTAGGCGTAGTAGTCAAGGTACTTGTACAGATCGGCGCGCGTCTGCATGGTGGCAAGCACATGCTTCTGCGTTCCGTCGCGGCGAATCGCTTGGTAGGTGTTGAGTGCCGCGGCGTTCATCGCGCGGTAGGCGGAACAGCAGTGCAAAACGATGTCGACAGCGACGGTCGCCAGTTCATCTCGTGTGTACAACGGGGTCTGGCCGAACTCCGTGATGTTGGCAAGAATAGGCACTTTGACCGCATCCTTGAAGCGCCGGTACATGGCGAGTTCCGTGATGGCTTCCGGGAAAATCATGTCGGCGCCCGCCTCGACGCAGGCGACCGCGCGGTCGAGGGCTTTATCCATGCCCTCCACGGCCAACGCGTCGGTGCGAGCCATGATCACGAACTTATCGTCGGTTCGAGCATCCACCGCAGCCTTGATGCGATCGACCATTTCTTGTTTGGAAACGATTTCCTTGCCGGGGCGATGGCCGCAACGCTTCGATTGCACCTGATCCTCGATGTGCATGCCGCCTGCGCCGAACTTCGTGAAGGATTTTACCGTGCGCGCAATGTTGAACGCGCCGCCCCAGCCGGTATCCGCGTCGACCAACATCGGCAACGGACAGGCATCGGTGATTCTGCGGATATCGACCAGCACGTCATCCATGGTGCTGATGCCTAAATCCGGAACTCCCAAGGAATTGGCGGCGACCCCGCTGCCGGCCAAGTACAGCGCCTTGAAGCCGCACGCCGCCGCCATCCGCGCGGTAAACGCATTGATGGCGCCCACCATTTGCAGCGGGTTCTCCTCGGACACGGCGGCGCGCAGGCGCGCACCGGCGGACGGCTCATTCGAGCGGCTCATACGCGCCCCGCAACGGGTATCAGGGCACCCGTGACTGCGCCGGCGGAATCCGAAATCAGAAAGGCAACGACCTCGCCGATCGCGGCAGGCGCGACCCAACGGCTGAAATCCGCGGTGGGCATATCAATGCGGTTGCGCGGCGTATCCAGCGTGCTCGGCAGCAGTGCGTTCACGGTAACGCCTCGATCTTTGAGTTCATCAGCGAGTGCCTCCGTTAATTTCGCGACGCCGGCCTTCGAAGCCGCATAGGCACCCATGCCGGCCCCGGCCTTGACGGCGGCGAGCGCGCCGATGTTGATGATGCGCCCGTGCCCGGACTTCATCAGATACGGCAGCGCGGCCTTGCAGCAGGCGACGGCGGTACGCAGGTTCGACCGGTACTGTGAGTCCCACGTTTCCAGCGCACCTTGCTCGAGCTTCTCGAAGCGAAAGCCGCCGGCAATATTGACCAGTCCGTCCAACCGGCCGGTCTCTTGAACAATTTTCCGTATGGTTGACGCCGCGACCGCATCGTCCGCCAAGTCCAGGCCGCCGTACGACAGCGAGCCCGTCGGCGCTCCCGGCGGCACGGCGGCATGATCGAGCCGCGCCACTTGCGCGCCAAAACCGGCGAGTGTCGCCGCAACCGCCGCGCCCAAGGCACCGAACGCGCCGGTGACTGCAAGCACCTTTCCGGAAAAATCGACCTGGATGCTGCTCACATCGTGTCCTCGTGGGTGGCCCAAAACTATAGAGGAAGCCGGTTCAAGCCCCGTGACAAAAACGCTCAAAACGAGTGCGCGAAATTGCAACACGCGAAAGCGTTGGGCGCAAGCTCCCGGAGCCTCAAGGCTGCAAGCGGCGACGAAATTCGCCCGGCGATGCACCGGTCCATTTCTTGAATGCGCGATGAAAGGCGCTGCGCTCAGAAAAGCCGAGTTCCAGGCCGATGTCCATGGCGCTGCGCTTCGAATGGCTCAAGTACCCGATGGCCAGGTCTCTGCGCAATTGATCCTTGATCGATTGATAGAACGTGCCTTCTTCGTGCAGCCGCCGGCGCAAAGTTGCAGGGGTCAAATTCATCTCTTCTGCCAGCGCTTCGAACTCAGGTAGGTCTCCCGGCAGCGATTGACGCAGACGCCGCCGGATCCTCGCCCCCAGGCTGCTGCCATTTTTGTACTTCACTAGAATGTTTTCCGGCGCGTTGCGCAAAAATTCCTTCACCGTGCGTTCATTCTGGACGATGGGGAGTTCGAGGAACGCGGCATCGAAAATGATGGCGGTATGCGGAGCTCGAAAACCGATGCTGGTGCTGTACATCAGGCGATACTCCCCGCTATGCGCCGGCTCCTCGTAGCTGAACTGCGCACGCTTGATCGGGATCCGGCGTCCGACCAGCCAACAGGCCACGCCGTGCAGCAGCATGAGGAGCACTTCGTGCGCAAACACGCGCCGCGGCGCGGCGGCGTCGTGCAGCGTGATGCTCGCCTCGGCTCCATCCCGTTTCAGCTTGCCGTAAATGTCATCCAGAATCAGCGCGTAGAATCGCAGACTGCGATCGATCGCCTGCCTCAAGGTTTTGCAGTTGAGCAACGAGTGGCAAAGCATCGCAAAACTCCCCGCCTTCATGCGGCGCGAATCTTGGCCGAAAAATTCGTCGTCCAGGGTCAGCGCAACCAAGCGCCACAGGGCACCGTAATGCTTGGCCGACACGCGCGTCTGCGGTGACTGCAACAGCCCCGGGGAAAGTCCGATCTGCCTCAGCAGGCCGTCCGCATCCAGGCCGCGGGCGCGCACGCTTTCCAGCGCTGCTGCGACGAAGCAAATCGCGATCGTCCCCGGTTCGGACCTCGCCGCCTCGGCGCCGGCCGCTCGGCTCAAACCCTTCGGCAACTGTTGCATTTTCGCTCACGCATTTTGAACGGTTTGGGCACGCCGCGCTGACAACTCCACCTTATAGTTTACGCGATACGGCCATCCGCCGACGCGCTCGGGGCTTCCCTATGGATTTCTACACCGACGAGCAACGCATGATCCGCGATTCCGCGAAGGATTTTGCGCTCCAGGAACTCAAACCCCACGCCGCCCAATGGGAGAAGGACGGCTGGATCGGCGACTCGGCGGTCGCCAAACTCGGGGAGCTGGGGCTTCTGGGCATGATGGTCCCCGATGAATGGGGCGGTTCATACACCGACTACATCGCCTACGCGCTGGCGATCGAGGAGATCGCCGCCGGCGATGGCGCCACCGCGGCGCTGGTGAGCGTGCATAGTTCCGTGGGTTGCGGGCCCATTCTCAAGTACGGCGACAGCGCGCAGAAGCAGCGCTATCTCGCCGACATGGCGCAGGGCCTCAAGATAGGCTGCTTTTGCTTAACGGAACCGCAGGCTGGATCGGAAGCGCACAATTTGAAAACCCGCGCCATCCTGGACGGCGGCACCTGGGTGCTCAACGGCGCCAAGCAGTTCATCACCAACGGCAAGCGCGCGAAGGTGGCGATCGTATTTGCAGTCACGGATCCGGAATTGGGTAAGAAGGGATTGTCGGCTTTCATCGTGCCGACGGATACAGCGGGTTTTCTGGTGGGGCGTCCGGAGCACAAGCTCGGCATCCGCGCTTCCGATACCTGTGCCATCACCTTCGACAATTGCAGGATCGGAGCGGATTGCCTGCTGGGCCCACGCGGCAAGGGATTATCGATCGCATTGTCCAATCTGGAGGGCGGGCGCATCGGTATCGCCGCGCAAGCCATTGGTATTGCCCGGGCGGCATTCGAGGCTGCGCTGGCCTATGCGCAGACCCGCAAGCAATTTGATCAGCCGATCGTGAAGTTCGGCAGCATCAGCAACATGCTGGCGGATATGCACACTTCCATCAATTCCGCGCGGCTGCTGACACATCACGCCGCGCGCCTGCGCAGCGCCGGGGAGCCCTGCCTTTCGGAGGCCTGCCAGGCTAAACTGTACGCCTCAGAGATGGCCGAACGGGTGTGCTCCCATGCCATACAGATTCACGGTGGCTATGGCTATCTGGCGGACTACGATGTGGAGCGATATTACCGCGATGCGCGCATCACACAGATCTATGAGGGCACGAACGAGATCCAGCGGTTGGTGATCGCCAGGGAATTGCTCGAGCACTCGAAACTTTAAATGAGAGGTATTGATATGACGCCTAAACCCGCATTGCAAGGCCGGGCCGCGGACACGGTCAAGTTGCTGATCAACGGCGCCTTCGTCGAATCCAAGACGACCGAATGGCACGACGTCATCAATCCTGCGACTCAGGAAGTACTGGCTCAAGTCCCGTTCGCGACCGACGGAGAAATTGACGCTGCCGTGGCCGCTGCCAAGGAAGCCTACAAGACTTGGAAGCACACGCCGCTGGCGGCACGTGCCCGGATCATGTTGAAACTGCAGGCTCTGGTTCGAGAGCATATGAGCCGCATCGCACAAACCTTGAGCGCCGAACAAGGCAAAACCGTTGCCGACGCCGAAGGCGATGTATTTCGCGGCCTGGAGGTGGTCGAGCACGCCTGTTCCATCGGCAGCTTGCAGATGGGCGAGTTCGCTGAAAATGTCGCGGGCGGCGTCGACACGTACACCATTCGGCAACCCATCGGCGTATGCGCCGGGATCACGCCCTTTAATTTTCCGGCAATGATCCCGCTATGGATGTTCCCGATGGCCATTGTCTGCGGCAATACCTTCGTGCTCAAGCCATCGGAGCAGGATCCCCTGACCCCGATGCTGCTGGCGGAACTGGCACTCCAGGCCGGCGTGCCTCCCGGCGTCCTCAACATCATCCATGGCGGCAAGCGCGCGGTCGACGCGATCTGCACGCATCCCGATATCGTCGCCATTTCATTTGTCGGCTCGACGCCGGTGGGCACGCATGTGTACAACCTGGGCACGCAGCACGGCAAGCGTGTTCAGGCCATGATGGGCGCCAAGAATCACGCGGTGATCATGCCGGATGCCAACAAGGAGCAATCGCTGAATGCCTTGGTGGGCGCGACATTCGGTGCCGCCGGACAACGCTGCATGGCGACCTCCGTGACGGTGCTGGTCGGCGAAGCGCAGCGCTGGATCCCCGATATCGTCGCCAAGGCGAAGACGCTGAAAGTGAACTCCGGCAGCGAAAAAGGCACGGACATCGGGCCCGTCATTTCGCGCACTGCCAAGCAGCGCATTTTGGGATTGGTCGAAGACGGCATCAAGGAAGGTGCGAAGCTCGAATTGGATGGCCGCGGCGTCAAAGTCAACGGATTCGAGAACGGCAATTTCATCGGGCCGACGATATTTTCCGGCGTTACACCGAACATGAAAATTTATACCACCGAGATCTTCGGACCTGTGATGGTCATCGTCGGCGTGCAGAGCTTGAACGAAGCCATCGATCTGATCAACAAAAACCCCTTCGGTAACGGCACCGGCCTCTTTACGCAGAGCGGCGCGGCGGCCCGCAAATTCCAAAATGAAATCGACGTGGGGCAGGTCGGCATCAACGTGCCCATACCCGTGCCTGTGCCGTTTTTCAGTTTCACAGGATCGCGCGGTTCGAAGTTGGGCGATCTGGGTCCCTACGGCAAACAAGTGATTCAGTTTTACACGCAGACCAAGACGATTACGTCGCGTTGGTTCGATGACAGCACCACATCGGGCGGTGTCAACACCACGATCAGTCTAAAATGAAGATCGGATTCGTGGGCTTGGGCCATATGGGTGCGCCCATGGCGCGCAATCTGCTCAAGGCCGGACATTCGCTGGTGGTCTATGACGTCGTGCAGCGCAACGTCGATGCGTTGAAGGCCGCCGGGGCCGCCGCCGCCCAATCGGCGGCTCGCGCCGCCGACGCGGCCGAATTGGTCATCACCATGCTGCCCTCCTCGCCCCACGTCAAAACGGTTTACCTCGGGAATGACGGGGTTTTGGCGGGCGTTGCGCCCGACGTGACGCTCATCGATTCGAGCACCATTGATCCGCATACCGCGCGCGAAGTGGCTGTGCTGGCCGCGCAGCACGGCAATCCGATGGCGGATGCACCGGTGTCGGGCGGCACGGGCGGCGCCGAAGCAGGCACATTGACGTTCATGGTGGGCGGCGATGCCGGCGTGTTCGAGAAGATTGCGCCGGTTTTGCGCCACATGGGCAAGAACATCGTCCACTGCGGCGAGAGCGGCACCGGCCAGGTCGCCAAGATCTGCAACAACCTGCTGCTCGGCATCAGCATGATCGGCGTGTCCGAGGCCATGAACCTAGGTGTAGCGCTCGGCATCGACGCGAAGGTGCTGGCAGGGATCGTCAATACCTCGAGCGGCCGCTGCTGGAGCTCCGACACCTACAACCCCTATCCCGGCGTCATGGAAAATGTGCCGGCGGCGCGCGGCTACACCGGCGGCTTCGGCGCGGACCTGATGCTCAAAGATCTGGGACTCGCCGTCGATGCGGCGAAGCTATCCAAGCAACCCGTCGTGTTGGGCGCGCTGGCACAGCAGCTGTACCAGATGTTCAGCGCGCAGGGCGCGGGCGGCCAGGACTTCTCCGCCATCATCAACTTGTATAAACAGCAGTCTTGAGGCGGCAGCAATGATTGAATGCTCGATCGACGGGTCCGTCGCCCTGGTGACCTTGAACAATCCTTCGGCCAACACCTTCACCGCGGCGGGGTTGGAGCAATTCCATGCGCTCATCGGCGATTTGAATCGCAATTCGCAGGTACGCGCAGCCGTGGTCACGGGTCACGGCGAGAAGTTCTTCAGCGCAGGAGCGGACCTCAAGGAATTTGCAAACGGCGATAAGGTACACGCCCGTCTCATGGCTCAACGATTCGGCTCGACCTTCGAGGCGCTGCAGGAATCGCGTCCGGTATTCATTGCCGCCATGAATGGCTACGCGATGGGCGGCGGCCTGGAATGCGCTCTGGCCTGCGACCTGCGCATCTGCGAGGAGCAGGCGCAGATGGCGCTGCCCGAACCCTCGGTCGGCTTACTTCCCTGCGGCTGCGGCACCCAGACCTTGCCCTGGCTGGTGGGAGAGGGCTGGGCAAAACGCATGATATTGACCAACGAACGGGTCAACGCCGAGACCGCTCTGCGCATCGGCCTGGTGGAACAAGTCGTGGCGCGCGGCCAGGCTACAGCTACGGCACTGGAACTCGCCAAGCGCGTGTCGACTTTGAGTCCCGGCGCCGTCGCTTACAGCAAGACCTTGATACATCAGGCGCGCCAGGGCACGCCGCGCGGCGCCGCGCTGGCGATGGAACGCGAGCGCTTCGTCGACTTGTTCGACGGTGATGACCAGCGCGAAGGCGTCAACGCCTTTTTGGAGAAACGCAGACCCCATTGGCGGAACGCTTGATCCAAAGCGAGGTCCGCAACCGCATCGCGTTCATCACCCTGAACCGCCCCGCTGCGCTCAATGCGCTGTCCCTGGACATGATCGTGCAACTGCGCTCGGCCTTGAGCCAATTCGCGGCCGATGCGAACGTCAACGCCGTGCTCATCAAAGGTGCGGGTGAGAAGGCTTTTTGCGCCGGCGGCGATATACGTGCGATCTATGAGAGTTATCAAAATGGGGACAGCCTGCACCGCGATTTCTTCGTGACGGAATATCCGCTGGACTACCTGCTGCACGCGTATCCGAAGCCCTACATCGCCCTGATCGACGGTATTGTCATGGGCGGCGGCATGGGCATCTCTCAGGGCTCGCGGCTGCGCATCGCGGGTGACCGCACCCGCATGGCGATGCCGGAAGTGGCCATTGGATTCTTTCCGGATGTGGGCGCCAGCTACTTCTTGTCGCGCCTTGACGGCGCCTTGGGACCCTATCTCGCCTTGACCGGCGTGCAGATTCGCGCGGCCGATGCGGTGTATGCGGGACTCGCCGACGCGTACCTGCCGCGCAGCAGCGTGGACTTGTTGGAGTCTGAATTGGCAACACTGCCACTAAGCGGTGCTGATCGCAGCGAGAACTGGCGCGCCGCGATCGGCGACGTCATTCAAAGATTGGCCGGCCCTGATTTGCCGCCGGCGCCGCTCGCGGCGATTCGTCCCGCCATCGATCAGCATTTTGCAGCGGCCAGCGTCCCTGCTCTGCTTAAGTCGCTTGAAGATGAGAGCCGGCCGCAGTTCCTGGAGTGGGCCAGGCAGACCGTCGATCTGATCAACACCCGCTCGCCCACCATGTTGGCCGTCACACTGCAACTGCTGAAGCGTGGAAAATCGATGAACCTGGCCGATTGCTTACGAATGGAGCTCGGGCTGGTGCGCCACTGCTTCACTCAAGGCGACTTCATCGAAGGCGTTCGCGCGACGATCATCGACAAGGACAACACGCCCCTGTGGCGCCCGCGGCACATCGAAGAGGTCGACGACGCAGCCGTCGAGGCGATGTTTGCCGATCCCTGGGCGGGTGCGACGCATCCGCTGGCCAAATTGGAAGGAGTCATTGCATGCAATTGAAGGAAGTGAACGCCATCGTCACGGGCGGCGCCTCAGGTCTCGGCCTCGCGGTCGCGAATCGAATCGTCCAGGGCGGCGGCAGGGTCGCCATTTTCGATTTGAGTGTTGCCGCAGGCAGCGCCGCCGCGGCCGGCTTAGGCGAGCGCGCAACCTTCATCACCGCCGATGTCAGCGATGAGGCGGCGGTGGACGCTGCCGTGAAGCGTAGCCAAGCATTCATGGGCAGCATCACGGCAGCCATCAATTGCGCCGGCATCGCGACCCCTGGCCGACTGGTCGGCCGGCAAGGCCCTATGGCGGGAAGTTCTTTTCGCAAGATGATCGAAATCAATCTGCTCGGTACCGTGCTGGTCGCCAAATCGGCCGCGGTGGCCATGCAACTCAATTCGCCCAATGCGCAAGGCGAGCGCGGAGTCATTGTCATGACGGCATCCGTTGCTGCGTACGACGGACAAATTGGACAGATTGCCTATTCGGCCTCCAAGGGCGGCATCGTTGCCATGACCTTGCCCATGGCGCGCGAGTTGGCATCCAGCGGCATACGCGTCATGACCGTGGCGCCGGGGTTGTTTGCGACGCCGATGATGAAGGGCCTTCCGCAG
>Ga0137412_10000167_pt2 | contig 16488 bp, 12 predicted proteins | sample CZODoug2_1_16fun_FD_122160 | JGI IMG/M metagenome (GOLD analysis project Ga0137412, IMG submission 122160) | Vadose zone soil fungal communities from Angelo Coast Range Reserve, California, USA - CZODoug2_1_16fungal (Hybrid Assembly) | ecosystem: Environmental > Terrestrial > Soil > Vadose zone...
GGGGCGCTCATGCGGACTCGACCAACGCGTCTGCGGGATCCGCGGGGGATACGAGCTTGGCGAGCGCGGCCCGCAGTTCCCCGAGGCGCGGGGGCTTGCTGAGCACCCGGTCGACGTGCGCCGGGATGTCGTTCTCGGCCAGCAGCCGCTTGCCCCAGCCGGTCAGCATGATGACCGGGGTGCGGGCCGAGGCCGCCTTGATCGAGGCGGCGACTTTGCGGCCATCCACGTAGGGCATGCCCAGATCGGTGATGACGATGGAGAACGGCGGGCCGTGCGCGAGCGCGGCCGCGAAGGCCTCGATCCCCTGCTGGCCCCCCTCAGCCACCGTGACGACATGGCCATCCTGCTCGAGGATGTCGCGCAGGGATTTGATCAGCATCGGATCATCATCGACCAGCAGAATCCGCAGTCGCCGGACAATGGGTTGCAGGGCCGTTCCGGCGGCCAGGGGCACCGCGACCTCATCAGCGGCGGCAAAGCTCAGCCGCACGGTGGTGCCGCGCCCCACGGCGCTGTCGATGTCCAGCTCGGCGCTATGACGCTGCACCATGCCATACACCATCGCCAGCCCCAGGCCCGTGCCGCGCTCGCCCTTGGTGGTGTAGAAGGGCTCAAGACAGCGCCGCCGGGTCTCCTCGTCCATGCCGATGCCGGTATCGGCGACCTCCAGCTGCACATAGCGCGTGACATCGTCAGCGCCGCGGCTGCCGCTGGTGAGGAGGCGGGTGCGCAGGGTGAGACTGCCGCCATCGGGCATGGCATCCACGGCATTGAAAATGAGATTGGTGAGGGCGTCGCGCAGCTCCACTTCCGCGCCCATGATCTGCGGCAGCTCCTCGGTGAGCTCGGTTCGCAATTGAATGACCACGCCGCGCTGCTGGGGCAGATCGCTCCAGCGCGCTCGCGTGAGGTTGATGACCTGCTCGAGCACGCGATTGCACGCCACCCGGGAGAGCACCATCTCGGTCTCGCGCGGTCGATAGAACTCGCGCATGCGCGAGACGGTCTCGGCGACGTCCTCGATGGCAATCTGAATGGTCGTCAGACAGCTGCGCGCGCGCTCACTCAAACCCGGTTCGCGTTCCAGCAGTGACTCGGTGTACAGCGCCGCCGGGGAGATCGCGTTGTTGATATCGTGTGCGATGCCGCTCGCCATCTCCCCCAGCGCCCGTAACCGCTCCTGCTGCATCACGACTTGCTGCGCCTCGAGAAGTTTGCGTTCCGCTTGCTTGCGCTCGGTGACCTCGACCTCCAAATCCTGACAGGTTTGGAACAGCTCCGCCGTGCGCTCCTGGACTTGCCGCTCAAGGGCGACTGTCCACTCGCGGCGCAGTTGCGCCAGCTCCAGATGGGTTCGGACGCGTGCAAGGAGTTCGCGAGCGGAGAAAGGCTTAACGAGGTAATCGTCTGCGCCCGCCTGGAGTCCCTCAACGGCCGATTCCTCACCCGCGCGCGCTGACAACAGAATAATGGGAATCGTGCGGGTACGTTCATCAGCTCGCAGCTCACGAAGCAGGCCAAAGCCATCGAGCACGGGCATCATCACGTCCGTGAGGATGAGCTCAGGGGGTGCGGCTCGTGCGGCGGCGAGTGCCTGCGCCCCATCGCTGACCGCCGTCACCTCGTAGTGTGTGGCGAGCAGTCGAGCCACGTAGTTGCTCATATCGGCGTTGTCATCCGCCCATAGAATGCGCGGACGAGACAGGGCGTGGGCGTGCCCTTGCCGGGAGGGCGCCGGCTCCGGCGGGCTCTCGATTCCGTGCGGTAGCGACTGCATGGCGCGCGGCGTGTTTGAGATCCAATGTAGCGCCTCTTCAACATACGCGGTCGCGCGGCTCGCCGGCGGCGCGTGGGCATGGCGCGCTGCCAGGCGTTCGGAGGGAAGGTGGCTGTGACCGACTTTCAGGGAGACGAGAAACTCGCTGCCGCGGCCTTCTTCGCTGCGCGCCTTCACCGTCCCACCATGGATACGAACCAACTCCCAGACCAGCGCAAGCCCAATGCCGCTGCCTTCATGACTGCGGGACTTCGCGCCTTTGACCTGATGAAAGCGGTCGAAGATATGGGGCAGCTCACCTTGCGGAATCCCGACCCCGGAGTCCTGCACGGAGAGCTCGACCTGCTCTGCATCACCTCTGAGCGTAACGCGAATGTTCCCTTCAAAGGTATGCTTGAAGGCGTTGGAGAGCAGGTTAAGGACGATTTTCTCCCACATGTCCCGGTCGACATATATCGGCTCTGCAAGCGGCGGGCACTCGATGGTGAGCGTCAAGCCCCCTTTCTCTGCCGCAGAGCGGAAGAGGCTTGCCAGTTCTGCGGTAAACCGCGCCAGGTCCGTTGCCTCGTAGCTCGCCTCCACCCGCCCCGCTTCGATGCGTGAGAAGTCCAGCAGCGTGTTGACGAGCTTCATGAGCCGCAAGCTGTTGCGGTGCGCGGTCGCGAGGCGCTCGCGACGCGCTGGCGGGAGGGAAGAGTGGTGTTCGGCGAGTTCATCCTCGAGCGGTCCGAGTATGAGGGTGAGCGGCGTGCGGAACTCATGGCTGACATTTGAGAAGAATGCAGTCTTCGCTCGGTCGATTTCGGCCAGCGCTTCCGCGCGCCGGCGCTCCTCCTCATGAGCGCGCGCGTTCGCCACCGCGGCCGTCACCGCGGCTGCCACTAGATCGTAGAAGGCGCGGTAGAGATCGTTGAGCGGAAGCCGGGTGCTGACTCCAGCGACCATGATTCCGACCGGGTGTGTGCTACCGGGAGGCGTGATCGGTAGCAACAGCGCCGACTTCGGGGGCTCAGGATAGGGCTCGCAGGAGAATTCGCCGCAGCGCAGTGTCAGATCATCCGCTTGCACCACCTGATGGGTGCGTACGACATCGAGCAGCGGCCATACCGCAGGCTCCCGCTCTTCCAAAAGGGTAGCCCCAATCGCCAGCGCCCCGGGTACCGAGGCTGTGCCGGCAATCAGTTCGGCCCGCGCACTGTTGGCATCGAGAAGGTAGAAGAGTGCGAACGGGACATCCAGTTTGTACTCAGAGAGTGCTTGAGCGGCCAGCTCGAGCGCCTCCTCACTGGTACGCGCCTTGCCCATGCGGGCCGTCAGATCGCGTAGCGCCCACGTGCGACGTTCTGCGAGCATCTTGGCGGTCGTTTCCGTGACGGGATGAAAGAGCCCGCCGACCCCACCCGTCTCGTCGCGAATAGGACTGAATGAGAAGGTGAAGAACGTTTCCTCGAGATATCCATGGCGATCGAGGAACATCCGCTGATTCTCAAGAAATGAGGTCTCACCTGCGAGCGCGCGTTCAAATGCCTCGCCGATGACCGGCCACGCTGAGGCCCAGCACACACTGAAGTCCTGGCCCATGGCACGCGGATGCTTGCCGCCGCAGATAGGCCAGTAACCATCGTTATAGATCTGAACGTGGTGAGGACCCCAGGCGAGGGAGATGGGGAAGTTGGAGGCGAGACACAGACTTACCGTCGTGCGCAGGCTCTGCGGCCAGGACTCAATCGGGCCGAGCGGGGTTTGCGACCAGTCCTTTGACCGCACGAGGCTGCCCATCTCGCCGCCGCCGGCAAGCCAATCTGCGGCGGGCGCCTCCTTGTCGACAGGTCGAAGCACCGAAGTCGGGTTCCTCATACTCTCACTGCGTGTTGCGTGTCACTCTCCGTCTCGCTCGGCTGAAGTCCGACACTACTAGCCGAATCGCCGGGGATTGTCCGTGAGCCCGTCCGCAGCCCGGGCGACTGAGGATAGCCGGGCGCCGGGTGTCCGGGCTCAACCTTGCCTGCGTCAGGGAGCCTGAGGGGCGCTCATGCGGACTCGACCAACGCGTCTGCGGGATCCGCGGGGGATACGAGCTTGGCGAGCGCGGCCCGCAGTTCCCCGAGGCGCGGGGGCTTGCTGAGCACCCGGTCGACGTGCGCCGGGATGTCGTTCTCGGCCAGCAGCCGCTTGCCCCAGCCGGTCAGCATGATGACCGGGGTGCGGGCCGAGGCCGCCTTGATCGAGGCGGCGACTTTGCGGCCATCCACGTAGGGCATGCCCAGATCGGTGATGACGATGGAGAACGGCGGGCCGTGCGCGAGCGCGGCCGCGAAGGCCTCGATCCCCTGCTGGCCCCCCTCAGCCACCGTGACGACATGGCCATCCTGCTCGAGGATGTCGCGCAGGGATTTGATCAGCATCGGATCATCATCGACCAGCAGAATCCGCAGTCGCCGGACAATGGGTTGCAGGGCCGTTCCGGCGGCCAGGGGCACCGCGACCTCATCAGCGGCGGCAAAGCTCAGCCGCACGGTGGTGCCGCGCCCCACGGCGCTGTCGATGTCCAGCTCGGCGCTATGACGCTGCACCATGCCATACACCATCGCCAGCCCCAGGCCCGTGCCGCGCTCGCCCTTGGTGGTGTAGAAGGGCTCAAGACAGCGCCGCCGGGTCTCCTCGTCCATGCCGATGCCGGTATCGGCGACCTCCAGCTGCACATAGCGCGTGACATCGTCAGCGCCGCGGCTGCCGCTGGTGAGGAGGCGGGTGCGCAGGGTGAGACTGCCGCCATCGGGCATGGCATCCACGGCATTGAAAATGAGATTGGTGAGGGCGTCGCGCAGCTCCACTTCCGCGCCCATGATCTGCGGCAGCTCCTCGGTGAGCTCGGTTCGCAATTGAATGACCACGCCGCGCTGCTGGGGCAGATCGCTCCAGCGCGCTCGCGTGAGGTTGATGACCTGCTCGAGCACGCGATTGCACGCCACCCGGGAGAGCACCATCTCGGTCTCGCGCGGTCGATAGAACTCGCGCATGCGCGAGACGGTCTCGGCGACGTCCTCGATGGCAATCTGAATGGTCGTCAGACAGCTGCGCGCGCGCTCACTCAAACCCGGTTCGCGTTCCAGCAGTGACTCGGTGTACAGCGCCGCCGGGGAGATCGCGTTGTTGATATCGTGTGCGATGCCGCTCGCCATCTCCCCCAGCGCCCGTAACCGCTCCTGCTGCAGGATCGCCTGTTGCGACTGGCGTAGATCGTCGTAGGCGCGCTGCAGCTCCCCGTACAGCTGGGCCTGATGCGCCGCCAGCGCTACGTGCTCGCTCAGCTGCCGCAGAAATTCGCAATCGGTGCTGCTGAAGGAGTCAGGCTCGCGACGTGCCGCCACCAGCACTCCGAAGACCTGACTTTCCACCAGCAGCGGCGCGACCACGAGCGCCCGCACACCCGCCTGAGCAAACCGCTGCGGAAAGGGAAACTGGATCTCGCGCGTATCCGGCTCGTGGACCAACTCGCCCGCCACACAGCGTGCCAGTCCGTTCTGATCGATCGGGACCTGGCCGGATTCGGCCAACCCGAGGCTCACAGCGAGCGCCGCGCTCCGCGAATCGATGACGGCAATGGACAGCGCCGCGGCGCTCGCGTCGTAAACGCACATGCAGGCAAAATCGAGCGGCAGATCGTCCCCGAGGTGGTGCAGCACCACTCTGAACACGCTCTGCAGATCGTGCCGCTCCCCGGTCGCGCGGGTGATCCGGTGCAGCAGGTCGAGTCGGCTCAGCTGACTGCGCAGTTTCGTCTGATCGCCCTCAATGCGTGTCAACATGTGATTGAACGCATCGGTGAGAATCCCGAACTCGTAACCGTGCGGCCGGGTCGCCCGCACCGAGTAGTCGCGGTGCTCGGACACCCTCTGGGCCGTCTTGGCGAGCGCCAGGATCGGTCTGGAGATCAGTTCCTGCAGGCGTCTTGAGATCAGATAGGCCGCGATACAGCAGACCAGCAAGATCACCGCGCCGATGGCCATGAACAGTTGAAAATGCTCGTATATCTCACCCAGATCGGACTCCAGGTACAGGGTGCCCATGCGCCGGCTGCCCTGCACGACCGGCTGAACGCCGCTGAGCAGACCACGCTCGAAGCGGTAGCCATCCGCGCGCAGCGGTTGCACCTTCGAGGCGCGCGGGTCGCGGTCGGGATACGATGCGATCAGCTGTCCATCGCGCTGGTAGAGGCGTGCGGCGACGACGTGAGGCTGCGCCTTGAAAGCAGCCAGCACCTCGCGCGCATCGTCCGGATTGTCGAACGCCAGGGCCGCGGTGCTGTTCGCCGCGATGGCCTCCCCCAGGATCTTGACGTTGCGCACCATCAGCTGCCGAAAGGTGACGTATTCATAGGCGATGAACGCGGCGGTCGTGATCAACATCACCGTTCCGCACGCCAGCAGAATCACGGTCATCAGTGTGTGACGTATCGGTCGTGCCTGCGCAGACATGACTCAGCTCCCCGATTCCACGATCTCGGCGGGACGCAGCAACTTCGAGCTGATCGTCAGATTGCTCGCCTTGGTGGCCTGCAGATCGATCCGCAGTCGAATTCTCTTCTCCTGCCTGACGAGCGCAATCATCACTCCATGCAGCGCAGGCGAATCAGCATCAGTCACGGTCAGAATGCTGCGACCCCTGAGTGCCGCCAGAATGCCCTCCAGTTGCGGCAGCTCTGATGCAGCGATGAACAGGATCTGACAGTCGCGGACCTCCCCGACATTGTGATAACGCACCACCTCCAGCGGATGCCCGTTGGCAGTTTCTCCGCGCACGACCTCATCGAGAGCGGCTCCGAAGGGATCCTTCCCCAGTACGCCGATGACAAACGGCGCACTCTCGCGGGGTAGCGCCGCCGGCGGCCATTCGACGAATTGCGCGAAGTTGAACAGAAACACCGCCTTCAGCTGATACTCGGAGACCGGCTGCGCCGCGCCAAGCAAGCCACCGGCGATGAGAAGCAGCGCGAGCCGGCGCCACAGACGGCGCGTCGCGATGTTTCTCAGTAACCCCATGTGATCCTGGCAAACAGGCTACGCCCGATCTGTTCGCGCGTCGGTGATGGGAAGCCGTACTCGGTGTGATAGGCGTGCAACAGATTGCGGCCCATGAGGGACAGCTCGAGGCTCCTGGTGGCGTGCCAGGCAATTCCCGAGTCGAGCTCGAAGTAGCTCGGCACGATTCCCACCACTGGACCGCCGGCAGGCCCGTTATTGATGTGCAGCGCATCCACCCAGCGCAGTGCGGCATCGAGCGTCATGCCACCCGACAGATCCATGCTGCTGCGCAGCGCCACCTGCTGTTGCGGATCGGCAGTCTCGTTGGTCGCGCCGGTGGCATCGACCTCTCCGGGCCTGACACTAATGTGCTCCTGCAACAGGTCGTAGCCGGCGTGCAATCGCCACCACTCGAGCATCTGATACGAAGCGCTGATCTCGAGCCCGTGAGTCTCGCCCTCGAGATTGTTCTGAAAGAAGATCGGATACGGGAAGACGTACACGGCCGTGGTGGGAGTCGCCGTAGTGCTGCGCACGTGGTGGTAGTCATTGTAGAACGCGGAGACGGAAGCCGCGAGCTTCGGCCCGATTGCGGCTCGATAACCCACTTCGTACGCGAGCAACGTCTCGGAAACGAAGTCCGGACTTCCTTTCAGATAGGTGGTCGGAAATTGAAACGGCGGCGGGGGGTTGATCAGGCCCGTGGGCACCAACAGGTCCCGGTCGTAGCGCGATGGCGTGCGCACCGCCCGCGATATCGCGCCCCAGAGAAGTTGTGTGGATTGCAGGTTCCATTGCAGACGCGCGCTCGGCTCGAACTCGACGCCGGTGTAGTCGTTGTGCTCGAGCTTCGAGCCGACTGTCAGATACACCCTTCGCGCGAGCATGATCTCGTCCTGCGCGAATGCGCTGTACAGGCTCTGGTTGAGAGCGGTAGGCGTGAAACGCACGATCGAAAGATCCTCGTCGGACTCGCGCGTCGCGCGGTAGCCCAGACCCCAGGTGAGCTTGTGGCGCGCACCCCAGGCAACATGGTACTGAAAATCCAGGTCGTAGGTATCCAGATCGTCCTTCAGCGAGGCGGCCGGAAAGCCGCTGAAGAAAGGAGGAGCCGCAGGACTGGCGGCAAACGGTTGCGACAGGTGGGTGTGGTCGTAGTAGAGCTGCAGGCTCATCGACGCTGCGCCCGGCGTCTCATGCGTCCAGCGGCCCAGGATATTGCCGCCCGACAGACTGGCGCCGCCGGTGGCCGCCACGTCTTCTGCAGCGCTGTAGAAGTCGCCCTGTACGGTCAGGCGGTTTGGCGCGGAAGGCTCGCTATCCAGGCGAAAACCCCCGCGACCAACGTGCCACGAATCATCCGCGCTCGTGCCGGCGGTGGTGACTTCCCGGTCGAAGCCGGTGTATTTGCCGTAAGCACGAAAGTAGACTCCGGGCGCGAGCGTGGTGCCGAAGCGAATGCCCGCCTGTTCCTGCAGCTCGTTGCCTCCCGCTGCGAGCGCGTACAGCCCTTGAGTGTCTTGAGCGGCCCTGGTGATGATGTTGATCACACCATTTACCGCGTTGGCTCCCCACAGCGTGCCGCCCGGCCCGCTGATGACCTCGATCCGCTCGATATCCGCGAGCAGGCAGTCCTGCACGTTCCACAGAACACCGCCATAGAGCGGCGTGTACACCGCCCGACCATCGACGAGCACCAGCAGCTTGTTGGCGAGGTTGGCGTTGAATCCGCGGGCACTGACCGCCCAGTCATGCGCATTGATCTGCGCCACCTGCAGATTGTCCGCCAGTCGCAAGACTTCCGGAATGCTCGAGGCTCCGGAGCGGCGGATGTCGCCGGCCGTGATCACCTGAATGGCGGCCGCGGCCTGCAGCAGTCTTTGCGGCTCCTTGGCGACCGAGGTCACGTCGAGATTCATCAGGTCTTCGATGCTCAGTCGCTTCAAGTCGCCCGCGCTTGGCGGGTCGACCTGCGCGCCCGCAAACGCCCGGCCGCCGCCCATGCCTCCAAGCAATGCACATGCCAGCAGCAATGCAGCTCTGCGGCGAGCGCGTGTGCTGCCCGCACCATCATTCATGAGGAACGAGCGCCAGTTACGCGCCACGGACATCAGTTGCCTCCTGGGCCGGTGATCGCTCGCACCCTTTCATAGCCAACGCAAAATACGTTCTGTGCAGCACCCCTACCGAGGATTACGTCACATGCACCGTAGCCGGCGGCGAACGGAGTGTGACCGGGGTCTCAACGGCGCGCGGATTGACCCTGAGGCGCGTTGGATGATAAGGAGACCGTACCCCAGGCGCTGCTTTCGCAATCAGGACGCGCGATGGATATCGATGCAATTGCGATACGTGGCCTCGACCGCGAAACCGTGCGACGACTCTCACGCCGATCGGATGCTCGCGGCTTCCGGCAGCTCGCGGTCCATACGGGGGCGCTGTGCGCGACCGGACTTGTGGTTTGGGCGAGTCGCGGTCACCTGTGGCTTGTGCCCGCGCTGGTCCTGCACGGGGTCGTTCTCAGTTTTCTGTTCTGTGCGCTGCACGAGAGCATCCATCGAACCGCTTTCGCGAGTCGCTGGCCCAACGAAGTGCTCGCGTGGATATGCGCGGCCCTGCTGATGTTGCCGCGCGAATATTTTCGGTTCTTCCATTTCGCCCATCACCGCTTCACGCAGGACCCGGCGCGAGATCCGGAGCTTGCACAGCCGCGTCCATCCACGCTGGCGTCCTATCTATGGCATGTCTCGGGCCTGCCGTACTGGTACGATCGACTGACCGTGACGTTGCGCCATGCGCTGACGGGGCGGGCGGCGGAGCCGTTCATACCGCCGGAGAAATCCTCGCTCATCGTCCGCGAAGCGCGCACTCTGTGGGGCTGTTATCTTTGCGTGATAGTCGCCTCGCTCTACTTGCGGCGCGCCGACGCGCTCATCTATTGGGTAGTGCCGGCGATTCTCGGGCAGCCGTTCCTGCGGCTGTTCCTTTTATCTGAGCACGCTGGCTGCGCGTTCGTCGAGGACATGCTCGCCAACACCCGCACAACCTACACCAATGCCGCGGTTCTGCTGCTCGCCTGGCGGATGCCCTACCATGCCGAGCACCACTGCTTCCCATCCGTGCCGTTTCACGCGCTCGTGAAGCTCAATGCACTGATTGGAGAGCGCACGCAGGTGAGGGCTCGAGGCTATGTCGCCCTGCATCGCCAGCTGCTGCGACAACTTCGCTCCCGAACCGCCGTCGTAGAGTCGCGTTACCCGCCCCCGAACCTGTAGGAGAATCGCAATCCCAGCGTGCGGGGACGATTGATGGTATTCATCTTGACGAATTCGGCGTAGGAAGCGGACAGGATCGCGCGCGTGTCGGTGAAGTTCTCGGCGTAGAGCTGTGTGGTCCACGGTCCCGTCCCGATCCCGGCCGAGGCATCGTAGATCGTGAATCCAGGATCGTCGAAATTCGTCGGCACGCCCTGCAGTGTCGTTTGTTGCGGGTTTGCCGTGGCGTACGAGTGCGCCTGATGGGTAGCGCCGATCTGAACGAACACGTCGTAATCGGTGAGCCGGAAATCGTAGCGAGCGCGCAGATTGCCTTCGAACGGGGGCGACAGCGCGAGCGGCTGGCCGAGCTGCCCGAAGGGGTTTACGACGTTGGTGATCGGCTGTCCGTTGGTGCCGATCAGAGTCAGGTTCTTCACGTTCTCGCTGCTGTTCCATGCGGCCGAGCCGGTCACCGTGAGCCCGCCGGCGACTCGCCACAGGAGCTGCGTTTCGGCACCCCGCACCCGGTAATTGGGGCCATTGGTGGTGAACACCAGATTCCCCGTCACGCTCGGATCGAAGATACTGAGCTGGACGTTGTCCCAGTTCTCCTGGTAGACGGCGCCGTTGAACTGCAGGTGGTGATCGAGCCACTCGGTCTTCCAGCCGAGCTCATTGTTGGTGAGCGTATCGGGGTCGTAGGCAATCGGCGGCTGCCAGACCCCGAACAGCGGTGAGGTCGACTTGATCACCGCCTGGGCGCGATTGAACCCCCCCGGGCGGAAGCCCTGCGACCAGGTGTAGTAGGCCATGACGTCGGGAGTGACGTGCCAGGTGAGATTGGCGCGGCTGCGGGTGCCGACGTAGGTCTTGCGCAGATGCTTGGCGTCGAGGTTGTTCAGGTTGCTCTGCACGCCGGTCGCGACGGAGCTGACGCAGGGATTTGTCGGCGTGTTGCTGCCATTGGGACCGCCAAAGGGACCGAATATCTCGCAACCGAAACTGCCGACGTTGGATCCCAGCTCGAAGCCCCGGATGTCGTACCAGCGCGTTCCGCCGGTCACCGTCAGAACCTTGGGGACGATGTCGAAATCGATCGAGGTGAAGGCGGCAGTCTGCTCGTAGCCGCGCGTGATGTCGTCGAAGAACACGTCCCCCGGCGGCCGCACATTGGGGTTGTTGGAGGTCACGGGAAAGTTCGTCAGAGTGTTGGGATCGATGCTCGGCGGGCCGATCGGGTAGAAGTTCGGGCTCGTCCCGTAATGCCAGTCCGCCTGCTCGTGAATCCGGTACTGGTCCCAGAACGCGCCGAACAGGCCGCGCAGGCGCCAATCACCCGGGGTGCTGAGCCGCAACTCGTGGCTCTGATGCGTGGTGGTCTGGTGGTCGGTCCAGAAGATATGCGGAGAGTAGCAGTAGCCCGGAGTCCCGGGCGTGGGGTTAAAGCCCACGAAAGGGTAGCCGGGATAATTGCACTGATAGTAGCCCGCGTACGTGGCCCGCGAGTAGTTGGTGTAGTCCTGCAACTGGTCGATGTTGCGGTCCAGATACGCACCGGCATAGACCAGCCGCAGCGCCGCGATGCGGCCATCGAGCGTCCACGCGGTGTTCTCGAACTTGTCCTTGTTGTAGCTCGGGCCGAACTGCTCGACGGCCAGGTCGGGCAGCGGTGTCCCGAGACCGTCGTACTGCTCCGCCCAGAAGACCCCTTCAGCATCCAGGTCCTGGTAGGACTGGGTGATCAGCGCCTTCCAGTCGTCGTTGATCTGATACAGTAGCTCTGCCCGCCCGCCCTGGTACGTGACCGGGTTGATCGCGTTCGCCACACTGCCTGAGTTGTTGATCGGCCCGCTGTTCGGCGGCACGACGCCGCCGAAGTAGTTAACCACCACCCTGTCGGTCGATGCGCGCGAGAACGTCGCCGGTAGATTGTTGATGTAGCCGCCGCGTGAGTCGTTGTAAATCACCGCGCGCACCGCCAGGCGGTCCCGGACCAGTGGCAGGTTGATGATGGCGTTCACGGCGCTGCTCGGATCTCCATGTGCGGTGACCCCGTAGCTCGCATCGACAGTGGCCTCGGTGACGTTCAGCTTGGGCTTGTTGGTGATGTAGCGGAGCACGCCAGCCTCGGCCCCGGCGCCGAACAGTGTGCCCTGTGGGCCTTCGAGCACCTCGATGCGCTCCAGATCCACGGCGTACACGTCCAGGTTGCGGCCCGGGATCTCTCCGGCCTGATCATCCAGATAGACCGCAACGTTCGGGAAGCTCTCGGTGGCGCCCGACCCCTGCGTGCCACCCGAGCCGCCCACCGAGAGGCCGCGCATGTTGATGTCGCCCTGGCCGGGCCCGAAGCTCGTGGCGGTCACGTTGGGAAGGTATTTCACGAAATCATCGAAAGTCTGGACATTCAGTTGCTTCAGCGTCTCGGCGGTCAACGCCTGAATGGTGATCGGCACATTTTGCAGGTTCTCTTCCCGGCGGTTGGCGGTGACGATGACTTCCTGCAGGGCACCCGCAGCAGTGGTACCGGGTGCGGCGTCCGCGTGTGCGGCCTGAGCGGCGTGGGCGCTCAGGATGGCTGCGACCGCGCGCGACAATCGGGTGTTGGTTTTGGTCATCGCGTTTCCCCTCCCTCACGCGCGTTGTTATGCGGATTTGGGCCTCAGGCGCAGCAATCTTCCTCCTTGCATCCTCGTGATCGCAAGCCGCGTGGCCGCCTCTCGGGCAGACCCTGGATGAGCTCATCGCGCCCGCAAGCGGTTCGATCCGTGCGTGGCTGCGAAAGTCGAGCTGAGGCTCGAACCCGAAGCTGGCAGTTAAGTATTTGATTTGACTGCCGCTGTCCGCGGGATTCGAAGTCCGTGTTTCATGTGCAGCGCAGACTGCGTCACCATCTGCGAGGCGCATTTCGATCCCGAGCCAAGCAATGCGCGTTTGCCGGCACCGCATTTTCCTGCGGCGGAACTGCCAAGCGAGGTAGCAAAAAATGAATCGGCGGGCGAGGGCGGTGGTTGCACGCACGGTAGGTAATGCAGTGGCGGTTGAGGAGATCGACGTGGAACCGCCGCGCCACGGCGAAGTGACCATTCGCCTGGCGGCGTGCGGGGTTTGCCACAGTGATCTGTCGGCAACGAACGGTACCATCGGGTATCCGTTGCCGCTGATCCTCGGTCACGAGGGTGCCGGGGTTGTCGCGGACGTCGGCGAGGGGGTGCGCCAGCTGAAGCCCGGCGATCCGGTGATTACCTCGTTCGTCAGCATGTGCGGGCACTGCGCCTACTGTCAGAGCGGCAGACCGCAATTGTGCGTGCAATCTCTTCAGGCACTCTACACGCTACCGGACGGAACCGTGCGCACCCGCGACCGGCAAGGGGCTCCGCTCAACGTGTTCTGCGGCTGTGGTGTCATGGCGGAGTACGCCACTGTCCACAGCGACAACGTGATCAAGATCCCGGACGATATACCGCTCGACCGCGCTGCGTTGATCGCCTGTGGCGTGCTGACCGGAATCGGCGCGGTGACCAATACCGCGCGTCTCGCGGCCGGATCCGTGGCCGTGGTGAGCCTGGAATATACTGAAGCGCGGCGGCATGGCGGTCACGGTGGGTATCGCCTCAGCAGAGGACAAGATCGTGCTCAGCTCACAGCGGGTCGCCGTCAGTGAGAAGACACTGACGGGAAGCTACTACGGCTCCGCCCGCCCGCAACACGATGTCCCGCGATTGATTGGTCTGTATCGGGCCGGGCGGCTAAAGCTCGATGAATTGATTACACGCCGGTATTCGATCGATGAGGCTCCCCGGGCTTTTGCCGACCTCGAGCAGGGCAAGGCGGGCCGCGGCGTCATTCTCCTCTAGCATTCGCGCATGGTGTGCCGGGGTCGGGGCGACGGCAGTCAGGGCCGTGATGTCCACCCTGAGAGCCAGCGCCGTCAGCCTTGCAATATCCTGCGCTGCCGCGGCTGCCAGAGCTGCGACGCTTCCTGCTGCGCGGGCGCAGCTGCCGGTGACGCGGGTGTGAATGGACATGGTTGCAAACTCCTGTAGGTTCGGCTGGTAGTTACGCCCAAAGCGCTACGCGCGGGGCCACGATACGAAGCGCGATCGCCACCCGACAAGCGAAAGGAATTACTCGACGGGTGAGGTGGGCTCAGCCACGCTGGGCAACGCCACACCACGGGCGCGATCAGCTCGCGCAGCAGGATCCGATCAGGCAGCGTCCGGGGTTAATTCGAGGGCGAGCCGTACGGTGCCACCCTCCGCAGCCTCCTTGCGGAAGCCGTACTTGCGCGCCAGACCCAGCATGCGTGCGTTTTGTCGCAAGACGTCGGCCTCGAGGCGCGCGATCCCGCGATCCCGGCACTGCGTGATCAATCTGTCGAGCAGCAGAGAGCCGAAGCCGATGCCCTTCAGGTCCGAGCGCACCAGCAGCGCTATTTCCGCCGTCTCGCCCCGCGGGTGCGCATGCGCGTGTGCAACGGCCAGAATGTGCGCCTGGCCAGGGGTGCGATCATCGATGGCCACCAGAACCGTCCGGTGCTCACGATCGATTCGCATCAGGAAATCAAGCAATGTCGGCGGCACGCTGCGAAATCCCGCAAAGAAGCGCATCTGCAGGTCGTGGGAGTCGATTTGTGCAAGAAAGTCCTGCAGCAGAGCTCGATCCTCGGCCTGCAGCCTGCGAAGACATACGCGCCGACCGCCTACCGATTCGCATCCGGGCCAGTCCATGGCCTTGCTCCCTCCCTAGCCAGGAGCGTTGGACAACGACGATCCGCTTTGCGACCCGCGCGCTGCGGTCCAGGCGGCCGCGAGGATAACCAACACATTGGCGGCAATGACCGGTGAGGCGCCGATGAGCCATCCGTAGGCCACCCACATCAGCGCTGCCAGGATCTGCACCGTGCGCAGCGCGGCCGGGCGAGCAAAGAAATAGGAGGCAACGAACGTCGCGGTTGCCATCCAACCCAGGCAGGCGATCGCCGCAGTCCTCATGCCGCTGTGCCTGCCGCCGTCGGCATGGGCGGTGCGGGTGCGATCCTGACGTGGTCGGTCCTTGCCTTTTCCCACTCGTGGAGCGTCAATCCGTTGCGCTCCAGCAATCCACGTATCTCGCCCGCGCGCCAGTCGAGAATCTGGTCGAGCACCGGCACCATGATGCTGAATGCATTGTCACTGATGACGGTACTCCTCGCGATCCGCGCCAACTGTTTATTGTCAGAAACCGCGATGGTGAAGCCATCCCCATTGTTGACGTGCAGCATAACGTGAACGTCTGAGCTGCCATCGCCGACGTAGATGACGCGATCCGGCGCAATCCCGAAGCGGTGCTGCAACTCCTCGATGACCGAGACCTTGCCGTAGCCTGCCGGTACGCGCTTTATCGCCCGTACTTCACCCGATTGCGCGTCAAATTCCAGCTCCGTTCCGTAGATGTGATCCGGTGCCACGATGCCAGCCAGCGCCGAGGTAACGATCTCGCGCGGCGCCGCGGAAATGACGAAGAAAGAGAAGCGAACGCCCTCGAGGCCCCCTTCGAGGAACTGCACGAGCGCCTGAATGGCGCCCTTCAACCGGACTCGTCTGCCGGTCTCGACCAGGTGCTCGTGGCGAACTCCGCGAAATTCCGGGTCATGCCTGATGAGGTAAGCGAGCTCCCCACCCTGTTGAACGAGATTGCTGCGGGCGAGTCCTGCAACCCGATCCTGGAATCCGCCGACTCCCAGCAGCTCGCTCAGAACGAGCCCTGAATCGTTGAAGCTCAGGGTCTGATCGAAGTCCGACGCCAGCAGATAGTGCCGGGAAATTACCTTGCTCAAAGTACGCGGCCCTCAGTAGATATATCAGCATCCCGGCCTACCATAGCAGCTTGAGAACCGACGTCAAGCCCGTTTATTTTGTAAATTATTGAAATTTCTGTATAAACGCGTGAAAATGCTTCATCAACTCCACTTAAGAGAGATAGGCGGATATATCACCTATGCGATCCGAGAACTCAGGCTCCGGCACGCCGCGCAAGCACCACCAGGTCTACTCATCCCTGAGTCGGGACATTCATTCGGGCCGCTGGAAACGGGGCGAGCGCCTGCCGAGCGAGGCGCAACTCGTCGAGAGCTTCCGTGTTTCGCGCATAACGATCGGGCGCGCGGTGAGAGACCTGCAAGCGGCAGGGCTCGTCGAGCGGCGGGCCGGTTCCGGGACCTTCGTGAAGGCAGCGCACGGCGCGGGCGGCTGCTCGTTCGGACTGCTGATTCCCAACCGCGAGGAAACCGGGATCTTCGAGCCGATCTGGGAAGGCATGATGGCCTCCCCACGAGCACGCGGGCATGCGCTGGTGTGGGGCTCCGCCTCCGCACACAGGCCGAAGGAGGAACGAGCCTGGGAACTGTGTGTGCAATACATCGAGCGCAAGGTCTCCGGAGTCTTTT
>Ga0137412_10001875_pt1 | contig 16487 bp, 12 predicted proteins | sample CZODoug2_1_16fun_FD_122160 | JGI IMG/M metagenome (GOLD analysis project Ga0137412, IMG submission 122160) | Vadose zone soil fungal communities from Angelo Coast Range Reserve, California, USA - CZODoug2_1_16fungal (Hybrid Assembly) | ecosystem: Environmental > Terrestrial > Soil > Vadose zone...
ATCCAGACCGCGACCGCCTCCGACCCGTTCATCAAGCGCGCGCTGCTGAAAGACCGCAACTTCGTCACCGCGACCGTGCTGGGGTTCTTCCTCGGCGTCATGGTGTTCTCGACCACGGCCCTGCTGCCGCCGCTGATGCAGCGCCAAATACTGCAGGCGCCCAAGACGCGACCTCCGCTCAAGGGACAGCGCAGCCGGCAGCGGCCACTGCGTCGAACGAGCAGGCAGACTTGGATACCATCGTGGTGACGGGCGTGACGTCGAAGCGCAACTTGCTCAACTCATCGGTGGACGTTAGCGTGGCGACGACGGCCGAAATCGAACAAAAAGCGCCGCGCACGACGGCGGATGTTCTTCAGCTCATTCCGGGCATCTACGTCGAAAGCACTGCGGGTCCGGTCTCGAACAATTACTCCGTCCGTGGCCTGCCCGGCGGCGGACAGAGTTTCATCATGCTGCAAGAAGATGGCATGCCGGTTCTGTACGGCGGCGGCGGCGCCGACGAGTACTTTCAGAACGACATCACCATAGAACGCGTCGAAGCGGTCCAGGGTGGTACCTCGGGCCTTCTCTCTCCCAACGGCGCGGGCGCGACCATTAATTTCATTTCGAAGCCGATGAATTTCAATGAAGCCGAAGGCACGGGGCGACTCACCGGAGCGACCTATGGCGAGCAGCGTGCGGATCTGTTCTACACCGCACCGCTGCCGTTCTTGGGCAACAACGTCGCCTTCATGGTCGGCGGCTATGCGGACTCCACCAAGGGTACTCGGAGTTCGCCTTTCACCTACCAGACTTATCATTTCAAGGGTGCCATCGAGAAGAAGTTCGATAATGGCGGTTCCATAAAATTTACGTACAAGCGATGGGATGAGCACGATCCGTACTACGCCGATATGCCCTATCGGTATGTGAACGGTCAAATTGCCGGGGTGTCCGGCCTCGACACTCAGTTGGGCAATGTGCTGGGCTCCGGGTTCGCGAACATCGGCGTGCCCGTCTCGTGCGCAACCGGTAGCTGCATCAGAAATTTCAGCGCCTCGAACGGCATTCACGGCACGGGCAATCAATATCGCCTCGACTTGGACATGCCCATCAACGACCAGTGGCGCGTTTTCGCCAGAGCGCGCTTCCTGCAGAGCAACTGGGACTTCAACGGCATATTTCCGGGAAGCGGATCGTCAGGAAACGGGGGTGCGACGAGCGCCCTCAATTACCTGACTCCGGGCGCGTCGCCCATCGACAGTACGCTCACCGCGGGTCTTGCGGCATTTCCGGGCACCACTCAATTCGGTATCAGGAATTTGACGACCGGTCAGGTCATCGCCGGGTCCAACGTTGCGGCCTTGAACGCGCTCAACGGCAACGGGTTGCTGCAGCAGACGGTTCTGAATCATGAGTACAAGGCAACCCGCGACTTGGGCACGAACTTCGGTGTCAAGTACGACATCAGCGGCAACGGCTGGAGCAATTCGCTGACCCTCGGCGGCATGTACTACCGCGTTCGACAATCCGACGATCAGTCGGCGGTGGCCACTCTCGTCAATGGCGTCTCGAATGGCTCGGCGATTTACGACGTGGAGGCCCTCAACGCTGCTGGGAACGTCCTCGGTACGCTGACCAACAATGGTATGCTGAGCTACGGCAATTGGGGCGCCGGTATCTGGACGAGCACCCTCAATTCCAGCTCCGAATATTTCAGCGACGAACTGGCCGTACTCGACGAGAAGCTGCGTTTCGACTTTGGGGCGCGGCGCGAAGACGTCAGCAATGTCCTGTACACCGGCAACTCGGCCGCGGTAGAGGCTCCGGTACCCCCCGGCACGGTCGGACTGGCTCAGACCGTCGGCAGTACCTTCGACGGAACGTATACGCGCACTCAAGCCACGACCATTCCGACTTCGTGGACCGTCGGTGCGAACTACGCGTTCACGCCGAACTTCGCCATCTATGCTCGATACGCGGCCGGAAATGAAACCAACGGCGGCAATAATTTGAACAAGCCTACGCGCCTTGGGCTGTCCGAGATCGGTTTGCGCTACGGCGGCTATGGGCTGGTCGCGGTCGTCACTGGGTTCCACACCACCTTCAACGATCAGAACTACGCGTACATTCAGCCTGATAATTTAGCGGTACAGGGCAGTTTCACCGCCGATCTGCGCATCAATGGTGTGGACGTGGATGCAACCTATAGACCCCCCTTCGCTGGGTTCCAAGCATTTTCGCTCAATGTGAAAGCCACCTACCAGCAGTCGAAGCTGCAGAATGTCTTTCTGGGTCAATTGGTCAATGGCCAGACGGTCAACAGCGCGGCGGCATCCCAATACGACGGTAATATAGTGCAGCGCACTCCGCAGATCATGTATTCGATCCAGCCCACCTATGATATCCCGGACCTATGGGGCGCGGTGTACTTGCGCTATGAATATACGGGGAAGATCTATCCGGACGCCGGCAATGGCTTCTCCCTCCCGGGCTACGGGGTTCTGTCCGTGGGAGCGAACGTCAACTTCACGCCGAAGCTCAACCTGAACCTCAACGTCTACAATGTGACCAATCAGCTGGGATTGACCGAGGGCAATCCGAACTCCGGCGTTACGCAAAAGGTGGTCAACGGCTACTTCTATGGCCGTGGCATCACGGGTCCCAACGCGCTGGTAGCCTTGACTTACAAGTTTTAAACCCCGTGGCGCGCTTGCGGCTCATAAAGTTGGCCGCCAACGCGCAATCGACGTAGCCTCGCGCCCGATGAACGGCAATCGCATCAACAAGATCGTCATTCTCGGCGGAGGTACCGCGGGCTGGATGACCGCTGCCGCCTTGTCTCAAGCCGTTGACCTGCGCCGGTGTCATGTCGCGCTCATCGAATCCGATGACATCGGAACGATTGGCGTGGGCGAAGCCACGATTCCTACCATCCACTGGTTCAACCAGATCGTTGGGCTCAATGAAAAAGAGTTCATGCGGGAGACCAAAGCGACCTTCAAGCTGGGTATCGAGTTTCAAAACTGGACGAAACCCAATCACACGTATATTCACCCGTTCGGCCGCTATGGATTTCCCAGCGATGGCGTGTCTTTTCAGCACCGATGGATCAAGGCGCGACTCGAAGGGCTCGAGGAAAATTTTGAGGAGTATTCATTGAATAGCGTCGCGGCGCGAGCCGGGAAGTTTGAATTTCCCGCGTCCGACCCGCGCTCGCTGCTCTCAACCTTGGGTTACGCATACCATTTTGACGCAAGCCTCTACGCGAAATATTTACGAACGAGGGCCGAGTCGAAGGGCGTGAGGCGTTATGAAGGCAGGGTTGAGAAAATCGACCAGGATCCGGAAACCGGCTTTCTCACAGCTCTCCATACGAGCCGGGGCGATGCGGTCGACGGAGATCTGTTCATCGATTGCTCCGGTTTGCGGGGAGTGCTCATCGAAGGGGTATTGAAATCAGGATTTGATGACTGGTCGCAGTGGCTGCCGTGCGATCGGGCGCTGGCCGTGCCATCTGAAAGGATTGGACCGCCCGTGCCCCACACGCGCGCTACGGCGCGTGAGGCGGGATGGCAGTGGCGTATCCCTCTTCAGCATCGCACCGGCAACGGATACGTATATTGCAGCCAGTTCATCAGCGACGATGAAGCCGCCTCGGTTTTACTGAACAATCTCGACGCGCGGGCGCTGGCTGACCCCAGGCTGATTCGCTTCAAGGCCGGTCGCCGGCGCAAGGCATGGAGTAAGAATGTTGTCGCCATCGGCCTGTCCAGCGGGTTTCTGGAGCCCTTGGAGTCCACCAGCATCCATCTGATTCAAAGCGGGATCGCGAAACTCCTATCCCTCTTCCCGAACCGTGATTGCGATACCCACACCGCTGAACAATTCAACCGGGTCTTTTCGGAAGAAGTCGAGGGAATCAGGGATTTTCTCGCTCTGCACTATCACTCCACGAGCAGATCCGACCCGTTGTGGGAATATTGCCGCGGCATGCGGTTGCCTGAAGGCCTGGTCCACAAAGAGGAACATTTTCTCAGGTCCGGCCGTATCGTCCTGTCCTCGGATGAGCTGTTCAAAGACGCGAGCTGGTTTGCGGTGTTGATAGGCCAAGGACATCGGCCTCGCGATTACAATCCGTTGGTGGACTCGATGAACAATGAAGACAACATCGCTTATCTGCGGCGCATAAAGGCAAGTATCCGAATGGCCGCGTCTAAAATGTCGGCCCATGAGTCTTTTCTTTCCTAACATTGCGTAAACCCGAGGGATGCATGGCAAAAAGAATTAATTCGAGTCTGAGCAGGCGGGATTTTGTACAGGGTGCCGTCTCCAGTGCGGCGATAGCAGCGGTTTCGACGCCGCTGGCAGCCTCCGCCGGATCGAAAGCCGATAAGGCCGCGGTATTGGCGCAGATACCGATGATGCACGCCGAGAATGTGCAGCGCTTGCAAAAGTGGATCGCGCTGCCGTCGATTGCCGCGGAAAACCGCAACTTTCCGCAAGGTCCCGAGTACATGGCGAAGCTCGCGCAGGATGCCGGCTTTACCGGCGTCAAACTCATCCCCACTTCGGGCAAGCCCGGCGTCTTCGGCAGGCTGGACGCGGGCGCCCGGACGACGGTCGGCATTTACTTCATGTACGACGTAAAGCAGTTTGTGCCTGAGGAATGGAGTTCGCCGCCGCTCGAGGGCCGCTTGGTGCAGAAGGAGGGACTCGGGACCGTGTGCATGGGCCGCGGCGCGGTGAATCAGAAAGGCCCGGAGAACTCCTTTCTGAGCGCGTTACTGGCGTTCAAGTCCGCCGGAAAAAAATTGCCGGTAAATCTCGTACTGGTATGCGAGGGCGAGGAGGAGATTGCCTCACCGCATTTTGGGGAGGTGGTGACGAATCCCGAGGTGCTGCCCGAACTAAAGAAGTGTATCGGGGTGTTCATGCCCGAAGCGGGCCAGGATCGCGAGGGCGGGGTGCAGGTGTCGTTGGGTGCCAAAGGAGTCGTGGAACTCGAGTTGGTGTCGAGCGGCGAGAAGTGGGGGCGAGGGCCGAAGCGTGACGTGCATTCAAGCCTGGAAGCGCAGGTCGATTCCCCGAGTTGGCATCTCGTACAGGCGTTGAATACCTTGGTCGAGAAAGACGGCCATACACCGGCGGTGGAGGGTTTCTTCGACAAGGCTGCGCCGTTGACGGCCGCACAGAAAAAAATGATTGAGGAGCATGCCGCGAAGACGGCTGAGAATATGGTGAAAACTACGCTCGGTGTGGAGCGCTGGGTTCACGACTCGAACTGGGTCGACTCATTGATGCTGCTGGAGTCGCGGCCGACCATCAACATCGAAGGCTTGGTGGGGGGCTATACGGGGCCGGGAGGAAAGACGGTGCTGCCGCACAAAGCGGTAGCGAAGATCGACATGCGTTTGGTTCCCGACATGACCGCGTCGGATACTCTGGCCAAGCTGAAGGCGCACCTCGCAAAGCACGGTTTTGCCGACATTGAAGTGAATATGAGCGGCGGCTACGACCCTACACAGACCGACGCGAACAGCCGATTGATTCAGACGCAATTGGCGACGTACCGCAAACTCGGGGAGGACCCGCAATTGTGGCCGCGTTCGGCTGGGTCTTGGCCAGGTTATGTGTTTACGAGTCCCCCGTTAAACCTGCCCGCGGGCCATTTCGGGCTGGGCCATGGGACGGGCGCGCACGCGCCCGATGAATACTATGTGATCGAATCGAGCAATCCGAAAGTGCACGGTTTGGATGGAGCCGTGGCTTCGTTCGTGGAATATCTCTATGCCTTGGCGTAGCGCTGCCAGGCGGAACACCCACTAAGTGGGGGGCGTTGTTGCGGCTCTGTCGCCTCGGAACGCGGCTCGAGTTTCCGCCGCACCTCGCTTGGCAGCCGTGGCTACCTCATGCGCCACGGCCCTGGCAGCGACCGCGACCCGATGCGCTCCGTCCTTGCACGTAGCCCCCACCGCCTTCGCGTCGCGCTTGACGGCCTCGCCAAAGCCTTTGACGTGGGTGGATGCCGTCGTTTGAGCCGGCCGATCTTCGGCTGCGTGCGCGACGAGGGACGGTGTAAGCAATGCGCATAGTAAGACCGCAAGCGCGCCAGGGGTGCCGCGCGGCGCGTGCATCCGAACCTGCGCTACTCGCGCTCCGCTGGCTGGGACCGTTCGTGCCCTGTCAATGTTCATCGTGTCGGTCGTGTCCGTGTCCGTGCCCGTGATCATCGTCCCGGTCATGTCCGTGCTCGTGATCATGGTCGCGGCCGTGCTCGTGGTCCGCGTGTTCCTGGTATCGTTCGCGTTCGTGCTCGCGATGGCGGCGTTCATACGCTGGTTCGTATTCCGCGGATCGAATGAAATATACGGGTCGATTGCAGGCATTGTATTCGCGGCAGTGCTTGCGCCAATTTTTTGCGTGTCCCGGCGGCACATGCAAGTAGAGGGGCGGCGGCGGAGCGAGTTGCGGCTCGATCAACATCGGCTGCGCATACACGAGCGGTGGGGGACGTTCATTGCCAAGCTCAACTTGACCGTAGACACCGGGCGCCACCTCACCTGAAAGCATGAGATGAACGTTCAGATCGCCCGCATGAGAGACGCCGGCAACCGCGAACAGCACCGCTACCATTGAAACTAGACGCATATTAAGAATCCCTTTGACAAGTTCGGCAAAACGCCGCCGCGAAGCGCCAGGCCATTCCGACAACCGCTGTGCCGGAAGGTGCTTGCATGGAGAAAGTCTGCACGATTAATCGGTCGATTCAAGCCAGAGATCCGTCGTTGAACGCCGACAGAGACGCTTGCGAGGCGTTAATTTCGCGACTTTGTGAACCGGTTCCGGCGCTGACCGACCTGGAAATATGGATTCTGAGCGGGCCGTCAATATGTCAACAAGAGACGATCGCTGACCTCGTGCGCTTCCATTGACCGCCCGTTCATTTGGAACCGTTTCAGCATCGAGCGTCCGACCGTGATGAATTTCTCGCGCACGAATAACCCGTCCGGCAGCGGGACATCGCACAGCTTGCGCCCCGAAAATTTCGTGCCATCGATGCTGAGCGCGACTCGAGCACCCCGCGACTTGCAGCCTGCGATGGAATCGAGCAGCCGATTCAAGGAGAACGATTGGGCCCCGTACAGAATCGTCTGACTGTCGCAGTACGGCGGATCGCAATAGACCAGGTCGTCGGGTCCCGCGAGGTTCATCGCCTGCGCGAAATCCAAGTGACGAAATTTGGTACCGGCCGTCCTCGCATGCCACGCATCGACCCGCGCCGCAAAGCTCTGCGGAGGTATCGGATCGTGTACGCCTACCGGCGTGCTCATATATCCGTCCAGCTTTCGAAACCGCACGACTCCGCCGTAGCAGGCCCGACAAAGAAATACCAGGTCCGCACCGTTGGGCTGGGCGTTATAGCTTTCGAGAACTCGGTGGTAGGCCCGTTTCTTGCCGAGCCTTGCGGTCAACGCATGGCGATCGGCGTAATCCTGTTTGAGTTGCTCCTTGTCGCTCAGAAGGCTGCGCCATATTTCCATCAGCGGCAGAAACCCGTCGCTGGCGAAGGCTCGCTGCGGCGACAGCACTCCCAATACGCCGCCGCTGCCCAAGAACGGTTCAAAGTAAGTGCCGAAGGTCCTCGGGAAGTGGGCGATGATGCCGTTGGCCTGCTTTTGTTTGTTGCCTACCCATTTCAAAAGTTGCGGGCGAAAGGGGCCTTGCGAGCTTAAGGGACCTTGCGAGTTCGTGAGTCCCGCAACTCCCTGCAGAAATTCCCGCCGGCGCGCCGAGCCCTGAGCGATCGATGTGCGTTGGGCGACCATTACGCCTCGATGAGGCCGTGGCGTATGGCGATCAACGTCAGTTCGGATTGATTGACCACGCCGAGCTTTTGTTTGATGTTGTAGAGATGGGTGCCGACGGTCGACGCCGAAACTTTGAGGTCCTGAGCGATTCGTTGCACCGTGGCGCCGCCCGCAAGACGCACGAAGACTTCGAATTCGCGCTCCGATAGCTGTTCCACAGGCGACCGGGTCCTGCCGTCGAATTCCGCAAGCGCGAGATTTTGCGCCAGGGCCGGCTCGATATAGCGCTTGCCGGCCGCGACCGTGGACACCGCCTCGAGCAAAGTTTCCGGCGCACTGCGTTTGGAAAGAAATCCAAGAGCGCCTTCCTGCAAGGTGCGTCGGGCATGCATGAGATCATCGTGCGCTGAGAGCGCGAGGACTTTTGCTTGCGGTTGCCGGGCGCGGATTCGGCGCAACGCCTCGAGACCGCCCATACCCGGCATGGCAAGATCCATGACCACGACATCCGGCGCGAGTTCCGTGTACAGCTGGCAAGCGCTCTCTCCAGAGTCCGCCTCCGCGATTACCGTGATATCGGTATTCGACTGCAGCAGTAGCCGAAACCCCATGCGCACCACGGCATGATCGTCCACCAGTAGTACGCGAATCATGCCGACGCCGCCCATGGAATTTCGGCGGTCAGCCGGGTTCCGCCGCCGGTGTTGTTGCCGATTTCGAAGGTACCACCCAACTGCGTCACTCGGTCCGTCAACCCGCGCAGGCCAAAATGTCCGGGCTTCGGCCATTCCACCGGCATACCCGTGCCGTCGTCGCTCACGGTCACAACGATTCGATGCGGATCGTAGCTGACCTCGACGTCCACTCGCGTGGGGCTGGCGTGCCGCAGCGCATTGATCACGCCTTCTTGCACCACTCGATAGATGGCAAGCGTAATGCTGGGGCCAAGATCCGGCGGCAACTCATGATGCAGTGTCAAGACAACCGAGGGGTGGCGGCGCTGCCAATCTTGCGCCAAGCTCTCGAGGGTCGCGCTAAGTCCCAGCGTATCCAGCGACAGCGGTGCGAGCCGCGGAATCAGTCCGTGCATGGCGTCATAGAGGCGTCCCGCCTCGTCGGATATCAGACGGGCCACCTCGCCGGTCGCCGCATCGCGTGTGCCGGCTTGCGTCGCGATGGCGAGAGCCAGACTGCGTATGGCGGTGACCGATTGTCCGAATTCATCATGCAGTTCATGCGCGATCAGCCGCCGTTCTTCTTCGACGCGCTGGTCCGCCAGAGACGCCATTTCACGGCGCTCTTCGAGACGAGCCTCCACGTCGCGTACCTGCCGCTCGGCCTGTACTTTGTCCTGCACTGCCTGCGCCATCCGGTTGAAGGCGGTACCGATGATTCTTGCCTCGTCCCCGGCAAGCGGCGGCAATCGATACGACAGCTCACCTTGCTGGATGCGCTCCAGTCCGTCGGCGATGATTGGGAACGGTCCGAGAACGCGTGCGACGCTCCAAAAAGCCAAGCCGTTGACGATGACGAGCATGCCGGCGCCGAGCGCCGCGAGGCGCAGGATGTCATCCCACGCATCGAGCACGGAACGCGACGGTTGCGGTTCGATCACCAGCAGCACGCCACCGCGCAGCGGGAAGCTCACTTTGGTCACATTCGGTGCCAGCAAATGCGCAAACCAGTCGGGAGCCTCGCGCCCAGCCTTGTAAGTCGCGCGAGGCGCCCGGTACAAGACATCCCCCGTCGGGGATAGCAAGCTCACTTCGTTGGCGCGCACTCTGCCAATCTGCTGCAGGAACTGGAGCACCAAATCCGGTCCACCCACATTGGAGTATATGGATGCCAGCTGACCCAATAATTGCGAAGCAACGCGGTTCGCGGCCTCGATTTCCTCGCGGACCGAGGTACGGGTGCTCTGAATCTCCGCCGCGATCAGGACGATCACGAAACTGGCGCTGAGGCCGGCTACCACGAGATTCAGGCGGGTCCGCAGTCTCATTTGGCCCATAGTACCAGGGCACCCGCGCCCCGCGCGGCCGCAGGCGGGTAGGCGCAGGGCAGGTTAGGCGCAGGGCAGTAGCGGCGAGGATGGCTCCGAGGGTGCCTCGGCGGAGGCTGCCTCATGAAAATCATGAGGTAAGTTTCATGATGCTGCTGATTCGGGGAAGGGCGCGGCGGCGGAATATGGAGCCGTAGACCTTTTTAGGAGATTCGGTATGAAATGGGAAACCCCGCAAGCTGTCGATTTCCGGTTTGGTATGGAAATCACGATGTATATCGCCAACCGCTAGAAGCTGAAAGGGCGCGCTGCCCGCAGGGGCGGGCGCGCCCGTTTCGACGTGAAAATTCGTGTGCTGGGCTCGGCCGCGGGGGGCGGTTTTCCTCAGTGGAATTGCAACTGCCGAAATTGTGCTGGCATCCGTGCCGGGACTTTTCACGGGGTGGCGCGCACCCAATCTTCGATCGCGGTCACGGGCAGCAATGGGGCAGCTTCGGTGTTGGTCAATGCATCACCGGATATCCTGGCGCAGTTGCAGGCGACGCCCGATCTACAACCCAACCGCTCCATACGCGACAGCGGCCTTGTCGCGATCATCCTCGTCGATGGACAAGTGGACCACACCACCGGGCTCTATATGCTGCGCGAATCGGTGCGCCCTTGGCCGATTTGGTGCACTGACAGCACCCATGCGGACATGACCCGCGGCAACCCCGTCTTTGGCGTTCTGGCCCACTTCTGCGGCGTCGATCGGCGTCGCATCGAGCTCGACTGCGAATTTTCAGTCGATTTGGTGGAAAACCTACGGTGGCGCGCCTTGCCGGTGGCGAGCAAGCCGGCTCCGTATTCGCCCAATCGCGAGTCGCCAATCAGCGGCGATAACTTGGCGCTCGTCATCACCGACGAACTCAGCGGCCAAACCGCGGTGTACGCGCCGGGGTTGGCGGCAATCGATGACCGGCTGTGGGATGCCATGCAGTCCGCCGCGTGCGTCTTGGTGGACGGCACTTTTTGGACCGACGACGAGATGATTCGTTTGGGCGTATCGCGCAAACGGGCGAGGGATATCGGTCATTTACCGCAAAGCGGCCCGGACGGCATGCTGGAATGGTTGGGCCGCCTTCCTGCGCAAACCCGCAAAATCTTGATTCACATCAACAACACCAATCCGATTCTCGATGAATCGTCGGCAGAGTCTGCACACTTAAGGGAGCGCGCGGTTGAAGTGGCGCGGGACGGCATGGAGATCTTCCTGTGAACGCCAATATGGATCGATCAGCATCAAGCCGGACGACGTCTGCAGCCTGGAGTCGAGAGGAATTCGAGGGCCAGTTGCGCAAGCAGGGCAGCGCTTATCATATCCACCACCCATACAACGTTTTGCTCAACAGCGGCGCAGCCAATCGCGAACAAATTCGCGGCTGGGTGGCCAATCGTTTCTACTACCAAATCAATATTCCGATCAAAGATGCGGCCATTCTTGCCAACTGCACCGACCGCACCGTGCGGCGCAATTGGGTGCAGCGCATTCTCGATCACGATGGTTATGGCGATGACCCGGGCGGCATCGAATCGTGGCTGCGCCTAGGCGAGGCGGTGGGTTTGTCGCGGGAGTCGGTGGAGGATCTGTCCCAAGTTTTACCGGGCGTGCGGTTCGCGGTGGATGCCTATGTGAATTTTGCCCGCCGGGCGCCGTGGCAGGAGGCCGTGTGCTCGTCGTTGACCGAACTGTTTGCGCCCGAGATTCATAAACAGCGGCTCGCCAATTGGCCCGGACATTATCCGTGGATCGACTTGGGCGGCCTGCACTACTTCCAGAGCCGCGTCAGCCTCGCGCGGCGCGACGTGGAATTCGGTCTCGCTTTCACGTTGGATCACTTCGACACGCGTCCCTTGCAAGAGCGGGCCATCGAGATCCTCAAATTCAAGCTGGACGTGCTGTGGCAGATGAGCGACGCCATGGCGTTGCGTTACATGGCGCCCTCCGGGGTACCGCGATGACTTCGAATTCGATCAGCATCGCGTCGCGGCCGGCAATCGATCGCCGGTTCCGTCTGCAATGGGAGTCCGCGCAAAATGCGCACGTCCTTTTGTATCCTGAGGGAATGATCAAGCTCAACACCAGCGCCGGCGAAATCTTGAAACGCTGCGACGGCCAGGCGACGATCGCCGACATCACGGCGAGTCTCGAGCAATCGTTCTCCACCGGCGGATTATCGGACGAAGTCATCGCGTTCATTGCGATGGCGGTGGAAAATAAATGGGTCGCCGTGCTGTGATGAACAAACAGGTAGCCGTGCCGTGATGAACGTCCAAGCCAAAAAGCCCGGACCGCCGCTGTGGTTGCTGTTCGAATTGACCTATCGCTGTCCGCTGCACTGTGCGTTCTGCTACAACCCGACAAATTTTTCAGGCATCGGCCCGGAACTCGACACGGACGATTGGCTGCGGGTGCTGCGCGAGGCGCGGGCGCTCGGCGCCGTGCAGCTCGGCTTGTCCGGGGGTGAGCCCCTTGCTCGCGATGATTTGGAGATCATCGTCGCGGAGGCGCATCGTCTCGGGTTCTACGTCAATCTCATTACCTCCGGAGTTGGGCTCAACGAAACGCGGATCGCCGCGCTGAAGGCGGCGGGCCTGGATCACATTCAACTGTCGTTTCAAGACAGTTCGCAGCAGATGAACGACTTCTTGAGCAGTACCCGCACCTTCGACCTGAAATCCAAAGTCGCCGCGCTCATCAAGAAATACGATTATCCGATGGTGCTGAATGTCGTGCTGCATCGGCTCAACATCGATCATGTGGCAGAGATTCTGCAAATGGCGGATAAGCTCGATGCGGAGTACGTTGAACTCGCCAATACCCAGTACTACGGTTGGGCATGGCACAATCGAGCGCAGCTCATGCCGAGCCGCGCGCAGGTCGAGCGGGCGGAAGCGGTAACGAAGCGCTTTCGCGAGCGCAACGGCAGGCCCATGAGAATCTATTTCGTCGTACCTGACTACTTCGAGCGCCGCCCGAAGCCTTGCATGAATGGATTGGGTTCTGTTTTCTTGACCGTCACGCCGGACGGTATGGCGCTGCCGTGCCAGGCGGCGCGTATGTTGCCGGGCCTCGAGTTCCCGAATGTTCGCGACATGAGCATGGAGAATATCTGGTTCGACTCCGCCGCCTTCAATCACTATCGCGGCGATGATTGGATGAAGGAACCCTGTCGCAGCTGTCCGGAAAAATCCCGAGATTTCGGCGGGTGCCGCTGCCAGGCCTATTTATTGACCGGCGATGCGGCAAACGCCGACCCCGTATGCGACCTGTCGCCGCACCATCACCTCGTGACCGAGGCGGTCGCGCTTGCGGATGGGCCGCGCCCGATCGAAAGCGCCCCGGTCGTCGAGAAGCCCCTGGTATTCCGCTCGCCCGCCAATTCCGTTAGGCTATTTTCGTGAACGGAATGCGCCGCGACCGATGAATTGGCTGACTTGGATGTTCGTGGCCGCCCTTGCGGCGGAGACGGCCGTCCGCCTGTGGCTTAGCTCCCGCCAGATCGCTGCCGTGCGCGCCCATCGAAACCGCGTTCCCAACGCGTTTCATGGGCAGATAGCACTGGCGGACCAACAGAAGGCTGCCGACTACACGGTCGCTCGAACACAGCTGGGACGCTGGGCAACGCTGGTGGAATCCATCACCAAGTTGTGGTTTACGGTCGGCGGCGGACTCGCCGCGGTGGATGCGTTGATAGATCAGTTGAAATTGAGCGAGCCCTGGCATGGAGGCCTCCTCATATTGACCGTGTTCCTGATGCTCCAGTTGATCGGCCTGCCGTTTACGCTGTGGAGGACGTTTCGAATCGAGGCGCGATTCGGTTTCAATCGGACATCTGCGCGGCTTTTTGCCGTCGACCTCGCGAAGCGGCTGTTGCTGGGACTGGTACTCGGAGCGCCCCTTGCATTGGCAACCCTCTCGCTCATGGAAAGGGCAGGCAAATGGTGGTGGGCGTGGGCATGGCTGGTGTGGCTGGGCGTGACGGTAGGCTTGACGTGGGCCGCGCCGCGTTTCATCGCACCACTTTTCAACCGATTCACGGCGATCACCGATGCCAGGCTCAAGGAACGCGTGGCGGCGCTTCTCGAACGCTGTGGATATACCGCGGGGGGCGGCGTTTTCGTCATGGACGGTTCGCGGCGCTCCGCGCACGGCAACGCGTATTTCACCGGCATCGGACGCAACAAGCGCATCGTGTTTTTCGACACATTGCTGGCGCGCATCGAACTCAAGGAGATCGAAGCCGTGCTCGCGCATGAACTCGGACATTTCCGTCTGCATCACGTGCGCCAGCGGTTGGTTGCGTCCCTATTGGGGGCACTAGGAGGGCTGGCGCTGCTCGGGGTGCTGGCGCGCACGCCGGCGTTCTTCAGTGCCTTCGGCGTGCCCGAGTCTGCGTCGATGACATTGCTGCTGTTCGCATTGATCGTCCCCGCATTTATGTTTTTCGCAACACCGATCGAATCATGGTGGTCGCGCCGGCAGGAACTCGCCGCCGACGACTTTGCAGCCAAATACTCGGCCGCCGGTGATTTGGTCACTGCCCTCGTCAAACTCTACCGCGACAACGCCACCACGCTCACGCCGGATCGCGTGCACTCGGCGTTTTACGATTCCCATCCCTCCGCCATCGAGCGCATCGCGCGGTTGAATCAGCTCAGCGGCGCTTAGGCCGCTGCGCGCTGGGCCGGCCGGTCCTCGAGCGCGCGCGCCAGAACGTCTTCGATTTTCTCCGCCCAGACGAACTCCAGACGATTGCGGACGCTTTCCGGGATCTCGTCGAGATCCCGCCGGTTTCTTGCCGGCAATATCACGGTGCGAATGCCGGCCCGAGCGGCGGCGACGCATTTCTCTTTGATGCCGCCGACCGGGAGGACGACGCCGCGCAGGCTGATCTCGCCGGTCATCGCAACGTCGGCGCGCACCGTGCGTTGGGACAGCAACGAGGCCAGCGACGTCGCCATCGCGACACCGGCGCTGGGTCCGTCTTTCGGGATCGCGCCTGCCGGAACGTGGATGTGAAGATCGGCGTTGTCCAACACGGCGGGATCGATGCCCAGCCGATCGGCCTGCGACTTTATCAACGTGACGGCCGCTTGTGCGCTCTCCTTCATCACATCGCCCAGCTGACCCGTGAGGATGAGTTTGCCGTTGCCTTTCACCCGGCTCGATTCGATGAAAAGAATGTCGCCGCCGGCGGGGGTCCACGCCAAGCCGGTTGCGACTCCGGGAACGCTGGTCCGCAGTGCGACGTCGCTCTCGAAGCGCGCCGCACCCAGGATTTTCTCGACACCCTCGACATCGATCGAGACGCTCGCCGAATGTCCTGACGCGATGGTGACCGCGGCGTTGCGCAACAGGGCACCGATTTGCCGCTCCAGGCTCCTGACGCCGGCCTCGCGCGTATGGTCGACGATGACTTTGCGCAGCGCCTCGTCGGAAATCTTGAATTGATCCACCGTCAGGCCGTTCGCCTGCAGCTGCCGCTTCAACAGGTAACGCCTGGCGATCTGCAGCTTCTCCTCTTCGGTATACCCGGTCAGTTCGATGACCTCCATGCGATCGCGCAGCGGCGCCGGAATGGCATCGAGCACATTGGCGGTGCCGATGAACAGGACCTTCGACAAGTCGAACGGCACGCCCAGATAATTGTCGCGGAACGTATTGTTCTGCTCCGGATCGAGCACTTCCAGCAGCGCCGAGAACGGGTCGCCCTGATGACTTGCCGAGAGCTTGTCCACCTCGTCCAGCATGAGCACGGGATTGCGGCGGCCCGCTTTGCGCATCGCTTGTACGATGTTGCCCGGCAGCGAACCGATGTAGGTACGCCGATGACCGCGAATCTCCGCTTCGTCGTGCACGCCGCCGAGGCTCACGCGCCTGAACTGGAGTCCGAGCGCCTTCGCGATGCTTTGCCCCAGCGAAGTCTTGCCGACACCCGGCGGACCCACAAAACACAGGATTGGGCTGCGCCCCTGCGGATTCAGCTTGCGCACGGCGAGGAACTCGAGAATGCGTCGCTTGACCTTCTCCAGCCCGTAATGGTCCTCATCCAGTATGGTGCGGGCGCGCTCGATGTCGAGTTGCTCGGCATCGGTCTTCGACCAGGGCATGGCGATCAGCCAATCGAGGTAGGTGCGTGTCATGGAATATTCGGCGGCGCCCTCGGGCATGCGCTCGAGGCGCGCCAGCTCGCGCAGCGCCTGTTCCTCAGCTTCCGGAGGCATCGCAGCCTCGGCGATGGCTTTCTTGAGCTCCTCGAGCTCTGCCTTCGGGCCGTCGGTTTCGCCGAGTTCCTTCTGAATTTGACGCAGTCGCTCGCGCAAGACGGCTTCCTTCTGGCGCTCATCGAACGCTTCGCGCGTCCGCTCATCGATTTGCCGAGAAACCTTGAGCACTTCGATCCGCCGGTTGAGCAAGGTCAGAACGCGGTCGAGCCGGGTCCGGAGATCGAAGGTCGCCAGGATGTCCTGTTTGTCCGCGGCCTTCAGGTCCATGAAACTCGCCACGATATCGGCCAGCGACGGAATCGATTCGATGCCGCGTATGGCGTTCGCCAGTTCCGCCGGCGCCTGCGGCAACAGCTGCAGCGCTTCCATGGCCCTCTCTCGCAAATTGAGGCCGCGTGCTTCGACGTCGCGGTCGAAGACGG
>Ga0137412_10001876_pt1 | contig 16484 bp, 15 predicted proteins | sample CZODoug2_1_16fun_FD_122160 | JGI IMG/M metagenome (GOLD analysis project Ga0137412, IMG submission 122160) | Vadose zone soil fungal communities from Angelo Coast Range Reserve, California, USA - CZODoug2_1_16fungal (Hybrid Assembly) | ecosystem: Environmental > Terrestrial > Soil > Vadose zone...
GCTCCTGCGACGAGATCCATGGCGCCGCCCATGCCTTTGAGCATTTTCCCGGGGACGGCCCAGTTGGCGAGCGTTCCCTTTTCGTCCACTTGCAACGCGCCGAGAACAGTAAGGTCAATGTGGCCGCCGCGAATCATGCCGAAAGAATCCGCCGACGAAAAATACGAGCAGCCGGGAATTTCGCTGATCGTTTCTTTTCCCGCGTTGATCAAATCCGGATCGACTTCCGAATCGAGGGGATACGGCCCGACGCCCAACATTCCGTTTTCCGATTGCAGAATCACTTCCATGCCTTTCGGAACGCAATTCGCAACGAGTGTGGGAATGCCTATTCCCAAATTGACGTAGAAGCCGTCTCGTAGCTCTCGCGCAATGCGTCGTACGATCCGTTCCCGTTTTTGTTCTTCGCTTAGCGGCATAAACAGTTGTCAGTCGTCAGTTCTCAGTTCGACCACAGCGTGCTCCGTTTCAACATGGTTGCAATATCTTACGTTGAGGTCCTTCGGGCATCTTCGTGGATGCCCTCAGGATGACAAACGGATTGTAGATGCTGCGTGCCATAGTGTCCTGGTTACTTGGTATCGCCTAATTTGCTGGCTATCGTCAGCAACGGCAGATACAGGATGAACACAATCAACCCAGCGCCGACAAGAGCGGCGAGGAAAATCCGAACGGTAGCCAGTCGTTTCGTGCGAAAGTCGCAACCGGAAAACTGAATTACAAAAACACCTAGCGCCAGACTGAGGTAAAACGCCGGCAGCAGCCAGCGATACGTGGCAAATAGAAAGCGCGTCGGCCATGGAAGCCCAACGTTGAGACCTTGAAGTATTTCGCGGAACGGCCCGACAAACCTCGGAGAGGCAAGGGCTAGCACCAAAAAAAAGAAAGTCGTAATTCCAGTCGCGCTCAGCCGAAAAGTCATACCAAGCCGAGACTCTGTGCGTGGTCGCATCAAATTCATTTCAAATTTCTCGCTCATGACTTCCTGACCATGCGGCGCTCGATGCGCTTTTCGTGTTGGGCCTGGAAGATGGCGTTGATGTAGATGCCGGGCGTGTGGACGTTGTCGGGAGCGAGCTGGCCGAGTTCGACGAGCTCTTCGACTTCGGCGACAACGTAATCGGCGGCGGTGGCCATCATTGGATTAAAGTTGCGCGCGGTTTTGCGGTAGATGAGATTGCCCCAGCGATCGCCTTTCCACGCTTTGATGAACGCGAAATCGCCGCGAATGCCGCGTTCGAGGACGTATTGGCGGCCGTCGAATTCGCGCGTCTCTTTTCCTTCCGCGACCATCGTGCCGTAACCCGTCGGCGTATAGAAACCGGGAACGCCGGCGCCGCCGGCGCGGATGCGCTCGGCAAATGTACCCTGCGGATTGAGTTCGAGCTGCAGCTCGCCGCTGGTGACGAGTTGCTCGAACAATTTGTTTTCGCCGACGTAGGTCGAGACCATTTTTTTGACCTGGCGCTTTTCAAGCAGAACGCCGATGCCGAAGCCGTCGACTCCGGCGTTGTTGGAAACGATGGTGAGATCTTTCGTGCCTGCACGTTGGACCGCGGCGATGAGATTTTCCGGAATGCCGCAGAGGCCGAAGCCGCCCATGAGGATGGTCATGCCGTTTTTTAGATTGGTGATGGCGGCGTCGGGCGAAGAGATGCGCTTGTCCATGGGAGAAGGCTCCGAGAAGCGACTCGGCGAGTGTACCGCAGTCGGAAGGTGGGCAGGAAGGATGGCTCGATTCCCAGAGTGGCCCCTCGGGGAAAGGCCTCGGGGTAAAGAAGCGTTTGGGGTACACCCCGGTTGTTTTTCGCAAAGAGTGCGGAACCCATTGAAAAGAGAGGAGATATTTTTCGCTCTTTGCAAAGAGAGTGAAAGAGTGAGCAAGAGTTGGGGAAGAGACGCGAGTTGCCCTATACACCTCCGGGCGTTTGTATGAGTATCAAAGGAAAGGAGTTGCGGACCGAGGCGTTTGTAGGGGTATGAAAATGAAGCGGATAGCCCCTCGCCGAAAGGGCTCGGGGTAAAGAGGCGTTTGTAAGCGTGCGAAAGTAGAGACGATAGGTTGGCATCGCTCGCGGTAAACCGTTCGCCGGTTGCCGTCTGCCGAATGCAAACGAAAAATGGGCGCGGCGCGCGCGGCTGCGTGCGGGGCGATGCGGGCTGGAAGCTCATGCACAACGGTAGAACGAAAAACAATGCCACACAATTGAGCGAAGTGACTGATTTGGTTCAGCTGTCCGATTTTTTGTGCAGCGACATTTTTGATGAGCGTTGCGAGCGCTTTCGCGGTTTCGGAGTGGCGGAATTCCTGGATTCGAAAACAAAGAGGACTTTTCTCAAGGGAGCGCTTCCCAAATTTCCAGGAGCGTTTTTCCTTAGTGCAGCAGAACGGTGGAGGCCGCGCGTTGTTTGAGCGAGCGGTCAAAGGTGACGAGGCGCAGATCCGCGGATTGCGCGAAGGCGAGTAGGTAGGAGTCCGCCCAATCTTTGGAAGCAGGCCGGGATTGGCGGGAATAAGCGCGAAACAGTTTTTCGAGAGTAGGCGGCTCCTCCAGAAAAACAATGCGCGAATCATCGAACCAGCGATCGTAAACGTCCCAGGCTTTGTTCTGAAAAAGAACTTCTCTGCCCATTATGGCTCCCGTGGTGAGGAGGCGCAGAAAACTGAGCTGTGTGATGCGACAGAAAGTGATGCGCGCGTCTTCGTGCAGAGACGCGAACCAAGCGGCGGCGACGCGATGGTGAACATGTCCGTCGTGAGTCAGTGCGAGCCAGACGTTGACGTCAGGGAAAAGGAATGATTTCGAAGATTTTGGCATTGTCTAGATTCAGCGAACCGGGGCGCTTGGAGCGAATCAGCGGAAGAGAGAGCTTGCGCTTCGATTTCTTGCGGCGGAAATGCAATTCGCCCTCAACACCGCGAAGGATGAGTTCCTTGACGGAGCGGCGTTCGCGGGCAGCGCGGGTCTTAAGCCTGCGGTAGAGAGGGTCGGGAATGTCCACGGTTGTACGCACGAACAGATACTACCATATTTATGGCTGAAAAGCACGAAGCAGGCGACGTTGGTTACACACTATGTTGGTGGCGCCAAGCCTAGACGACGCGCGGGGGCGGGAGTACGCTAACGGCCGTGCCGGCTAAAACGGCAGGTATGAAAATGTCGCAGAGCCAACGACAACTTTATTGGTTTACAGGAGCCTTGGCGGCAATGTTGCTTGCGGCGTCCACGTGTGCTCAAGCACCCGTCGGCGTCCAAAATGCAGCGAGACTGCGGCTGGTGGTTGCCGACGAAAACGCAGACCCAACGTTGCATATCGTGCTGCCCGGTCAGCCGGACAGCGACCGCGCCATCGCCGTGATTTTCCCCGAGCACGTGACGGCGAAGAAACAAGGCAGCGCCGACGCCGAACATCTGTACCTGTTTCAACAGGGCCAAACGGGAGAGCGGCCTTCATGGAAGAAGGTCGGACAAGCGCTGCAATACGAAAAAGATTTTGCCGACGGCATCCACATGCTCGCGCGCGCCACGCTTGAAGAAGACGGGGTGCGATTTCGATATGAGTTCACGAACCGATCCGCGACAGCTTATGAAATGATTTACGCGGTGACCGACCCCAGACTTGGTTCCATTTTCCACGACGTTCGCCTGGAGCGAACGTATGTACACCACAAGGAAGGATTTGAACTGCTGGCGTCTGAGACAGCGAGCCGGCTGACGATGCCAATCGAGAAATGGCTGCCTTCACGATATCTCGCGTCATTTACATGGCCGGTTCCGCAGCAACACGCGGAGGTGCGTGAAGGGATCACGCACTACAACAAGTCGCGCGCGGTGGACCAGCCGATGGTTGCGACACTTTCCACCGATGGCAAGTGGGTTGTGGCCAGCTTTACGCGCACGACGGGTAATGTGTGGAGCAACCCCGAGCTGACGTGCCAGCACGTTGATCCGCAAGCGAGGTTGGAACCGGGCGGAACCGCAATCCTTGAAGTGAAGATGCTGGTGTTTCGCGGATCACTGGACGACGCGCTGCAAAAAGTGATCGCGCAGCGCGAAACGCTGAAGTAAAAACAATATCCGCACAATAAAGGCGCTGAAGATTCCGCGCGAGTGTTTAGCGGATGAGACTCCATGGATAAACACCGACATTAATTTTCATGATGACGTAGCTGAAGCCGCCGGCGTCGGGCTTGGGCTGATGCGGCTGGTCGGGCGGAATGAGCAGGCAATCGCCGGCTTTCACTTTAAATGTTTGGCCGCCGATGATGGGCTGACCGCGATATTCGCCGGGGACAGGGCCGTCCTTGTCCATGAGATTTTGTCGATTGGCGATTTTTCCGCCGACGATCATTTCGCCGGTGCCGCCGGTGATGACGTAAAAATCGTACGCGCCGGCGTGCTGCTCGGCGTCGTCCCAAACGCTGCTGACTTTGGTAAGACTGAGGACGGGCTGTTCGCGGTGCAGGCGATAGAGTTGAAAGATGCTGAAGTTACGCGAGGACACGTGAATCGGTCCGCCGCCGAACGATTGCGAACTGCCGGTGCCGGCTTCCTTCATGGCCCTGGCGGCGACTTCGGCAAGTTCGGAGTGGGCTTTGCGGAGATCGTCAACGCTCCAATACATTGTGGGCGGCGCGTCGGGCGCAAGCGCGGGCTCGCGAGGAGAGTTGTAGTTGAAGGGCATGACTTCGGACTTTTTTTCCTGTGCGAGGGCCGCGGGGACGAGAGAGAAATTCTCCGACTGCTCGCTGGCACTGGAATGCGGCGCAGGCTTGAGCGCGTGTCCAGCGATGAAGCCGATTGCCGCGGCAGCGAGTGCGATGAGAGCTGATTTTTTCATTGAGCGTTCCTCCTAAAATGAATACGTCTTCTTAGTTCCTAACGAAAAGCGCAGGCCCTTGCAGGGTGAACAAGAGTTCCTACGCTACTTCTTGTCGGCAGGCTTTTCCGACTCGAAGCGAATCTCCTTCAACATTTCCGATTGGCGGTAGATTTCCGTCTTTCCGGCCGGAAATTTATTCGTGCTTAACATGAATGCGAGAACGTCCGCGTCCTGTTGACGAGTGAGGTGGCCGGGCCCGCTCAGCGGCATCGTTTTGCGGATGCGGTCGAAAAGATCGCCCAGTGTCAGGCCATTCCAATTGGAGAGAAAAGTTCCGCCGGTAAGCGGGGGAGCGGATTCTCCTCCGCCCAGCGAAGCGCCATGACACGAAGCACATTCTTTTTGGTAGACGGACTCGCCGCGTTTGGATTGTTCTTCCGTGTAAACGCCATCCCAGACAGAGCGCGACGGAGCCGGCGCCGGTTCTTGCGCGCGCGCGGCGCATAGAGCGAACAGCGCGCAGCCAAGAGTGGCTACGCTGCAAGAGCGAGCTACATTCATTCGGACTCCGAGGGAAGCGCATAGGCGATATATTCGCCGGAGTACGGACCACCGCTGACGGCGACGACGATGTACTGTTTGCCGTTGTGCATGTATGTCATCGGCGAGCCAGTCTGTGGCGCAGGCATGAAGACGGCGCCAAGTTCCTTGCCGGTTTTTTTGTCGTAGGCGCGCAGCATTGCGCCGCGCGGATGATCGGCGGTTGTGGTGATGTGCCCTTCGCCCGCAATGACGAGGGTTTTCGTGATGAGCGTGCCGATGTTGTAAGTTTGCTGGCCGGTGCGGGGAATCGCCAGGCCTTTCAGCGCGGGATAATTACGAACGATGTCCGGCGTCTCGCCATGTGCAATTTGCCAAACGATTTCGCCGCTATCGAGATTGATGGCGGAGATTGTGCCGTAGGGCGGCTTCATGAGCGGAAGACCGTCCACGTTCATGGGAACGTATTCGCTGCCGGCGCGTTTTTTCGATGGCTTGGGAGAATCGGCGCCGGCGTTTTCGCCCGGGCCACGAAGAATCGACACTTCGTGCCCGGCGGTGCCCGCAATGTACGCGATGTCGGAAACTTCTTTCGGCGCGGCGACGAGGCCGATTGGCTCGACGCAGGAATTGCATGCGTAAAGATAGGCGACGTGCGTTTCGGGATCGTACGAGCCGCCGGGCCAGTTTGTGCCGCCGGATGCGGTGCCAATGGAAAGTGTGCCGAGCGGTCCATCTAGTTTGGAGGCGGTGGGTGGCGTAAAAACGGGGCCGAGATGATATTTTGCGGCGATCTCTTTTGCGCGATCGTGGAGCGCGGGTGTGAAATCGATCAGGTCGTCGACGGAAACGCCGTTGCGGCTATAGGCGGGAGGCTTCGAAGGAATTGGCTGAGTTGGCGAATACGATTCGCCTGGGACGCTGCCAACTTCGACTGACTTTTCCGGAATTGGCCAGACCGGTTTTCCGGTGATGCGATCGAAGACGTAGAGGAATCCTTGTTTGGACGGCTGCGCGACGGCTTTAACGGGTTTGCCGTCGACCGTGATATCCGCAAGGATCGGCGCGGAGGAGATGTCCATATCCCAGAGTGGATGATGCACCAACTGGAAATGCCATTTGCGCTCGCCGGTTTTCAGGTCGACGCAGACCAGCGATTCGCCGAAGAGATTGTTGCCGGGGCGATGGCCGCCGTAAAAATCGCTGGTCGGAGATTCGACGGGCAAATAGACGAGGCCGAGTTGTTCGTCGACGGTGATTTGCGTCCATACGCCGGTGTTGCCGGTGTATTCGGCGGAGCCTTTTTCCCAGGTGTCGTAGCCGAGTTCGCCTTTCTTGGGGATGGTGTGAAAAATCCAGAGACGCTTGCCGGTACGGACGTCGAAGCCGCGAACGTATCCTTTATTGTTGCGCATGCTGCGTGGCGTCATGCCTTCGCGAAATGCGGCGCCGACTATGACGGTGTTGCCCGCGGCAACGGGAGCAGATTGAATGCCGATTTCGCCGGTCGTGAGGTCGGGGAAAATATCTTGGTCGTCGTTCAGCTTTAGATCGACGAAGCCGCCGGTGCCGAAACCGCTGACGGGGAGGCCGGTTTTTGCATTCAAGCAAATGAGGCGATAACCGGGAGTGACGTAGAGGATGCGCTCTTCTTTGCCGTCGGACCAATAGGCGAGGCCGCGGCCGGAAAGCTGGCGAGGCGCAGCGCCCCCGCGCTTGCCTTCGTGTTCGCCGTGAATCCAAAGGAGCTCGCCTGTGCCAGGATCAAGGGCGATGACGGCGCGACGCGAACCGGCTGTTGCGTAGAGAACGCCGTTCACCATGAGCGGTGTGCCTTCGAGTTTATATTCGGGGCGATCGCCGAAATTATCGGTCTTGATGCGCCACGCAATTTCGAGGTCGTTGAAATTGGAAGCATTGATTTGATCGAGCGGACGATAGCGCGTGCCGGCGAGGTCGGCGGCGTAAGACGGCCAGTCGGTACTTTTGGGCTGCGATTGCGGCGAAGTCGACGGAGCAACAAGCGCGAGCGCTGCAGCGCACAGAAGTCCGAAGTGCAACCGGAACGATTTCCGATCACGCATAGTCTTTCCTCCACATAAAATTTGCGCAGAGCAATGGGTCAGGCCATTTGCTTGATTTGGTCGAGAGCCTGTTTGATTTTGGTTTTCTGTTCGTCGGTAACGTCGGAATTCGGCGGTCGCTGGTAGAACTGGCGTGAGCCCATCTGCAAACTGAGCGCGTACTTCATCGGACCGTATTCGTCGACTCCGCCGTCGCGAAGTAGCTTCAAAGCGGCCTCGAATTTAGCGATAGGTTCGTTGATGTCTTTGCCGGCACGCTTGGCCGCGAAAACCGCCGCTATTTCCTTGGTGCAGTTGTTGCCCTCGGCGAGAATCGCGCCCATGCCGTGATCGAGCGCGTACTTGAGATTTTCCGAAGTGCCCGTGCGCATATTCAATTTAGGAAATTCGGCGACGAATTTGTGATAGACGTCCGGATCGCTGACGGAATCCTTGATACCGGTGAGGTTGGGATATTTTTCCATTGCGTGGAGCAGTTCATGGGAGATGGGAACGCCCGTCGCAAAAGGAATGTGATAGAGGTTGATGGGAATTTTGACGTTTTCGAAGAGCATCGAAAAATATTTCGCGAGACCATCGAGGCGTGGATGCTTGTAGTAAAACGGCGGAACGACCAGCAGGCCGTCGGCGCCGTTGGCTTCGGCGTGCTGCGAAAGTTCGAGCGTTTCGGGAAAATTCGCCGTGCCTGGGCTGACGATAATGTTCAGTCCATTGCGGTGCTTGAAGGCGACTTCTGCAATTTTTTTCCGTTCGGCGACGGAGAAAGAAGGAAATTCGCCGGTAGTGCCGAGTACGACGACGCCATCGGCGCCGCTGGCTTTCAAATAGGCCAGCAAGTCTTTGTAAAGCTCTTCATCGAATTTCAGATTCTTGTCGCAAGGTGTGGAAGCCGCGACCCAGAACAGAACTTTTTCAGTTGCAGGCGCCGGAACGTTGGCGCTGGATTGCGTCGCAGCTGTGACTTCTGGAATTTTCATTTCGCCTGCAACGCCGAGCGCAGCGGCTGCGCCAACGGAGCCCAAGAACGTTCTTCTTGTAGTGTGCATGATTGCCCTCCCCGGATTTGCGGGAAGTCTATGCCGAGTCGAGCGCAGAAACAATCGTTTCGTTCGCGGCAACGATGCGCTCTAAGGACAGGTCACGACGTTGAATGTGAGCGCCTGACTAGCGGACGAACCGGGATTGCCGGAGTCGAAAACCGTCAAGTTCATTGAAAAAGTCCCAGCGGAAGTGGCGTATCCCGAGAAAACGCCGCTCGAATAATTGAACGGGACTGGCAATGTGTTTGCAAAGATCGAGAACTGAAATGGCGGAATACCGCCAGCCGTGCGCAAAGCAAATGTGAATGGTTGGTCCAGGCAAGCGTTGGGCGGATTGGAAGTGCTGGTGATGGTAATCGGCTCGGCTACTGTGATTGAGTACGGTGCCGTAGCCGTCTGCGGAGGCGTGGACGAATCCGTTGCGCGGATAACAAACGTATAGTAACCGTCGGTTGTTGCCACACCTCCGAGTGAACCACCGGAAGTAAGAGACCAGCCGGGAGGGAGCGTGCCGGAGTCTATCGTCCACGTGACATTTCCGGTCGCACCAATCGTCGACAAGCCCTGCTGAAAATTGGTTCCGCGGATGGTGCCGCGGAACCCGTTGACCGAAATGATCGCCAGCGGATTCATCGTACCTGTGGTGTTGATGCCGTACGGCATATCTGGTCGAGCATCGCCGCGCCAATCCAACACGTGCAAATAGAATGTTAAATTGGCGGTCGACGCACCCGGAACCTTAAAGTCCAAGGCAGAGTCCGTCGTCGTATTGTTCATGTCGTCGTTCAGGCACGGAGACGTAAATGCAGGAGAGCCGCAAGTCGAAAAGCGCTGGCCATTCTGATCGAGCAATTCGATGACGGTGTCGAGGAGTGTTGCGTTATTCCGCTGAGCGAACGTTTCCACGTGAACCGTGCTGCTTCCGGCAGCCAAGAGCTTGTAGTAATCGGTGTCGGGATTGGGGGTGACAGCGTCGATCGGGTCAATATATGGACTGATGGAAACAAAGGAGTTCGTACCGAAACCAAATAGCGGAGTCGCGGTGGCAATCGAATCGTTGCGTACCCGCCCAGGCCTGACTTCGATGAAATAATTCGCATAGTTGGTTTGCGGCGGTGAACTAGAGTCCGTCGCTCTTATCTTGAAGGAATACAATCCGGTCTTTGACGGCGTGCCGTCAATGTATCCCGTCGCAGTATCGAGCGCCGTTCCAGTCGGAAGTGCCCCCGAATCAAGCGCCCAGAAGTACGGCGGCGCGCCCCCCGTCACGCCTACTTGTGCGTGATACAACGCGTTCACTGGCGTCGGAGATGCAACGAAATTTGACATCACTATCGGCGTCGGTACGACGACAATAGTGACCGTCGTCGTTGCGGTGTACGGAGGCGTGCTCGTATCAACGGCCTGCAAATTCGCCGTGAACGTGCCAAGTTGCGTGGGGTATCCCAGCAACTCGCCGCTGCTGATCGAAAGGCCTGGCGGCAGGCTGCCGGACGTCACGGTAGTGGTGAACTGACCATTACCGCCCGTTGGCCCCACAAACGCGGCATACAAATTGCCGATCGTCGCTGCGCCTATATTGTTTAAGAGGAACTGGGGCACGGACTCAACGGACATTGCAGTCTGAACTGAGTCCGATAGTGCCGGCACGCTCGAATCGGTCACCTGTACGGTGTACGAGTAAGAACCCCCTGCCGTTGGTGTGCCAGTCACAGCTCCTGTTGTCGCGTTGACGCTCAATCCCGGCGGAAAACCGCTTTGCACCGACCAGTGGAGCGGAAGCGTACCGTTCACAGCGGTGAACGAATCTGAATACGCATGCGTCTCTCCGCCGACGGCCAGCGTTGATTTCGTAATCGTCACGCGCGAATCCACGACGATCGTGATATCCACGGTTGCCGTCTGCGGAACCGTGTTGTCGGTTGCCTGCACCGTGAACGTGTAGCTACCGACCGTGGTTGGTGTGCCGGTGATCGACGGAGCTCCGCCCAGCCCTTGCGGAAACGTCAACCCAGGTGGGAGATTCCCACCAACAAGGGACCACGCCGAGATGCCCGAATTCGCGGTCAGCATTAGGTTGTACGGAACATTGGTATGAGCCGGCGGCGCCGTGATCGGCTGCAAAACAAACTTCGCCCACGCATTTACCTGAAAGGTTTTCGTCGTCGAGGCCCCGGTATCGCGCGCTTGAATGACCACTTGCTCGAAGTCCTGCGACGTTGGCGTGCCGGAAATGGCACCGGTGGTTACATCCAGCGTGAGCCCTGCAGGGAGCTGACCGGCCGTGATTGACCACGTTACGGCTGTTTTCGCGCCAGTCTCCTGAAGCGTCATTGAGAACGGAACCAACTGCACCGATTGAATCGTCGCCGCGCTCGTAATCGTGATGATTTCCTGCGGGGGCGGCGGTGGAGGAGGCGGCGCGGAACTTGCCCCGCCGCCGCAACCGGAAGCGAGAGCGGTCAGAAGAACTGCGGCGAGGCTCGCAACCCATCGCGGCCTCATAGCGAGACTCCTGCACTCGCCCCAAAAATCCAACGCCGGCGAATCACGCAAACAAGAAACGGACGCTGGGAAATTCCCTGGCTGATCAGGCCGTCTTCATTGGAATCGAATCTTGGCGGCGTTCCGTTCAAAATGAAATTGATGTTGCTCACAGGCGGGCCAGCGGCAACCGTGACAATGTCCTTGGCTGTGGTGTCGTCAATCGCCGACTGGTATTTGTGCCAAAACTCCTGTGGGCCAGGCAAGAACGACGGCACCGGGATCGGTCCAACGCCGGATCCACCCCGAAAGTCATGGTCGATTGCTTCGATTTGAACAGTGTATTGTCCCGGCGTAACGGGAATTTCGTAATAGCCAATCAAGCCCGGATCGCGGCTACCGGTGGAGGCTCCCGCGGCATTGTCGCCAGAAACGGCTTGACCCGGATTCCAGGTGAACTTGAAACCCGAAACGGCGGAGAACGCGATGCGACGCGATTCATCGATGGTCGTTGTCGTGGGGTCGTCAACGCGCCGCGCAATGACGTTCGCGCCTTGCATCTGAGTCATGCCGTCCGAGAAGTACACGTATCCACTGATGGCGCCGTACGATGTGCTGAAGGTTGAACTCGGGTAAAGTTTGGAGATCCATGCCGCATCGTCCGGAGAAAGAATCGGCAGTCCGACCGATTTGCGGGCCTGGCAAAATGCAATCGGGAACATCAGCGGAAGGCCAGCCAATCGATCTGTATCGCAACTGCCGAACGCGCCACTCTGAAACAAATCGAGGTTGATTTGCGAATGGCCGAGGCCCGAAAAGTGGCCCATTTCGTGGGTGATGGCTTCGTCGAACTGGTCCGCGGTCAATTCGAAATTATTTGTGTTTTGATTCGTGACGCCATCCTGGAATTGGCCGTTCAGCAGGATTAGCGCCGAAACGATATGTCCCGCAACAGGGTCCAGCTTGCAGGTTGACGCAAAGCCGATAATCAGCGGGTCGAGCCCAAGCGACTTCAGCAAGGAACCGTTGGAATCGAAAATCACGGGGTTCTGCGTTCCGTTCTTACAGCTCCCTTGAACGGTGTTGAAGTCCGCCATGGACTTTACGTCGCCGCCCGACACGCCTGTGATCGGTCCGGCATAGGAGTAGCTGATCGCCGCCGTTGAAACGTTGTGCCAATTGTTGAAGAGGTTCTGCACGCGCGTCAGCCCCTGGGCATTGGTGATTTTGGTCTGTCCGCTGGGATTTACGCTGAGCGGGCCGCTATCCACCGTATATCGAATCGGCGCTCCACTAGGCCAAACAAACGCCAGGCCGGGAGCGGTAGCTGCGGGGCCGGTGACCACTAGCGGGCCACCGGCGAAAACCAATCCCGCGACTAAAAGGTATGCGAGGCCGAGAGCCGCAAGCGGGCGCCTCATCGCTGTGCCCCCCCAAGCGCTCCGATTGCGTCCTCAAAAGCGGCGAGCGGGGCCGCGCCGGATGGCTTCGCCGCAAGGGCACGCGCCTGCGGCGATAGGGCGATCCCCTGATCCGCCGCTTTCGATTCCAACTGATCGAAAAGCCCGCCGTTATGCCTGCCGTTCGACGCAAACGCATTACCCTTCGCGTCGCGTTGGATGACAAATCGGCCTTGCTCCAGGCCAACCGGACTTGTGAGTCCGTATTGCGAATTCGGATTCAGAAATAGCAACAATTCCGGCGACTTTCGATACCCCGCCGCCGTTTCCACGTCCTGAACGTCCCAAATAAACTGCCGAAAGGTGAACGTTGCTCCGGCCTCTCCTTTCAAGACTCTTGAAACGGAGAGGGTCACCACGACCGTCTGCAAGTTTGCGAACTGCGGGTGCGGCTCGACGACGGCCGAAACCACATGGCCGCGCACAATCGTACCGGCGGTCTGCACCAGGCGTTGCAGATCAGCCGGCGCGGTCAGTGCGCCACGCTGGGCTGAACTCCGTGGGGCGAAACACATGGATGCCATCAGCGCCAAGCCCAGAGCGGCGGCTAGGCAGAACGGCGAGACTTTCGAATCGTGGGGAGTAGGCACACGGACCTCCCGAGTTTGACGATCGTCCGGAACCTACGTGCGATCGACCTGCAGCAAGGTCGGAGCGCCGAAAAGATAAAGTAAAGGTATCGCTATGTCAATAGCCCATGGCGGCGTTGAACCTCTACTTAATCCTGTGAGCCTGCTTGCGGCGTTTAGTCCGAAAACACTCGTGGGAGCAAATCGTCCGGATGATTTTGGACTACAAACCACGAAGCAGTTTGTAGAGTTCGTTGGCGGCGTCGAAATCGGCTTCGAGTTCGCGGGAGCCGAGCTTGTCGCGGAGTTCATCGAGGCGGCGCGCGAAAAGATCCAGAGCCGCGGAGAGCATTTCCTTATTGGTCAGAATGATGTCGCGCCACGTTGAGTACGGGCTGCCGGCGAGGCGAAGCGAATCGCGGAGCCCGGGACCAGCGAGCATAATCGGCAAACCATTTTCGTCAAGGCGATCGTAGAGAAACGAACCAAGAGCGACGGCGGCAAGCTGCGGAAGGTGCGAGGCGAGGCCAACTGCGTCATCGTGTTGTTCGGCGCCAAGCCAAAACGGACGTGCGCCGATTTTCTCGAGAATCTTAAGAAATGCGGAAACGCGAGGGTCGCGCGGCGAATGTGCGGAGCCGGAGTTTCCTATCGCATCGGCAACCAGAGCGTACGCATTGCCGCGGAACAGGTCGGCGTCGGCGTGTGCGACCCCAGAAACTTCCTTCCCCGCCATTGGATGACCGCCAAGAAAAAGAGGCGTGCCGGAGAAATGGTCGGCGGCGGATTGCAGGATGCGGAGCTTCGTACTGCATGCGTCGGTGACGAGGGCGTGGCCCGGCGCATGGCGCGCGATGTCTGGAAGTAGATCGAGCGTCGCGCCGATGGGAAGGGCGATGTAAACAACGTCGGCGCCGCGAAGCGCGGGAGCAAGGTCGCCGTGATGCGCGTCGTCGATGACCTGGAGAGCACGGGCTTCGCGCAGAGTTTCCAGTCGATCCCAACCGGCGATGCGGATGTCGGTTGTGTATTTGCGAAGCGCGAGCGCGAATGAACCGCCGATGAGGCCGGTGCCGAGAATGGTGACGCGCTGGATCAGATGGGCCGACATGGGATGAGGCAGTTTACTGTCGAATGTGAAAACTTGGAAGAAAACATGTCTACGAATGCCGCAGAAATAACGCCGATTCGCCGCGCCCGGAGCGACTTACGCCATGCGGCGGCCGATGGCTGGCGCAATGATGCGAAGCTCGGCCATGAGTTGCGTGAAGGCTTCCGGTTCGAGCGACTGCGCTCCGTCGGAAAGGGCGTGATCGGGATCGTTGTGGACCTCGATCAAGAGACCGTCTGCGCCCGCAGCCACCGCGGCGCGCGCCATGGGAGGAACTTTGTCGCGGCGGCCCGTGCCGTGCGAAGGATCGCCCCACATGGGCAGATGCGAAAGCTTCTTGATTACGGGGATTGCGGCGATGTCGAATGTGTTGCGCGTGTAGGTTTCATACGTGCGGATGCCGCGCTCGCACAAAATCACGTTGTAGTTTCCGCCGGCGAGAATGTACTCCGCGCTCAGAAGTAGTTCTTCCATGGTGGCGGAGAGGCCGCGCTTTAGGAGAACCGGCTTACGAACTTCGCCCAACGCGCGAAGCAAATGATAGTTCTGCATATTGCGCGCGCCGACCTGATAAATGTCGACGTAGTGGCCCATCATTTCGACTTGCGACGGGTCCATCACTTCGCTCACGGTGAAGAGGCTGAACTTCTCCGCGGCTTCGCGCATCATCTCCAGGCCCTTCTCGCCGAGTCCCTGGAATGCGTAAGGAGAAGTGCGCGGCTTGAAAGCTCCGGCACGCAGAATTTTTGCGCCGGCTTTGGAAACGGCCTCCGAGATGGCCAACATCTGTTCCCGCGACTCGACCGAGCACGGGCCCGCGGCGACGACCACTTCCGTGCCGCCGATTTTTACGCCGCGGCCTAAATCGACGATCGTTCCTTCGGGTTTGAATTGCCGGCTCGCCAACTTAAATGGCTGCGTGATGCGCATAACTTCGCGCACGCCGTCGAGCAGCTCAAAATCTCGATGATCGAAATCACGATGGACTCCGACCGCGCCCAGAACAGTGTGCGATGCGCCGGTTGAGCGATGGACGTCAAATCCGCTCGCGACCAAACGGTCAATGACGCGTTGAATTTGGACGTCGGTTGCGCCCTCTTGCATGACGATAACCATGATTTACGCTTAATTCCCTTCCCTCGACGAAACAAACAGTTTCAAGTGATAAGTTCTAAGTTGTAAGTAAAAATAACAAGCACACCCGCACTATTTTCCTGGAAATCGATCTCACGAATCCTTATTTGCTTCGCCGTCTTTATGCATGGCGGAACGTTCCGCGGCGCGAGCCTCGTCAATGATGCGCTCGAATAGACGCCGAATCGCGGCGTCGGTGAGCGGGCCGCGATTGTTGCGCTCCGCATTTTCCAGAACTTCCTTCTCGCGATCCGGCTGGTAAAGAGGCAAATTCGCGGATTGCTTGAGCTTGCCGATTTCGAGCGCACACTTCGAGCGTTCGTTAAGTAATTCAACGAGTTTGCGGTCGAGTTCATCGATGCGCCGCCGCCAATCACCAAGGGTCATGACGCAACTTCCCTTTTCGAGAGGCCGGATTGTGCGGCGCCTTTCAACGAGCGAATACGCGATGCCAGCGCCTCACACGCACGATCGACTGCTGCCGGGGACGAATCATTCAGAGTGGCATTCTCAATTTCCGAAACCAGGGACGAACCGATTACGGCCGCATCGGCAAGACCGCCGAGGACGGAAACATGCCCCGGCTGAGAAATTCCGAAGCCAACGGCAATAGGAAGCTGCGTGACGGCGCGTGCCCGGCGAAGCAAAGCGGGCAGATCGTCGGGCAGAGAATCTTTTGCGCCGGTGACTCCGGTTCGAGAGATGAGATAGAGGAATCCCGACGAGACCTCGGCAATCTGTTTTAGGCGCGCATCGGTAGAGGTCGGTGCGCCAAGAAAAATCGTGTCCAAATTATTGGCATGTAAAATCTGGCGGTAGTCCGTAGCTTCTTCCGGCGTCAGATCTGTCGCGAGAACTCCGTCGGCACCGGCCTGCGAAGCAGCGGCTGCAAATTTCTCCAACCCCATCTGCAAAATCGGGTTGTAGTAACTGAAAAGGATGATAGGTACGCTCGCGGCGGAAGACTTTGAATTGCGAAGATCCCGAACCAAATCCAAAATGCCGGAAAGCTTCGCTCCGGCTCTTAGCGCGCGCTCGGAAGCGCGCTGAATTGTCGGCCCGTCGGCCAGCGGATCGCTGAACGGCACGCCAAGTTCAATGACATCGGTGCCAGCTTCTGCGAGCGCGGTGACGAATTTCAACGAGGCGGCAAGCGAGGGATCGCCCGCGGTAATGTACGCAATAATGCCCATTTCGCCGCGCGCCTTCAGTTCGGCGAAACGGCGAGAGATACGGGT
>Ga0137412_10001879_pt1 | contig 16464 bp, 14 predicted proteins | sample CZODoug2_1_16fun_FD_122160 | JGI IMG/M metagenome (GOLD analysis project Ga0137412, IMG submission 122160) | Vadose zone soil fungal communities from Angelo Coast Range Reserve, California, USA - CZODoug2_1_16fungal (Hybrid Assembly) | ecosystem: Environmental > Terrestrial > Soil > Vadose zone...
GTCGGCCAGTGCCGAGCGCACGTCGTCCTCGTGCATCGCGAACACCACCATGCTGGCGCGCAGCTGCTCCTCACGCAGGATTCGCACCAGCACGTCCAGCGGAGGCAGGTCCAGGGCGCGGGACAGCTCGGCGATCGTGTTGCCCTCGTAGCGGTGGCTCGCCGTGGTGGATATCAGCACGCCGTCCCAGCCGGCCGCGTGCACGTGGCTGTCCCAACCGGACAGTCCGGTCCGCATGACGGTGGCCAGTTCGCGCAGCTGCGCCTCGGATTCCAATCTGGCCAGCACGCCCTCATCCCCGTCGGCCAGGAACGGAGGTGGCAGCAGCGCGGTCAACATGGTGGACGAAGCCGGGTAGGGGTAGACGTCCTTGGTGATGGACAGTCCCGCCTCCGCGGCCCGATGAATGGCCGAGAGCGCGATGGGCATCCGCCCCCAGTTGTGCTTCCCGGTCCATTTCAGGTGCGAGATGTGCACCCGGCATCCTCCTTCGGTGCCGATCTGTACCGCCTCGGCGATCGAGGAGAGCAGCGAGTCGCCCTCACCTCGCATGTGGGTGGCGTAGAGGCCGGACGGGCCGAGGTGACGAGCCAGCTCGACGATCTCGGTGGTCTCGCTGTAGACGGCGGGCGGGTACACCAGGCCGCTGGACAGGCCGAACGCCCCGCCCTCGAGCGCCTCGTCCAGCAGCCGGCCCATCGCGGCCAGTTCGTCGGCGTCCGGCCGGGCGTCGACCATGCCGAGCACCGCGATGCGCAGCGTGCCGTGCCCGACCAGCGGGGCGTAGTTGGTGACATAGCCCCGCGCGTCGGTGCGCTGGAGGAACTCCGTCCAGCGGGACCAGGTGAAGTCGATCGGCGGGAAGATCCGCCTGGCGAACGAGGTGAGCGACGCGATCGACTCGGCGCCGGTGGGGGCCAGCGAGAAGCCACAGTTGCCAACCACCTCGGTGGTGATCCCCTGCAAGATCTTCGACGTGTCGTTCTCGACCAGCAGCGGAGCGTTGTCGGCGTGGGAGTGCACGTCGATGAACCCGGGCGCGACGACGAGCCCGTCCGCGTCCACGACCTCCCGGTCCGCCGGGGGAATCACTCCGCTCGGCTCGACGGCGACGATGCGCCCGCCCCGCACCAGGATTTCGGCGGGCACCGGCTCACCGCCGTTCCCGTCCGCGACCACACCACCTCGGATCAACCTGTCCGGTCCGCTCATCGCCTGATCCTCGCCCAGACGTTCAGCCGCCGCGACCCAGCCCGATCAGGTCACACCTTCCGCATGCCGGTGACCTTCCAGATCTTCCCGTTCGCTTTCGAGAGCAGGTACAGCTCGCCGCTCGCATCGGTACCGAACCGGAGATCGACCTTGAGATGGCCGGCCAGTTCGACGTCGGGGTTGCCGGCCAGCTTCTCCAGCGTGACCTGCCGGCCGGCCTGGTCGAACAGGACCAGCTCCTGGATCGGGGCGAGCTTGCCGGCCTCCCGGCGCATCTCGGCGACGTTCGCGGAGAAGATCCGTCCGGTGACGCCGTCGCCGAAGACGAACTTCCCGCGCAGGTCCGGCAGGGCGTTGCCGCGGTACACCGATCCGGCGATCACCGCGTAGCCGCTGTCCTCGCACTTGGGCCAGCCGGGCGGGCGGAGGTTGTGCCCGTAAGCCGCGACCGGGTAGGTGAAGCCGTTCTTGTGGTCATCCTCGGGCAGTGCGTACACGTCGCACGAGTCCGGTCCCTCGCCGAGCCGCACCACGAACGGCCCTTCGCGCCCGCTCCAGCCGAAGTTGTCCCCGGCCCGCACCTCGTAGATCGACTCGACCTCTTCGTTGCCGATGTTGCCCACGAACATCCGTTGGTCCTCACCGGAGTCCCAACCGAAGCGGTACGGGCCGCGCAGCCCGGAAGCGTAGATCTCGGCGAGCGCGCCGGGCTTGCCGACGTACGGGTTGCTCGCGGGGATCCCGTACCCGCCGCCGGCGCCGTTCTTGCCGAGCGGGTCGATGCGCAGGATCTTGCCCTGGGGCATGTGCAGGTCCTGCGGGTCCAACGTCTTCATGCTCTCCGTCGCGTCGCCGGCGGCACCACCGTCGCCGACCGCGAGGTAGAGCAGCCCGTAGTCCTGGCTGCCCGGGCCCGCGGTGGGGTTGAAGCCGATCTGCTGGACACCGTGGATGTCCCACAGGAACCCGAGCCGCAGCACCTGCCGGCTGGTCCCGGAGAAGGTGTCCGAGGCCGGGTTCGTCGCGGTCCACTCGGTGATCACACCGTGGCTCTCGACCTCGGGTGGGGCCGGCAGGTCGGGCTTGGCGGTCTTCAGCGCATCCCGTCCTTCGGTGTGGACCGTGTAGAACTTCCCGTTCCTGGCGAAGTCAGGGTGGAACGCCACGAAGCCGAACCCGGTGCCGATGCCCTCGTGGTTCCAGAACTGGGGCATGAACCTCGCGCCCACGTCCAGGTAGACCCTCGGTTTGCCGTCCCGCAGCACGTACAGCTTGCCGTTGAGGTCGGGCACGAACAGTCGGCCGGACCCGTCCGGGATCTCGCCGAGGTAGTTGATCCGGTTCCGCCGGTCCAGGTTGTCCCCGGTGTCGACCGGCGGGTTGGGTTTCGACTCGGGCAACGTGGCGAACTCGGTGATCGTCAAGCCCCAGCCGGACGGAGTCGGATCCGGCAGCGGGTGAACCAACGGCTGTCCCGGCGCGGTCGTCGTGGACGGGCCTTGCACCGACGGCGGAGCTTGCGGCGCCCCGGCGCAACCAACCGCCAACGCCGCGACCGCCGCCAATCGGACAACCGCCACTGGCCACCGAGCCCACCGGAACATCGACATGCCTCCTGCCCACGCTCGATTGCGGTATCGCTTGATCGGCAGGCTAACGATCAGACCGATTGACCACACGCTGGTCGCTCGGCCATGCTGGCTTACCGGATAAACGAACCGTTTACGATCCAAGGATCGAAAGTGGTGGCGTCGTGAGCATGACGCTGGGTGTGGTGTTGCACGCCAAGAGCCTCGCCGTCTTCCAGGAGGCGGCGCGCACGCTCACCGGGGTGACGCTGAAATGGGCCGATTACCGACATGACCGGGAGATCGCCAAGGTCGCCGAGCAGTTGCTCGCCAGCAACGGAATCGACGGCCTGCTACTGGGGCTGTTGCCCTACGACGCCTGCCGTCATCTGCTGTCCGACGAGCTTCCGGTGACGGTCGTCAAGCCGGCCGCACTGTCCTTGGCGTTGGCGTTTGCCCAAGCCCGCTCGGCGGGCCACCGAACCGGCCGGGTCAGCATCGACACCTTCGCCACTGAGACGGTGTCCGAAGTGACCAGCACCCTTGGCCTGCGCCCCGCCCAGGTGACGTCGCTGCCCTACCGGTCGGGACAACCGGCCACGGACATCGTGCGAGGCCACCTCCGCGCGCTCGACCGAGGCGGCTTCGTGATCAGCGCGCGGACCGAGGTCGCGGTGCAGCTGCGCGGCGTACTACCGGTGGTGGCGAGCCGCACGGTGCCGTCCACGATCCGCGCGGAGATGCACGGCCTCGCGCTGCGGGTGCAGTCCCGACGCGCCGACGAGTTCCGGTTCGCCGCCGGAGTCTTTCTGGTGGCGGAACGTTCGCGCGCCGACGACGTCGACCGTGCCCGGATCGGCTTGATGAACCTCCTGATGAACACACCCGAATTCGCCGACGCCTGGATCGAGAACCGCGGCCGGCGAGGTCTGGTGGTGTTCGCGCACCGGGCCCTTTTCGAACACCTCACCCACAACTGGCTCATCGTGCCGACACTGAGCCAGGCCAGGGACAAGCTAGGGATCAATGCGGCGGCGGGGTTCGGCATCGGAGGCTCAGCGCGCCTCTGTGTCGCGCTGGCCGAACGCGCGGCGGCTCGGGCCGAGTCGGAGGGCAGCCCGTGCGGCTATCTCATCCAGGACAGCGGGGTCATCATCGGCCCGATGAGCCAGGACGGCCGACCTGTGGAGTTCACCTACCGGAACCACGGCACTCATCTCGAGCACCTGGCCGGACGGGTCGGGCTGAGCCCCGCGACGCTGTCTCGCGTGGTGGCCATCGAACGCGGTCTGCGCGGCAGGGCGATCTCGCCGAGCGACCTGGCGAACGCCCTGGGCATCACCGATCCCAGCGGACGACGCCTGGTGCGCAAGTTGCTGGAGTGTGGTTTGGTCATCGCGGACGGCACCGCGCAGACCCACCGCAAGGGCAGACCGACCACCCTGTACCGGATCTGTATTGATCAGGCCATCGCCGAGGAAAGGTCCGGCTGAGCGGCCCGATCTATTGCCCGGAGCTGAGCGGCGGCCACTATGGACGACAATTCCGCGAGTTGTCAACGAACCTGGATACATAAATCCCGGAAACGTCACTCGCGCGGAGAAGACATTGACCCTCGGCAGGACACTGGGGCATGCTCGCAAAACAAGAAACGAACTACTTACGAACCTTGGGCCGTTTCAGACGGGCGGAGGCACATGGACCGCAGGCGATTCCTGAAGACGGCGTCTCTCGGGCTCGCCCTGCCGGTTCTCGCCGCGTGCGGCCGAGCCAGTCGTGACGGCGCCGTTCAGCTGGAGGGCTGGGACTACGAGGCCCAGCTCGTGCAGCAGAACGTCACCCGCTTCACCAGCATGAACCCGGATGTTTCGGTCTCCTACACACCGATCACCAGCGCCCAGTTCATCCAGAAGTTGACCGCCGAGTTCATGGGCGGCGGCGGTCCCGACGTGCTGTACATGTACGACGATTCGCTCACCAGCTCCGTCGAGGCCGAGTATCTCCAACCGCTCGACGGGATCGCCGGCGTGGACGAGATCTACCACGCCATCTACCCGTCGAACGCGGCAGCGATGACCTATCAGGGAAAGCGCTACGGCCTGCCCTATTACACCGACATGCAGTCACTGGTTTACAACGCGAAAATATTGGCGCAGGCCGGGATTTCCGCTCCACCGAAGTCACTCGACGAGCTGGAACAGCAGGCGATCCGAATCAAGCAAGCGGGTCTGCTGGAATACCCGATCGGCGTCGCCGCACAGTTGGCCGACACCGCCGCGCTCTGGCTGTGGGCGTTGGTATACGCCAACGGCGGTGACCTGTTCGACGACCGGCTGCGGCCAGTGATGAGCGCGTCCGGGTCGGCGCTGACCGCCGTGTACGAGTGGGTGCAGCGGGCCAGCCAGCGGTCCCGGGTGCTGGACCCGGCGTCCGTGCAACTCCTGCCGGTGCCGATGGACAACGCCGTCATGGCCGGCCGGTACGCGTTCGTCCTCGCCCCGAGGTACGCGCTGCGCAGCTACAACGACCCGGCCAAGTCGAAGGCGGCGGGCTCGGCCCGACTCGCCATGGTGCCCAGCCTGGACGGCCGCACGGAGGGCACCGTGAGCAGCACCAGGATGTACTGCCTCGGCGCGAACACCGAGGTCAAGGACAAGGCGGTGCGGCTGCTGAAGTACCTCGGCGGTTTCGACGCGGATGGCTCGCCGTACACCGCCAAGTTCTGGTTCCAGAAACGCGGGCTGGGCTTCGCGTATACCCAACTCGCCGGGGACCCCGAGATCATGCGGCAGTTGCGGACGTTCGCCGACCCGGAGGTATACGCCCACCTTGCCCAGGTAGCGCGGGCTCGGAAGGCCACCGCGGTGGCGTGGTACGCCGAGTTCGAGGCGACACTGCAGCAGACCACGCAGCAGATCCTGACCGGTGCGGTCACCCCTACCGCGGCCGTCGCGGGACTCGATGCAGCGGCCGGCTCACTCGCCAAGCGCTACGAGTAGCGGGCCACTGGTGATCAGACTGACCGACGGGCGGCGGGCCTACCTGCTCAACGCGCCGGCGCTGCTGGTGCTGCTGGGGCTGGTCGCCTACCCCATCGGCTACTCGCTGTGGGTCAGCTTGCATCGGCAGAACCTGAAGCGCCCGAGGGCGACCAAGTTCATCGGCCTGGACAACTACCTCTCGCTCTGGCACGACCCCGCCTTCCTGACCTCGCTGCGCACCACCGGCTTCTTCGTGCTGCTGGTGGTGGCCATGACGGTGCTGCTGGCCATGGCGCTCGCCCTGGTGCTCAACGAGTCGTTTCTCGGCCGGGGCGTGCTGCGCAGCCTCGCACTGCTGCCCTGGGCGATGCCCGGCGTGGTCAACGGCCTGATGTGGCGGACCATCTTCGACGCCAAGACCGGCGCGCTGAACGGACTGTTGACCGGCCTGGGGGTGATCGACAGCTACCAGGCGTGGCTCTCCTCGCCAACCGGAGCGTTCCTGCTGACCGCCTTCGCGCAGGTGTGGAACACCCTGCCGTTCGCGGTGATCCTGCTGCTGGCCGGCCTCTCCACCATCCCCGCCGATCTCTACGACGCGGCCAGGGTGGACCGGGCCGGGACGTTGCAGCGGTTCAGCCAGGTGACGCTGCCCTGGCTGCTGCACCCGCTGTTGATCGTGCTGATCCTGGAGACGATGAACGCCTTCAAGGCCTTCGACACGATCTACGTGCTCACCGGCGGCGGCCCGGGCAACGCCACCAACGTCATCGCGGTGCTCAACGTGCGCACCGCGCTCACCTACACCGACTTCGGGCTGGGTAGCGCCTATGCCTGGGTCATCACCCTGATCACCCTGGTGATCTCCACCGGGTACGTCGCGGCGCTCTACCGGAGAGGGAGTTTCGAACTGTGAGCATCGTCGACACTAGTGTCGCGTGTCCGATGTCCTTTGCCGGATCCGGTGATCCAGGCGGCGGCTGGCAAGGCCGCAGATCGCCTGGATATCGGGTATATCCAGGCGATCGAGAACGCCGCCAGGCGTCGTCTGGGCGCCGGAGACGGTGAAGAGATTTCGGGCACGCGACACTTGGTACCGACTGCCCTGGAAGAAGATCGTCCTCTACGCGCTGGCGGCGCTGTTCGCGCTCTACCTGGTGGCGCCGTTCTACTGGATCTTCGCAATGAGCTTCATGCGCGAGGTCGACGCGGTCGCGGTGCCGCCCCAGTGGGTTCCGGAACACCCGACGCTGGAGAACTACCTCAGCTTCCTCAACCCCAACGCCGGCGAGGCACTGGTCGGCGGACGGGCGATCTCCGAGACGCCGTTCGCGCTGGCCAACAGCACCGTGGTGGCTGTCTGCACCGCGCTGCTCAACCTGGTGCTCGCGGTCCCGGCGGCCTATGCCTTCTCCCGGCTCGACTTCCGAGGCGGCAAGCTGCTGCTGATCGGCTACCTGGTGACCCGGATGGTGCCCAGCGTGGCGATCATCATCCCGTTCTACCTAATGATCCGCTCGCTCGGATTGCTGGACACCTATGGCGCACTGATCCTGTCCTACCTCACCTTCTCCCTGCCGATCACCATCTGGGTGCTCAAGGACTTCTTCCGCGCGGTGCCGAAGGAGCTGGAGGACGCGGCGCGGGTGGATCGCTGCGGCTGGTTGCGCACCATGTGGTCGGTGTTCCTGCCGGTTGCCGCGCCCGGGCTGGTCGCCGCCGCGGTGTTCTCCTTCATGACCGCGTGGAACGAGTTCATGTTCGCGCTGTTCATGACCTCGACCAAGGCGGCGAAGACGATGCCGGTGGTGGCGGCGAACTTCGCCACCGACATGAATACGCAGTTCACCTTGATGGCCTCGGCCGGCGTACTGGCCGTGATCCCGCCCCTGGTCCTCGTGCTGATCTTCCAGCGGCTGATCGTGCAGGGCATGTCGGCGGGTTCGGTGAAGGGATAGCCATGGCACAGGTGCGGCTGGAGAACCTCCGCAAGGCCTTCGGCGACGCGGTGGCCGTGGCGGACCTGAACCTGACCATCGCCGACCGCGAGTTCCTGACCTTGGTCGGGCCTTCGGGCTGTGGCAAGTCAACGACCCTGCGAATGATCTGTGGACTGGAGAAGGCCAGCTCGGGCCAGGTGTACTTCGACGACGAGCCGGTCGGCTACCTGCCCGCGAACAAGCGCGACGTGGCCATGGTGTTCCAGAGCTACGCGCTCTACCCGCACAAGACGGTGGCGCAGAACATCGGGTTCGCGCTGCGCATGATGAAAAAACCGGCCGCCGAAATCGACCGGCGGGTGCGCGACACCGCCCGTGCGCTGGACATTGAGAAGCTGCTGGACCGCAAGCCGAAGGAACTCTCCGGCGGACAGCGCCAGCGGGTCGCGCTCGGCCGCGCGATCATCCGCGACGCGGGCGCGTTCCTGCTCGACGAGCCACTGTCCAATCTGGACGCGCAGCTGCGGGTGGACATGCGCGCGGAGCTGAAGCGACTGCACTCCGACCTGGCCCGCACGTTCATCTACGTCACCCACGACCAGGTCGAGGCGATGACCATGTCCGACCGCATCGCGGTGCTGAAGGACGGCGTGCTGCAGCAATGCGCACCGCCGGAGGAGATCTACCAGCGCCCGACGAACATGTTCGTCGCATCCTTCATGGGCAGCCCCGCGATGAACTTCCTGCGGGGCCGGCTGGTCGACGACGGCGGCCGTCGGCTGTTCCGCGGCCAGGCCTGGGAACAGGAACTCCCGCCGGCCGCGCTCGCGGCGGCGACCCCATTCGGGGACCGGGAGCTGGCACTCGGTATCCGCGCCGAGGATGTGCTGCTCGCCGGCCCGAGCTCCGATACCGGGCGGCCGGGCAAGGTGTTCGTGGCCGAGCCGCTGGGCGCGGACGTGCTGGTCACCGTCGATCTCGGCGGGTCGATGGTCAAGGCACGAGTGCCGGCCCCCTTCCGGGGCGGCCTGGACAGCCCGGTATCCGTGGCGTTCCGCCAGGACCGCATCCATCTTTTCGAGGCAGCGGGCGGTGCCACCGTGCATTCGCCGACGGAATACGCAGAAAGGTAAGCCGATGACAGGGGCAACACCGCCCAGGAATACCTCGGCCGCGGCTATCACCGTGCCCCGACCCGCCGACTTCGACGAGTTCTGGGCCGACACGCTGCGCCTCACCGAGGCCATCGATCCGGCCCCGGAATTGCCGCCCCGACCGGATCTGAGTACGCCCGAAGTCACCGTTTCCGAACTGTTCTACACCAGCTTTCAGCACGTCAGGGTGGCGGCCTGGTACGCCGCGCCGGCCGGTCCGGCGCCCGCCGGCGGCTATCCCGTGGTGCTGCACATACCCGGTTACGTCTCCGAACCGGCGATCCTGAAGTCCTGGGCGGAACGGGGCTATATCGCGATCGACCTCGCGCCCCGAGGCAAGCTCCGCTCGAACTCGGCGGTGAACCCCGGCTACCCGGGCCTGCTCACGCACAACATCGTGGACCGTTTCACCTACGGCTACCGCGGCTTCTACGCCGACGTGGTCCGCTCGATCGACGTGATCGCCCGGCTGCCGGAGGTGGACGCCGACCGAATCGGTGTGTGGGGGTCCAGCCAGGGTGGCGGGTTGGGCATCGTGGCCGCCGCGTTGCGACCCGGCCTGGTCAGGTGTGTGGCCGCCGGCGCGCCGTACCTGTGCGGGATCATGGCCGCCATCCGGCTGACCCACTCCTATCCGTACGAGGAGATCACCGAGTACCTGCGCGCACACCCGGACGACGAGCCGCTGGTGGCCGACACCGCCGGGTACTACGACGGCCTCAACTTCGCCGACCTGGTCGACGCGCCGGCGTTGGTGTACCTGGGCATGGAGGACGACGTATGCCCGCCGGAGACCGGGTTCGCGGTGTACGCGGCACTGCCCGAGCCCAAGCAACTGCTCACCTATGAGCGGTGCGCACACAACGCCGGGCTGCGCTGGGTGATCCCCAAGGTCGAGGCATTCCTGGACGGGCACCTGAAGCCATCCGGAGCGCGCGCATGAGCGACGGTTTCCGGGCGTACTGGGCGCGGGTGGACGACGAGCTGGCCGAGTTCCCCGCCCGGCCGGTACTGACCCGGGTGCCCGGCCGCTGCACCCCGAACTTCACCGGCTACCAGGTGCGGCTCAGCGGCATCGGTTCCTACCGACTGTTCGGCTACCTCAGCGTGCCGACCGGGCCGGGTCCGTTCCCGGGGCTGCTCGAGGTGCCCCGGCACGGCAGCGTCAACAACGCGCCGCACTACAACGAGCGGCTGCGCTACATCGTGTTCACCGCGATGCACCGAGGGCAGCGGTTGGCGGACAGCCCGTTCTCGGCGAGCTATCCCGGTCTGTTCACCCTCGGCATCACCGACCCGGCGAACTACATCTACCGGCCGATCGTCGCGGACTGCCTACGGGCCGCCGAGTTCCTGCTCGGCCAACCGCTGCTGGACCCGGCCAGAGCCGGTGTGACCGGCGACGACCTCGCCCTGATCACCGCCGCCCGCCGGCCAGGTTTCGCCGCGATCCAGGTGACCGGACCGCTGCTGCACGAGGCGATGCGGCGGCGGCACGGCACGACCGAGTACCCGTGGGAAGAACTCAACGACCACCTGCGACACCACCCCGCCGACGAGGACGCATTGGCCGCCACGTTGGCGCTGTTCGAACCGGCCCGACACGCACCGGCGGTCGCTGCCCCGACGCAGCTGGCCGTGCCCAGCTCGGGGCCGACCTGGGGTGACGATCTCCTCGGCGCGCTCGGGGGCCGGCTGCAGCGCTACCGCCGCACCGACGAGGACGCGGTGGACACCCGCGCGCTGGATGCCTGGCTGGCCGGGCGGCTCGGGGTGGACCCGGCAGCCCGGTTCATCGCGTGAGGGGCTCCCGGTACCGGGAGCTGGGACTGCGCCCGGTGATCAACGCGGCGGCCACGCTGACCACGCTCGGTGGGTCCCGGCTGGCGCCGCCCGCGGTGGCCGCGATGGCCGAGGCCGCCGAGGACTTCGTCGACCTCCCTGAGCTGCAACGCCGGGTTGGCGAACGCCTCGCCGAGCTGACCGGGAACGAGGCCGGCTACGTCACGTGCGGGGCGGCCGCCGGGATCACCTTGGCCGTCGCCTCCTGCATCACCGGGGCGAAGCCGGCGCGGCTCGAGGTGTTCCCCGGACCGGTCGGCGCGCACCGGGTGGCGATGTTCCACGGGCACCGCAACTCCTACGACTACGCCGCGCGGCTGTTCGGCGCCTCGGTCGTCGAGTTCGATGCCACCCTGGCGTCGATGCGCCACGCGGTCGAACCGCCGACAGCGGCGGTGCTCTGGTTCGCCGGCGGCCACTACGCCGCCGGCGCGCCCGAGCTGGCCGAGCTCATCGAGCTGGCCAGGGAGCGGGACGTGCCGGTGCTGGTCGACGCCGCCGCCCAGGTTCCGCCGATCTCGTCGCTGTGGGACTTCACCATCGGAGCCGGCGCCGACGCCGTGATCATCAGCGGCGGCAAGGGCCTGCGCGGTCCGCAGTCGAGCGGGATGGTGCTGGGCCGAAGTTCGATCATCGACGGCTGCCGGGCGCACGGCGCTCCCCGGCACGGCGTCGGGCGCGGCATGAAGGTCGGCAAGGAGGAGCTACTCGGCCTGCTCGCCGCGGTGCAGTGGTCGCTGGGGCGGGACGAGGCCGCGGTGCTCAGCCAGTACGAGCGCTCGGTGACCAGCTGGCTGGATGGGCTGCGCGGGCTGGCCGGGGTGCGGGTGGAGCGCGGATATCCCAGCGAGGCCGGGCAGCCGCACAGCCGGGCCCTGCTGTGGGTCGGTCCGGACAGCGGCTGGACCACCTCCGCGCTGGTGGAGGCGCTGTGGGACGGTGACCCTCGGATCGCGGTCCTGATGGTCGGCGAGGCGATCGCCCTCAATCCGCAAACCCTGGACCCCGGCGAGGACATGCTGGTCCTCGAGGCGTTGCGGTCGTTGCTGTCGCCGGGATTACGCTGACCCACGCTCAGCACGGCGCTGGTGGTGGAGGTGGCGCATGCCCCGGCTCGTCCTCGGCCCGATGCAGCGCCACGTCGATCGCACCAGCGCCGCTATCTGGGTGGAAACTGACGCGCCGTGCACCGTCGAGGTGCTGGACACAACAACCACGACATTCACCGTGCACGGGCACCACTACGCCCTGGTGGAGCTGTCCGGGCTAGCTCCCGGCGCGGTGCTGCCCTACACCGTGAGCCTTGACGGCGAACAGGCCTGGCCCGAACCGGACAGCCGGTACCCGCCGAGCCGGATCCGCACCATTGACCCGGATGGGCGGGTGCGGCTGGTGTTCGGCTCCTGCCGGACCAGTGTCGCCCACGACGCGGCCACCACCCTGGTCCACGGCGTGGATGTGTTGCGCTGCCACGCGCACCAGCTGCGGGACGCCGACGAACGGGATTGGCCCACGGCGTTGCTGCTGCTCGGCGACCAGGTCTACGCCGACGAGCCGCCCGATGCGGTGCTCGAGTACATCCGCACCCGCCGCGACACCGACCAGCCACCGGGCGAGGAGACCGCCGACTTCACCGAGTACGCCGAGCTGTACCGGCACGCGTGGAGCGACCCGGACCTGCGCTGGCTGCTGTCCACGGTGCCCACCTTCATGATGTTCGATGACCACGACCTGCGCGATGACTGGAACACCTCCCAGACCTGGCGCGAGCAGATGGCGCGCCAACCGTGGTGGCACAAGCGGGTGACCGCCGGGCTCGGCGCGTACTGGATCTATCAGCACCTGGGCAACCTGTCGCCGGACCAGCGCGCCAAGGATCCAATGCTGACCGCGCTGCGCAAAGCAGACGGTGACGGTGACGGTGACGGCTGGGGGGTGCTCGAGGAGTTCGCCGTCCGCGCCGACCAGAACACCGCGGAGAACCGATGGAGCTACCACCTCGACTTCGGTGATACCCGGCTGGTGATGCTGGACAGCCGCTGCGCGCGGGTACTCACTCCTGGCCGGCGGACAATCGTCGACGACGCCGCGTGGGAGTGGCTGCGCCGCGTGGTGGCCGGCGATCACCGCCACCTGATCATCGGGACCTCGCTGCCCTACCTGCTGCCGGTCGGGGTGCACTATCTGGAAAGCTGGAACGAAGCGGTCTGCGACGGGGCGTGGGGCGCCCGCGCCGCCCGCGTCGGCGAGCGGATCCGGCAAGGCCTGGACCTGGAACACTGGGCCGCGTTCGGTCGCTCGTTCGCCGCGATGGCCCAACTGCTCACCGATCTGTGCCAGGGCCGCCTCGGCACCCCACCGGCCAGCATCGGGTTCCTGTCCGGCGACGTGCACTTCTCCTACCTGGCCCGCCTCAACCCCGCGCCCACCGGCTCCACCGCCGTCTACCAGGCCGTCTGCTCACCGATCCGCAACCCGCTGCCCCGACCGATCCGGCTGCTCAACGGCGTCGCCAGCTTCGGTGCCGCCGGCGCGGTGGGGCGCGCGCTCGCACGTCTCGCCCGGGTACCACGCGCTCCGCTCAATTGGAGACTGCAAGGCCGCCCCCACTTCCACAACGCCATCGGCACCCTCGAGCTGCACAGCGACCGGGTCGAAATCAGCTGGGACGCACCCGAGATGAGCAACAACGACCCCCCACCGCTGCAACAACTCACCCACCAACGCATCACCTGACGAGCAGCGGCTGGATCCTCACCAGGCCCGATCGAACCAGGAACCCCCCGCGCGAATGGAATGATCTCTCTATGCGGGTACTGCTGGTGGAGGACGACGAACCGGTCGCCGAGTCTCTCACGCGGGGTCTGGGCCGCTACGGGTTCGAGGTCGAATGGGTGCGCACCGGCGCCGAGGCGCTGCGCGCCGAGCCGAGTGATCTGGTGCTGCTCGACCTCGGCCTGCCCGACATGGACGGGCTCGACGTATGCCGCGAGCTGAGGGCGCGCGGCGACGTACCGATCATCGTGATCAGCGCACGGTCCGACGAGACGGACCGGGTTGTCGGGCTGGAGATCGGCGCCGACGACTACGTGTCCAAGCCCTTCGGGGTCCGCGAGGTCGTCGCCAGGATCCGTGCCGTACTGCGCAGGGTCCGGCCTGCCCTCGTCCAGCCAGAACCCACGCAGTCGAGCAGGCTTTCCATCGACCGGCGGGCCCGGCGGGTGTATGTGGAAGACGCCGAGATGGCGCTCACGCCCAAGGAGTACGACCTGCTGGCGTTCCTGGCCGAGGCACCGGGTGCGGTGTTCACCAGGGAGCAGATCATGGAGGCGGTGTGGGACGCGAACTGGTTCGGTCCGACCAAGACGCTCGACGTGCACGTCGGTGCGCTGCGCCGCAAGCTCGGTGACTCCGTGGCCGTGGAGACGGTGCGCGGCGTCGGCTTTCGGCTGACCCTGTCGTGATCCGCCAACTCGTGGCCAGCTACGTCCTGCTGGTGGCGGTGGCGTTGTTGGGGCTCACCGTGCCGGTGGCGTTGGCACTGACCACCCAGGTCTATGACGACGCGGAGAACTTGGCCCGCCGGGAAGCTCAGACGGCCGCACTCCTGCTGGCCGCCGACGACGCCGTGTCTCGCCAGGCATTGGCCCGGCTCAGCAGCGTCTATCAGACTCAGACCCCGGCCAAGATGGATGTGCTGTCGGCGGGGCGCGCCGCCGTCAACCCGCTGCCGCTTCCGGTCGCGGTCGGCGACGAGGCGTTCACCGCCGCATTGGCCGGCCGGGAGTACCTGCGGTGGGAGACAGCTCCGGCTTTGGGCGCCGACGGGCTGGTGATCGCGGTGCCCGCGGCGTCGGCGAACGGGACGGTCCTCGGCGCTGTGCGGATCAGCTACCCCTCGGCGCCGCTGAGAGAGCGGCTGTGGCAGATCTGGGGCTTCCGGGGGGACGGGCCGTTGCGGTGCTGATCGTTGCGGCGCTGATCGGCTTGTTGTTTGCGCGGGGGCTCACCCGACCGCTTCGGCAGCTCAACGACATGGCCAGCCGACTGCGCGACGGCGACCTCACCGCGCGGGCCGAGGAGAGGGGGCCACCGGAAACCCGGACGCTGGCCAGCACGCTCAACACCGCCACGGAAACGATCGACACCCTGGTCGGCTCGCAGCGGGCTTTCATCGGCGATGCCTCGCATCAGCTCCGCACACCGCTGACCGCCCTGCGGCTGTCCTTGGACAACATCGCCGACGGGGTGGACGACCCCGACATCCGTGAGGATGTTGAGCACGCCACCGCCGAGGTTGTGCGGATGAGCCGGCTGGTGAACGGGCTGCTCGCGCTGGCCAGAGCGGAGTCGACGGTGACCAGCCCCGAGCCGGTGCGGATCAGCGACGTGGTGGCTGATCGGTTCGACACCTGGCGGGCGGCGGCCGAGGAAAGTGGCGTCACGCTCGACCAGGACATCGCCGACCAGAAGCTGTGTGCACTCGTCAGCCCTGGTCACCTGGAGCAGGTGCTGGACAACGTGCTGTCCAACGCGCTCGAGGTATCCCCTGATCACGGCACCGTGTTGGTGCGTACCCACCGGGATGCCGCGAAGGCGGTGATCGAGGTGATCGACCAGGGGCCGGGGCTGCCCGCCGCCGACCGGCACCGAGCATTCGATCGCTTCTGGCGTGGCCCAGGGCTCACCGGCCGCTCCGGCTCGGGCCTTGGACTGGCGATCGTCAAGCAGCTGGTGTCCGACGACGGCGGCACCGTGACCTTGGACGAAGCCGACGCCGGCGGATTGTGCGTCCGGATCATGCTGCGACTGGCATAGGTGCGTCAGTCCTTCTCCGGCATCGCCGATGAGTGGTGTTCGACGATCAGCCACCTATTGTCGATCCGTTCGTAGACAAAGGTGTAACGGGCATCGACTGTGCTCTGCGTGCCGTCTGTCGTGAGAGTGAACCGGTAAGTGCCCGCGTCGACCGCCGTGTCCGGGTCGAGAATCCTGACATTCGACCGCAGGATTTCGCCCTGCGGCTTGTCCTCCAGGAAGTGCGTAAAGTAATCGACGATCTCAGCACGATTCGTCCGCACCTGGTTGGACACGGTGGGCAACAGCAAGGCGTCCGGCGCGTAGCGGTCCGCGACCTTCTGCGGGTCAAGCGTGGCCAAGGCCCGGTTCCAGTCGACGAACAGTGCCTGAATCCGGCACGCTCGCCATTGCCTGGACGGTGGCGTTGACCGGTCGCGCTTCCTTTTCCGGGGAGCTGCTCGCGCTGGCCGCGCATCCGGAAAAGGCGAGAACGGCGGCGGCCGCGATAGGTACTGACGCGAAACGGATGTGCCTAGTGTTACCCATGGTGATCCCCTCAGACCCGATCGGAGTGTTTCACCATCCAGCTTTCGTGTATCTCAGGCAGCAGAAAGAAAGGAGAAGAACAAGATTCAGCAAGGGTTTCGCCAAGACCAGCGGATGATCAAGGCAAAGGAGGATATCCACTCCTTGCCACTCTCAACGTATAGCGCACCGGGGGGCTTGCGGCAAGCCCCGGGTCGTGCCGCAGAATTGCCGGCCGAAGCCAGGACCCGCGGAAATGGGAGTCGCTGAGTGCACGTGTTGTTGTCGACGTATGGGGCCGCGGGGGCAGTCGACCCGTGGCGGTTGCGGTTGCGGGAGCTCGGTGCCCAGGTGCGGGGGGTTTCATGATTGACGTGATCGTGGCCGGCGGCGGACCGACCGGCTTGATGCTGGCCAGCGAGTTGCGGCTGCACGGCGTGCA
>Ga0137412_10001880_pt1 | contig 16463 bp, 27 predicted proteins | sample CZODoug2_1_16fun_FD_122160 | JGI IMG/M metagenome (GOLD analysis project Ga0137412, IMG submission 122160) | Vadose zone soil fungal communities from Angelo Coast Range Reserve, California, USA - CZODoug2_1_16fungal (Hybrid Assembly) | ecosystem: Environmental > Terrestrial > Soil > Vadose zone...
TTGGTGATCATGATGAACCAGGTCATCAGCGACATGATCAGCAAAACAGCGAGGATCGATCTGCTAACGATATTGCCATTGGCAATCAGCGCACCAAGGCCATATGGATTATCAACAACTGTCTCTTGCATTGACCGATTCCCTCTACTTATAAAAGCTTAATAATAGTGGATTGAACTGAACCTTAAGTCGTTCCGGGGGCTACTTGCCCGTCAGCTTCCAGACGATTGCGAATGCGAATTGACCCTCTACCGGCTTGCCGTCTTCCATGCCAGGAAGCGCCCGCTGCCCTTTGACGCCTTTCAAACAGGCATCATCCAAGCGCGGAAAACCGGAACTCGTTTGTATTTGGGCGTCGAGAATATTGCCGTTCGCGGCAACGTGCGCCAATACGATGCAGCGTCCCTCTTCATTGGCGCGCTTGGAAGCGTCGGGGTAGTACTCTTCACCGATTTTGAACGGATGCTTCGGATCCATCTTGGCGCCGATGATCGTGTGCTGCGCGGGTGCTGCGACAACCGGCGCGGGCGGCGGTGCTTTTTCTTGCGTAATCACGGAAATCGCCGTGGTCTCCGGCGGCGCCGCTTGAATGTCGACGAATTCCGGCGGCGGAACGTAGGGTTTGATCTCTTCGAGTTTCGGCGGCGGGGGCGGGGGCTTATCGACGTCTTTTGGTTTTTCTATCTGCGCAATTTCGACGGGGGGGATGATCTTCTGTACCAGCTGACCGGCTAAGCCGGTATAAAAGCCCCACACAATGACGACATGCAACAGGATGACGGCAATGAGGGCTGCGCCCCTGCGTCCCGAAAATAAAGATGGTTGTTCGTAATACATAAGTCTTTGCGACCCTGCCCCTCACTCTTGATCTTGCGCATCGCGCACGCCTCGAACCCGCTGCTAGTTTTCCCAGCAGCTTCCCAGCAAGTTCCCTTCGGCGAGTAAAGAAGCCTGACACATATCCAGCCCGAACTGCAAGCGCGATGTAACTCCTGAATGACTCATATGCGCGTCAGACATCATGAGGACTTGACCGCGTTTGCTGCGGTCTGCTCCAGATCCGTCACGGCGCCCAAGGAGGCGCTGCTCACCTCCCTGGAATATTTAGCCAGCGCGCCGCGGCGCGCATAGGGTTTGGGCGCCATCCATGATCGGCGACGGCGCTTCAGTTCCCGCGCAGCGACATGCAGCGTGATTTCGCGGCGTAGCGCGTCGATCGTTATGTCATCGCCGCTCCTCACCAGCGCCAGCGGGCCGCCGAGAGCCGCTTCCGGCGACAAATGCCCCACCACGAATCCATGGCTGCCTCCGGAAAACCGGCCATCGGTGATCAGCGCCACGTCTTTTCCCAAGCCTTTGCCCATGATGGCGCTGGTCGGACTTAACATCTCGCGCATGCCGGGACCACCCTTTGGACCTTCATAGCGGATCACCACCACGTCGCCGGCCTTCACTTGGCCGCTCAGTATTCCCTGCAAGGAGTCTTCTTCGGAATTGAATACACGCGCCTTGCCTTTGAAGCTCAGCCCCTCTTTCCCTGTAATTTTTGCGACCGCGCCTTCCGGGGCGAGGTTCCCATACAAGATCACCAGGTGGCTGTTTTTCTTGATCGGATCGCTCAAGGGCCGCACGATCTGTTGGCCGGCAGGGTACGCGGCCACGTCCCGAAGGTTCTCGGCCAGCGTAGCGCCTGTTACGGTTAGACAGTTGCCATGCAGCAAACCTGCGTCCAAGAGCGTTTTCATCAGCGGCTGAATACCGCCGACGGCCACCAGCTCCGACATGGAATAGCGCCCGCTGGGCCGTAAATCGGCCAATACCGGAACACGTTTTCCGATGCGCGTGAAATCGTCCAGTTTCAATTTGATGCCGGCCGATGATGCGATCGCCAACAAGTGCAATACGGCATTGGTCGAACCGCCGAGGGCAATCACCACGGTAATCGCGTTCTCCATGGACTCGCGCGTCATGATCCGTCGCGGCGTGATGCCGCATTTGATTAGGTTAACTACCGCGGCGCCTGCCCGCTCGCACCGACCGGCGTTGCTTGCCATGCGTTCGGTGTCGAGACGGGGTGTCGGCTGTGCGCCCTGATCGATCTGGATCATGCGGTGAGCGCGGCCACCCTAGGGCGGATGGACGCCCCGGACACGTGGCAGGCGAACGAAGCCGCATTTTGGGCTCACCTGGCCCGGCGCACCGATGGCGGGCCGGTCACGCCGCCACAGCTGGTGCGCTGGCTTCAGGGTCGCCGTGAGCGGGCTGCGCGCCACGCGTTGCCCCGGATACGACGTGTGGTAATCGAACACAGTGACCTGCCGGATGAGGCCCCGTTCTAACCGTCGACTCGATACCCCCCGGGTAGGTGTGAAGCATGCCTTTCACAATTCGCGCGTACGCCTGCGAGGACTGCGGTCGGTGGACCGTGCGCAAACGAGCCAGCAACAGCCCCCGTATCTGCGAGGAATGCGGGCGCGAGCGGCAGTGGTATTGGCGCGCACGTCGCTTGCGGCCGACGTCCGATTGGCGACCGGGCGGCCAGCCTCCGCCGAAACGCAGAATGTGAAGTAATCTCTTCACAACGGACCGGAGACACCGGCCGGGACGGAGTGATGATCGTGGCCAAGGACCCGAGCGCCGTTGCCGCCAAGTGGCAGCAGAACGCTAGCGCCGCAACACAGTCGTACAAGGACGGAATCAATTCCGTCACCGTGGCGCCCGGACAGGCGGCCGCCCGCCAGAAGAATGCCTACGTGCAGGGCGTGCAGGCTAACGCGGACCTGTGGGCCAGCCGCGTTGCGAAGGTGTCCACCGAGGAATGGAAGGCCGCCGCGACCGGCAAGGGCGCCGACCGCTACGCCGGTGGCGTCGCCGCCGGTGCGCCGAAGATGGCCGCGTTCATGGCCGATTTCCTGCCCAAGGTGCAGTCGATCGCTAACGCACTCCCGCCGCGCGGCACTCTCGAGCAGAACATCGCCCGCATGGTGCAGCAGGCCCGGGAAACCGCCAAACTGCGGTATCGCTGAGTCCCGGGAAGAGGCACACCATCATGGCCAAGGTTCTCGCCACCGGTCTGCAGGGATTCGTCACGCAGCCCGACGGCACCAACATCCAGTCCCCGATCTACCTCGCGGTCGACCTGGACACTCACGAAGTCCTCGCCTACCTCGACCCGGTCGACGTGCCCGAGGACGGCCCGGCCCCCGACGCAGCACCTGAAGGGAATGACCTCTGATGGGGTTGGCTATCGACACGGTGCTGGGGTTCGCGGTCAACCCGGGCGCGGGTCCCGCCGCGTGCACAGCCGCACAGGGCGACACGTTCGTGGTGCGCAATTTCGCGGACTCCTCCAGTGCGTTCCTGGAGAACATCGTCCGGATGGGGACCGCCGCCGGGTTCGTGCAGGTGCGGTCCCCGCTGCTGCACGACATGGTGCGCGGTATCCGCGTGACGCCGGGTGAATCCCCGGCGATCTACGCGCTACCTGCCCAGGCGGCGCAGCCGTTGGAACCGACCGATCAGCTCACCGTGGAAATGTCGGGCGGCGCCGCCGAAACCGACATCGTCGGGCTGATCAACTACTACACGGACCTGCCCGGTGCCTCCGCACGCCTGCACTCCTGGGGTGACATCTCGGGGAACATCGACAACATCAAGCCGCTCGCGGTCGCAGTCACCAGCTCCGCCACCGTGGGGCAGTGGACAGACACCGTGATCACCACCACGGAGGACCTCCTCCATGCCGACACCGACTACGCCGTCCTGGGGTATTCGACCAACACGGCATTAGGCCTGGTCGCGGTCCGCGGCATCGACACGTCCAACCTGCGTGTCGGCGGCGCCGGATCGACCCTGGAGTTCCCGACCACGGAATGGTTCATCCGCCAGTCCGACAAGCACGGAACCCCACACATTCCTGTGTTCAACTCCAACAACAAAGGCGGCACCGTGGTGTCCGTCGCGGCGGCCACGGCGTCGGTCGGTGCGACCGTGGAACTCATCCTGGCCGAGCTGAAAACTCGAGTTACCCCGTAGCTCGAACCGACGCCGGGCCCCGGACCGACCCGCCCGCATGTTTCCCCCGAGACGTGTAGCCCCGGTCCGGGGCCCGGTCCCTCGTCTGGAGATGATCACATGACCGGCCCTGTTCTCGACCTGGCAGCACTCGCCCTGCCGCGTTCCATCCCACTCGGCGTCATCACTGCCGACCAGCCTGGGTTCAACGGTCCGTGCCAGCTTTACGGATGGTCGATCGCCGAGAACACCGGCACCGCGCCCGCGTCACTGAACCTGCGCGACGGCGGCGACACTAACTCACCGAAGATCGCCCCACTGACGTTGCTCGCCAACGAATCCCGCACCGACTGGCTGTCCGCGCCCGCACTGTGGTGCCAGACCGGGGTGTTCATCGATTGGCTCACAGGAGCGATCGACCTGGTTCTGTACGTGGTGCGGCAGTGAGTAGCTCCGGGGGCATCACCACCACCGTGGGGCGCCTCACGGTGACCGGCGCCTGGTCCATGCCGACCCGCGCGGTCGCCGTCAACACGGCCATGACCGCCACCGACTTCGAACTGTTGGTCACCACCGGGGCCGGCGCGATCGCCGTGACCCTCCCGGCGGCCCCCAGCACCGGCAGGATGGCCGCAGTGAAGAAAGTCGATGCCGGGGCAGGGACCGTGACGGTCACCCCCGCAGCGGGGCAGCTGGACGGCGCCGCCAGCCAGCCGCTGGCCGGGCAGAACACCGGCATCCTCATACAGTGGGACGGGGCGAACTGGTGGACGGTCGCCGAGATCGCCCCCACCATTCTCTGACCATCGGGGGACATCATGGCCGCGCCGATCGACTCGCCGGACTGGATCGCCATAACCGCCGCTGCCGACTCACCGCAAATCCTTGACCAACAGCTAGGTGACGTCGCGCTGCCCTACACGACGGCGTTGCTGGACACGACGCAATGGTCAAGTCTCGTCATCAGTGCCCAATTCGGGGGCCCCACAGCAGACGCGGTCATACGCATATTCATAGAATGGTCAGAAGGTGGAGTCGTTATTGGCCGGGACGTCATCACCTGCTGGGGTACTCCCAGTATCGCGTCCCTTCAGGCCCCGCTATTCGTCACCCTGCCGGCCCGGGCCACTCAGTGCACGGTGACGTTCGGTTCGGTAACTCCGAATCTAACTGCGAGACTAACCGTTATCGGCTCCCGGCGTGTCGCAGTCGCTCCCTTCCTGTCCTGCAATATTCAGGCATCCAATCCGACCCTGGTGTCCGCTAATCCTGTCGCAACAGCCATTAACCAATTCGTCAACTACCGCGTGGGGCCGGTCAACCAGCAGGTACAGATCGCGCTCACATCCTTGACGCAAACCCATTCGGTGGTCGCGTTCCTGGAGGCCGACGTCGCTGGCGCTATTATCGAGACACAGATGGCAGCGGCATCCGCCGCCGCTGGCGCCACGGTCACCCTGGGACCGTTGTTCGCCCAACAGAACGCGATCCGAATACAAGTGCACAACACTGCTGCCGCCGCCGGTACGTTCGAACTGGTCGCCACGGAGATATAGACATGGCCGTGGAGATCAGGCGATTCGAGGTACTCACCCCGACGGGAGTAGCAAAAGCGTCACCCCTGATCACTAATCTGACCATGCCGGTGCGCACCGTGGAAAAGGTCGGTATCCGTATCCCCCCGGGCCCCAACGGTGTGCTCGGTTTCGCTTTAGGCGCGGCCGGGCAGGCATTCCTGCCGGTCAACGCCGGTGCGTTCATCGTCGCCAACGACGAGGAAATAGACTGGCCCCTGGACGAACAGATAACCTCCGGTGCCTGGCAGGCCATGACCTACAACATCGGCCAATACCCGCACACCATCTACATCACGTTCTCCTTATCGCTCATCCGCGACCCCGCCACGGTCGCCCCGCCGGCCCCCACGCTCACCGACCTATCCAACCTGCCCGCGCAATCCGCGTCGGACACCGCGACCGCGCAAGCGTCACTAGATGACCTGTTGGCGCAGTTGGACGTTCAATCGGCCACGCCATGACCGTGTTAAGTCCCGCGCAAATCATCGGCCTGATCCTGAAATACCATCCCAGTGTCGGTGACGACCAAATATTCAATGCGCTGGCTATCGCACTCGCCGAATCCGGCGGCAACCTGAACGCCACCAGCCCCAGCCATGACTACGGGTTGTGGCAGATCAACCGCATCCATTTCGGTGACGGCATCATTACCGCCACCAACTGGACCTCGCAGTCGGTGCAGCTCGCCGAGATGTGGAAACTGTCCGGCGGTATGCACAACTGGGCTGCCTGGTGTACGGCCTGGTCCAATCCTGGTCTCAATTGCGGGCACGGTAACCTGCCGAACATTCAGAACAACTCCGCTGCCTGGTTTCATCGCGACGTGGCCTCGCTAGCCATCTCCCGGTATCGGGGAACTCCGCCACCTGGTGAGGCGCCACCAGCCTTATCCCCGGAACAGCAGGATGAGAAGGCTGTGTCTGCTGCTTTCGCCTACATGCGCAACTATTACGGCAAGGTGGCCGGGCAGCAGTACAAGCGGATAACCGCAGCCGCAGCCAAAATCGAAAGGACACGATAATGAGCACATCGACACCACAACCCACCTACCAGTGGCGCGTGACGAGCATCACCCCAGACACGGATATCAGCGTCGGAGGCGCACCGATCCCCGGGGTTCGGATCACCTTTCAGGTCGTCGATCCGCCGGTGGCCGGTAGCGTGTTCGCACCGGACCCCCGCAAGGGTGACGTGGCCTACGTCAAGTCACTGATAGACGCCGAGGCGGCCCAGCTGTCGGCGATCGCCACCTTGACGTCGGGGTAGTCGTGGCCATCATCCCGGTCGCGGAGGAGGTTGCCGTCTCGACTGGCCTACTCACCTGGCTCTCGCGCACGGTCGGCCTGGCGGCGCCGCTGGCGGACCTGATTTTCGGGCGCGGACACAGTGAACCGACCCGCAACAACGCCATCGGCCCCCTCTCGACATTCCTCATGGCCCCGGCCAAAATCATGCACGACATGTTCGCCGCGCTGGGGTCGGCACTGGAGATCACAGCCGCGACCATCGCCGTCAACCGTTCGGCTGCCGCCGCCCGCGCCGACGTGGTCGCGGCCTACGCCAAACGCCTCCAGGGCCAGGCCCTGTCCTACGCGAACGGCCGCGCCAACGACGTGGCGGCGCTGGCCAAACGCCTCCAGACCCAGGCCCTGTCCTACACCGATGGGCGGGTCGGCCAGACGGTAGAGCTGGCCAAACGCCTCCAGACCCAGGCCCTGTCCTACACCGATGGGCGGGTCGGTCAGACGGTAGAGCTGGCCAAACGCCTCCAGGCCCAGGCCTTGTCCTACACCGACGGGCGGGTCGGCCAGACCTTGACCTATGTGAGAGGTGTCTCGGCCGGGGACCGGGTCTACGCGGACACGGTGTCCACGGCCGCCGCCGCGCGCGCCACAGTCAAACTCGGCACCGATGCGGCATCCGCCCTGGCCCCGTCCTATCAGGGCATCAGGAGCGATCTGGAGGCCGCCGCCGCTGTGTTCGGTGCCGGGCAGCCCAGTATCACCAACCTGATCAAACAACTACCGGCTGCAATGCCCGCCGGGTTGCCCGGGGCGGAGGCAGCCACCGGCAAGGCGCTACGGGTCCTGACGAAAACCATGGAAGATTGCGTCGCCCCGAACTGCCGGGACACGTCGAAGTTCGGCAAGGACCTGCAATCGCTGTTTGGCTTGGTGGAGGGGGCGGCGTTCCTGGCGTTCCTCGCGTTCATCATCAAGGACCCTGATGATGCGGTGCGGGAGACGTTCGACACCCTGGACGGGTTGACCCATACGATCATCGACGGCGCGCGCAACCTGGTGGGATTCTAGCTATGCCTGGACTCGGGGACCTGTTTGGTAAAGGCAGCATCGCGGAACAGATTTTCGTGTGGGGCGTGCTGAACCAGGTGGTGGGCGCGCTGGCGTCACCGTATTTCCTCGAGCTGACGCAATTCGTGAACGAACATCACCCGATCGTGGAACTGAGCCCACCGCAGCTCGCCGAGCTGGTGGTGCGGGAGATGATGACCCCGGGCGACGGCAAAGCCGAGGCGGCCCGGGCCGGTATCAACGGTGACCGGTTCGACAAGCTGGTGTCACTGACCAAACCCTATATTTCACCGGCTGATCTCGCCCAGCTGGTGGTGCGCAATTTCATCACTCCGGAGAACGCGGCACAGGAGGCGGCCCGGTCCGGGGTGGATCAGGACCGCCTGAACCTGTTGACGTTGATCGCCGCCGACGCGCCCGGCCCCGGGGACCTCGCGGTCGCCCTGCGCCGCAAACTGATACCGGAGTCCGGTGCCGGTGCGGGTAACGTGTCCTTTGAGCAGGGCATCCGGGAGGGCCGCCTGGCCGATAAGTGGACCCCGGTGATCAAGGCCCTGGCCGTGCAGTGGCCTTCCCCCACCGACGCCCTGAATGCGGAACTGGAAGGCCAGCTGTCCCACGCGGACGCGCTCGCTGAATATGAGCGTCTCGGCGGCGATCCGCAGTTCTATACGTGGCTGTTCAACACGCGCGGCAACGCACCGACACCGGTGGAAGCACTGGAGTTGCTGAACCGGGGGGTGATTCCCGAACGGGGCACCGGGCCCGCGTCGGTGTCCTACCAGCAGGCGTTCCTGGAGGGCCCTTGGCGTAACAAGTGGTTGGAACCGTTCCTGGCGTTGCGACAGTATGTGACCCCGCCCCGGTCGGTGGTGGCGATGGTGCGTAACGGTTCGTTGACCGATGCGAAAGCCGCTGCCGAGCTGGCCAAGTCCGGTCTGGACGCGGAGCTGATCGCCGCCTATATCGCCGAGGGCCACCAGGTCGCCGCCACGTCGGACAAGTCCCTGACCCAGACCGCGGTGCTGGACTTGTACACGGCGCGGATCATTTCCGCCGACGACGCGCACGGCCTGCTGGTGGCGTTGAACTACGCGCCGGATAACGCCACCTATCTGATCGAACTAGCGGATCTGCGCCGTTCCATCGCGGCCGTAAACACGGCAGTGTCGCGCGTGCACACCCTCTACGTCAGTCACAAGATCAACCGTGATGCGGCGCTCGGCGTGCTCACCGCACTGAAGGTGCCGCCCACGCAGGTTAACGAGATCATCGCCACGTGGGATCTCGAGGAATCGGTCAACGTCCGGCAGTTGACCGAGGCGCAGATTGTGAACGCGTGGGACAAAGAAATTCTCGGGGACGGCGAGGCGATTTCGGAGCTGACCACGATCGGGTATACGGCCCGTGACGCCACGATCCTGTTGGCGATCAAGAATGGTGATAAGGCGCCGCCGCTGGCCACCGCCGGACCGAATCCGGTGGGTACTCTTCCGTAGCGGAGGTAACAGTAATGACGGAGCCGAGAGTGGATCAGGTGCGGTCGCGGATCAAGGCCGCGGCCGCAGCGCAAGCGGCCGTGGTGAGGGCCGCGACCGATGCGGGCGCGGCGATCGCTGCCGAACGGGCCGCCGCGCAACCGGTGCCGGCCGAAAAAGAGGGGACGGGATCCGGTGGCTGATTTGTTGCTGGTCGCCGACGGCGCCTACCCGCATCCGCCCTACGATTTCCTGCCCGCACATATCGCGGTGTGGGCCGGCTATCTGGGTGGCCACACGCCGCACGACTGGACAGTGGCGGAGATCGCCGCCCTGGAGGCGACGGGTCGGACCTGGTGGGGGATTTGGACGGCGCCGGACCGCCAAGCGATAGGCGCCGGGCAGGGCGCGGCGGACGCGGCGGACACCATTGCCCGCCTGGGTGCGCTGCGGTACCCGAAAACCAAACCGGTGTTCTATGACGTGGAATACGGCACCTGGCATGCCGACCCGGCCGGGGCCGAGGCTGCCGCGTCCCGGTGGAAGCACGACGTTGCGGCGGCCGGCTGGCGCCGCGCTTACTGGTATGGGCCGCTCGCGTCCCACTGTGATTGGGTGGCGAACTGGACTGGTGTTCGACCCGCATCGTTGCCGCCGGGGCGTATCGGCGTCCAATATGATCATGCATTGAGTAATGACCGTTACGACATTTCCGTGTTCGACCCGTCCCTGCTGGAGGCCACCGTGAGCGCACCACTGTCCGATGCCGACGTCGTCAAGATCGTTACCGGGTTGCGGCCGGACCTGATCCGCTTGGCGCAGTACGTCGCGGGGCGGGAGAACGCCGTGTTCAATCCCCAGTCGGTGGTGGATGTTTCTACACCGGGCGACACGATCGCCACCTTGGAGGCCGCGTTGACGACGCTGACCAGGGACGTGGCGGCGCTGGGTAGGCAGTTGTCTGCGGTGGCGGGGTTGTCTGGTGCGTTCACGATCACGGGGTCCGGCACGGTCGGGCCGACGCCGTGACGGCGGTGATTCACGCGCTGTTGCCGGTCGCGGCGATCGGCGCGGCCACGGCCGGGCTGTTGACGGGGCATTTGACGTCTACGGAGTTTCTGACGCTGGTTGGCGCGGCGACCGGGGTGGGGGCTGTCGTGGTGTCCCGCAAGGCGCCGTGAGCGACCCGGGCGTCGCGACCGTGACCGGTGCGCAGCCGCAGACCGTGGTTGCCACGGTCAGCGGTAACGACTTGCTGATGCAGTTGACGAACCAGGCGTCGACGTTGGCGCGGATCGAAACCCGGGTCGACAATCTGCCGGCGACGATCGAAGCGGTGCGGGTGCAGTCTGAACGCAACACTGAGGCGATCGGGCAGTTGATGCAGTGGCGGTCGTTCTGGATCGGGGTAACAACCGTGGTGACGTTGCTGTTGACGTCCGGTGTGGTGGCGGCGATCATCGCGGCGACCCGCCGTTAGGTAGGATGGATGACGCCGTCTTACCTCCAGGCGCACCGGCCCCGGCCCGCTGATCACGAGCAGCGGACCGGGGCCGCTTGCGTCCCCAGGTATCTACGGTAGTGTAATGGGGGTTACGTTCCGTCTATCTGGAGGTAGACCGATGACAGCGACAACCGCCCACCCCTACGGCGAACCGATCGACCACGCCGCCTGGAAGCAAGCCATTAGCGCGTTCTATGAGCAGGGCGGCAACTGGCCGTTCGCGGCGAACGTGGCGCTGCTGCGCGCGGTCCTGACCCGCATCAGCACCGACCCTGCGCATTGGGACCAATCTGCATGGTCTCGGGTTCTGTCCGAGATCGATAAGGCCAGTCAGGGTGCGACGTGTGGCACGGCTTACTGCGTGGCCGGTTGGGCCACGCACTTGGCCGGGGCGATCGACGACGTCGCGAGCAACGGCCATCTCAGTGGGTTCGTCGAATTCGGAGGGAAGTCCTACAGCATCGAGACCCTGGCTAAGCGGCTACTCGGCGTCGACCCGGATGAAGCCTCTGCCCTGTTCAACGCGGGCAACGACGCTGCAGCCGTGTGGGAAGCTGCGGAACAGATCGCGGCGTGTGCCGGTTTGGAGCTGGGTGTGCCGTTCCCGGAGTGGGCGTCGTCATGACGCATCCGAACGTGGTCGATATCGCGGGGATGACGTGGCGGGTCCTGGACGTGACGGCCGTGCTCGATGCGGCCGTGTCGAGTGACGACATGCTGACGGCGCGGTATGCGGCGGCGACGTTGTCGGAGTTGGCGGACCGTATCGAGACGGCGCTGATCGCCCTGGACCCCCGGGGTAAGGCCCCGCGGATCACCCCGGTGGCCTGAATGATCATCGTGTTGGATGTGGCGCTGGCTGTGCTGTGGTTCGGTCTCGCCCATGACTGGGTCGGCTACGGCTTCGGAATCACGTTCGCAGGGTTAGCGATCTACCGGTGCATGCAGCTGGCGCAGCGCCGTGAACGGGACGCCCGAGCCAGGGAGGCGGCGCGGCAATGGTTCTGTGGCTAATCGACGCGGTAGTGCTCGTCGTGACCGGCGGCATCGTGTGGGCGGCGAACCCACGCGGCAAAGGCCACCGCAAGGGCAAGGGGAAGGGTAAACGCAAGTGACATGATCTACCAGCCCGGGGCGGCACAGGCGCCGCCACCCCCCCGAGGGGTTTTCACGTTCAATGCGTAACCCGGGCACTGCATCCAAGTCGGATGCGCAGTGATCTACCTGGAGGTAGAGATGACGCAAGAGCAGGTGGCCGGCCGCGACGAGCTGGTGATCCCGGGCCTGGACGATGTGCTGGGGTTGCAATTGCCCCCGGGGCTGGACTTCGAGGCGCCCGGGGTGACGCACACGTTGACGATCACCGACGCGCAACCGGTGCGTGACCGCGACTACAAAACGAACGAACCGCTGTCGTGGCCGTCGGGTGACCCGAAGATGGTGCTGGTGGAGATCGGCATCGATGAGAACGGGGCACCGGCGTCGTTCTGGGTACGGGGCCGGTACGCGACGGCGGCCCGCAAAATGGCCTACATAGCGGCCGGGGTGCGCGGGGTCGCCCGAGGCGACGTGCAGACGATCACCCGGGTGGCCGACATCGAGATCCCCGGCGAAAAGAAGGGGCAGGAGTCGGTGTTCGCCAACGGCTGGGAAATATCGGTGGTCCCGGCCGGTGCCGAGCAGGCGGCAAGCTAGTGGCGCAGGTGTGGAGCCCGGATAAGGGCGGGCCAGCGCACGAAACGTGGACCACGACGTCGCATCACTGGCGCGGTGGCGCGCGTTTCTACGCACAGTGCCGGTGCGGCTGGAAGGGCCGGGAGTGGGTCAACCGCCTCGCGGCCGAAGCGGAGGGTGAGAAGCACACCGATCGGGCGAGCATCACGGACAGGCAGGCGGGTTGAGATGGCGCGGATGATGATGTGCGACGCGGCCGATGACCGGGAGGCCGCGTATCTGGTGACGGACCTGGCCAACGGGGATGCGACCGCGTGGTGTCAGGAGCATTTCACCGACCTGTGCGCGACCGTGACCCGCGCGGCCGAGGAGCAGGTGGCGGCCGACACGGGCCCGGTCGATCCACAGGATGTGGATGAACCTGGGGACGAGGTGCCGGCTGTCGTCGACGTGCAGCTACCAGACAACGACGGGCCGTTCAGCACGGTTGCGGCAGGCGTCGAATTGGCCAGGCAGTCGGCCGAGGACCTGGCAGAGGTCACTCAACGGAACCGGACACGCCGCAAGCTGGCTGAACGGCCGGATTCGGCGGCAACATCTCTCGACACGGTCCCCGAACCTGGGTCACCGCGCCGCTGAGCGTCCCGCTGGGCGCCGAAGCCTCCCGCATACCGGTTCATGTGTCGGCCGGGACTGGATAGGCGCTCAGCGGGTGCGCTGGACGGCGCGACACTGGAGGTACGACATGGCTGAGCTACAGGAACACTCTGATCCACTGGTCGCGGCGATCGAGCAGGTATTAACGCGCGTCATCGGGTTACAGGCCCGAGCAGGGGTAGCGGGCTACTGGCGCACAAACGCAGCGCTGCACCATGCCGTCGGATCACTGGCCGAGGCGACGAGTCACGCAATAGCGAAGCGGTAACGTGCCCGCGCTGTCCGACGCCGGGCGCAACGCCATGGCGTACTGGGGCACCATCCAAGGCGCGGTGAGTGATCGGACAAGCACGGCCGATATTTGGTCGGCGATCAAGGACGCACAGGCCAGCCAGCCGGACAAGTTCGGGTCGGTCACCGTGCAGGGGGTGAATGAGATCCGGTCGGCGGCCGCCGCAATCCGCAACACATCCGAATCCCTGTCTAACGCCCGATCAGTGGAGGAGTCCAGTGGGCTGCCGCAGTCGATCACAGGGAAGATGATGACCACGGTCCCGTGGTCGCGTGACCAGCAGGTGCTGAATACTCTCGCGGACTACCAGGTGCGTTTCGAGGCGCTGTTCACGACACCGCTCGGGGCGTCCGCGAGTGTGATGTTGACCGCGAAATATGGGGCTGGGGAGTTGCCGGCCACGGTGGGGGAGCTGGTGGACGCACTGGGGTCCTACGCCCCGGCGTCGGGCAGTCTGCCGTTAGGCACGTTCGAGGGGGTCGGCTCGATGTCGATCACGGCGGTGTGAGATGACCACGGCCCCGATCCACTACCTGAAAGCGTCCAAGACGACCTGGTCACCGCCGAGCCTCTACGTGCTGGACACCGAGACGCGCACCGTGCAGCAGGGTGAGCGTGAGGTGTACGGGTTGCGGTTGTGGTGCGCCAAGATCATCGATCGTCGGGCGGCCCCCGACGTGGACCGGGCGTCACGGTGGACGCGGGGCACCACCGCGGAGGGTCTGGCCCGGTCGATCGACCAGGCGTCCCGGCGCCGCCCGACGCTATGGCTGTTCGCCCATAATCTGGCGTTCGACCTGGCGACCACACAGTTGCCGTTGCGGTTGATCGAACTGGGCTGGACGGTCGGGGATTTCGCCTTGTCCGGTGACACACCGTGGATGCGGATGAGCAACGGGCGGCGCTCGTTGACCCTGGTCGATTCGGTGTCCTACCTACCGGCGTCGATCAAAGAGATCGGGCGGATGCTGGGGCAGCGCAAACCGCCGCTGCCTCGAGAGAACGCTTCGGAGGCGGTGTGGTTGCGGCGCTGCCGGGCTGATGTGAACATCCTGGCGGCGGCGTTGCTCGAGCTGATGGAGTGGCATGACCAAGAGGGGCAAGGGTTTTGGTCGCTGTCGGGGACCGCGACCGCCTGGGGTCACATGCGCCGCCGGCTGCCACCGAGAGCGGTGGTGATCGACCCGGACACCGCGCAGCAGAACCATGACCGCCTGGCTCTGTACGGGGGCCGGCGGGAGGCGCGGCGGGTCGGAACGTTCAGGGGCCGCCGGTATCTGGAGATCGACCTGGCTGCGGCGTATCCGACCGCGGCCGGCATGATCGACGTGCCGGTGCGGCGCGGTGAGACGTTCGAGTCGCTGCCGACCGATCATGCGGTGCTGGACGATGTGCGGTTCGGTGTGCTCGCCGCCTGCCGGGTGTCCACGTCGGTGCCGCGCTATCCACTGCGACTGGCGGATGCGACCTGGTACCCGACGGGATGTTTCGACACGGTGCTGGCCGGTCCGGAGCTGGCCGCGGCCCGCTCACGCGGTGACCTGGTGTCGATCGGGGCGGGGCAGCTGCACGAGATGAGCCGTGCGCTGGCCCCGTGGTCAGCCTGGCTGGCGAATGCGAGGTCCCTGCCGGACGATCAGACACCGGAGGTGGTGCGGCATTCCCTGAAGACGTGGGGCCGCACGGTGATCGGGCGTTTCGCCTCCCACACGTGGACCCGCACCGAGCTGGGGCCTGCGCCTGAGCAAGGTTGGCACTATGAACCCGGTGTGAACGCGACCACGGGGCTGCCGGGTGGCCTGGTGGATCTCGGGGGCCGGCGGTGGTGGTGCGAACAGGGTGAGGGCTCCGACAACGCGTATCCGGCGGTGACTGCCTGGATCGAGTCGGCGGTGCGGGTGTACCTGGACCTGGTGGTCGGCATGATCGGGCCCGACGCGGTGCTGGTCGCCAACACCGACGGGCTGATCGTGGCCGAAACCGCGCTCGGCAGCCCGTCCTCGGGCGGCTCCCTGGTGGCGCCTATGGGCCTGACGGGTGCTGCCCGGACCGGTTGGGTCCTGGACGCGGTGTCGCGTGTCCTGGCCCCGCTCAAGCTCGTGGTGAAGCGTTCCGCGACCAACGTCACGGTGCTGGGGCCGCAACACGTCAGGTTCGGGGCTCAACGCAAGCTGGCGGGCATCCCGAAAGACGCCGATGAGGAAAGCCCTGGCGAGTTTTCCTTCCGTGCGTGGCCGACGCTCACGTGGCAGATGTCAGACGGCGATGACCGGGGTTACACACGCCCGATGATGCTCCGCAAAGTGGACGGCCCGTACCCGGCCGGATGGATCACCGATGACGGCACGGTGGTGCCGCCGGCTGCCGCCGTCGGGGCCGACGGCGCTACCCGCCTGCTGGCGTACACGGCCGCGGTTTACAGGCCGAATCGGCGGCCGCTGGCCGGGCCGCAGCATCCCTACCTGGATGGACTGCTCTAACCCCTGGCGTCCCGAGCTACCCTGGCGTCAAGCGGGGAACCGGCCGCCCGACATTAATCGGGCCAGTAGGGAAGCTCCCGCCGTCGGTGGGGGCCTGCGCAGGGCCGGGATGCAACGGCGTTTCGACGTCCGTACGCCCGGGCGGCAGACCTGGTCAAGAGCGCACCCCCTCCGTACGCTGCGGTACTGAAGATCATTCCATACCCAGCAACCTACAGCCTGCCTGCATAATACTTTCCCCTTACGCCACAAGGGTTTCACCCTCCGCACGCCCGGAATCCCCTTACGCTACCGGCACTTCAGGAAGCATCCTGCGAGCTTTCCCTTGTGCACAGGCGTTTGCGTGCGCTCGTGGTGCGGTCCTCCCTACGCCGTAAGGGTTTCGCGGTACCTACAGCTCGGCTGTGCTTTGTGGTCCCTCCAGCCCGGCCGGGGCGGGCGGGGGGGGCGGCGCGCGGGGGGCGCGGGGGGCCCC
>Ga0137412_10001881_pt1 | contig 16459 bp, 17 predicted proteins | sample CZODoug2_1_16fun_FD_122160 | JGI IMG/M metagenome (GOLD analysis project Ga0137412, IMG submission 122160) | Vadose zone soil fungal communities from Angelo Coast Range Reserve, California, USA - CZODoug2_1_16fungal (Hybrid Assembly) | ecosystem: Environmental > Terrestrial > Soil > Vadose zone...
GAGGGCGTGTTCCTGGTGACCTCACTGGTGCTGGTGGCCATCGCGCTGAGCGTGGCCACCGCGCTCTACCCGGACGACGCCTTCCCGGCCAACGCCACCGCGCTGGCCGCGGCCACCTACGGCGCGGTCTCCGTGGTGCTCGGCCGCCGACTGCGCACGCCGATCCGCCGCACCCTGGGCAGCGTGGTGCCGTGGCTGGGCGTGTTCGCGGTGGCTGCGGGCCAACTGTGGTTGCACCAGTACCCGGTGCCGGCCGTGGTGGTCAGCCTGGTCGCCGGCGCGCTGGCGGTGGGTATCGCCACCCGCTACGTGCTCGGCGGCGGCAGCTTCGAACGCCGCCCGCAGTACGACATCCTGCCGTTGCCCGACGAGCGTCACCGGGCCGCGGTGATCGTCAACCCGACCAAGGTGGCCGACCTCGAGGAGGAGTACCGCGCGGTGTGTGCGTTCTTCGCCGCCGAGGGCTGGGGGCACCCGCTCTGGTACACCACCCGGCTCGACGAACTCGGCGTCGGGCACGCCCGGGCCGCCGCCGCGGCGGGCGCGGACGTCGTCTTCGCCTGCGGCGGGGACGGCACCATCTCCTCGGTGCTGTCCGGGTTGGCCGGCACCGGGGTGCCGTTGGCCATCCTGCCCGCGGGCACCGGCAACCTGCTGGCCCGCAACCTCGCGCTGCCCCCGGACCGGGACGCCTGCCTGCGCATCGGCATCAACGGTTGGGACCGCAAGATCGACGTGGGTCGGGTGGACGAGACGCACCGCTTCGCGGTGATGGCCGGCATGGGCCTGGACGCCGCGATGATCACCGACGCGCCGGCCCGGTTGAAGGCCCGCATCGGCTGGCCCGCCTACGCGGTCTCCGCCGCCCGACATCTGTTCGACCGGCGGGCGCACATCATCATCACCGTCGATGAGGAGCCGCCGGTGGAACTACGCGCCCGCGGTGTGGTGATCGGCAATGTGGGTCGACTGCAGGCCGGGATGATCCTGATGCCCGAGGCCGAACCCGACGACGGCATCCTCGACGTGGCCGTGCTGGTGCCGAAATCCCTGCGGCACTGGACGATGCTCGCGGTGCACGTGATGCGCCGCCGCCCGGCCCACCGCGGCGCCCGCATTGAGCACTTCCGCGGCCGGCGCATCCACATCGAGTGCGACCACGAGTGGCCGCGGGAGATCGACGGCGACCTGCTCCAACCCGGTCGGGAGATGACGATCGTGGTGGAGCCGCGGGCGTTGCTGGTGCGCATCCCACCCGGCAGCGGGGCCTTCGAGTAGCTAGCTCGGGTTGCTGGGCGCGGGGATCGTGGCCAGCCGCGTCGGGCGCAGGGCCGCGTGCACCACCTGCTGCTCTTCGGGGGACAACCGAGCCTCGGATGTGCCGCGGCGCATGTTCTTCGCGTAGCAACGGGTGTCCGAGCGGCCGACGATCGCGGACAGCACCACGCCGTCGCCGTGTTCGTCGAGCAGCGCCACCGACCAGGACAACCGTCCGCCCATCTCGCCGAACGCGTCGTAGCGGTGCACCGCGACGCGTCGAATGGACTCATCGACAGCGGCGCGGAAGTTGTCGAACTCCCGGTACAGCGCACCCACGTCCAGGCGCAGCTTCTCCAGCTCCGAGGAGGTGCGGGCGGCGGCCACGATGAACGAGGAGCGTTCCGCCCCGCCCTGCAGCAGCGTGCAGTCCCGACGCAGCCGACGGAACTGCACGTGCGCGCGCAGCGCGAGCAGCGCGCCACCCGCTCCGACACCCAGGCCGGCCAGCGCGTACGGATCCGTCACGAACCTGAGGGTAAGAGCCGGCGGGGGCCGGCTTGCGGAGGCGCAACGGCAGTTCTTTCGTGTCGCCGTCGCTGATCAGACCCGGACCTGCACCACCATGTTCATGTGCGACGTGGCGACCACGTCGAACCGGCTGAAGCCCGCCGCGGCGAAGATCTCCTGCAACCGGGCCGGACCGGCCTGCGCGCCCAGGCCCAACCCGACCTCCTGGGACAGCGAATTCGGCGTGCACACCGCCAGCGAGGCGGTGTACATCATCGCGGCCATCGGGTTCTCGCTGACGTTGCGCGGGCCGTCCAACGCGAACGGTTCGACCAGCAGGATCGAGCCGCCTTCGGCCAACCGGGTGTGAGCGTGCCGGGCGATGCCCAGCGGATCGCCCATGTCGTGCAGGCAGTCGAAGAAGCAGATCAGGTCGAACCGGCCGGGGTAGTCCTTGGCCCCGGCCACCTCGAAGTTGACCCGGTCCTGCACCCCGGCCTCCGCGGCCCGCTTGCCCGCGGTCTGGATCGATTCGGCGTGGAAATCGAAGCCGTGAATGCGGCTGTTCGGATAGGCCTGCGCCAGCACCACGGCCGAGGCACCGTGCCCGCAGCCGATGTCGGCGACCGCCGCACCCGCGCTGAGTTTGTCGACCACGCCGTCCAGCGCGGGGATCCACTCGGAGGTCAACTTGCCCCGGTAGGCCGCCCGGAAGAACCACTCGGTGCCGGTGAACAGATGCGGGTGGTGATCGCCCCACGCGACCGCACCGTCGCCGCGCATCGCGGCGGCGACCTTGTCCATGTCCATCCAGAACGAGGCCATCGCGGTCATGCCGCGGGCCATGAATACGGGGGAGGTGTCATCGGCCAGCGCCATGGTGCCCGCCTCGGACAACGTGAAGGTGTCCGCGTCCGGGTCGAACTCGATGAGGCCGGCGGCGGCCTGCTGGCGCAGCCATTCCGCGGTGAGCCGCGGGTTCGTCTCGGCGGCGGCGGCCACCTCGGCCGGGGTCATCGGACCGGCCCCGGACATCGCCCGGTACAGCCCCAGCTCATCGCCGAGCCAGACGCCGTAACAAACCCCGGTGCCGGTCATGTACCCGACCATCGTGCCCAGGTACTTGCCCAGCTTCGACTCGCCCATCGCCCTGCCTCTCGCCGCCGCACCGTCGGGACGACGCTAGCTCTCCCCGCAGCGTCCGACGAAGTGTGGGCTATAGCCCTCGCTTCGTCGGACGTCACCGGGGTGGGGGACTCATAGGCTTGATCCTCACCGACTGGGTCGAAGGGACGGACCGATGCTGCGGCGCGTGGCCTCGGCCGTGCTGATCGCGGCATTGGCCGTGCTGGCCCCGGCGGCGGGCGTGGCCGCGGCGCCGACCCTGACCCCGGTGGTGCCCACCGGCCCGGTGACTTTCGTGGGCATCGGCGGGTTGCGCTGGTCGGACATCACCCCGGCCGCGACCCCGGTGCTGTGGCAGTTGGCCGAGCACTCGGCGTTGGGCGCGATGGCGGTGCGCACCACCGAGGCGGACACCTGTCCCGTGGACGGCTGGCTGACGCTGAACTCGGGCGCCCGGTCGGCCGGGCCGCGGGAGCACGGGCACTGCGCGGCCGTGCCCATCCCAACGGTCACCGACGACCGCACCACCGTCCCCGGTTGGGACGCGTTGATCGCGCCGAACGCACATCACTCGTATGACCCGGTGTGGGGGACATTGGCCGAGCACGCACAGCTGCCCGGCCGGCCGGCAGCCAAGCTGTGTGGGGTCGGGCCGGGGGCGGCGCTGGCACTGGCACTGGCCGACGGCACGGTGCCCGGCCTCTGGGCTCCGACCATGCCTGGGCTGGGCGAATACCCTGACTGCGCGTTGCTGGTGGTCGATGGCGGCGCCCTGCCGGAAGGTCCCGGTCGCGGCGCCGCACTGACCGCCGCGGATGCCGCACTGCGCGAGTTCGTCGACGCCCCCGCGCCACTGCTGGTGGCCGGGATCGCGGACAGCACGCCGGGCCACCCGCATCTGACCGCACTGATGGTCCGACCCGATGCACACGGCTACGACCCGGCCCGTCGCCCCTTGCTGCGTTCGGAGTCCACCCGCCAACCGGGCCTGCTGCAGCTCACCGACCTGACCCCGACGCTGCTGCGCGGCGCGATCCCCGCCGACTTGCCCGGCGCGGCGCTGGAGACCCGGCCCGGCCCCACCGACCCGGATCGCATGCGGCGCTGGGACGTCGGGGCGCGGACCGTGCACGACGACTTCGTGCTGTTCTTCGTGGTGTTCATCGCCGGTCAGCTGCTTTCCTTCGGCGCGCTCGCGTGGACCTGGCACCGCCGATGGCTGAGCCACAAGGCGGCCGGATGCGCGGCACTGCAGATCGGACTGCTGGCCGGTGCGATCCCGCCGGCCTCGTTTCTGGTCAACGCGCTGCCCTGGACCCGGACCGAAGACCCGGCCCTGGTGCTCTGGGCCGCCACCGCCGGCCTGGCCATCGTGTTGGCGCTGGCCGCGTTCACCCTGCGTCGCCGCCCGGCTGCGCCGGCTGCGCTGCTGGCAGGGATCACCCTCCTCGTGCTGGCGGTCGACGTGGCCACCGGCTCCAGGCTCCAACTCGACGCGGTGTTCGGGCTGTCCACGTTGGTCGCCGGGCGCTTCTACGGCTTCGGCAACATCGCGTTCGCGGTGTTCGCCATGGCCGCGCTGATCACCGCAACCGCGGTGGGCGGAGCGCTGGCCAGGGCCGGGCGACCGCGCGCCGCCGCGGTGGCCATCGCGGCGATCGGCGGGGCGGCGGTATTGGTGGACGGCGCACCGGGCCTGGGCACCGACTTCGGCGGGGTGCTGGCGTTATTGCCGGGCACCGCGTTGCTCATCGCGTTGCTGCTCGGGTGGCGGCTGAGCGTCGCGCGGGTGGCGGCCATCGCCGTGGTCAGCCTGGCCGTGGTCAGCGCACTGGCCATCGCCGACTGGTCCCGACCCACCCCGGACCGCAGCCACTTGGGTCGCTTCGTGCAGCAGGTGCTGGACGGCGACGGCGGGCACGTGATCGCGAACAAGGCGAGTGCGAACCTCGGGATGTTGAGCAACCCGCTGATCGTGGTGGCGGCGCTGCCCTTGCTGGTGCTGGTGGTCACCGCGTTGGTGCGCCCCGAGGTGCTGCGCCTGCACGCGCTGGCCCGGGCCCAGCAGGAGGATCCGGCGTTGCGGGCGCTGTTGATCTCCGCCCTGGCCACCGGGTTGCTCGGGTTCGCGGCCAACGACTCCGGGGTGATCGTGCCCGCGGTCGCCCTGTTCACCGGCGGCCCGTTGATCGCCACCGTGTGGGCGCAACGCTGGATGAACGAAGCGACCTAGCCGGCGCGACGCCAACGCCCACGGGCGGCCAGCGCGCGGGCGACGTGCACGAACTGACGCAACCGGTGCCGCTGGGCGCGCCAGTCGGTGCCGGTGACGCGGTGCTGCAGGTCGCAGCGCACCTCCTGTACGTGCAGTCCGGCACGCAGCAGGTCGATGGTCAACGCGGTCTCCACGCCGAACCCGGCGGCCAACGGCAGCGCGCGGCCGAACGCCACCCGGCTCAGCGCGCGCTGCCCGGACAACGGCTGCACCGGAGCGAACCCGGTGGCCCGTTGGATGCCGGCGCGGGCGAGGCGGACCACGAAGCCATGCCCGCCGCCGGCGGTGGCCTGGGTGGGCAGCGTCGCGATGGTCATGTCCGCGCGACCCTCCAGCACCGGAGGCAGCAGCGGGCCTGCGCCGCTCGCGGTGTCGCCGAGGTCGGCGTCCAGGAACAGCAGTACCTCCGCGTCCGGCACCGCGGCAGCGCCGGTGGTCATCGCGGCAGCCTTGCCCCGGTTGCGCGGGTGGCGCACCGCGCGGGCCCCGGCCGCCTCGGCGATCGCCGCGGTGTTGTCGGTGGAGCCGTCGTCGACGACCAGCACGGTGTGTACGCCGGCGATGCGCGCCGCCGCCTGCACGGTGGCCGCGATCCGCTCGGCCTCGTTGCGGGCGGGGATCACCACCGCCACGCGCACGGCCGGCTCAGCGAATGGTGAGTTGCCGACTGGCCAGCCCGTCGCGGGCGCGACGCTCGTCGGCGGTCAACGGGGTGTCGTTGGCCAGCGCCTCGCCGATGCGCTCGCCCATGGCCTTGGCCGCGTCCTCGAAGTCGGACGCCTCCCTGTCCGTGGGCAGCTCCCAGACCGGGGCGAGCAGGCCCTGGCAGCGGAACGCGCCGACGTAGCGGGTGCCCTCGCCCAGGCTGTCCGCGCGGGCCACGTGCAGCCGGGCGAAAGCCTTGAGCAGCGCCGCCTCGTCCTGCGGCATGACCCAGCGCAGCCACGCCTTGTCCCGCTCGTGGCTCCAGTAGGCGGCCTCCACCGAGGTGAGTCGGGCGGTCGGCGGCGCGGCGGCGTTGGCCTGCTCCAGCGACTGCTCGATCTCCGGGGTCATCTCGTCCGGGTTCTCCACCCAGAACAGGAACCCGTCGTGCACCGTGATGTCCAACGGGACGGTCGGATCGATGAGCTCCTGCAGCTGCGGGGTGTCCGACTCGATCTCCACCGACGTGGGAGTGGCGCCGGGGTCGATGGCCAGCGCGGCCAGCAGCGCGGCGGAGATCTGTCGGCCCGCGTCACCGGCTGGGAACTGGGTCTGCATGGCGACCAGCACCGCGCCCTGAGAGCGGGTCAGGCAGGGCAGCGCCAGCGGCAGCACGGTGACCAGGGTGACGTCACGATCGGCGTGGTCCCCGACGAGTTTCAGCGTGGTAGTGGCCGCGGGCACGATTTCCCGCATCGCGATCAGGTCGCACTCCGAGGCCATGCCCTCGAACGGGCGCAGCACGAAGCTCTCTCGCTCAGCAGCACGCCGAGCGCGGGTGGACTTGCTCATCTACAGGCTCCTGACCGATCGCCGCACGGTGGCGGGGCCCGGTCAGCCTATCCAGCCCGAGCGGCGGTCTGGTCGCTCCGCAACGGGATGCCGGCCCACACCGTTTTGCCCTCGGCGCACCCGCGAACGCCCCAGTCCGGGCACAGCGCGTCGACGATCATCATGCCCCGGCCTCCGGGTGCGAGCGAGGCACGGCGGGGCAGATTGCCGGCGCCACCGGCGCTCAGGGCGTGCCCCAACCAGTCCGCGGAACCACCGTCGGTGACCTCGATGCACACAATGTCCGCCCGCAACTCCCAGCTCATCAACACCAGGCCGGTGGGCAGCGGCGGGGCGTGCCGCATGGCGTTGGTGACGATCTCGGTGGCGACCAACAGCGCGTCCTGGACCACCCGCGCGGGCAGATCGCGAGCCAGCAGGTCACTCGCCAGTCGGGCCCGGGCCAGCCGCACGCTCGCGTGCGTGTGCGGCAGGGCGAGGGTGCCCGCGACGTTGACGGCGACGCCTTGCGGCGACACGTCGGTGACCGTGGACATCGGGGCTCCTTGCAGGGCGATTGTGCGTCGACGCATAAGTGCCCGGAGTTCGCGTTCCGGAAACGTGAAATGGGTCAGCGTCGGGCAAACCCGGGCGGCCTGACAGCCAGGGTCAGGCGGTGCCGGCCGTGTGGTTGCCGTAGACGTGCGCGCGCATGCTCAGCGGCCGGTCGGTGATCAGGGCGTCCACCCCGGCGGCCAGGCACGCGTCGGCGTCGGCGAAGGAGTTCACCGTCCAGACGTAGACCGCATTGCCCTGCGCATGAGCCCGGGTCACGTACTCCGGGTGGCGGCGGATGACCCGGACGTCCACCCCGGCCGCGCGCACGCCCTCGGGCAGGCTGCCGTCGCGCAGATGCACCGGCACCCGGCCCATCAACAGCACGAGGTCCAGGTCCGGGGCCAGCCGACGCATCCGACGCAGCGAGGAGATCGCAAAACTCATCACTCGGACGGCTGGGTGGGCTCCGATCTGCGCGCCCATCGCGCCGGGCGGGGTGGTCCGCGGGGTACCACCCAGCCCGAACTCGTCGAGCATCGCGACCAATTTCTCCTCCACCGCGCCGCCGAAGCGGGTGGGGTGCTTGGTCTCGATGGCCAGACCCACCGGCCGCGACGCCCCGGTGGCCAACTCGAGGAGCTGACGCAGCGTGATCACGGTGTGTTCGGCGGGGTCCTCGGACGGCACCGCTGGGGTGCGGCCGTCGATGGGGCGGTAGCGGTCCAGCAGGCGCCAGGCGCGGCGGGCGCCGAAGTGAACCCGCGCCAGGTCGGCCAACTCCATCGTGGAGACCACGCCGCGGCTGGCGGAGACGAAGTCCACCCGCCGGTCGTGCAGGCACACCAGGTGACCGTCGGCGGTCAGCCGGACGTCGCACTCCAGCGCGTCGGCACCGTCCAGCACGGCCTTGCGATAGGCCCCCACCGTGTGCTCGAACGAGCCCTCCCGGGAACCCCGGTGAGCGATGATCTCCATGCCGTCATGGTGACATCTGCCAGGTGTCGGTTGCGGCAGTTCTGGCCGGCGTCCCGGTGAACGGCGTCGACCGACATTCTCCTGGCTCAGAGGACGAACGGCTCCGCGGCGGTTTCCGCCGCCATCGGGCGACCGACGGCCTGCCAGGCGGTCGTCCCGCCGGCCAGGTTCACGGCCTGGTGCCCCCGGGCGAGCAGGAACTCGGTGACCTGGGCGGAGCGGCCGCCAGATTTGCAGATCACGGTGATCTCCCGGTCCGGCAGCTCGGCCAACCGCGCCGGTACCTCCCCCATCGGGATGTGTACGGCGCCGACGGCGTGACCGGCGGCCCATTCGTTGGGCTCCCGCACGTCGAGCAGGAACGCCTGCGGGGACACGTCTGCAGCCTGAATCTCCGGCACCTCGGACATGCCGGGCATTCTGCCGCGCCGCCATCGGAACGCATCGACCGGTCGTATCGGATGTCATGCCCCACAGGGTGACTTTGCCTTCTGTAACCGAACATTCACCCACCGTCAGGGGAACCGGGCCGGAGTGGGACGCGTCGTAAGTAACGTGCGTATCCGAATCGTCGCGGCAGCTGCCGCCGTGGTGCTGGCCGGCTCCGTCGGCTCGATCACCGCGGCCCACGCCATGGCGCTGTCCTCGCCCCTCGCGGCCGACAACGGCATCGCGACCACCTACGCGGCCACGGATCTTGTCGTGGTCTACCAGGCCGGGCCCGGCGCCGCGGCCATGACCAGCGAATTGCGCTGCAACCCGGTCGGCGGAGACCGCATCGACGCGGTCAACGCCTGCGATCGGCTGGCCTCGCTGGCCCACGCTCGGCGCAACCCGTTCGCCGCCCCGGCGGCCAACCAGGTTTGCTCGGTCGACTACGACGGGCCGGAAACGGCAACCGTGTTGGGTACCTGGCGCGGCAAGCAGGTGCGCGCCGCGTTTTCCCGCACCAATGGCTGCGAGATCGCCCGCTGGGAATCCATCGCCCCGTTGCTGGACCCCGCACCCGGCACCCACCCGGCGGTGCGCGACAGCTAGTCGTCGCACGGCGTCGGCCACGATTTCCGGCGCCCGAACCGGGTGGGCTTCGTGGGGGGGCCTCCGGGTCGGGCGCCGGTATGCTGTTCGGATCTGACTGATCGTCAGATCGCTATTTGAGCAGTTTGGACAACCGCCGGTCGGCCAGCGGTTTGCCGCCGGTCTGGCAGGTGGCGCAGTACTGCAACGCGCGGTCGCTGAACGAGACCTCACGGATGGTGTCACCGCACACCGGGCACGGTTGCCCGGCCCGGCCGTGCACCTGCAACCCCGCCTTCTTCTCGCCCTTGATCTCTTTCGTGGCCAAACCGGTGGCGCGCTCGATGGCATCGGCCAGCGTGGTGCGGATGACCTCGTACAGCGCGGCCACCCCGTCAGCATCGAGGGTGTTGGCCGGTTTGAACGGGGACAGCTTCGCGGCGTGCAACACCTCGTCGGAATAGGCGTTACCGATTCCGGCGATCACGCTCTGGTCGCGCAGCACGCCCTTGAGTTGCGCACGTCCGGCCCGGGCGAGCAACGCGGCGAACACCTCGACGGTGAACTCCTCGGCCAACGGGTCGGGTCCCAGCCGGGCCACCCCGGGCACCTGCGCCGGGTCACGCACGCAGTACACGGCCAGGCCCTTCTTGGTGCCGGCCTCGGTCAGGTCGAAGCCCGCCGCGATGCCCTCGGCATCTCCGTCGCGCTCGCCCAGATGTACGCGCACCGCCAGCGGCCCCTTGCCCGGCTTGGCGGGCAGCGCGGGCAGGTTCTCCCGCCACTGCAACCACCCGGCCCGGGCCAGGTGCACGATCAGGTGCAGCGGGGCCGAGCCCGCACCGTCGCCGCCCACCCCGAGATCGAGGAACTTGCCGTGCCGGCCCACGTCGGAGACGAACAACCCGGCCAGCGAGGTGATCGGCGGGTCGTAGGTCTTCAGCGCGCTGATCGCGGCCACGTCCACCCGGGTCACCGGTCGACCCACGGCACGCTCGGTGAGCAGGCGACGTAGCGCCTCCACCTCGGGCAGTTCCGGCACGCTGGAACGTTAGCTAACTACCGCACTGTGTGTCGTCCAACTGGACGTCGCGGCCGGTGAAGCTGAACTCCAGACCGTCAGCCTTCGGACGCAGCGCCACGTTCATGCCGTCCGGGATGGTGCGCAGTTGCAACCGGATCGGCCCGAGGCCGGCCAGCGAGGTGTTGAAGAACTGTTGCCCATTGGCGCTGGCCGTAGCAGTGCCCGGGTCCACCACCAGCGTGCTGCCCTCGATGCGCGGGGTCACGGTGGCGTTCGCGGCCAGCCCGGTCGGGCTGAAGCCAATGCTGATGGTGACCTGTCCGTTGTCGCCGCCGGAGATCATCATCGGCGCGATCGCGGCACTGATGGCGTCGTACCCGAGCAGCCCGGTGCCGTCGATCGCCGACGCGTGCGCGCCGCCGTGCGAGCGGCGTAGCCCGCGCAGGTCGGCGTGCGCGTGCGCGATGCGGACCTTGCAGGCGGTCGCGTCGCGGGCGTCCAGGCTGACCGAGCCGAACCGTCCGCGCAGCAGCTGCGGCAGGAACGGCCCGCCGCCCAGGTGCACGCTGGGCCGCTTCGGGGTGTCCAGGGCGTCCTGCATCTTCGAGGCCATCAGGTGCGCCACGACCTGACGTGATGTCAGATCAGCGGCGCCCGCCTGCAGGAGCAATCCGCCGACGATCGCGACGGGCAGCACGCCGCGCTGCCACGCCGGGCGCGGCGCCCGCGCCGATGCGGGCGGGGGAGCGGCGGGCGGTTCCACGACCATGGTCATGGCCCGTTTGTAGCACGCAGACGGACAAAAGTGTACGGTTCCGTACACCACGGTTCATAAACTCCAAGGCGTGGTCCCGGCGGTGTGTCGGGATCATATCTGACGTCGTGTCAGATATCGCCTGTGTTGCCGCCTCCCCGCCCCCCGGCGACACGCCCGGAAATGTCCGCGTGACCTACCAGACATATAAACTGATGGATCGTCAGTTGATCGCCTCAAGGTGCGGGCCCCGCCTCGATCTGTTCACGCCGGAGCCACGATCCGGCAACCCACCCCGCCTAGCGTGAACCACGGTTCCCACCGGGACGGGGAACCATCGGGGGCGCACAGGGCCGCGTCCCCGCGGCGTGGCCACTTCTGTAGGCCACGTTCGCCGGGCGGGTCGGTCGGCTGGGTTCTCCCCCACCGACCCGCTCCGGCGGCCACCGGACCCGGCCAAGGGGGGCAAGCGGGATGACGATGTATCCAGCCGTGGGGTTGTTGCCGGGGGCGAGGGATTGCCCGAACTGCGCAGTGGACCTGGACGATCTGGCGGTGTCACTGGGCGGGACCGTATGGGTGTGCCCGCGGTGCCTGCACGAGGTGCCGGTGCCGGCGATGACCGCGCGGCGCCGGTTCTGGCTACGGGACGGGCGCAGTGTGCACCTGCGGCCGGTACACCCGTCCGACATCAACCACCTCATCGCCTTCCACCAACGGCTTTCCGAACGCTCGCGGTACCTCCGCTACTTCGGACCGAAGCCCGGGTTGACGCTCGCCGAGGCTCGGTATTTCGCCACCGTCGATGGTCGTGATCGGTTCGGCACGGTGGCGATCGTCGACGAGGCCGCCGGGCCGGTCGTGGTCGGGCAGGCCTTCTTGATCCGGATCGGGCCGGACCGCGGCGAACTCGCCCTCGTGGTGCGCGACGATCACCAAGGGGTCGGCCTCGGCGCCCAACTGGGGTTGATGGTGCTGGCCACCGCCGTGCGCCACCGCATCCGCTTTCTGACCGGGCCGGTTCTGTTGGAGAACCGCCAGATGCAGTCGTTGGCGATCACTCGGGGCGGGCGCGCGGTGAGCCGGTCCGGGCCGGAGGTCCAGTACGAACTGGACGTGCGGACCTTCCGGACGCCGTCAGCTCCTGCGGTGCCGGTTCAGCACCAGTCGCGCCAGCAGCCCGAACCCGCGCCGTCCCAGTACGACCAGCCGTCGTCCGGACCGCTGTCGTCACCCCAGTCATCGCCACCGCGGCCACGGGGATCGTGGTCCGCGAGGGCACCGTCCGGCGTCGCGTGGTGTCCACCGTCGCCCTGGCCGTAGTCACTGCCGTACGGGTAACCGTGGCAATAGTGGTAGCCGCATTCGCCGTAACCGTCGTCGTCCCACTGGTTGTGCTGATGGCCGTGGTGGTGGAACACGTGCCCGTTTCCGTTTCCGTGTCCAGGACCGGGGCCGGGGCTCATCGCGGCCGAGGCCAAGGGGGCAACGCCCAGGGTCAGCGCCGCAGCCGCAGCGAACACCCCCGCGAGCCGTCTCCGAGCAGACACCGCAACCTCCCCCGACGAACATGGACATACTCCCCGGAATCGAATGTCCCCCACGGCGTCTGCGACCCGATACCCGTGAAGATCAAAAACTAGGCATGCCGGGTCGCGGTGTTCTTTGCACTCCGGCCGCAGGCCTCCCGGGCGGACATCTGATACTCACGGCAGACCAACGACCTGCCGGGAGCACACATGGCGATCGTCAGCCGCGAGATCAGCTACAGCCACGGGGACCTGTCGTTGACCGGCGTGCTCTATCGGGACGACAGCGCCGGCGCACCGGCTGCCGGGCTGCTGATCATCCCCGGCGCGGGTGGGTTGGACGACCACGTGGCCGGGCAGGGTGCGCGCTACGCCGGGCTGGGTTACGTGGTGTTCACCGCGGACATGTTCGGCCCCGGCGTGGCCGGCGACCGGGAACGCACCATGGCCACGATCAAGGAACTGCGTGCCGACCCGGACCTGCTGGTGGCCCGGGCGGTGGCCGGACTCGGGCAACTACAGGCGGCCCCGGAGACCACCGGCCCGTACGCCGCGCTGGGTTTCTGCTTCGGCGGACAGACCGTGATTACGATGGCCCGGGCCGACATCGAGGTGGCCGGGGTGGTGAGCATGCACGGATCGCTGAGCACGTCCCGCCCGGCCGCGCCGGACTCGGTGCGGGTGCCCGTGCTGGTGTGCCACGGCGCGGACGATCCGCACGTCCCGATCGGCGATGTGGTGGCCTTCATCGAGGAGATGACCAAGGCCGGCGCGGACTGGCAGCTGATCGCCTACGGCGGTGCGGTGCACGGGTTCACCCACACCCACGCGGTGCCCGGCGGCAACGGCGTCGCCTACCACGAGCCCACCGACCGGCGTTCCTTCACCGCTGCCACCGCGTTCCTCGCCGAGGTACTCGGAGCCGGGCGATGAGCAAGCCGCTGCCGGAGTGCGCGGTCGCCATCACCGGCGGCACCTCCGGCGTGGGCCTGGCCACCGCGCACGCCTTCGCCGCCCAGGGAGTGACCCGCCTGGCGCTGCTGGGACGCGACCCCGACCGCGGCACGGCGGCACGGGAGCAGGTGCTCGCCGCGTATCCCGGGCTCGACGTGCACTACGTGCGCACCGACGCGAGCGATCACCATTCCGCGGTGGCCGCCGCCCACACCGTCGATGCCCTGCTGGAGGGGTTCGACGTGCTGGTGAACTCCACCCAGTCGCAGTGGGTGCCGGATCTGGCCCGGGACATCCCGCTGGAGAACGCCCGGCGCATTCTGCTCGATCAGGCCATGCCCCCGATCAACATGAGCCTGGCCGCGCTGCCCTACATGACGGAACGTCAGTTCGGGGTGATTCTGAACATCGCCTCGGATGCGGCGAAGCTGGCCACGCCGGGGGAGTCGGTGATCGGGGCGGGGATGGCGGCGATCGTCATGTTCTCCCGCACGCTGGCCATGGAGGCCAAGCGCAACGGCATCCGGGTCAACGCCGTGACCCCGTCGCTGATCCAGGGCACGCCGGGCGGCGACCGGGTAATGGCCGGTGGGTTCTCCAAGAAGCTGTTCGAGAAGGCAGCCGCCATGGCGCACCTCGGCGTGCCCGAAGCCGACGACCTGGCCGCGCTGATCGTGTTCCTGGCCGGGCCGGGCGCGGCCCGGATCACCGGTCAGGCGATCAGCGTGAACGGCGGCATCTCCGCCGGCTGAGTTGTCACACCGGCAGCAGTAGCTCGGACAGTGGCTTGCGCACGCGCGGCGCGAACTCCCGCTCCCGCAGGTTCTCCGGCAGTGCGGCCTCGGGGTCCCAGTGGCCGATGGCCATCATGGCCAGGGGTTCGATCGTGTCGGGCAGCTTGAACTCCGCGCGCAGCCCGTCGTGGTCGAAGCCGGCCATCTGGTGCACGACCAGGCCCATCGCGGTGGCCTGCACGGTGAGGTGCGCCGCGGCCTGTCCGGTGTCGTAGTGCCACAGCGGCCACGGCTCGCCCTTCTCGTCCACCGTGGTCGCCGCGATGGCCAGCAGCGCCGAGGCGACCGGCGCCCACGTCTGGTTACCGGGCAACAGCTGCGCGGCCAGTCGATCGAAGGCCGGCTCGCCCTGCCTGGCCACCAGGAAGCGCCACGGCTGGCTGTTCCCGTACGACGGCGACCAGCGCGCGGCCTCCAGCAGGGTGTTGAGGTCTTCATCGGTCAGCCGGTGGCCGGCGACGAAGCCCCGTGGACTCCACCGGTTGGCCAGCAAGGGGTGCAGGTCCGCCCCGGTGACCGCGGCGCGCGCATGGTTCGACATGTCAGTCCCAGATCCGTTCTCGGTGGTCAGCTCGCGAGCCCGGCGTGCATCTCCCACACCAGGACCTCGCTGGGCTCGTTGGCGGTCACCCGTTGTCCGCCGGTGGCGGTGAACCGCACGGTGTCGCCGGCCACGAGTTCCCCCGCGCCCTCCAGGTCCACGTCACCGCGGGCCACGAACAGGTGCAGGTACGGGGCCTCGGGCAGCTCCACGCTCTGGCCGGGCTCCAGCCGGGCCACGTGCAGGGAGGCGAACTTGTTGTTGATGCGGATTGCGGCCTGGTCCACGTGTTGCGGCATCCCGGAGGCCACCGGCACCAGTCGACCGGTGAGCAGTTCGGCGTCCACCTCGGCCTGCTCGTAGCCGGGCACGATGCCCTGCTCGTCGGGCACCACCCACATCTGCACGAAGTGCACGGGCTCGTCGTGCCGCTCGCCGCCGATACGCCAGGAGTCGTTCTTCTCCGAGTGCTGGATGCCGACACCCGCGCTCATCCGCTGGGCGAGACCCGGATAGATGATCCCGGAGTTGCCGCGGGAGTCCTGGTGCACCAGGGAACCGGTCAGCACCCAGGTGACGATCTCCATGTCCTTGTGCGGGTGCGTCTCGAAGCCCGCGCCGGCTTTCACGATGTCGTCGTTGTTGACCAGCAGCAGCCCGTGGTGGGTGTTCTTCGGGTCGTAATGCCCACCGAAGGAGAAGGAGTGGTGCGAGTCCAGCCAGCCGATCCTGGTGCGCGCCCGTTCGGCGGAACGACGGATGTCGACGGCGGGTTCCAGCAGGGCGGAGGTCATGGGACCAATCCTTCCGAAAGTACAGTTGACACGTCAACCACTGACTGCAGTGCCCTATTCCGGATCAGCCTGCCCAGGCGGCGTACAGCAACGCCCGCAACGCCGCGGCGTCCATCGGCACCGGGTTGTCCCGGGGCACCACGGGTTCAATGATCGCCACCGCCTCGTCGAGTTGATCCTCGCGCAGTCCCAGGGCGCGCAGGCCGGTGGGCACTCCGCCGGCCCTGGCCAGCGCCTGCAGACCCGCCACGGGGTCGGCGACACCCAGCGCCACGGCAATACGCGCCACGGCCTCGGGTGCGCCGGGAGCGTTGGCGGCCAGCACGTGCGGCAGCACGATCGCGTGCGTCTGCGCGTGCGGCAGATCAAAAGCCCCGCCCAGGGCGTGGCAGATCTTGTGATGCAGCCCGGTGCCCGCGGCGCTGAACGCGACCCCGGCCAGGTAGGCCCCGTAGAGCAGATCGCTCGGCGCACCCTCGTCCCGGCCCAGCCCGCGCAGCCCGACGCCCAGGGCGTGGATGCCCTCAGCCGCCAGCACCGAACTGATCGGGTTGCGCCGCGTGCCCCAGAACGCCTCCACGCAGTGCGCCATCGCGTTCAGCCCGCTGGCCGCGGCCAATTCGGTGGGCATGGACGCGGTCAGCTCCGGGTCGTAGAGCACCACCCGCGGCAGCACCACCGGGTCGGTGCCGGTGGTCTTGCGGGCACCCTCGGTCAGGCCCCAGATCGGCGTCACCTCCGAACCCGCGTAGGTGCTGGGCACGGCGATGATCGGCAGGCCGCTGGTCAACGCGACCGCCTTGGCGGTGCCGGTGGTGGACCCCCCACCGATGCACAGCACCGCGTCGGCCTCCGCCGCCGTGGCGGCCTTGCGGG
>Ga0137412_10001884_pt1 | contig 16435 bp, 18 predicted proteins | sample CZODoug2_1_16fun_FD_122160 | JGI IMG/M metagenome (GOLD analysis project Ga0137412, IMG submission 122160) | Vadose zone soil fungal communities from Angelo Coast Range Reserve, California, USA - CZODoug2_1_16fungal (Hybrid Assembly) | ecosystem: Environmental > Terrestrial > Soil > Vadose zone...
CTCTCCGCCGGCTATCTGGTGGTCATCGCCATCGGATTGGCCCTGCTGGTGTCGGTGTTCGTGCTCGGCGCGAAGGGAGTGGGCGCGCGATGGAATTCCTGAATCTGATCCGGGCGCAGTGGGACCGGGCGGGCGCCATCCTGTGCGCCGTTGCCGGCGCGGTCGAGCTGCTCATCGGGTGGATCGGCACCAGCAGCACCGAGCACGTGGCCAAGCAGATCCCGTACGTGGTCTCCGACGGGCTGACCGGGATCTTCCTGCTCGGCCTCGGGGCGGTGCTGTGGATCTCCGCGGATCTGCGCGACGAGTGGCGTGAGCTGCGTCGGGTGGGTGCCTTGCTGGAGCAGGAACTGAGTGAGCGTCAGGTTGAGCGGGCCCGTGGCCACTGAGGTTGTGGTCACCCGCCGCGCGGCCGGCCGACGCGAGGCGGTGGCGGACGCGGCGCCGCCGCGTCGACGCCGGCGTTACCTCTACGAGGCCAGCCCGTGGCGGCGCGGTGACTTCCTGCGTGCGCTGTTGCTGGCCGCGCTCGGCGTCCTGATCGCGGTGATCTGCTGGTACCAGGTCAGCGGCCACGTGCGGCTGCGCGACCAGCAGGGCTGGGTCGTGGGTTCGGTGCTCGGCCTGGTCGTGGCCTGCCTGGGCGCGGTGTCCTGGCTGTTGGTCGGGCTGCGCGCGGTGCGGCTGGGGCAGCGTCAGTTGCTCACCGACATCGCTGTGGTGATGGACTGGCCGGCCGATCTGGCCGGCTACGAGGGTCGCCGCAAGGCCGCGGCGGGCAGTGACCCGGACGCCTTGGTCAGCGGAGGGGGCATGACCTTGGTGCACCGGGCGAATTGCCAGGTGGCCCGGGGCAAGGATGTCGGCCCGGTGGCGCAGGGCCATGGTCTGGACGCCTGCGGCATGTGCCTGCCCGCGGGGGTGCCGGCATGAGGGATTACGTTCCCTACATCATCTTCGGGTTCGTCACCGGATCCGTGTACGGCATCTGCGCCATGGGCCTGGTGCTGACCTACAAGACCTCCGGCGTGTTCAACTTCGGCCACGGCGCGGTGTGTGCGGCCAGTGCCTACGCGTTCTACGACCTGCGTCAGGTGCACGGGCTGCCGTGGCCGGTGGCCGGGCTGCTGGTGGTCTTCGTGATGGGCCCGCTGGTCGGGTTGATACTCGAACGCATCGCGGCCGGATTGGCCCCGGTGTCCACCGCGTACAAGATCGTCGGCACGGTCGGCATCTTGGTCTTCATTCAGGCCGCCATCGTGCTGCACTTCACCGGCCAGGGTCTGCGCTTCGCCCAGTTCCTGCCGGAGGACAAGGCGTTCGCGATCTCCGGGGTCACCGTCACCGACGCCTCGCTGATCACCACGCTGATTGGCATCGGTGCTGCGGTCGCGCTGTATCTGTTCTTCCGGCTGACCCGATTGGGCACCGCCATCCGCGGCGTGGTCGACGACCCGCAACTGCTGGACATGACCGGGGAATCGCCGAACCGGGTGCGCCGCACCGCGTGGGTGATCGGCTCGGTATTCGCCTCGGTCTCGGGCATCCTGTTCGCGGCCAGCCAGGAGCAGGTTGACGTCAACGTGCTGTCGATCCTCATCGTGCAGGCGTTCGGCGCGGCCACCGTCGCGCTGTTCCGCAACCTGCCGATGTGCCTGATCGGCGGCTGGGGCGTGGCCCTGGCCCAGAAACTGATCTCCAAGGCGCTGGGCGGCGGCCACGAACAACTGGCCGGGTTGGACCTGACCATCCCGTTCCTGGTGGTGTTTCTCGGCTTGTTGGTGATTCCACGTCGCTACCTTGTCGAGATCGGCCGCGCGGTGAAACCGCGGGCGGCGAAGGCCGGACGGCTGACGCTGGGTCAACGGCGCATCGGCGTCGGCGCGGTGTTCGTGCTGGCGATGCTGGTGCCTACTTTCGCCGACACCCACCAGATCGCCTGGGATGTGGCGCTCACTCAGGTCGCGCTGTTCATGTCGTTGCACCTGCTGGTGCGCACCTCCGGGCAGATCTCGCTGTGCCAGATCGGCTTCGCCGCGATCGGTGCCTCGACGTTCGCCCACATGCTCCACCACGGGGTGCCGTTCCTGGTCGCCGTGCTGATCGGTGGCCTGGTGTGCCTGCCTGTGGCGCTGATCATCTCGGTGCCCGCGATCCGCCTGTCCGGGCTGTATCTGGGTCTGGCCACGCTCGGCTTCGGCATTCTGCTCAACCAGTTCTTCTACTCGAAGAGCTACATGTTCGGCTTCGGCAGCGTCGAGACAGGTCGCCCCGGCTATTGGGGGCTGGACGACGACAAGCGCTACTACTACCTGCTGCTCGCCTTCGCGGTGCTCGCGGTGGGCCTGGTGCTGATCATCGAACGCTCGCGGCTGGGTCGGCTGCTGCGCGGTATGGCCGACGCGCCGGTGGCGCTGTCCACCTTGGGTCTGGCGGTCAACGTCTCCCGGGTGCTGGTGTTCTGCGTTGCCGGTTTCATGGCGGGCATCAGCGGTGCGCTGTACGCGTCGATGTTCGGTGCGGTGAAGAGCGACAGTTATTTCTTCCTGCAGTCGCTGATCGTGCTCGCGGTGCTGGCCATCTCCGGTCGGCGCACCGTGGCGGCCGCGGTGATCGCGCCGTTGCTGCTGTTCGTGGTGCCGAACTACATCACCGACCCGGACTTCTTCCAGATCTTGCAGATGTTCTTCGGGGTGGCGGCGATCCTTGCCGCGATCGGGTCGCAGGGCGCGTTCGAGCGGTGGTTCGCCACCACGGCGGCGCGGTTCACCGAACGACGAACCGGCCCCGCGTCGGTGCGCCTGGAGGACTTCCACCAACGGCATCGCGCCGGCCGAGTGCCGGTGGCCACGCCGTGAAGCAGTGCATATGACAAAGCTGTGTAGTTCCCCCGAGAGGACCGGGATCACGATGGCAGTTTCCCGCCGAGGTCGCTGGGCCTACCTGGCGTTATTGGTTGCGCTGCCGATGGCCGGGTGTGGCACGCGGGTGTCCGACGCCCGCATCGACGCCGCCGACGGGTCGGCCCGCAGCGCGGTCACCCAGACGGAGGCCACCGCCGCCGCGAGCGACTCCCCGTTCGACGCCGTGGCTGCCGCTCCGGTGGGTGCCGCCGCCGCGCCCGCGGCGGACAGCGCCGCCGTGCCGGCCGCGGGCAGCACCGTGGGCGCTGCGCCTGCCCCCGGCGTCGTGGCCGGTGGCACGGCCGCCGACGTCAAGGCCACCAAGGCCGGCAAGGTGAAAACGGCAGCGGCAGGCGTGCCGGTGGCCGCTGCCGCGGCTGCCGTGGCCACCGGCCCGAACTCGCCCTGCAAGGCCACGCTGACGCCGGTGGTGCTCGGCCAGACCGCCCCGACCTCCGGCATCATCGGCGCGTCCACCGCGAACCTGCGCACCGGGTTGGCGCTGTGGGTGCGCGCGGTGAACGCCCGCGGTGGCGTGCAGTGCCACCCGGTGGCGATGTACCAGATGGACGACGGCGCCGACCCGGCCCGGGTCACCTCCAACCTCACCGAGTTGGTGAAGAACAAGCACGCGATCGCGATCATCGCCGCGGGCATCCCGACCACGTTCCCGGCCGGGCAGACCTTCGCGGACAAGAACAAGATCCCGTTCGTGGGCGGGGACCTGATCGAACCGGCGTGGTTCAAGGACCAGTGGATGTTCCCGCAGGGCGGCTCCGCGCTGGCTGCCTACGCCGGCGGCATCCGGGAGGCGGCGCGTTCGGTGAACGCGAAAACCGCCGGCCTGGTCTACTGCGTGGAGGCCTCGATCTGCGGCACCATCAACAAGAACTTCGAGGCGATGGCCACGCAGTCCGGATTGACCACGGTGCTGCGCAAGGTCTCCTCGATCACCAACCCGGACTACACGGCGGAGTGCCAGGCGCTGAAGAGCGCCAAGGCCGAGGTGGTGTTCTACTCCCTGGAAGGTGCCGGTTCCGGCCGGATGGCGCGTTCCTGCCGGGCGCTGAACTACACCCCGCCGGTGGCCACCGCCGCGCTGGCCGTGTCGGCCACCGCGTCCGAGGACCCGAACCTGCGCGCCCAGGGCGTGTACCTGGGCACGGGTGACGCGCCGTTCACCGCCTCGGACACGCCCGGCGCCCAGGAGTTCCAGGCCGCGTACAACACCTACGCGCCGGGCTCGCAGGTGGACGAGGACTCGATCAACGCCTGGACGTCCGGCAAGTTGTTCGAGGCGGCGATTGCCAAGGTCTACTCCGACGCCCGCAGCGGCCCGATCACCACGCAGATGCTGCTCGAGGGTTTGTGGCAGATCGACGGCGAGACGCTGCACGGTCTGGCCCCGCCGTTGGACTTCAACAAGGGCGCACCCGCCACCCGGAACGACTGCTACTTCTCGTTGACCATCACCGAGAAGGGGTACGGATCTCCCAAGGGCAGCAAGTACGAGTGCTTCAAGGGTCTGCCCACGGGTTTCTGAGCACCATTCAGAACGTCGCAAGGAACGGAGCACGGTGACCGTCGCCAAGGAGACAGTCGATACCGAGGAGGGTGCACCGCAGGTCCGGGTGCGTCGACCGTCCGCGGTCGTGCGCGGGCTGTTGCTGGACAGCGCCCGGACCCTGTTCGCCACCCGTGGCTACGCCGGGGCGAGCACCCGGGAGATCGCCGAGCAGGCCGGGGTGCGCGAAGCCCTCATCTTCCGCCACTTCGGCAACAAGGCGGGGTTGTTCCGGGCAGCGGTGGTCGATCCGTTCCGCGGCATTATCGAGGGCTTCGTGGACGACTGGGAGGCCACTCACGAGTCCAACACGATGTCCACCTATGAGCTGACCGGCGCGTGGATCACCTCGCTTCATGCGCTGATGCACGAGCACCGCGAGTTGGTGGTCGCGCTGATCACCGCCAACGCCTTCGAGGACGAGGCGGACCCGGACGGGGTGCCGATCACCGACGCGTTCGCCCGGCCGATCCGTCGGCTGGAGAAGTTCACCCGCCGGGAGATGGCCGGGCGGGGGCTGTCCGGTGATCCGACCATCTCGGTGCGCGCGACCTTCGGCATGGTGATGGCGATGGCCGTGCTCGACGACTGGTTCTTCGCCGGGGTCACCCGTCGACCGCCGGCCGAGGCGGTGACCACGGAGATGACGGACCTGGTGGTCGGGGGCATCACTCGCTTGCCGAACGGCGCGTGGACAGGCTAATCTTCCTGTCTGGACATAGTGTCCGAGCACACTGTACGAGCGCTTACCCGAGAGGACCCGGACTCATGGGCCACGCCAAGCCGGACTTCGACCCGGTCTCCCTCTCCCCGTTGAGTTTCTGGTCGGGCACGCCGCGGGAGCGGGACGAGTCGCTGCGCATCCTGCGCGCCGAGCGGCCGGTCAGCTATCACCCGCCGGCCGAGGGCTCGATGATGCCGCCGGAGGAGGGCGTCGGGGGCTTCTGGGCCGTGGTGCGTAACGAGGACATCCGCGCGATCAGCACCGATCCGGAGACCTTCTGCTCCGGTGAGGGCATCACGCTGGAGGACGTCCCGGTGGCGATCCTGGAGACGGTCAGCTCGTTCCTGGCCATGGATTCCCCGCGGCACCTGCAGCTGCGCCGGCTGTGCTCCAGCGCCTTCACCCCGCGCCGGGTCGCGCAGATCGAGGGGCAGATCGCCGGGCAGGCCAAGCGCATCGTGGACGACCTGGTCAACAACCCCGAGGGTGACCTGGTGGCCGCGGTGTCCCGGCGACTGCCCATGATGACCATCTTCGAAATGATGGGCGTGGACGAGAACTACCGCCTCGAGGCCACGGAAAGTGTGGACGGGCTGACCTCCTGGGCGGATGAGGAGGTGCGCGGCGAGCTGCTCCCCGAGGAGCTGCTGATGAACTCCACCCTGGGCCTGCTGCGCATCGCACTGGAGATCGCCGAGGCCCGCCGGTCGGACCCCCGCGACGATCTGATGACCGCGCTGGTGCAGGCCGAGGTCGAGGGCCGCACGATGAACGACGAAGAGATCGCGGCCTACTTCATCCTGCTCGCCGTGGCGGGCAACGACACCACCCGCAACACGATCTCGCACACCGCCCGGGCGCTCACCGAGTTCCCCGAGCAGCGCAAGATCTTGATGGAGGACTTCGACGGGCGCATCGGCACCGCGGTGGAGGAGATGATCCGCTGGGCCACCCCGGTGATGACCTTCCGGCGTACGGCCACCCGGGACGTGGAGTTCCGCGGGGCGCAGATCTCCGAGGGCGACTGGATCGGGTTGTTCTACCAATCCGGCAACCGGGACGAGGCGGCGTTCGCCAACCCGTGGCAGTTCGACGTGCTGCGCGACCCCAACCCCCATGTCGGGTTCGGCGGCGGCGGCCCGCACTTCTGCCTGGGCACCATGCTGGCCCGCGCCCAGCTGCGTAGCATCTGGGGCGAGCTGTTGACCCGGGTGCCGGAGTTCGAGGTCGGTGAGCCGGATTACCTGGTCGGCAACTTCATGTCCGCGGTCAAGCGGCTGCCGTACCGACTGAATCTGGGTTGATGCCGATGCGCGTCTTCAATGATCTCGACGAGTTCGCCGCCGCTGCCGGGGAGCACCTCGGTGTCTCTGAATGGCTGACGGTGGATCAGGAACAGATCAATGCGTTCGCCGACGCCACCGGGGACCAGCAGTGGATCCACACCGACCCGGCGCGTGCGGCCGATGGTCCGTTCAAGACCACGATCGCCCACGGCCTGTTGACCCTGTCGCTGTTCCCGGTGCTGATGAGCGAGATTTACACGGTCAACGGGATCCGGATGGGCATCAACTACGGGCTGAACAAGGTGCGCTATCCCTCGCCGGTGCCGGTCGACTCGGCGGTGCGGCTGCACCTGAACCTCGGCGCCGTCGAGGTGCTGGATGCCTCGACTGTGCAGGCCACGTTGGCCGGCACGTTGGAGGTGCGCGGCGGGACCAAACCGGCCTGTGTGTTGGAGTCCATCGTCCGGTACATCCGCTGATCGATGGCGGACGTCAAGGTCGAGGTCGACGGTGACGTCGGCCGGCTGACGCTGAACAGGCCGGCCGCGCGCAACGCGATCTCGCTGAACCTGGCCCGGGAGTTGGGCGCCGGGGTGCGCGAACTCGCCCCGCAGGTGGCGGTCATCGTCATCCGTGGGGCGGGCGGCACGTTCTGCGCGGGCGGGGACTTCGACGAGCTGATGGCGCTGCGGGCCGAGGGTAGAGCCGCGCTGGCCGAACTGTTCACCGCGTTCCGCGACGCCACCGCGGCGATCGCGACCGCTGAGGTGCCGGTGGTCGCCGTGGTCGAGGGGCACGCGGTGGCCGGCGGGTTCGAGTTGATCCAGGCCGTCGACGTGGCGATCGCCGCGGAGTCCGCCACGCTGGCCGACATCCACGCCAAGTTCGGCCAGATCCCCGGTGGCGGCGGCACGGTGCTGTTACCCCGGCTGGTGGGGCAGGCCCGGGCGACCGGGCTGGTGCTCACCGGCGATGCCCTGACGGCCCGTCAGGCATTGGACTGGGGCCTGCTGTACCGGGTGGTGCCGGACGCCGAGCTGGACGCGGCGGTGGCCTCGCTGGAGCGCCGGCTGACCAAGGGCTCACGGGCCGCACGGGCGGCCTCCAAACGGTTGATCCGTGAGGGTATGTCGCTGCCGCTCGACGCAGCGCTGGACGCGGAGCTCGAGGCCGTGCTCGATCACATCCTCGGCGCGGGCGGAGCTGCCGCGGCCGAATCGTTTGCCACCCGGAAGAAGGACGCATGAACGACATGGTGCTGCTGGACCTGCGCAAGGACGGCGTCGGGCACCTGTTGCTCAACCGTCCAGAGGCGTCCAACGCAATGAGCGTCGTGTTCCTGCGCGAGCTGCACGACGCAGTCATGCGCGCCCACGGGGACCCGGCCTTGCGGGTGCTGGTGCTCTCCGGCGCCGGCAAGAACTTCTGCACCGGCGGGGATGTGAAGGATTTCGCGTCCAAGGGCGAGGCGCTGCCCGACTATCTGCGCGAGGCCACCTCGTGGCTGCAGATGGTGGCCTCGGGTCTCATGCGGCTGCGCGCACCGGTGATCGCCGCCGTGCACGGGTACGCCGCCGGCGGCGGCGGGTTCGGGCTGGTGTGTGCGGCGGACCTGGTGATCGCCGGGCGCGCGGCCAAGTTCCTGCCCGGCGCCACCCGGGCCGGTATGGCGCCGGACGCCGGGGTGTCGGTCACCCTGTCCCGCATCGTCGGCATCCGTACCGCCATGGAACTGGTGCTGACCAACCCGACCCTGTCCGCCGACGAGGCCAAGGCCATCGGCCTGGTGAACCGCGTGGTCGACGACACCACGTTGCTGGACGAGGCATTCGCCTGGGCCGAGCAGCTGGCTGCCGGGGCACCGCTGGCCCTGGGCGCGGCCAAGCGGCTGCTCTGGGACGGCGTGGGGCGCAGCGTGGAGACCGCGTTGCCCGACGAGTCGCGCACCGTCTCCGAACTGTCCGGCACCTACGATGCGCGCGAGGGCCTGGCCGCGGTGATCGAACGGCGGGCGCCGCACTTCGAAGGGCGTTAACACTTGAGCGAGCTTGCGAGCTCATCAATGAACACAGTCGGACCGTGCCTCGTCGGCGCACCGAGGAACGAGGTGTGTCGATGAGCGTCGCGGTGGTCACCGGCGGCGGGCGGGGGATCGGGGCGGCCATCTGTGCTGCCCTGGCCAAAGCCGGCCACTCGGTCTGGGTGGTGGACCGCGACGCGGAACCCGCGTACATCGTGGCCGAGGCAGTCGGTGGCCGGGCGGTGGTGTTGGACGTGGCCAACGCCGAGCAGGTCATCTCGGTGCTGGGCGAGTCCGACGCCCGGATCCTGGTGAACAACGCCGGCTACGACGAGTTCTCCTGGTTCACCGACGTCCGCCCGCAGGACTGGCGGCGGCTGCTCGCGGTGAACCTGGAGGGCGTGTTCGCCTGCACGCAGGCGGTCTTGCCCGCGATGCAACGCGCCAAGCACGGCCGCATCGTGAACGTGGCCTCGGAGGCCGGCCGGCTGGGTTCCAAGGGCAACGCGGTGTACGCCGCGAGCAAGGGCGGGGTGATCGCGTTCGGCCGGTCGATCGCCCGGGAGAACGCGCGGTTCAACATCACCGTGAACACCATCTGTCCGGGCCCGATCGACACCCCATTGCTGGACAAGGTGCGCGCGCTCGGCGAACGCGGGGAGACCATGGTGGCGGCGATGATCGGCGCCACCGAATTGGGTCGGCTCGGTACCCCCGACGAGGTCGCGGCCGCCGTGGCGTTCCTCTGCTCGGCCGAGGCCGGCTACATCACCGGGGAGACCATCGGCGTCTCCGGCGGGATGGGCATCGGCTGCTGAGCCGGGTCCGGCAGCAGGATCGCGCGGCGCAGTTCCCAACACAGGCCGAGCATCCAACCGCCGAACAGCAGGAACGGAATCCAGAACACCAGCAGGCCGTGGTAGGCCAGCGGGCCGGTGGTGAACATGATCAGCGCCAGGCCCGGTGCAAACAGCACCGCGCACCAGATGTTCAGGTAGGCCAGCCACCGCCGCAGCAGCGGCTGTGGGCTGCGGTCCTGCAGGATCACCGCGGCAATACACACGGCCTGGGCGATGAAGATCACCGCGGGCATGAACGCGATGATCCAGCCGACGTCGTGCAGCGCCTGGGTGATCTCCGGGTCCCGCTTCGGGCGGTAGGCGGCTGCCTCCAGCACCATGGAGGCGATGTTGAGGATGACCCAGCCCAGGGTCCCGCAGATGGCCTGCAGGATGGTCAGCACCTTGGTACCGGTCTCGATGCGCGACATCTGCGCGGTGATCACCGCGACCAGCGTGGCCCAGCCCAGCCAGGCCACCAGGGTGATCAGCATCCCGATGCGGATGCGGTCGTGGTGCGAGGCGTAGAAGTCGGCGAGTTCCTGCGCGGACAGGCTGGCGTGCGGCGGCGGCACGTAGCCCGAGACCACGAAGAAGCCGGCCCCGGCCAGACCGAGGCACACCACCGTGGTCCACAAACAGGCCAGTTGATTCCGTACGTTCACAACCCAAACATAGCGTTCGGACACACTGTCCGATAGACTTCCGCGCGACGGAAAGGAGTCCGATGACGCTGGGCATCGTGGGCTACGGCGGGTACCTGCCGGTGCACCGACTGGCGATGGCTGACGTGGCCGCGACGTTGGGCTCCGGGTCGGCGCGGGGTTCCCGCGTGGTGGCCTCCTACGACGAGGACAGCACCACGATGGCCGTCGCCGCCGCGCGCGGTGCCCTGGCCGGGCGGCGCACCGAGGCCCTCTGGTTCGCCACCACCAACCCCGCCTACGCGGAGAAGACCAATGCCACCGCGATCCACGCCGCGCTCGGCCAGGGTGCGCTCGGCTTCGCCGTCGACATGGCGGGCTCGCCGCGCTCCGGCGCAGGTGCCCTGCGCGCGGCCGGCGCCGCGGGCGGGCTGGCGGTGCTCGGCGATGTCCGGGTCGGCCTGCCCGGTTCCGCGGACGAACGGGACGGTGCCGACGGCGCTGCGGCGTTCCTCTTCGGGCCCGCTGCTGAAGCCCTCGCGGTGCCGATCGCGCACTCGAGTACGTCCGGAGAGTTCCTGGATCGTTGGCGCGCGCCGGGGGAGCCCGCGGCCCGGTCCTGGGAGGAACGGTTCGCCGTCGAGATGTACGACCCGCTGATCAACGAGGCGGTGGCTGCGGCACTCGCCGAGGCGGGGCTGAGCGCCGTCGATCACGTGGTGGTGTCCGGCCCGCACACCCGTGCGGTCAGTGCCGCGGCCGCCCGGCACGCAGCCGCGGAGGTGTTGCCGCTGGGGCATGCCGGCGCGGCGGATCTCGGCCTGCGCCTGGCCGATGTGCTCGACCGGGCAACGCCGGGTCAGACCGTGCTCACCGTCAGCGCGGTGGACGGGGCGGATGTGACCGTGTGGCGGACCACCGAACGGGTGGGCAGCACGCGGGCCGGAGTGCGTGCGCAACTCGAGGCCGGCCGCGCCATCCCCTACGCCACCTACCTCACCTGGCGGGGGCTGCTGGACCGGGAAGGTCCCCGTCGCCCCGAGCCCGAGCGTCCGGCCGGTCCGCCGGCCGCGCGTAACACCGATTGGAAGTTCGCCTTCGTGGGCAGCCGCTGCGACAAGTGCGGCTTCGTGCACCTGCCGCCCGCCCGGGTGTGTGCGTCGTGTCGGACGGTGGGTCAGATGACCGCGACCTCGCTGGCCGACGCGGTCGGCACGGTGGTCACCTACACGGTCGATCGGCTGGCCTTCTCGCCGTCCCCGCCGACGATCAACGCGGTGGTCGACTTCGACGGCGGTGGGCGCAGCCTGCTGGAGCTGGCCGACGCCCGCCCGGACGAGGTCGCCATCGGCCGCCGGGTCCGGTTGACCTTCCGCCGCATGTACACCGCCGGCGGGGTGCACAACTACTTCTGGAAGGCGCGCCTGATGGAGGTATCCGATGGCCAGTAAGGGAATCCGGGACCGCGTCGCGGTGGTCGCCATGGGCTGCACCACCTTCGGCGAGCACTGGGACCGCTCCACCGACGACCTGTTGGTGGACGCCGTCACCGAGTGCCTGGCCGGCGGCGCGTTGACGCCGGACGAGATCGACGCCTACTGGCTGGGCACCATGACCTCGGGCATGTCCGGGCTGACCCTGTCCCGACCGCTGGCCATCGACCACAAGCCGGTGACCCGGGTGGAGAACTTCTGCGCCACCGGCTCGGAGGCGTTCCGCAACGCCTGTTACGCGGTTGCCTCCGGCGCCTACGACATGGCGATGGCCGTCGGCGTGGAGAAGCTCAAGGACACCGGGTATTCCGGGCTGGTCCGCCCGCCGGTGGCCTCCGACGGCACCTCGGCCGACCTCACCCTCACCGCACCCGCCGCGTTCTCCCTGCTCGACCCGGCCTACTGCGCGAAGTACGGCGTGGACCCGGCCGCCATGCGCGAGGCAATGACCCATGTGGCGTGGAAGAACCACGTCAACGGGGCCCGCAACCCGCGCGCGCAGTTCCGCAAGGCGGTGCCCAAGGAGAAGATCGCCGGCTCCCCATTGGTGGCCGGGCGGCTCGGCATCTTCGACTGCTCCGGGGTGTCCGACGGCGCGGCCGCCGCGGTCATCGTGCGGGCCGAGGACGCGCACCGCTACACCGACCGACCGATGTACGTGAAGGGCCTGTCGCTGATCGCCGGCCCCGGCTCCGGCCCGATCGACCCCGGCTACGACTACACGACCTTCCCCGAGGTGGTGGCCAGCGCCGCGGACGCCTACGCGCAGGCCGGCATCACCGACCCGGCGACCCAGATCAGCCTGGCCGAGGTGCACGACTGCTTCACCCCCACCGAGATCGTGCTGATGGAGGACCTCGGGTTCTCCCCGCGCGGCGAGGCCTGGAAGCACGTCCTGGACGGAGCATTCGACCTCGACGGCCGGCTGCCGGTGAACCCCGACGGTGGCCTGAAATCGTTCGGGCATCCGGTCGGGGCCAGCGGGTTGCGCATGTTGTTCGAGTGCTGGCTGCAGTTCCGCGGCGAGGCGGGCGAGCGTCAGTTGGACAACCCCACCCTGGGGCTCACCCACAACCTCGGCGGCCGGCCGGGCGCGTGCGTGTCATTCGTCTCGGTCGTCGGCAAGGAATTGAGTGCAGCATGACCACCGTCGGTTCGCGATACCAACAGCTCGTCCGCCCGGACCGGGTGCACGGATCGATCTACACCGACCCGGCCATCTTCGCCGAGGAGATGGAACGGATCTTCTACTCCACCTGGGTGTTCGTCGGGCACGAGAGCGAGGTGCCCGAGCCCAACGACTACGTGGTCAAGTCCATTGGCCCGCAGTCGGTGATCATGACCCGGGCCAAGGACGGCAGCATTCACCTGCTGCAGAACCGTTGCGCGCACCGCGGCAACCTGGTGTGCGAGGCGCCCAAGGGCAACACGCTGGCCTTCCGCTGCCAGTACCACGGCTGGACCTACGCGAACAACGGTGACCTGCTCGGCTTCCCCTACAAGCAGGGCTACGAAGGAGTGCTGGACAAGGCCAGCATCAAGCTCGGCCGGGTGGCCCGGGTGGAGAGCTACCAGGGCTTCGTGTTCGGCTCCTTCGCTGCTGACGGACCGTCACTGAAGGACCATCTGGGCGCGGCCACCGAGTGCTTCGACCGACTGGTGCGCATCTCCCCGGCCGGCGAGGTGGCGCTGACCGCCGGATGGTTGAAGCACCGGGTCAAGGCGAACTGGAAGATGCTGCTGGAGAACGAGACCGACGGCTACCACCCGCAGTTCGTGCACTCCTCGATCTTCTCCGTCGCCACCAGCGGCATCGGCAACCTGTACAGCGAGAACTCCACCGCGCTGTGCCGAGACCTGGGCAACGGGCACACGGAGAACGACCTGCGTCCGGAGTTCCGACGCATCGCCGAGCCCATGGGCTGGTTCGGCACCACCGCGGAGAAGGTGCCCAACTACGTGGCGGCCATGCGTGACTCCTACGGCAAGGCCGCCGAGGAGATCATGATCGACGGCTCGCCGCACGTGATGATCTTCCCGAACCTGTTCATCGCGGAGATCCAGCTGTTCCAGATCCAGCCGCTGGCGGTGGACCAGACGGTGCAGCACGTCACCTGCATGCAGTTCAAGGACGCGGCGGACCTGAACCGTCGGGTGCTGCAGCAGACCATCGGCTCGGTCGGCCCGGCGGGCTTCCTGCTCGCCGACGACTCGGAGATGTACGAGCGCAACCAGCGCGGGGTGGCCGCGCGTACCCCGGAGTGGGTGCTGATCGCCCGCGGGCTGAAACGCGAGCACGTCGACCCCGAGGGCTTCACGGTCAGCAACAACACCGACGAGACCACGCTGCGCGCGATCTGGCGCCACTACATGACCCTGATGGATCGCTGATGTCGATTGATCTGCCCGAGGCCGAGGCCTTCCTCTACCGCGAGGCCCGGCTCGCGGACACCCACGACTACGACTCGTGGGAAGAGTTGTGGACCGACGACGCCATCTACTGGGTGCCGGCCGGCGGCGACTCCGCGACCGACCCGGCCAACAACGTCTCGGTGCTGTTCGACAACCGTTCGCGCATCGGCACTCGGGTGCGCCAGTTGAAGTCCGGCAAGCGGCACTCGCAGAACCCGAAGTCCAGCGTGTGCCGACTGATCAGCAACGTGGAACTGCTCGGCGATCACGAGGGCGACACGGTGATCGGCGCGACGGCGCTGGTGGTGGAGTCCCGCGACGACCGCACCACGATGTGGGCCGGCCGCTATGAGTACCGGTTGCGGCGGGTGGACTCCGACGTGCGGATGTCGTACAAGAAGGTCACCTTGGTCGACCGGGAACACCCGCTGAACACGCTGAGTATCCTGCTCTGACATGGACGCTCTGGAGCCGCTCGGCGTGGTCGACAGCGAGTTCGCTTGTGTGAAGTTGTCCATCGATCGCAGCGGCAACGGGCCGCGGTTGCGCATCGAGGACATGAGCAGTGACCGCGTCGGCTACGTGGACGCGCTCATCCTGGAGGCGCTGTGTTGGGCCTCGGACGAGCACCTGCGCATCTTGCTCGACCCGTCGTCGGAACGCTGGCGCGAGGCCGAATAGCCGTTGCGGCCGGGGGTTGGGGCGGGCCTCCGGCGATGCAGGCTACGTCGCTGCTTCCCTCTTGTGGGTGCGTGGTCGGGCACCGTCGTGGGTCGGTCGCTTTACGCTCCTCCGCCCGCATCGCCTGCGTCCCGCATGATTCGGGCCTCCCGCCGTTGTGCGGGCGGGCCTGCGGCCGTGCGGACTTCGTCGCTGCTTCCCTTACGCCCGTGCGTGGTTGGGCTTTGTGGGTGGGTCGGTCGCTTGAGGCGACTTCAGTCCGCCCGGCCTCCGGCCCTTGGGTTCGGGGGCACCTGCGGGTCTCGGAGTGGCAGGCCGCGCCGGCACACAACTGGTGGGCATGGTTGAAACGGGTGAGGCGATTTCGAGCTCAGGATTGCAACTCTGGTTTCAACTCTGCCCGTCAGTGGTGCCATCGCGTATCGGATCCCTGGAGCAACCGACCGTGAGTCCCGTCGCCATCCAGCGGATCACATCGGAGAGGACGAGGTGGGTCAGAACTTCGCCCTCGTTGTCGTCGAGATGCTCGTCGAGGATCGGCATTAGGTAGGGGTGGTCGTGGAAGAGGGCACCGATCATGGCGACCCTGGACCCGTCGCTCATTTTCGCTCGCCTCGCTTCCGCCTGTGTAGGGGCTCGCTCCCGGACATGTTGTCGCACGCATCCGAGTCAATCCACCACTACCCAGGGGGCCGGTGAGAGCCCACGAAGCCAAGGGCCGGAGGTCGGGCGGGCTGAAGTCGCCTCAGGCGACCGACCCACGACGGTGGCTCGCCATGCACGGTGGGGAGGGAAGCAGCGACGAAGCCGGCCCGGCCGCAGGCCCGCCCGCACAACGGCGGGTGGCCCGAATCATGCGGGGCGCAGGCGGTGCGGGCGGAGGAGCGTAAAGCGACCGACCCACCGCAAAGCCCAGCCATGCACGGACCGGAGGGAAGCAGCGACGTAGCTTGCACCGCCGGAGACCCGCGCCCAACCACCGGGCGTCCACCACCTAATGGGCCGTCAGCTACTGGGTGTCCGGCGACAACCTACGCCGCCTGCTCGATCGCTCCGCGGAACGCTGGCGCGACACCGATTGAACCCCCACCACTTCGCCAACGTCCGACGGAAGGTGGCCTATAGCGCTCGGTTCGTCGGACGTTGGCGTGTGGGTCTGGGGGTCCTCGTCGGTCCATTGGACGTCGAATGTCGCGCACTGTTCCGTCAGCTCCGCGACCTGCCGTTGCAGGTCCTCCAACTCGGTGACGACGCGGGCGGCCGCCAGCCTCGGGTCCGCTGCTTCGGGCGCGGCGCCGCGCGATGTCGCTTGCGGCCCACGACCGACGCGGGCCGCGAGCAGGATGCACCCCGCGCCGAGCAGGAGAGCGTTGGCGCCCGCCGCCCAGAAGACGTTGCCGGGGCCGGCCTGGATACACAGGGTCAGGCCGGCCACGGCCAGCAGGGCTCCGTAGATCGCGACCGCCGGCCGCGGCAGGGGTCCGAACGGGCGGGACTGCACTCGGCGGGAGTGGTCAGCCGGCTGCACAGCGATGACTGCGTTCGCCGAAACAGCGTCTTCCCAGAGAAGGGCCATGCGTTCACAGTGGCGCCGGGATGGGGGACGAACCAGGGCAAGGCGGGACATTTTTCAGCCTTTGCAGAATGGACGCGAATGCAAAGGCCGCGGACGTCAGCGAAAACGAGCGCTATAGCGCACGTTTCCGCTGACGTTACGAGGTTTTAGCTCCAGCCGTCCTTGATGGCGGCGCGTTTGGCCACTTTCACCTCGCGGGTGCCGGCGCGAGGGTTGGTGCTGATCTCGAAGTCGCAGAAGCCGGTGCGGCCGTCGTCGAGGGTGACTTCGCAGAGGGAGTCGACCCAGTAGAC
>Ga0137412_10001885_pt1 | contig 16434 bp, 15 predicted proteins | sample CZODoug2_1_16fun_FD_122160 | JGI IMG/M metagenome (GOLD analysis project Ga0137412, IMG submission 122160) | Vadose zone soil fungal communities from Angelo Coast Range Reserve, California, USA - CZODoug2_1_16fungal (Hybrid Assembly) | ecosystem: Environmental > Terrestrial > Soil > Vadose zone...
TTGACGACCAGAAACGCACCGCCGGCGAACAGGATGAGGTCGCGGCCGGAGATCTCCTGGCCGAACACGGTGAACAGCGGCTCGACCAGCGTCGCGAGCCAGGTAATCGAAAACAACAGCGCAATGCGCGTAAGCATCGCGAAGCTCAAGCCCAAAAAGCGCGCGCTCTTGCGCTGCGCTTTCGGCAGCCGGTCGACGAGAATTGCCAGGAAAATGATGTTGTCGATGCCGAGAACGATCTCGAGCACCGCCAGTGTCAGGAACGAGAGCCAAGTCTGCGGATCGGAAAGCAGTTCCATGCCCGATCCTACGGCAGACCGTCGACCTCTTCCGGCTTGGTGAGCTTGCGCTCCATCAAGTCGTCGGTTCGCAACCCAAAGTCGAGCGCCAGCGCCGCCGAAATGTAGATCGACGAATACGTGCCGGCAATGATGCCGATCACCAGCGCGGCGGAAAAGCCGTGCAGGGTCGCGCCGCCGAAAATCAGCAAGGCGACGACCACCAGCAAGGTCACCAGCTTCGTCATCAAGGTTCGCGACAGGGTCTGATTGATCGATTCATCGATCACCTGCGCGATGGTGAGCTTACGCGCGATGCGCGCGCGCTCGCGCACTCGGTCGAACACGATGACGGTATCGTTCAAGGAATAGCCGATGACCGCGAGAATCGCCGAAATCGCGGTGAGGTCGAAAGTCATCTGGCTCAGGGCAAAGAATCCGAGCACGCAGATCGGGTCGTGCAGCACGGCGAAGATTGCGCCCATCGCGAGCTTGAACGTGAACCGCAGCAACACGTAGATCAAGATCAGCACCAGCGTCGCCACCAGCGCCCAACCGCCCTTGACGAACAACTCCTGCCCGACCTGCGGCCCGACCACTTCCGTGCGCTGCAGTTTCACGCCCTTCTCGACGCCGCTGAAGACCTCGAGTATGCGCGCGCCGATCTGGTCGCCCTTGGCGTTTGGGTCGGGCGGTAAGCGAACCAAGATATCCCGCGAACTGCCGAACGCCTGTACCTGCGCGCCATCGACGCCGGATTTGGCCAGCGCCGCACGCAGCTGGTCGATGTTCGGCGCCTGGGGAAAATTCGTCTCGACCACCACGCCGCCGGTGAAGTCGACGCCCAAATTCAATCCGCGTATGGCCACCAACGCCAGCGATGCCACGATCAACACCGTGGACAGCCCGTACCACACCTTGCGGGTGTTCATGAACGGGAAGCGCGTTACCTTGTGAAAAAATTCCATGGAAACCTCGGGCCTGAGCCGCGTTAGATCGACAGGCGTTCGACCTTGCGCTTGCCGCCGTAAATGACCTGCACCAACGCGCGGCTGCCCATCAGCGAGGTGAACATCGAGGTCGCGATGCCGAACACCAGCACCGTTGCGAAGCCGCGCACCGCACCCGCACCGAGAAACAACAACACGAGACCGGCGATCAGCGCGGTGACGTTGGAATCGGCGATGGCTGAGAAAGCGCGGTCGAAACCGGCGGTGATGGCCGCGCGCGGCGACACGCCGTTGCGCAGCTCTTCACGGATGCGCTCGTAGATGAGGATGTTGGCGTCGACCGCCATACCGACGGTGAGCACCACCGCCGCGATGCCGGGCAGCGTCAGGGCCGCGCCGAACAAGGACAGGAGCGCCGTCAGCAGCACCACATTGGCCGCCAGCACCACATCCGCAATCAGGCCGAAAAGCTTGTAATAAATGGCCATGAATACGAAGGCGGCCAACATGCCGAACACCATGGCGTTCACGCCCTTGTTGATATTGTCCTGACCCAACGTGGGACCGATGGCGCGTTCTTCGACCGCGGACAACGGCGCCGCCAATCCTCCTGCACGGAGCAGCAACGCGAGCTCGCGGCCTTCGATGGGATTCACGCCCGTGATTTGGAAATTATTGCTGAACACGCCGCGAATGGTGGCGCGGTTGATGACCTCTTCGGTGGTGCGGTCGACGTCCACGCCCTGCGCGTTCTTCTCGCGCGAGCGATCGATGAACACCACCGCCATCAAGTGGCCGATATTCTCCTGCGTGTTCTTCAGCATCTTCGCGGCGCCGCGGCTGTCGAGCCCCACCGAAACGGCGGCGCCTTCCTGCGTATTGGGCTGGAACGACGCGTCGGTCAGCTGATCGCCGGTGACCACCACCTCACGCTTGAGCAGCACCGGCTGCTTCTCGCGCGTGTAGTACAGCTTGTCGCCCAGCGGCACGTGCCCGCTGGCCGCGGCCTCGAGCGGATTGCTGTTCTCATCGACCATGCGAAACTCCAACGTCGCGGTCTTGCCGAGGATTTTCTTGACCTCCGCGGAATTTTGCAGGCCGGGCAATTGAATGGCGATGCGGTCGATGCCCTGGCGCGCGACCTGAGGCTCGGACACGGCGAGTTCCGGGCTGTTCAATCGGTTGCGCAGGATGACGATGTTCTGCTGGACCGCGTAATCCTCGCGTTCCTTGATCTCCTGCGGCGTGAGCTTCAACTCCAACGCAGGCGCGCCGTCGACCGTGACATCGGTCAGGGTGAGGTTGCGGCTGTCGGCAAGGATCGCCGCCTTGCCCTTGGTGAAGCTATCGGCGTCGCGGAACAGAACCCGTACGCGATTGATCGGGTAGTCGACCTGAACGTCCTGGTAGGGAACGCGGGCATTGCGCAGCGAGGCGCGAAAATCCTGCTCATGACGGTCGAGCAGCTGTTTGACGGCTCCCTGAACGTCGACCTGATAAACCAAGTACACGCCGCCGCGCAGATCCAGTCCCAGTTTTACGGGGCCCAAACCCAAGTTGCGCATCCATTCCGGCACGCGCGAGGCTTGCGACAGGGCGATGGTGAACTGATTGGACCGCGCTTCGGCGATGATATCCCGAGCTTTTAACTGGTCTTGTTTACTGCTGAAGCGAAAGGTCAAGCGGCCCTGCTCCAGAAACGCGCCGCTCGGGCTCACGCCCTTATCTTTGAGGAGTTGCTCGATGCTGGTCCGATCGCCGGGGGTGACCACCGCACGATCGCGCGCGAGCTGCAGCGCACTCTCTTCGCCGAACAGATTCGGCAGCGCCAGGAAGATCCCCAGGACCAGCACGATCGCGACCAACGCGATCTTCCAGCGCGGATACGAGATCATGCGCTCTTGACCGTGCCCTTGGGCAGCACCTGCGCGATTTGGAATTTCTGCAGCTTGATGTTCACGCCGCTCGCGATTTCCAACGTCAGGAATTGTTCACCGACCTCGACCACCTTGCCGAGAATACCGCCCGTGGTGGCCACCTCGTCGCCCGCCACCACCTTGGAAAGCATTTCTTTCTGTTCTTTGGCGCGCTTGTTCTGCGGCCGGATGAGCAAAAAATAAAACACCACCAGCAGCAGTACCGGCAGCATCAAGGCGCTTAGGATGCTCTGCCCGCCGGTCGCTCCGGCGGCCTGCGCATGGGCTGAATTGATAAAGTAATCCATTGTTACACCCATTTTTTGCGGCGGACGCCGCTACACAAAGCCGGGCAGTATACAGCAGGCGGCCGCAAACTTAACACAGCTCGCCTGGGGTAGCCGCCTGCGGCGAGTCGCGGCGAAGACCGCCTAGTCGCCGGCCCGCAGCGCATAGAACTCGGCCGCGTATGCCTCGAAGCGCCCCGCCTCGATCGCTGCCCGGATCTCCCCCATGAGCTGCTGATAGAAATACAGATTGTGGACGGTGTTGAGGTGTGAACCCAATATCTCGCCGCATTTGTCGAGATGCCGCAGGTAGCTGCGGCTGAAATGCCGGCAGGTATAGCAGCCGCATCCTGGCTCGATCGGGTTGGTGTCTTTGTGATGCGCGGCGTTGCGGATATTGATCACACCCGAGCGAGTAAATAAATGCGCGTTGCGCGCATGCCGCGTCGGCATGACGCAGTCGAACATGTCGATCCCGCGCCGCACTGCCTCGACGATATCCTCCGGTCTGCCGACGCCCATGAGATAGCGCGGTTTGTGCGATGGCATATGCGGCATCAAGCCATCGAGCACCCTCTCCCGTTCGGTCACGCTCTCGCCGACCGCGAGGCCGCCGACGGCAAGTCCCGCAAAGCCGATGTCCTCGAGCGCGGCCAGCGACGCCAGCCGTAGATTCTCGTGCACCCCGCCCTGCACGATGCCGAACAATGTCCCCGGCGGTTCGGTCTCGTGGTACTTGCGAAAGCCCCGCAGCGCCCAGCGCATCGACAGTTCCATGGACGCGCGCGCCTCGGCCTCGCTTGCAGGATACGGAGTGCATTCGTCGAAGCTCATGGCCACATCCGACCTGAGCGTGCGCTGAATGCGCATCGACTCCTCGGGCGAGAGGAACACCTGCGCGCCGTCGACCGGGGAACGGAATTGGACTCCTTCCTCCGTGAGTTTGCGCATCGCCGTGAGGCTGAAAACCTGAAATCCCCCGGAATCCGTCAATATCGGCCGGTTCCAATGCATGAACCGGTGCAGGCCCTGGTGCGCCTCGATCACCTCGAGCCCCGGACGCAGGTACAGGTGGAAGGTATTGCCCAGGATGATTTGCGTGCCGATGCTTTCGAGATCTTCCGGCGTCATCGCCTTGACGGTTCCGTAAGTGCCCACGGGCATGAAGGTCGGCGTCTCGACGATGCCGCGCGCGAATTCCAGACGCCCGCGCCGTGCCGCCCCGTCCCGTCGCAAGAGATCGAAACGCATACGGCTCACGCGCGCTCGATCGCGGTTCGCATCGGAGTCAGAAACATGGCATCACCGTAGCTGAAGAATCGGTAGCGCGCCGCGACCGCATGCGCGTAGGCCGCGAGCAGCGCATCGCGGCCGACGAAAGCAGCGCACAGCATCAAGAGCGTCGACTCGGGCAGATGAAAATTCGTGACCATCGCGTCCACCACTCGAAACTTGTAGCCGGGCTTGATGAAGACGCGCGTCGCGCCCTTGTAGGGGACGAGCGCCGCGCTCGATACCGCGCCCGCCACCGCCACCGCCACCACCCCCGCCGCTGCCCCCGTCACTCTGTTTGCCCCCGCTACGGCCGCCGCCGTTTCCAAGCTTCTAACCACTGTCGTGCCGACGGCGATCACACGGCCGCCGGCCGCGCGCGTGGCGTTGACTGCCTCGGCAGTGGCCTCGGGCACCTCGAGGTATTCTTCGTGCATCACGTGCTTCTCGAGGTCGTCCACCCGCACCGGCTGGAACGTGCCGGCCCCCACGTGCAGCGTGACGAATGCATGTGGGACGCCGCGCGCCTCGAGCGCCGCGAAAGTGCCGGCGTCGAAATGCAGGCCGGCCGTGGGCGCCGCCACCGCGCCGAGTTCCCGCGCATAGACTGTCTGATAGCGCTCGCGATCCGCGCTCTCCGGCGCCCGGTCGACATACGGCGGCAGCGGCATATCTCCGTGCGCCTCGAAATACGGCAGCACATCGCAAGAGAATTGCAGCCGAAACAAGTCCCCGTCTCGGTCCAGCATGCACGCCGTGGCTCCGCCCGGCAGCGACACTCGGGCCGCCGCCTTCAACCCCTTGCTGGCCCGCGCATGCACCAGGGCGGTGTTCGAGTCGAGCACTCGTTCGAGCAGAATCTCGATCTTGCCGCCGCTCTCCTTGACCCCATGAACCCGTGCCGGCACGACGCGCGTGTCGTTGAACACCAATAGATCCTGCGCGGTCAACAACGAGGGAAAATCGCGAAATTGCAGGTCCTCGAGCGCCCCGCTCTCGCCGTCCAGCATCAACAACCGGCTGGCGGAGCGTTCCTGGGTGGGTCGTTGGGCGATGAGTTCTCGGGGAAGGTCGAAATGGAAATCCGTGCGCTGCATTTGATACCCAATACTACCTGGCGCCAATCGCTTATACTGCTGGATCTGGCATGCCCGGATGGCGGAACTGGTAGACGCGCCGGACTCAAAATCCGGTGGTGGTGACACCGTGTGGGTTCGATTCCCTCTCCGGGCACCAGACCCTTAAAATTTATGGAAGCGAATTGAAATTCTGCAGTAATTGTGGCTCGTCCGTCGTTTCGAGGATTCCCGACGGGGACCACCGGCCGCGCTTCGTATGCACGAGTTGCGACACGATTCACTACAAGAACCCGTTGCTGGTCTTGGGGTGCGTGCCGCAGTGGGAACACAAGATCCTGCTGTGCAAGCGCGCCATTGAACCCCGGTTGGGATTTTGGACCGTGCCGGCAGGGTTCATGGAAATCGGCGAGACCATGCAGCATGCGGCGGCGCGCGAATGCTACGAAGAGGCGATGGCGAAGGTCGAAATCGGCTCGCTGTTGGCCGTGGCCAATTTGACCCATGCCGGCCAGGTGCACATCATGTTCCGTGCCCGGTTACTCGCGCCGGAATTTGCCCCCGGCCCGGAAAGCCTGGAAGTTGGCTTATACTCGGAAGCCGAGATTCCATGGTCGGACCTGGCGTTTCCCAGCGGCGAATTCACGCTGCGTAAGTTCTTCGCCGACCGGGCCGCCGGCCGCGAGGATCATCACTTCACGGAGCTGACGCGTCCGTTGAAGACCGGCGTGGCACAATAGCCTCTCGTTCAATCGTTCAAGGTAAGGGTAAAACATGGCGTTCGTGGTCACCGAAAGCTGTATCAAGTGCAAATATATGGACTGCGTGGAAGTCTGTCCCGTCGACTGTTTCCATGAAGGTCCGAATTTTCTCGTGATCGATCCCGATGAGTGCATCGATTGCACGTTGTGCGAGCCCGAGTGCCCCGTCGAAGCGATTTTTTCGGAGGAAGAAATTCCTACCGGTCAGCAAGACTTCAAGCAGCTGAATGCCGACCTCGCCAAAAAATGGCCTGTGATCAGCGAGAAGAAAGATGCGCCCGCGGATGCCAAGGAGTGGGAAGGCGTCAAGGACAAGGTCAAGCTGCTGGAGCGTTAGTCGAGGAGCTAGCGGCGCACGCAGCCGGCCGCCCGACCGGTCGGGCGTCAGCTGGCCTTTTCCTTGGCGGAATGCAGTTCTTTGATTTGCTCCACCAGATCGTGCGGCGGCATGTAGCCGCTGATGTAGTCGCCGCTCTCGGTGACGATCGCCGGCGTGCCGCGCACGCCGATGCTTTGTCCCAAAGCGTATTCTCGCGCCACCGGGGTCGGGCCGCAGCTCTTGCTCGTATCCAGCGCGCCGCCGGCCTTGGCACGCGTCAGCGCCTCGTTGCGATCCGCCGCACACCACACGGCTTCGGCCTTGCGCCAGCTTTCCGTATTGGGCCCGGTACGCGGATAGAACATATACCGCACGCGCACACCGAGCCTGTTGAGTTCCGCCATTTCGCTGTGCAGCTTGCGGCAGTATCCGCAATCGACGTCGGTGAACACCGTGATGGTGTACTGAGGATTTTTTGGCGAGAAGATCAGCATCTGCGATTCGGGCACCGAGTTGATCATCGCGATTCGCGCTTTGGTACGCAGCCCCTCGGTCAAATTCTCCCGCGTGCCCATGTCGTAGACGTTGCCGTCGAGAAAGTATTTGCCGTCGGCGGTCAAATAGCTGACATCGGCGCCCTGCGAGAACTCGTAGATGCCGGGGATGGGCGAAGGCCGTAAGTCGTCGAGCTTCGATCCGGCCGGCAGCAGCTTGAGCAGCGCCGCGCGCGGATCCGCCGGTTGATCGGCGGAGTCGGCACGTGCACCTAAACCCAGGGTACCCAACCCTAGGACTAGGACGGCGAGGCTCTTCAACATGGAACGCTCCAACGGCATGGACAGTTTTTGACCCCTCCGCCGGCGGGAGGTTCAGGAAATTCTATCAGAGGGTCGATCTCGCGAGGATGTCGATCAGCCGCGCGGATGATGCTGTTGATGCAGCTCTTTCAGGCGCTCACGCGCGACGTGCGTATAGATTTGCGTGGTCGACAGGTCGCTGTGACCCAGCAGCATCTGCACCACCCGCAGATCCGCCCCATGATTCAGCAAATGCGTGGCAAATGCGTGCCGCAGCGTGTGCGGCGACAATTCCTTGTCGACGCCGGCTTTTTTCGAGTAGCGCTTGATGATGTGCCAAAATGCCTGACGCGTCATACGATCGCCGCGCCGCGTCGGGAACAAGTAGTCGGTCTGGCGTTCCAAGAGGATTTCCACCCGGGGGCCTTGCATGAACTGCTCCACCCACTTGACGGCCTCTTCGCCCAACGGTATCAAGCGCTCGCGGTTGCCCTTGCCGACCACGCGGATCACGCCCTGATTCATGTTCACTTGATTATGTTTAAGGCTCACGAGTTCCGACACGCGCAATCCGGTCGCATACAGAACCTCGAGCATGGTCCGGTCGCGATGGCCCAGCGGATCGGCGACGGTCGGCGCCTCGAGCAAGGAATCGACTTCGGCTTCGGTCAACGACTTCGGCAGCGAGCGGCCGATTTTCGGCATGGCGATCTGCGCCGTCGGATCGAGCGGGATCAAGCCGTCGCGCACCATGAAACGGAAGAAACGGCGGAAGCTCGAGAGTTGCCGCGCGGTCGACCGGGGCCTCGACCCTCCCTCCACCCGCGCCGCGATGAAGCCGAGCAAATCAATGCGCGTGGCCTTGAGCAGGGCGCTGTCGTGCTCTTCGAGCCAGCGCGCCAACGCGGTAAGATCCGCGCGATAGGCGGCAAGCGTGTTGGCGGACAGGCCGCGCTCCATCCAGACGGCATCGAGGAAGCGTTGCAGCGCGGGATCCGCAGGCTCGCGCGTAGCCGATTCCGTGCCACCCGAGGTACGTGTATAAACCGTGCTTTTCAGAGCCGTCGCCATATGTTCCCGCGTGGTGATCGCACGAAATGGTGCAGTACGCGTAATGTGCCGTCAGTATGCGAGCGGTATATCCGGGTCGGCGTGACCAGTCTCACAGTAACAATTAAGTATTAACATAAGGAGAACCAGATCACAGATATCGACCCGCCGGCCGCCGAAACGCGCCCGGCGTCCCCCGGGATGGGCACTTCTTCGGCCCCGCTGCAGACCCTGTATACGACCTACTGCGTCGTGCTGTTCTTGGCATTGGGAATGACCACGTTGGTCATCAATCTGTTCGTGCCGAATCTGCGCCGTCGCCGCCAAGTAGCCGGTGCATTGTCGCGGAGTTTTCTGCGCGCGGCACGCATACCGTTCACGGTGCAGGGAACCGAGCGGCTCCCGCAGGTGCCCTGCGTGGTGGTCGCCAATCACGCGAGCTACATCGACGGGATCGTTGCCATTGCCGCCTTGCCGCCGGATTTCGCCTTCGTCATCAAGAAGGAGATGGTGCGCGTCCCGCTGGCGGGCCTGCTCCTGCGGCGGCTGGGCTCGGAATTCGTCGAGCGCTTCGACAGACATAAGGGGGCGTCCGATACGCGCCGCGTCCTTAAGGTGGCCGCGAGCGGCCAGTCGTTGGTATTCTTTCCGGAAGGCACGTTCGATGGCCGCCGGCACATCGGGAGATTCCTGGGGGGCGCGTTCGCGGCGGCGGCGCGCTCACAAATGCCGGTGGTCGCCGCTGCCATCCACGGTACGCGGGAGCTGCTGCCCCCCGGCGGCTTGATGTTCTACCGCCGGCCCATACGCTTCGAGATCCTCGCCATCCTCGACGCCGCCGGTGCGCGGCAGCGGAGCCGGGAGCTGATCGCGCAGGCCGTCGGCGAGCCCCTGGCGCCCTGACGCTGAAGCCCCGCACTGGCCAGAAGCGCTTATAATGGGATTCCCCCAACAACGCCGGATTCGCCCGATGAATTCAGATCCCATCGTCATTCTTTCCGCGCGCCGCACCCCGGTCGGCGCCTTTCAGGGCGTGTTCGCCGGGCTGACTGCTCCGCAGCTCGGAGCGGCTGCCATCCAAGCGGCGGTTGCCGATTCCGGGTTGGCGGCGGCCGAGGTCGACGAGGTGCTCATGGGATGCGTGCTCTCGGCGGGCCTCGGGCAGGCGCCCGCCCGTCAGGCGGCGTTGGGCGCCGGAATGCCCGCGAGCACACCCTGCACCACGATCAACAAGATGTGCGGTTCGGCCATGCGGGCCGTGATGTCTGCCGCCGACCAGATTCTGGCGGGATCCGCCGACATCATCGTCGCCGGTGGACTCGAGTCCATGACGAACGCCCCCTACCTGCTTCCCAAGGCCCGGGCCGGCTACCGCATGGGCAACCAAGAAGTGGTGGACCACATGTTCTTCGACGGGCTTCAGAGCCCTTGGGACGGTCAACTCATGGGGTGCTTTGCCGAGGCCACCTCGGGTAAGTACGATTTCAGCCGGCGAGCCCAGGACGACTTTGCGACCGAATCGGTCCGGCGGGCCAAGGCGGCCGCGGCCAACGGTGGTTTCCGGTCGGAAATCGCTCCGGTGACGGCGAAGAGCCGCAAGGGCGAAGCGCTGATCGATACCGACGAGACCCCTTCCACTCTCGACGTCGCGAAGATCCCCACGCTGAAACCGGCGTTCAAGAAGGACGGCACGGTGACGGCCGCCAGCTCCGCAAGCATTTCCGACGGCGCCGCCGCGGTGGTCCTGACGCGCGAGTCCCTCGCTGCCGCCAAGGGATTGAAGCCGCTGGCGCGCATCTTGGGCTATACCAGCTTCGCGAGAGAGCCGGAATGGTTCACGCTCGCCCCCGTCGGAGCGATTCGCAAGCTCCTCACCCGGCTACACTGGCGGCCGTCGGACGTCGACCTCTACGAGGTGAACGAGGCGTTCGCGGTGGTCGCGATGGTCGCCATCAAGGACCTGGAACTGGATCACGCCCAGGTGAACGTCAACGGCGGGGCCTGTGCGCTGGGCCATCCCATCGGGGCGACCGGCGCAAGAATCCTGACGACGTTGATCCATGCACTTAAAAGCCGCGGCAAGCGGCGCGGAATCGCCAGTCTGTGCATCGGCGGCGGCGAGGCGACCGCCATCGCCGTCGAACTGATCTAGGTTAGACAAGCTCCCGCGGCGCGGCGAAAAAAATGGGCATCCCTGCCCGTACCATGCCCAAATCCCTTGGCCATCCTGGTGGTAGCCGGCGTCCGTGGCCTGTCAACATGGTCTCCCTAGTAGGTAAAGCGACATCCGTGCGGCAATCCCCTCATTGTCTGTCCACCTAATGGATTATTGGGGCGGCACGGCCGTTTGTGGTGTACTACGCCGTCTTCCGGTAGGGGGCCGTTTTTGATGAGCGAAAGTCAGCGGGATGTCATGGAATACGAGGTGGCCATCGTGGGCGCCGGGCCGGCCGGCCTCGCCTGCGCAATCCGCCTGAAACAGCTGGCGCCGGAGAAGAGCATTTGCCTCTTGGAGAAGGCGGCGTCCGTCGGAGCACATTCGCTGTCCGGCGCCGTCCTCGAGCCGGGTCCGCTCGAGCGGTTGCTGCCCGAATTTCGGACCGAATACCCGGGGATGAAGGTTCCAGCCGGCGAGGACGATTTTCGCGTGCTCACCCAGAAAGGATCTTTCAAGGCCTTCCCGGATTTTCTGGCCAAGATTCTGCCCGCCTCGATGACCGCCGGCACGCCGATCAACAACCACGGCAATTTCATCATTTCCCTGGGCCAGCTTACTCCGTGGTTGGCGGCGAAAGCCGAAGCCCTGGGCGTGGATGTCTTCCCTGGCTTTGCCGCGGCCGCCGCACTCTATGACGACGCCGGAAACGTCCAGGGCGTGCGCGTGGGCGACATGGGATTGAACCGCGACGGCACTCCGGGACCGAACTACGCCGCGGGCGTCGACATTCACGCCAAATTGACCGTGCTTGCCGAGGGCTGCCGCGGATCGATTTCCAAGCAGCTCATCAAGCAGTTCGATCTTTCCAAAGGCCACTGCCCGCAGACCTTCGCGCTGGGTTACAAGGAATTGTGGCAGCTGCCGCCCGGTCGGGTGCGCCCCGGCCGAATCGAACATGCCCTGGGCTGGCCGGTGGACTCGAAGACCTACGCCGGAAGCTTCCTCTATCATCTGGACAACGATCGCGTCTACGTGGGCTACATCGTCGGACTCGACTATGAAGATCCGCGCTTGAAGCCGTTCGAGGCGTTCCAGCAGTACAAGAATCATCCGACCGTCAAACCGCTGCTGGAAGGCGGTGAAATCCTGTCAGCCGGCGCGCGCACCATCGCGGCGGGCGGTTGGCAGTCGACGCCGACGTTGGAAATGCCCGGGGCAATCCTCATCGGTGACGCCTGCGGGACGCTGAATTTTGCCAAAATCAAGGGCGTGCATCAGGCGATACGCTCCGGAGTGCTGGCCGGCGAGCACCTCGCGTTGAGTGCGTCGAGCGCCGGATTCGATGCGAAGTGGCGGTCTTCCGAAGGAGGCCGCGAGCTGCGCAAGGTCCGCAACTTCAAACCCGCCTTCAAGCGCAGCATGTGGTTCGGTCTCCTCAACTCCGCGTGGGAGACGGTAACGTACGGCAAATCTCCCTGGACCCTGAAGAACACCGCGGACTTCTCGAGGCTCAAGCAGCTCGACGAATTCGAGTCACCGGATCGGCACTGGACCGAGCGCACGCTGCCGCCGCGCGACCGCGTTTCCTTCGTATTCTTCGCCGGAAACGCCCACGATGAGTCGCAGCCGATTCACCTCAAAGTTTCCGATCCCTCGATCTGCGTGACCCGCTGCACCAAGGAGTACGGCAATCCGTGCGAGAACTTCTGTCCCGCAGGCGTGTACGAGATGGTCGCGGACGGCGCCGGCGGACGGCGGCTGCAGATCAATGCGGCGAATTGCGTTCACTGCAAGGCCTGCGACATCAAGGATCCTTACGAGATCATCACCTGGACGACACCGGAGGGCGGCTCGGGGCCCAACTACCAAAACCTGTAATGCTTCACACGGTGATGGAGCGCTGGAGCGCCGAGGTGGCGGCCCACCGTTTGCAATTCGACGGCGCTCAACACGCGGCCGCTCTGCGCTTGGATGTCTTGAGCGGCGCGCTACGGGCCGGCGAGCCCACTCTCATCGCCCGGCTGCGGTCCTGGCTGGCAGACGCATCGCGGACCCCGCCGCGCGGCTTGTACCTGTGGGGCGGTGTCGGCCGGGGGAAGACGCTGCTCATGGATTTGTTCTTCGCCTCGGTTTCGGAGCGTCATGATTCGCCGCGGACAGCCGAACGCACTCACTTCTATCACTTCATGCGGGACGTGCACGCGGCACTGGCCGCCATCAAGCAGCACGCCGACCCCCTGGACCTGGTCGCACAGCGCTTGAGCGAGCGCACCCGGGTGATCTGCCTCGACGAGTTCTTCGTCGCCGACATCGCGGATGCGATGATACTCGCCGGGCTGTTCGACGGACTGTTCCGGCGCGGAGTGACGCTGGTGACCACGTCCAATGTGCCGCCGCAGGACCTGTACGCGGACGGTCTACAGCGCCAGCGATTTCTTCCGGCCATCGAACTGATCCGAACGCATCTCGAGGTCATGCACTTGGATGGCGGGATCGACTACAGGCTGCGTCAACTCGAGCGTGCGCCCACCTATATGGACTCCGGGTCGACCGGAACCACAGCCGCGTTGCAGGAGCGCTTCGCCGCGTTGACCGGCGCCGTCGCGGAAGCGGGCGCAATCAAGGAATCCGCGCTCACCATCGAGGGGCGCGAGCTGCGCGCCGTGATCTGGACTCCGGGCACGGCGTGGTTCGAGTTCACCGAACTTTGCGACGGTCCCCGGAGCCAGATCGACTATATCGAACTCGCACACCTGTTCCACACCCTGTTCATCTCGAATATTCCGACCTTCGGTCCCGCGGATGAAGACCTCGCGCGCCGATTTATCATGCTGATCGACGAGCTGTACGACCGCGGTGTGAAGATCGTGGTTTCGGCGGCCGCCGCGCCGCCCGCTCTATATCACGGCGAACGCCTCAAATTGGAATTCGAGCGCGCCGCGAGCCGGCTCATCGAGATGCAGACGCAACGCTACCTCGCAGGACAGCACCGTCCGTGAACTGCCTCGTGGCATAATCCGCCGATGACGATCGTCGCGGAATTCAAAATCGACTACCGACAGATCCTCGATCCCGCGGGGCGCCTCGTGGCCCCGTTGCCGCGGTTCGCCGCGAGCTCGGACGAAGTCGTGAAAATGTACGAAGCGATGACGCGCGTGCGCGTATTCGACACCAAGGCGGTGAATCTGCAGCGTACCGGGCAGCTCGGCACCTATCCGCCGTCCTTGGGACATGAGGCCACGCATATCGGCGTCGGCGCGGCGATGCGGCCGGAAGACGTCCTGGCGCCCGTCTATCGCGAATTCGGTACTCAGCTCTGGCGCGGCGTCACCATGACGGAAATTCTCACCTACTGGGGTGGTGATGAGCGCGGCAATGATTTCGCGGGGCCCCGGCATGACTTCGCCTGGTGCGTGCCCATCGCCACCCAGACCCTGCACGCGGCCGGAGCGGCGATGGCGTTCAAGGTGCGGCGTGAACCGCGCTGTGCGCTCGCCTACATCGGCGACGGCGGCACCTCCGAGGGCGCCTTCTACGAAGCGCTCAATCTGGCGGGAGCGCGTGCGTTGCCGGTGGTGTTCATGATCGTCAATAATGGTTGGGCGATCTCGGTTCCGCTCGCCGCGCAGACCGCGGCGCAGACATTGGCGCAGAAGGCCGTCGCGGCCGGCATCCCCGGAGTGCAGGTCGACGGCAACGACGTGTTCGCCGTTCGCGAGGTGGTGAGCGAAGCGCTGGAGACCGCGCGCCGCGGCGGAGGGCCGTGCTTGATCGAAGCGCTCACGTATCGGTTGAGCGACCACACTACCGCCGACGACGCGAGCCGCTATCGATCGGCGGCCGAGGTCGAGGCGGCGTGGGCGGTCGAACCGCTGCTCCGGCTGCGGACCTACTTGCGCAAACAAGGTGTGTGGAACGACGCGAAGGAACAGGCGCTCCTGCAGGACTGTGCCCTGGAGGTCGACACTGCGGTGGCGGAATACTTGCGCTTCGCAAAACCATCCACCGACGCCATGTTCGACCACCTGTTTGCGGCGCTGCCCAAGCACTTGCGCGAGCAGCGCGCGACCGCGCGCTACTATTCGTCTTCTTCGAAGCGTGGTTCGTCTTCTTCGAAGCTTGATTCGTCGAAAGCCGGCGACCCGAAAACCAGCGGTCATTGAATTGCCGAAAATAACCATGGTCGAGGCCATCGCGATGGCGCATGGCTGGGAGATGCAGCATGACGACTCCGTCGTCGTGATCGGTCAGGATGTCGGCGCCAACGGCGGCGTGTTCCGCGCAACCGCGGGGCTGCAATCTCGGTTCGGTGCGGACCGCGTCCAGGACACGCCGCTCGCCGAGGCAATGATCGCGGGCATGTCCGTCGGCATGGCGACGCACGGCCTGAAGCCGGTGGCCGAGATCCAGTTCATGGGCTTCCTCTATCCGGCTCTCGACCAGATCGTCAATCACATGACACGCATGCGCCATCGGACTCGCGGCCGTCTCTCCTGTCCCGTGGTGATTCGTACGCCTCACGGCGGCGGGATCCACGCTCCCGAACATCATTCGGAAAGCACGGAAACGCTGCTGTGCCACATCCCCGGGATCCGCGTGGTATGCCCGTCCTCGCCGGCCCGCGCTTACGGACTGCTGCTGGCCGCGATCCGCGATCCGGACCCGGTGATGTTCCTGGAACCCGTGAGGCTGTACCGCGCGATGCGCCAGGACGTGACCGACGATGGACAGGCGCTGCCCTTGGACCGCTGCTTCATTCTGCGCGCGGGCGGCGATGTCACCATCGTGACCTGGGGCGCCATGACACAGGACACGCTGCGCGCCGCGGCGGAACTCGACGCGGAGGGCGTCAGCGCCGAAGTGATCGATCTCGCGACCTTGAGTCCGATCGACAGCGAGACCATTTTGGCCTCCGTGGCGAAGACCGGCCGCCTCGTGATCGTGCACGAAGCGGCACGCAACGTCGGTGTCGGGGCGGAGATAGCGGCGATCGTGGCGGAGCAGGGCTTCTTCGACCTGCAGGCGCCGATTCATCGCGTCACCGGCTACGACACCGTCATGCCGTTGTTCCGGCTGGAACACGATTATATTCCGAGCGTGCAACGCATCGTGGATGCCGTGCAAGCCGTATTGGCCGACTAGGAGCCTGTCTGACATGGGCACATTCATGCTTCCGGATTTGGGCGAAGGGTTGGCCGAGGCCGAGATACTCGAGTGGCACGTCAAACCGGGCGATCACGTCGTGGTGGATCAACCCATGGTGTCCGTCGAAACCGCGAAGGCGGTGGTCGAAGTTCCGGTGCCGTTCGGCGGCACCGTGACCGCGCTGCACGGCGCCGTCGGCGACGTGCTCGCCACGGGATCGCCGCTGGTCGATTTCGATTCGGGCACGGTGGTCGGCAGCATGCCCAGGACCTGCGACGAAGAATTCGTCGATTTAGGCGCAATCGCAATGTCCGCCGCGCACGATGGCCCGCGGTTCCGCGCCGTGCCGGTGGCCCGCGCGCTCGCCAATCGTCTGGGGTTGGACTTGGGCGCCATCGAGGGCAGCGGTTCGGACGGACTCATCC
>Ga0137412_10001886_pt1 | contig 16429 bp, 15 predicted proteins | sample CZODoug2_1_16fun_FD_122160 | JGI IMG/M metagenome (GOLD analysis project Ga0137412, IMG submission 122160) | Vadose zone soil fungal communities from Angelo Coast Range Reserve, California, USA - CZODoug2_1_16fungal (Hybrid Assembly) | ecosystem: Environmental > Terrestrial > Soil > Vadose zone...
CAGACCGTCGCCGGCCTGCTCAAGCCGGGCGGGCGGCTGTTCATCCGCGAGGGCCATCCGATGATGTGGGCGCTCGAGGGCTCCGACCACGGCGACCTGGTCGCGCTGGCCACGCAGGATGTCGAGACGATCGAGTATTTCTTTGCCCATACGGTGGCGCCGGCGTTCGTGGCCACCGCGTTGCACCGGCTGGACATCAACCTGCGCATCTCCGTGGTGCTCGGCTTTGTCGGGGTGAACGGTCTCGGCTACGCGATCGCCACCGCGTTGCAGCGGCTGGACTATCAGCGCGGCATGGCGATGGCGCTGCTGGTGCTGCTGCTCTGTGTGCTGGTCGAGCTGCTGTCCGGGGCGATCCGGCGGGCGCTGCTGCGCGGCGGCACCGACTCGGCCCCGTCGGCGGGGCCCGGCCAGGTCAGGCCCCAGTGGACGGCGGCCCGAATCCGCCGGACCGGCTACTTCGCACTCACCGCGGTGGTGGTGCTGGCCTCGGTGTGGGGCGCGGACCTGTCACCCGGCCAGTTCTTCGGCGCGCTGGGCCATCTCGGCCAGACCGCCGCACTGTTCTGGCCACCGGACACCGGCGGCATGTTCCCGACCCTGCTGGCCGACCTGCTGGAAACCGTGAAGATCGCCCTGGCCGCCACCGTGCTCGGTGCCGCGCTCGCCCTGCCCATCGGCGCGCTGGCCGCTCGGAACGTGGCGCCGAACCCCCGGGTGGCCCGCGCGTTCCGGATACTCATCGTGCTGGTCCGTGGGATACCGGAGCTGGTCCTGGCGATCGTGTTCGTAGTGATCACCGGACTGGGCGCGGTGGCCGGCACACTGGCCCTGTGCGTCGGCGCGATCGGGCTGCTGGGCAAGTTGGTCGCGGACTCGCTGGAGGAGGTGGACCCCGGTGTGGAAGCCGCCACGGCGGCCACCGGTGCCACCCACTGGCAGGTGTTCTTCACCGCAACCGTGCCGCAAGCCGCCCCAGCGTTCGTCGCGCACGTGCTCTACCAGCTCGACGTCAACATCCGCTCGGCCACCCTGCTGGGCATCGTTGGCGCCGGCGGGATCGGCTTCGACCTGCTCAGCGCGTCCCGGATCCTGGAGTTCGGCATGGTCACCACGATCTTGCTGATGGTCTTCGGCACCGTGCTGCTGGTCGAGCTGCTGGCGCTGTGGCTGCGCCGGGTCGTTCGCTGACAACTGTCTCGAATGTTCACCTCTCGGGACAGCTCCGGTGGCCGGCACGAGGTTGTCCGGACAAGCTGGCAGCGAATGGTCAGGCCGGTGAGCACCTCGACGAGATATCTGGAGATCGCCGACCGGCTGGCCGCCGAGCTGGTCGACTCCGCGCCCGGCACCCGGGTGGCCAGCGAACCCGAACTGGCCGACCGGTTCGGCGTGGGCCGGGCCGCCGCCCGCTCCGCGCTGCAAGAACTGGAGCGCAGGCTGCTGGTGCGCCGGGTGCAGGGCGCCGGCACGTTCGTCAACCGCCGCATCGACTACGTCATCTCGCACAGCCGGCCACCGTCCTGGCACGCCACGGTCAGCGCCGCCGGCGCCACGCCCCGCTCCCAGCTCAAGTCGGTACAGCGCGCCGCGTTGCCGGCCGAGCGGGCCGAGCAGCTGCAGCGCCAGGCCGGTACGGAGGCGCACCTGATCGTGCGGAACTTCTTCATCGACGACCTGCTGGCCTCCTGGACCGAGGAATGGATCCCGGTCGAGGTGGCCCCGGACCTGGATCTGGCGGTGCACACCGTCGAGTCGATCGACCTGGTGCTGCGGCAGATGGGCCGGGTCAGCCCGGTGCGGGCCTGGTGCCGGGTCAGCTTCGACATCCCGCCGGTGGAGGTGCTGCGCGGGCTGCGCATCGAAGCCAGCGTGCCGGTGTGGCAGGTGGACAGCGTCAGCCGGGACGCGACGAGCGGGCGCGGGCTGCTGGCCAGCACCGCGTGGACCCGCGCGGACGCGGTGCGGGTTGTGGTGGAGCTGGGCGATCCCTGCCCGGGCGGGGTCGCTCCGGCGGCCGAGCGGGCCGCGGTGGCACGGGCCGCGGTGGCACGGGCCGCGGTGGCACGGTGACCCGCCCGCTGAGCCCGGGCGCCCCGGCCGAGGTCGGCCGGCTGAGTCGGGAGGAACGGTGTGGCCTGCTGGCCGAGGCGCGGCCGGCCGAGCTGCAGGCGCTCGCCGACGAGTGTCTGGCCGACGACGCCGAGGTCCGGGTGCTGCTCGCCCCCGAGGTCGGCTGCGTGACCACGCAGGTGCGCGAACCGGTCGCCGGGCATCGGTTCCAACTCGGCGACGTGCTGGCCTGCCGCGCCGAGGTGGAGTTGGCCGGCCAGCGGGGTTGGGCGATGCGGCTCGGGGACAACCGGGTGGCCACCCTGGCGGCCGCCGTGCTGGACGCCGAGGTGGAGGCCGGCCGGCCCAGGGCGGTCGAGGTGGAGGCGCTGTGCCGTCGGGTGGCCACCCGACGCGCGGAGCGGCTGGAACGCGAGTGGGCCGAGCTGGCGCCCACCGTCGTCGAGTTCGAGGAGCTGACGTGACGATCACCGAGACCCACTTCGCCGGCCAGGGTGCCGCGCTGTCGGCGGCCGAGTCGCAGCTGGCCTTCCGGGCGGTGCTGGACGCGTTGGCCCGACCGGGGTTGCCCGCCCAGCTGCCGGTGTCCCAGGAATCGGCCCTGCCGCCGGTGCTGCTGCCCCTGCTCGCGCTGGCCGACCTGGGCACCGCCGTGTGCCTGCTCGGCGCCGATGGTTTCCCCGAGCGGCACTGGGCCGACGTACTGAGCACGGCGACGTCCGCGCCGAGGGTGCCGCTGGAGCAGGCCCGGCTGGTCGGCGCGACCGGCCCGATCGGCGCCGAGGAGATCCGCCGGCTGCGCCGTGGCCCTGCGCTGGCCCCGGAGGACGGCGCGCTGCTGGCCGTCGCGGTAGCCGGCCTGACCGGTGGGCCGAGCCGCTGGTGGCTGACCGGACCGGGAGTCCAGGGGCGGCGTGAGATCGGCCCGCTCGGTGTGCCGGAGGAATTCGTGGTGGCCCGGGCGGACGCGGTGGCCGGCTACCCGGCCGGCATCGACGTGCTGCTGGTCGCTCCGGACGGCGCGTTGGTCGGCCTGCCCAGGACCACGACCATCGACGAGGAGCGCAACTAATGGGGTATTCAGGAGCGCGCGGTGGCCTGCAGGCGATATTGGCCGCCGAAGGGCTGGTGCGTCGGCTGCGGGATCACGCGCCGGCGCCATGGGCGCCCACCGCGCAGGTGATCACCCGGTTCCGGCTGGCCGTGGACCGGGTGATGGGCGAGGCGGGGTTGTACGACGAGGACAGCGCGGCGGCCGCGTTCCGGCAGGCCGAGGGGGACCCGCTGGAGGCCTCCCACCTGCTGCGGGCCTACCGTTCCAGACTGCCCCGGCTCGCCGTGGGCGAACCGGTCGACCCGGACGAGCTGGTCATCCTGCGCCGCATCGTGCCGGCGTTCCGCGAACCGGGCGGCCCGCAACTGCTCGGCCGTACCACCGACTACACCGGCCGGCTGCTGGAGAAGCCCGCTGGCCCCCCGGGCGAGAACGGACAGCCAAGAACCAACGGCCACGAAACCAACGGGCCCGAAACCAACGGGCACCCAGCCAACGGGCACCCAGCCAACGGGACACCCGCGGCCAATGGCACGCGGGCCGCCGACGGCGCGCACCGCCGGCCGCGCCGATTCCTGGACCTGCTGCGTGAGCTGGACCTGGCGGTGGATCACCGGGACGGCAGCGACCCGGAGCCGTTCGACATCACCCGCACCGCGGCCCGGCCCCCGGCCCCCCGGTCCGCGGCGCTGGCCGCGATGGCCCGCGCGGAGACCGGCGCGCTGGTCGCGCTCTGGTACCGCTCGATCCTCGGCCCGGACGGCAACCTGCACGAGGTCACCCTGGGCGAGGTGCGGCACGGCCGGCTGCCGCTGCGGGTGCGCCACCCGCACACCGGCAACCCGGTGACCATCGGGGAGTTCCGGGTCACCGAGGCGGAGGCGATCGAGGACCTGGATGGGGCCGAGGAGGACCGCGCCCGGTTCGACGTCGGCTATGGGCTGTGCTTCGGGCACAACGAACGCAAGGCCATCGCGATGGCCAACCTGGACATCGCCAACCGCCGGTTCGGCGCCACCGGGCCGTTGGAGCAGTTGCTCCTGCTGACCACCGACGGCCTGGACTCCGGCGGCTTCCTTGAGCACCTCAAGCTGCCGCATTACGTCACGTTCCGGTCGATGGTCGAGCGCAAACAAGCCCTGCAGGCGGCCCAGCGAGCGGGCGTCGAAGACGTCGAGGCGCGGCTGTCGGAGCCGGTCGGGAGAGTCTGCTGATGACATCCACGACTGCACTACTGGAAGAGCTGGACACCGGCACCGGCCCTATCGGATTGCTGGACGAGGGCGCCAAGCGGGAGATCCGCCGGGCCGCGTTGACCGCCGTGTGCGTGCCCGGCTACCAGGTGCCCTTCGGCTCCAGGGAGATGCCGGTGGCGCGGGGCTGGGGCTCCGGCGGCCTGCAGGTCACCCTGGCGGTGATCGGCGCGGCGGACACCGTCAAGGTCATCGACCAGGGTGACGACGCCGGGGTCAACGCCACCAACCTGCGCCGGATGATCGCCGGTAGTACCGGCTGCGCCGAGTCGGCCGACACCAGGGACGCCACCGTGGTGCAGACCCGCCACCGGGTGCCCGAGGAGGCGATGACCGCCGAGCACGTGCTGGTCTACCAGGTTCCGGTGCCCGAACCGCTGCGCGGCGTGCAGAAATCCGTGGCCGAGTGCGCCCGGATGCACGCCGAGGCGGACTACTCGGCGATGTGGGTGAGCCTCTACGAGGACCTGGTGCGCAACGGGATGATCACCCGCGGCACCGGCTACCCGGTGCTGGTGGCCGGCCGTTACGTCATGGCCACCACGCCGATCCCGCGCTGGGACGTGCCCCGGCTGCACCGCGGCGAGCAGCTGAACCTGTTCGGCGCCGGGCGGGAGAAGCGCATCTACGCGGTACCGCCGCACACCGAGGTCACCCCGCTGGCCTTCGACGACGTGCCGTTCGAGGTGGAGCACGCCCCGGGCGCCCGATGCAGACTGTGTGGCTCGGACGACGTGTTCCTGGTCGAGGCCGGCACCCGCGGCGGTTATCTGTGCAGCGACACCGAGTGGTGCGCGCGGGTACGGGCCGGGGACGCCGACGTCGACGCGCACCGCGACCGGGCGCCGCTGCGGCTGCTGCCCGACCCGGCGCATCGGGCGCGCGTGACCCCCGCCGCCACCACCCCTCGACCGCAACGGACCCGGGCGCCCAGCAACGCGGACGCCCCGGAATGGGCGCTACGGGTGGACCGGCTGGGCAAGGTCTTCGGTCCGGTGGCCGCCGGTGGCGCGGAGGTGACGGTAGCCGGCACCGGGCCGGAGCACGCCACCGCGATCAGCCCGGCCACCGGAGCCATCGTGGCTGCCTGGGACGTGTCCTTCGACGTGGCACCGGGCGAGGCGCTGGGCGTGATCGGCGAGTCCGGCTCCGGCAAGTCCACCGTGCTGGCGTGCATCATCGGCGACGAGGTGGCCACCGCCGGCGAGGTCCGACTGGCCGAGGTGGACGGCGGCCGGACCGAGGTGCTCGCGCTTGCGGCCTCGGCTCGGCGGCTGCTGCGGGTGGACACCATGGCGGTGGTGCACCAGAATCCGGCGGTCGGGCTGGACCTGCGGGTGAGCGCCGGGGGGAACATCGCCGAGCGGCTCACCGCCGCGGGCTGGCGCGGCTACCACGACATCCGCCGCCGGGCGGCCGAGTTGCTGGGCCGGGTGGAGATCCCGCTGTCCCGGATGGACGACGCGGTGCGCACCTTCTCCGGCGGCATGCGCCAGCGGGTGCAGATCGCCAAGGCGCTGGCCACCGATCCGCCGGTGGTGCTGCTCGACGAGCCCACTACCGGGCTGGATGCCTCGGTGGCCGCCGGGGTCCTGGACCTGCTGCGCGGCGTGCTGGCCGAGCGGGACGTGGCGGCCGTGGTGGTCAGCCACGACTTCTCGGTGATCGAGGCGCTGACCGACCGAACCGTGGTCATGCAGCTGGGCCGGGTGGTCGAGGCGGGCCTGACCGACCAGCTGTTCCACGACCCGCACCACCCCTACACCCAGCGGCTGGTCGCCGCTGCCCGGAGGTGAGTCCCTCGCTGAGTCCGGTAGTGGGTAGCCAACCCGTGTTGTCCATCCGTCGGCTGCGCAAGTCGTTCACCCTGCACACCATCGACGGGCGCACGGTGACCTCGCTGCGCGGTGTGGACCTGGATGTGCACGCCGGCGAGCACGTCGCGCTGGCCGGAGCCAGCGGCGCGGGCAAGTCCTCGCTGCTGCGCTGCGTGCACCGGACGTACCTGCCTGACTCCGGCTCGGTGCGGCTGCGCACCGACGTCGGCGAGCCGGTCGAGCTGACCGGGCTGGACGACCGGTCCATGGCCCGGTTGCGCGGCCGCCAGTTCGGCTACGTCAGCCAGTTCCTGTCCGCGCCGCCGCGCACCGGGCCGCTGCAGGTGGTCGCCTCGGCGGCCCGCCGCCGCGGGTTGGACCAGGCAGCCGCCACCGAGGCCGCCACCGAGGCGTTGCGCCGGCTGAACCTGGAGGAAGCATTGTGGGACGTGGACTGCTCGCTGCTCTCCGGTGGCGAGCGGCAGCGGGTGAACCTGGCCGCCGGGACCGTCTGCCCACCCCGGCTGCTGCTGCTGGACGAGCCGTTCTCCGCGCTGGACCCGGCCAACCGGGCGGCCGCGGTCGAGCTGGTGGCCTCGCTGGCCGGCGACGGAGTCGCGGTGCTCGCGGTGTTCCACGACCTGGACGCGATACGCCGGCTGGCCTCGCGGGTGGTGCTGCTGGCCGATGGCCGGATCGCCCGGGAGGGTTCCGCGGCAACGATGGTGGAGGAGCTGGGATGAACACAGGAGTCTCCGAGCGTCGCGTCGAGCACTGGACGCTGGGCAGCCCGCCGACGGACTACGTGCTGGGTCACGTGCGCGCCGTGCTGGCCGACCGGATCGTGGAGGACGCCCTGGTGGCAGTGCGCGGCGGGGTCATCGCGGCGGTCGAGCCGCATCCGCCGGGCCTGGCCGCCGACGTGGACGGCCAAGGGCTGCTGTGTGTGCCTGGGCTGGTGGACGTGCACAGCGACGGGCTGGAGAAGGAGCGGTTGCCCCGCCCGGGCGCCGAGCTGCCGCTGGAGTTCGCCCTGCTGTCGTTCGAGGGCAAGCTGCGCGCGGCGGCGGTGACCACGGTGTTCCATGGCGCCGGGTTCGAGGAGAGCCACGGCCGGGGGCTGGCCCGATCGGTGGCCCGCGCCGAGCAGGCGTGCGCGGCGGTGGCGGCCGCCCGCGCCGAGGGGCTGGTGGACCACCGCATCCTCTACCGACTGGACGTGCGCTGCCCCGAGGGCCTGGCCGGCCTGCGCCGCCAGTTGGACCCGGTGCCGAGCACCGAGCCGCCGGTGCCGAGCACAGCTCCGACAGCGGCGCCGAGGCCGACACCGGCGCTGGTGTCGCACGAGGACCACACCCCGGGGCAGGGCCAGTACGCCGACCGCGCCTACTACGAGCGCTACCTGGTCGGGACTCGGGGGATGTCCGACCCGGAGGCGGCCCAGCACGTGGACGAGCTGATCGAGGACCGCAACGGCCGGTTGGACGTGCGCGAGGAGGCGCTGGCCTGGCTGGCCGGGCGAGCGCACGCCGGGCGGATCCGGCTGCTCGGCCACGACCCGAGCTCACCGGAGGAGATCGACGAGCTGGTAGTCCGAGGCGGCGCGGTGGCCGAGTTCCCCACCACCGTGGCGGCGGCGCGGGCGGCCAGGGAGCGCGGGCTGCCGGTGGTGATGGGCGCCCCGAACGTGCTGCGCGGCGGCTCGCACAACGGCAACGCCTCCGGCCGGGAGCTGATGGCCGCCGGCCTGGTCACCGCGCTGGCCTCGGACTACCTGCCCTCAGGGCTGCTCGCGGCGGCGTTCGCGCTGGCCAGCGACGCGGTGGTGGATCTGGCGGCGGCGATCCGACTGGTCACCGCTGGGGCGGCGGAGGTGGCCGACCTGCCCGACCGGGGTCGATTGGCGCCAGGGCTGCGGGCCGACCTGGCGCTGATCGCCGCTGGGCCGCGCTGGCCGGTGGTGCGTTCGGTGCTGCGCGCATGACCGGGACGAGGGCGGCCGGGACGAACGTGACTGAGGTGAAATGGCCGGTGCCCGAGCCCGACCTGCCCGCCGAGACGTCCCGCGTGCTGGCCGAGGCCACCCGCGCCGCGGTCACCGCGTTCCGGGCGGCGCGGGCCGGCTACTCGCGGGCGCAGCTGGCGGAGAAGGTGCAGATGGGCGCGGACGGCACCCCGACCACCCGGTTGGACATCCTGGTGGACACCGCGGTCGCCGAGGTGGTGGACCGCAACCGGGTCAACCTGATCAGCGAGGAGATCGGGGTGATCGACCACGGCTCGGCGGTGACCCTGGTGGTGGACCCGGTGGACGGCACGGCGAACGCCACCGCCGGGGTGCCACTGGCCTCGTTCGCCGGAGTGCTGGCCGTGGACGGCGTGCCCACCGAGGCGCTGACCTGCTGGCTGGACACCGGTCGGTGCTGGCACGCGGCGCTCGGCCAGCCGTCGCGGTACCGGACCACCGGGCGCCGCGAGCTGGACGGTGCGGCGGTCAGCCTGCTGCGCCCGCACGGTGGTGCGGACGACGAGGCCTGGTGGCGGATCACCCGCCGGGCCGCACGGGTACGCATCCTGTCCAGCAGCTGCCTGGAGGCGGCGCTGGTCGCGGAGGGAGCCACCGACGCGTTCGCCGACGCCGGCTCGGACACCCACCGGATCATGGACCTGGCCGCCGCGATGGTCACCGTGCCGGCCGCCGGCGGCGCCGTGCTGGACGCCCACGGCCGGCCCCTGGAGATCAGCACCGACCTGTCCCTGCGCTGGTCCGGGGTGGTCGCGGCGAGCCGCGAGCTGGCCGAGGCGCTGGCCGAGGAGATCGTCGGGAATATACCGAGGGAGACGTCATGAGCCCTCTGAGCGGAACAGAACTGGCCGAGCTGGTCGATGGCCTGGCCGGGTTGCCCTACGGCGGGGAAGCGGTGGATCAGCGCACCCATGCGCTGCAGACCGGCTGGTTCGCCGCCCGCGCCGGCGCCGACGACGAGCTGCTGCTGGCCGCCGTGCTGCACGACATCGGCCGGGCCAAGCCGGTGCGGGCCGCGTACCCCGGCCTGCCGCACGAGCACGCCGGGGCCGAGTTCGCCCGGGACCGGCTGAGCGAGCGGATCGGCTGGGTGATCTCCGCGCACGTGCCGGCCAAGCGCTACCTGGTGGCCACCGACCGGGACTACGCCGCGCTGCTCAGCCCCGCCTCGGTGGCTTCGCTGCGCCGGCAGGGCGGGCCGATGGCGGAGCCGGAGCTGGCCGAGTTCCGCGCCCAGCCGATGGCCGAGCAGGCCGTGCTGGTGCGCCGCTGGGACGACTCCGCCAAAGACCCGGACGGCCCGGCTCTGGCGCTGGCCGAGGTGCTCGCCGCGCACCAGCGCTGGGCGGTGGATTGGGGCCAGGTGCTAGAGCCTGCCGGCGAATATGGCGGGCTGGTAGCCGACCCCGAAGTTGGGCCTGACCTGCACCTCCAGGTTCGTCGCCGAGCCTGAAGGCAGGCCGAAGGCGGCCTCGAAGCTGGCCCCCTTCCCTGGCCGGACCGTGCCAGGCCGGGTGCCGGTGAGGTCCGCGCTGTCGGGCAGCCGGTCGGCCTGCGTGCCGTCAGCCTTCGCGGCGAGCACGAGTCCGTTCGCATCGATGTTGTGCTGTGACCCGTTCACGATCGTCACCGTGACGGCTACGTAGCGGACGTCCGCTGGGTTCGCCGCCGCACCTGGGTCGATCGGCCTGGGCGCGGACACGGTGACGGTTGTCCCGTCCGGCCAGCCGGCGCGCTGGCCGAAGGCCACGGCGGGCGGCGGAGGGGGGACCGCCGGGGCGGACGCGGCGGGCGGGGGCCCGACCCAGCTGTCCACCGCACCGGATGCCACCGAACTGCCCCAGATGCCCAGCAGGATGACGCCCGCGCCAAGGACCGTTGCGGTCCAGGCCAGTGCCGGGTCATGGCCGATGCCTTGGCGCGCCCGGCCGAAGCTGAGCACCCCGAGCACCACCGCGAACAAGCCGAGCACCACCGCAAGCAGCCCGAGCACGACCGGCAGGAATGCGCTGACTGCCAACGCCCCGGCCACCGCGCCGACCACCGCGGCGACCAGCGCGCACAGCCCCAGGGCCCGGCGCTGCTCGAGCTCCGGGTCAACCGTCGGAGGGTTGCGTCGGGGCGGGGAGTAGGGCCGCCAGCTGTGTGCACTCGTCATGGCTAGCCTCCGGGAGCCAGGTAAGAGCAAAACCCTTACTTAACCGGTGTAACACGCGGTACGGGTGAGGCGCTAGAAAGATCCTCCTATGGCCTCGTTTGTCGCTGCTGTCGATTCGGCTCAAGGCCGTTCGTGTAGTGGGTGTAGCCGGTACGGTGCCGGCGGTTGGCGAAGGAGGCACACCCGATGCAGCAGTACCTGCTCAGCATTTACCAGCCCGACGGCGACCCGCCGCCCCCCGAGGCACTGGACCCGATCATGGACGACATCTCGGCGCTGAACGCCGAGCTCAAGGCGACCGGCACCTGGGTCTTCGGCGCCGGCCTGCACCCGGCGAGCACAGCGACCGTGCTGCGTGCCAAGGAGAGCGAAGTGTTGATCACCGACGGCCCGTTCACCGAGGGCAAGGAGCACCTCGGCGGGTTCACCGTCATCCAGGCACCCGACCTCGACGCCGCGCTGGAATGGGGCCGCAAGCTGGCCCGCGCCCTGCGGTGGCTCTCGGTCGAGGTCCGGCCGCTGGTGGACGAGTCCGAACGGGCGTGTGACGCGCCACGTGGCTGACCTGACCAGGTCAGAGATCGCGCGGGTGTTCCGGGAGGAGTACGGCCGCGCGGTGGCGGTCCTGGTCCGCCACTTCGGCGACATCGACCTCGCCGAGGAGGCGGTCCAGGACGCCTTCGCCGCCGCCGTGGCGCGCTGGCCGGACACCGGGCCGCCGCCCAGGCCGGCCGGCTGGATCATCACCACCGCCCGCAACCGAGGTATCGACCGGCTGCGCCGGGAGGCATCCCGGCAGGAGCGGCACGCCCAGGCGGCGCGGGAGCAGGTCCCGGACACCTCGGAGGAGGACGCCATGCGGGGGAGTGGGGTGCGCGACGACCGGCTGCGGCTGATCTTCACCTGCTGCCACCCCGCGTTGGCCACCAGCGCCCAGGTCGCGCTGACCCTGCGGCTGCTGGGCGGGCTGAGCACCCCGGAGATCGCCCGCGCCTTCCTGGTGCCTGAGCCCACCATGGCCCAGCGGCTGGTTCGGGCGAAGGGCAAGATCCGGCACGCCCGGATTCCGTATCGGGTGCCGAGTGAGGCCGACCTGCCGGACCGGCTGGGCGGCGTGCTCGCGGTGCTCTACCTGATCTTCACCGAGGGGCACACCGCGAGCTCGGGGGAGTGGCTGGCCCGGGCGGACCTGTGCGCCGAGGCGATCCGCCTGGCCCGGTTGCTGGCCGAGCTGATGCCGGACGAGCCGGAGGTGTCGGGCCTGCTCGCGCTGCTTGTGCTGGTCGAGTCGCGCCGAGGCAGCCGCACCGGCGCGGATGGCGAGCTGGTGCTGCTGGCCGACCAGGACCGGGGCCGCTGGGACCGGGCGCTGATCGTCGAGGGCCAGGCAATTGTCCGGCGCTGCCTGCGGCGCAACCAGCCCGGCCCGTATCAGATCCAGGCGGCGATCAACGCGGTGCACAGCGACGCCCGGCAGGCCGCCGACACCGACTGGGGGCAGGTCCTGGCGCTCTACGACCAGCTGATGGCGGTGGCGCCCAGCCCGGTGGTGGCGCTGAACCGGGCGGTCGCGGTGGCCGAGGTGCACGGACCGGCGGAGGCGCTGGCCCTGGTGGACGGGTTGGAGCGCACCGCCCACCTCGAGGCTTACCACGTCTACCACACGATCCGCGCCGACCTGCTGCGCCGGCTGGGGCGTGACGAGGACGCGGCGGCCGCCTACCGGGCGGCGATCGCGCACACCGAGAACATCACCGAGCGAACCTTCCTGAACCAACGCCTCGCCGCGCTCACCAGCTGACCGGGCCCCGGCCACGCGGATGACCGGACTCACAGTTCAAACTGCGCTAGAAGGCGTAACGTCGTTACCACCGTTTGGCCTATAGACCGCTGCCAGATGCCTCTGTTTGGTTGCGGAAGGTGACCTCGCTCCCTCGCTAACTCGAAGGGAGCGGACGGGGAGGTGACATGTCGGCCCAGCCTGTGACATTCAGCGTGCGACCGGAAGTCAACGGTGAGGACCTGGCCGAGATCCTTCGGACAGGCCCGTTCGCCAGGGCGCTCCGGGCCGCCATCGCGGCCCGCGGCCTGGGCCTGGAACGCATCCAGGATCGGCTGCATCAGCACGGGATCAAGCTCAGCATTGCCACGCTCAGCTACTGGCAATCCGGCCATCGCCACCCCGAACGCGCGGAGTCGTTGCGCGCACTGAAACTCATCGAGGGCATCCTCGAGTTGCCTGCCGGATCGCTGAGCTCGTTGCTGCGTTCCTCGACTCGCCGCGACATTCGCCCGATGTCCGACGGGATCCCCTACCCGTGGCCCGAGCGTCCCGAATTTGCCGAGCTGTTGTCGGATATACCCACCACCCCTGATACCGCCCTGCGCCGGCTCCATCAGCGCGACCGGGTGACGATCGGGCCGGACGGGCTGATCCGGTCCACGATCTGTTCGCAGGTGATGCGCGCGGAACGGGACGGCGTCGACCGATCCCTGTTTCTCTTCGGCTGCCAGGGCCATGCGGGCGACGACCTGCCGCTCGTGACGAATCTGCGGAACTGCGAACTCGGCCATGTGTCGAGCAACCCGGGGCACGGTCTGATCGGCGGCGAGTTCGTTTTCGAGCGCCCACTTCGCAAAGGCGAGACCGTACGGATCGAATACCAGGTGGACAATCCGCCGGAAGCCGCCGACGCGCAGCACCGAACCGAGTCCTTCTCCCGATGCTTTATGCAGGCCGTGCCGGTGTACCTCGTTGAGCTGTGCTTTGACGAACGAGCGCTGCCGCGGCGGTGTCAGCAGTTCAAGGGCAGGCTCAGCGAGAAATGCCCACGGATAACCCGCAACCTGGAGTTAGGCATCGCAAATACAGTGTGGTCGGTGGGTCGGAACTTCGGGCCGGGATACTTTGGTATTCATTGGGACTCGGAATCGGCTGAGGATGGCGAGGATTCAGCTGTGGACTGGTCGAGCCACTGGTCGTGCAATGTTGTCTGACGCGGCCCGAGGATATTTTTCGGGCTTGCTCATGCGACCGGGCCGAGCTCCAGTTCGTCCAGTACCTCGGCGATCGACTTCACCTCGGTGTCGTCCAGCGGGAGCAACGGGAGGTTCGTCCGCCCGTTGGCGATGATGCCGCGCAGTGCCATCGCCGCCTTGAACGCGCCCAGAGCGGCCGCGGTCTCCCCGATGCGCCGTCGGTCCGGGATCTGGGTGATCGCGTAGAGCCGGGCCAGCCGGTCCTGCTCCACCCCCGCGCGGGCTTGGTCGCCGGTCCGTGCCGCATGCCACAGCCGCAGGTAGCCGTCCGGGTCCACATTGCCCAGCCCGGGCACCAGGCCGGCCGCGCCCAGCCGCACCGCGACGTCGGCGACCAGCTCGGACCCGGTGAGTACCGGGAACTCGGTGGGTACTAGGCGCAGCGTCTCGCGGAAGCCGGCCAGGTCTCCGCTGGAGTCCTTCAGCGCCACGATCAGGCGTTCCCGGGCCAGCGTGGCCACCACCTCGGGGGTGAGCCGGGCGCCCACTGCGCTGGGAATGTCGTAGCCGACCACCGGCAGATCGATCGCGGCGCGCACCAGGCGGTAGTGCTGGACGATCTCCTCGGGATGTGGGTGCACGTAGAACGGCGCGGTGACCACGACGGCGTCGGCGCCCAGCGCTTCCGCGCCTCGGGCCTGCTCGATCACCCGGCGGGTGCCGGTGTCCACCGCGCCGACCAGCACCGGCACCGCGCCGGCCACCTCGCTGACCGCCACCTCCACGGCGGTGCGCCGCTGCTCGGTGTCCAGCAGGGCGACCTCTCCGGTGGAGCCGCCGAGGAACACCCCGTGCGCACCGGCGGACAGCGCCACGGCGAGCAGCCGGCGCAGTGACCCGACGTCCACCTCGCCGGCCGCGTCCAGCGGGGTGACCAGCGGCGGGATCACCCCGCGCAACCGGGCGGCCAGATCAGGCATGGGTACTCCGATCGTCGGAGGTGGGCGTGGTGTCGGGTTGCAGCGCCCTGCCGAGCCGGGCCGGCAGGTCGAAACCGATGATCAGCGCGACCACCACGGTGAGGCTGGCGGCGAGCACGGTGAGCGCCGCGCCCAGCCCGCCGATACTGGCGGCGATCGACGCTCCGGCCAACGGGGCGACCGCGCCGCCCAGCGCGCCGACGTTGTAGCTGAACCCGAGCCCGGCCGCGCGCAGCCGGGTGGGGAAGTGGTCCCCGATGTACTTGGGCAGCAGCCCGGAGATGCCCGAACTGGTGGCCTGCAGCAGGAACAGCAGCACCCACAGGGCCAGCACATTCCGGGCGGGCAAGGCGAACACCGGGAACACGAATACCAGCGAGATGAGCAGCCCCAGCACGTAGGTGCGCCGGGTGCCCAGCCGGTCGGCGACGATCCCGGCCAGGCAGCTGCCCGCCGCGTAGCCGAGCCCGGCCCAGGTCAGCGCGGTGGACACCTGACCGGCGTCGTAGTGCAACACCGTTTTGAGGTAGGTGGGCAGCAGCGACTGGATCGGCCAGGAGTAGAGGAACGCGCAGAACACCGTAAGCATGATCGCGATCACCACCGGCCACAACCGCCCGGCCAACTGCACCGCGAACGCGACGAACCCGGCCACCACGACCAGCACCAGCAGCGGCCAGAACCCGCCGGCTCGCTGGCTGAACAGCGGCACCAGGGCCAGCGCGATGAGCGCCGCCAGCCCGGCGTTCAGGTATCGCCGGTTGCCCGCGAACAGCACCGAGGAGGTGGTGACGTCCGTGCGGTCGCCTACCTCGGCCTGCCACTGCTCGGCCTCCGGCAACGAGCGGCGCAGGTAGAGCGCCAGCGCGATGGGAATGATGCCGACGTAGAACAACCACCGCCAGCCGCCCTCCGGCACGATCACCCGGTAACAGAGCGCGGCCAGCACCGTGCCGATCGGATACGCGGAGAGAAGGAACCCGGTGGCCCGGTTGCGCATGGTGGCCGGCCAGGACTCCATCACGTAGGTGGCGCTGGAGCCGTACTCGCCGGCCATGCCGATGCCCACCACCGCGCGGAACGCGAACAGCGACCAGTAGCTCCAGGCGAACCCGCACAGCGCGCTGCCCACCGAGAACGCAATGATCGCCAGGATCATCGCCGGCTTGCGCCCGTACCGATCACCGATCGCGCCGAGCACCAGCCCGCCCAGCCAGCGGGACACGAACGCGGCGGATACCAGCGTCGCGGCCCGGCCCAACCCCAGGTGGAACTCGCTGGCGATCTCGGTGAGCACCAGGGTGATCAGAATGAAGTCGAAGCCGTCCAGCAGGTAGCCCAGCCAGGCCGCGAAGAACGCCCTGCGCTGGGTGCCACTGAGCTCTCGGAACGACCGGGGGAGGGCGGGTGGCGTCGCTGCCATGGCCAAACCTCCGACTCGAGCTAGACATAGGACGTCCTATGTCAGCGGTCACTCTAGGTACCGCCCGAGCCGCACGCAACCGTCCACACACACCCCGGCGTCGGCACGCGGATGCCCCAGCATGTGCGTCGGGGCCGGGATGTGCGGGTGAGCGCCCGTAGACTCGGCCGCCGTGAGTGCCAGGGCAAATCAGGACGCGCTGCAGGGGGCGATCAAGCAGTTGATCGTCCAGCGCGGGCTGGGCTCCGGCGCGCCGCTGCCCACCGAGTCCGAGCTGATGGCCGCGCTCGAGGTGAGCCGCCATCCGCTGCGGGAGGCGATGAAGGCGCTGCAGGCGCTGGGCATCGTGGACATTCGGCACGGGTACGGCACCTACGTCGGGTCGGTGCCGCTGAGCGGTTTGGAGGCGGGCCTCGCATTCCGCGGCGCGCTGTCCGTACGGGGCGACTACACGGACATCCGCAATCTGCTCGAGGTGCGCGAGGTACTGGAATCGGGTCTGGTGGGACGGGTGCTCGCGGCCTACGACCAGATGGACTTCGACGCGCTGGGCGCGGCCGTGGACGACATGGAGCGGGCCGCCGACCGAGGCCGGTTCGCCCCGGAGCGGGACTGGGCCTTCCACGAGGCGCTCTACCGGCCGCTGGGCAACCCGCTGGTGCTGGA
>Ga0137412_10001888_pt1 | contig 16424 bp, 19 predicted proteins | sample CZODoug2_1_16fun_FD_122160 | JGI IMG/M metagenome (GOLD analysis project Ga0137412, IMG submission 122160) | Vadose zone soil fungal communities from Angelo Coast Range Reserve, California, USA - CZODoug2_1_16fungal (Hybrid Assembly) | ecosystem: Environmental > Terrestrial > Soil > Vadose zone...
GGCTCGGCGAGTGGTTCTGGGGTTTCCACCAGCAGAACGTGGTGCCCGACATCGTGTCGGTGGCGAAGTCGACGGGCAACGGCTATCCGCTGGGCGCCGTGATCACCAGCCGCGCGGTGGCCGATGCGTTCGCCTCGCAGGGCTACTTCTTCTCCTCGACCGGCGGCAGCCCGCTGTCCTGCGCGATCGGACTCACCGTGCTCGACGTGCTCCGCGACGAGGACCTGCAAGGCAACGCGTCGCGCGTCGGCGGCCACCTCAAGGCGAGACTGCTCGCGCTGCGCGACAAGCACCCGATCATCGGCACCGTGCACGGCATCGGCCTCTACCTCGGCGTCGAGATGATCCGCGACCAGGACACCCTGGCACCCGCGACCCGGGAGACCGCGGCGATCTGCGACCGCATGCTCGAGCTCGGCGTGGTCATCCAGCCGACCGGCGATCACCTCAACATCCTGAAGACCAAGCCGCCGTTGTGCATTGACGTCGACGGCGCCGACTTCTACGTCGATGCGCTGGACCGGGTGTTGACCGAAGGCTGGTAGTCGCGGCGCGCCCTGGTGGCCAGATCTCGTCGAAACCTGGCGCGTAGGCGGGGGCGACGGCGGCTGCGGTGCCCTAACGTCGAGTGTGATGTCCGCGATCCTGCTCAGCATTCACGTCATCGTCGCGATCCTCGCGGTCGGCCCAATCGCCGTGGCCGCGAGCATGTTTCCTCGCTACGCCGCGAAGCCGCCCGTCGCGGGTGTACTGCACCGGATCTGTGTCACGTACGCCGCCGTCGGTGTGGCAGTTCCTCTGCTGGGTATCGCCACGGCGGTCTCGATGGGGTCGTTGACCCAGGCCTGGGTGCTGGTCTCGATCGCACTGACCGCCGTGGCGGCCGTGGTCCTGGTCGCGGCCATCCTGCCCGCGCAGCGCGCCGTGCTCGGGGGTGCGGCGGCCGGGCGGCTGGCGATGTCCACGGGGATCTTCAACCTGCTGTGGGTTGCCGTCACGATCCTGATGATCGCGCGGCCCGGGTCGTCAACCGGCGTCTAGGAATCCGCGGGATCGGCTCATTGAACGAAGGATCCGTTCGGCTGACCGTTCCACGCGGTGATGCCGCCATCTATGGGCAGGATTGCCCCGGTGATGAACGATGCCGCTGGCGATGCAAGGAACACCACCACCGATGCCACTTCGTCGGGGTCGGCGATTCGGCCGAGGGGGATGAACTGTTCGAAGGCTCGTTCGAGGGCGGGCAACGCATCGAGGTTGCGTTCCAGCAACGGCGTCCGGACCGGCCCTGGCGCGATCGCGTTGACGCGTACCCCCCGCTTGCCGAAATCGATGGCAAGGCTTCGGGTGAGGTTGATGATCGCGCCCTTTGCCGCGTTGTAGGCGGCGTAGTCGTAGTCCGCGCCGATACCCGACACCGACGCCGTATTGACGATCGAACCGCGCGAGGCGATCAGGGCGGGCAGCGCCGACCTGGACATCCGAAACGCACCGTCGAGGTCGACGGCCATGACTTTGCGCCACAACGCGTCGTCGGTTTCCAGCGCCGAGCCCACTGGCGCAATGCCTGCGTTGTTGAACAACACGTCGATGCGTCCGAGCGTGCTGGACGCGTGCTCGACCGCGGCATCCACCGACGCGGCGTCGGTGACGTCGAGCGCGATCGGGTGGAAACGGCCAGGCGCGACCGCGTCTGCGGTCCGCGCGAAATCGTCGAGAGCCCCTTGGTTGAGGTCCCCGCCGACGACGTCGGCGCCCGTGCGCAGGAACTGGAGCGCCGTGGCCGCACCGATGCCCGAGGCCACGCCGGTGACCAGGACGACCTTCCCGTCGAATGTCGAGGAGTCGATCACGCGCCAACGCCCTTGCGGCGTCGGAACATCTCGACGAGTCGACCGTCGCTCAGCACGGCGAGGATGATGACGGCACCGATCACGACCGGTTGCAGGTTCGGCGAGACGTTGAGCAGGGTAAGGCCGTTGTTGAGGACGCCGATGATGAGCAGGCCCACGAACGTGCCCCCCATCCTGCCGACCCCACCGGAGAGGCTGGCTCCTCCGATGACGACCGCCGCGATGACGTTGAGCAGGTCGGTCGAATTGCCCGCCGTCGGCTGGGCGGCGTTCAGGCGAGCGCCGACGACGAGACCGGCGAGTGCGGCGAGGAATCCGGCAACGGCATAGACACGCAGCTGAATGCTGCGAACACGGATGCCGGACAGGCGCGCGACCTCGACGTTGCCACCGATCGCGTAGAGGGACCGGCCGACCGGACGGAACTGCAGCCACAGCGCGGCGACGAGGAAGACGAGGAGCATCAAGTAGACCTGCAACGAGATGCCCGCGATCCGAGTGTGCGCGAGCGCTTGGAACCAGTGCGGAAATCCGAGGATTGGCGTCCCGTTGGTGAGGTACAGCGCGAGACCCGTTGACGCGAACATCGTCGCGAGAGTCGCGATGAACGGCTGAATGTTGCCGTAGGCGATCATCACGCCGTTGAGCAGACCTATGAGCGTGCCCAGCACGAGGCCCGCAATCAGGGCAAGCGCGAAGGGCCAGCCAAGGTTGGTGTGTAGCACGGCTACCACCATGAAGCTCAGACCCAGCGTCGACGACACCGAGAGGTCGATGCCGCCGAGGATGATGATCATCGTGGCACCGGCGGCCATGATGCCGATGTAGGAGATCTGGACCAGGATGTTGACCAGGTTGTTCGGCGTCAAGAACACCGGTGATAGCGCCGACATCACGATGATGAGCACGACGAGGCCGACGAAGGGTCCCGAGGCCCGACGGAAGCGGTGCACGACGCTGCTGAACGTCGAGACCTTCCCATCGGCGGTGGCCGACGTGGTCTGGGATGGGTTGTTTTGTGCGACAACGGACACTGCTGGGGTCCTCACTTGTGTGCTGCGGACACGTGCCCGGCAGGAACGGAAAGTTGCATGACGCGCTCGGGTGTCGCTTCGGCGCGCGACAGGGTGCCGGTCTGCTGGCCGGCGGCGATGACGATCACGCGGTGCGACAGCAGCAGCACCTCGTCGAGCTCGGACGAAACGATGACGATGCTCACGCCTGACTCGGCCAGCGACCGGATGATGCCGTAGATCGCCTCCTTGGCGCCGACGTCGACACCGCGCGTCGGCTCGTCGAGGATCAGCACCTTGGGTGTGCGCACCAACCACTTGCCCAGCAGAACCTTCTGCTGGTTGCCGCCGGAGAGAAGACCAGCGGGGGCATCGAGGTTTCCGCGGATCTCCAGCTCGCGTGCCATCCGCTGTTGGGTCGCGCGGATCACGGAAGCCGTGATGAAGCCCGACTTCCCGAGTCCCCGCTCCCATGGCAGCGTCATGTTCTCGCCGGCCCGGCGCTCGAGGTTGAGGCCCTGGGTCTTTCGATCTTCTGGCACCATGACGATTCCCGCCCTGATCCCGTCGGGCACGGAGCGGATCCGCACGACCTTCCCTTCGACGACGACCTCACCCGCGGTGAACCCGTCGGCACCTGCGAGCGCCCTGACGATCTCGGTGCGACCGGCGCCGACGAGCCCCGACAGCCCGACGATCTCGCCGCGCCGCACGTCGAAGTCGATGTCCTCGAACAGCGGTGAGCTCAGACCGCGCACCTCGAGTACGACGTCGTCGCCGTGAGCCGGAGGATCGACGTCGCGACGTGCGAGCTCGCGGCCGACCATGGCGTGGATCATCTGGTCGCGGTCGAGATCCTTTGTCTCCCACTGCGCAACCTTGCATCCGTCGCGCAAGCACACGACGTCGTCGGCGATGCGTGAGATCTCCTCGAGCCGGTGGCTGATGTACACCACGCCCGCTCCACGCGCACGCATGTGCTCGATCTGTTCGAGCACGCGCTCGGTTTCCTTGCTGCCCAGCGTCGCCGACGGTTCGTCGAAGATGATGAAGGAGGGCCGCCGAACGATCGCCCGCGCGATTTCGATCTCCTGTTGGGTCGCCGTGGCCAGTCCGGCGACGGGACGACGCGGGTCGATGCGGACGCCGAGTTCGCGCAGCGCAACGCTGGCCTGTTCGCACATCGATGAGTAGTCCACGGCGCCGCGACGGGTCGGCATGCGTCCGAGGAAGATGTTCTCCGCAACCGAGAGTTCGGGGATCATCTTGATCTCCTGGTGGATGATCGCCACGCCACGGTTGAGCGCCTCGAGCGGGTCGGACGGCGCATAGGGCAGCGCACCGATCGTCATCGCGCCGCCGTCGGGCCGTTTGATGCCTGCGACGATCGAGCTCAGTGTCGACTTGCCTGCGCCGTTCTCACCGATGAGTCCCGTGACGCGTCCTCGACGAATCGTGAAGTCGACGCCCTTGAGGACGAACACGCCTCCGTACTGCTTGCGCAGCCCGAGCGCGACGAGCTCGTCGGTGGTCGAGGTATCGGGCGCGTCCATGGTTGTTCCCTTTTCCGCGAGGCAGTGGGTCATGTGGTGGGCTATCCCTGCGTGCCGTAGTACTTGGCTTCGCGGGCCTCTGAGACGTTGTCCTTGGTGACGAGCACGGCGTCCTGAATCTGTTGCTTCGGTATGTTGGCCCCGCCGCCGGTGATCGACGTGATGGCATCGCGCACCGCGAGTTGCCCCATGAGATAGGGCTTTTGGCTGATGGTTGCGGTGATCTGCCCCTTCTCGATGGCGTCGTAGGCGGCGGGGAACCCGTCGATCGTCACCATCGGGATGGGCGCGTGGTTGGCGGAGTCGATCGCATTGGCCGCGCCAAGCGCCATGTCGTCGTTCTGGGCGAAGACGGCGTTGAGGTCGGGGTTCGCCGTGAGCACGTTGGCGAAGACGTTCGCGGCGGTGTTCTGGTCCCAGTTGGCACTCGTCGTCGATACGACCTTGACCGGCGGGGTAGCGGTAAGCACCTTGTCGCAGCCCTCGGTGCGTTGCAGCTGTGTCGAGGAGCCGGGCACTCCCTGCACGATCGCGATGTTGCCGCGTCCGTTGATCGTCTTGAGCAGGAAGTCGCAGGCCTGCTGGCCCATCTGGACGCTGTCGCTGCCGATGTAGGTGACGTAGTTTCCTGCGGCGGGCACTTGGTCGATCGCCACCACGGGGACGTTGGCACTGTTGGCCGCACCGAGACTCGCTCCGCCGGAGGCGGCGTCGAGCTGGGCGAAGATGATTGCGCCGACGCCCTGGCTGACCAGGTTCTGCATCTGGCTGACCTGCTGGCTGCTGTTGGAGTTCGCGTTGAGTACGACGAGGTCGTAACCCTGCTTCTTGGCCTCGTCCTCCATGCCCTCGACGGCAGCGGCATAGAACTGGTTGAGGAACGACATCGAAACGCCGATCTTCTTGGAGTCCGGATTGCCCGCCGACGTCGATGTCTCGTCGGTGGTACATCCGGTCAGGGCGAGCGTCGCGCTTGCCGCGAACGCCGTCGCGACGGTGATCCAGCGGGCCCATCTCTTGCCGGAGGCAACGTCCTTGGTCATGTGATCTTTCCCTTCCGTTGATGTTGAGTCGTCCGGCTTGGCATCCGGAAGTCCTTGCGGGACATGGGCTAGAGCGCTGTGTAGCCCCCGTCGACCACGATGTCGGTCGCAGTGCAGTAACTCGCGGATGATGAGAGCAGAAACAGGATCGGTGCGACGATCCCCGAGATCGACGCCACGTTCACTATCGACCCGGAGCCGTGACGCAACATCGCAAGGGCCTCGGCGCGGCACGACACGAACACGCCTGTGACGTTGACGTCGAACAGCCGAGTGAATCGCTCGAGTTCCAAACTCTCGGCCGGCGCGGCGTCGGCGATACCCGCTGCGTTCACCGCCAGCGTGAGGGGCCCGAACGCTGCTTCGGTTGCGGTGACTGCGTCCTCGATGGCGCCTTCGTCGGTGACGCCGGCAGCCACTGTGGTGACGCGCGCGCCGTCTCGCCGCAGGTGCCCCGCGACGGCGTCCAGACCATCGCCGGGAAGGTCGACCAATGCGACGGCGGTGCCGCTTGCCGCCAACGCCTCCGCCACGGCGCGTCCGATCCCGGATCCCGCTCCGGTGACGATTGCAACGTCGTCGCATTCCGACGAGATAACTTGCACGTTTCGCCTCCTCGAGAGCGCCGGTCCCTGAACCAACATCACGCTGAATTGCGAATCTGTGACCCACGTAACTCGGCGATCCAAGTTGAGGGTAGCGCACAGTTGCGAACTTTTACATAGTTTATGGACAAGATGTCCGTAAAACGAGAAAATGACTTCGCGCGCGGCGAAACCTTCTGATACCCGTTTACAGGTATGCTCTGTCCAGAATCCGGGAGGAACGATGGCTGCAGACGACGCCGACGCTGCGGGGATGAGCGTCATCGCGAAGATGATGCGGGTCTTCACGGTGCTCTCGCAGTCGTCGGATCTCACGGTCGCGCAACTCTCCGCAGCGCTCGACGAACCGGCTAGTTCCGTCTACCGGATCATCAGACATCTCGAGGGCATCGGATGGCTCGAGAAGGGTCCGCAACGCGGGCAGTACCGCCTCGGCATCGATCTCGTGGCCATCGCACAGTCCGTCGAGTCCTCGCTCGACATCCGCCAACTGGCGTCGCCCGTGCTGGCTGCGCTGAATGCGCAGACGCAGGAGAGCGCCTACCTGTGCGTGCCCCACGATCGACGTGCCGTGTGCATCGAGCGCGTCGATGGGGCCTTCATCCAGGCCGCCGAGCTTCCGGTCGGCGGCTCCTTGCCGCTTCATCGCGGTGCCGGCTCTCTGGCCATCTTGGCCTTCGAGCCGGATGGCGTCCGACGCGAATACATTGCCGCGCTTTCCAAAGCGGACGCCAACCCGTTCACCGAGGCCGACGTGGTCACGCTGCGCGATCGCATCGACCGTGTGCGGGCATCGGGCGTCGCGCTTTCGGATGGCGATGTGACACCGGGCATTTCCACGGCGGCCGCCCCCGTCTTCGACCACCGCGGCACGGTGATCGGCTCCATCTCGGTGAGCGGTCTGCGGTCACGCGTCGAGGCAAACCGGATCGACTTCGGGACGCTGGTCTCACAGGCCAGCCGCCGCGTTTCGGCCGATCTCGGATACTCGGTGCCAGAGAGTGCGTGACGTGGCCGAGAAGTCGAACCGGGTTCTGAGACATACCCGCGCAGCCATCGAGGAGCTCGCCCGAACGGGTCCGCTCACCACTGCCGACATCGCCCGCGAGCTCGGCATCCCGCGGCCAAGTGCCCATCGCCTGCTCGCCGCCCTCACCCACGAGGGGCTCACCACCCAGGGAACCGACGGCCGCTTTGGCCTGACCACGCAATGGCTGACCTTCGGAGAATCCGCGCTGCGGCTGGCATCCGCGTGGTTCACCCGCGATGACCTACTGGAGCAACTGCGCGACGGTACGGGTCTGACGGTGTTCCTATCGGTGCCGCGGCCGGGACAGACCGTGTGCATTCGGCGCCTCCACGGGCGCAGCTACAACATCCTGGTCCTGCGCCCAGGCGGAAGCCTGCCGTTGTACCTCGGAGGCGTGGGACGCATCACCCTCGCATTCGGAACCGAGGATGCCACAACGTATCTGGCTGATGCACCGTTCGAGCCCGTGACCGAGTACAGCCTCGTCACGCGCGCAGAGCTGGAGGCCGACGTCGCCACCAGCCGCGCCGACGGCGCGACGCTCTCAGATCAGGACGTCACGATGGGTGTCGCCGCGGTGGCCGTACCGGTGTTCGACGGCGGCAAGCTTCTGGCGGCACTCTCGGTGGCCGGCCGAAGGGAGGACGTCGTCGACGACGTGCCGGAGCTTCGCAGTCGACTCTTCGATGCCGCGGCGCAGATCGGCAGCGCACGTCACTGATCGTCGACGCGGCCCGCGCCGAGCATGCCCGCGATGCGGTTGAGGGTGCGCGGAGAGGCGTGCACCTGGTCGGCGACCACCCGGGTTACCCCTGGCACGTCGAGCAATGTGGTGCGCACCAGCCCGGCGTAGGTGACCGCAATCGACGGACACGTTTCGCACACCCCCTCGAAGCGCACGTGCGCAGTGCCGTCCTCGTCGATTTCGGCGCGCATGTCGCCGGCGTGCCCGCGCAGGCGCGGGCGGATCGTCTGAAGCGCCTCGTCGAGGGTCTTCACGCCCGGCTCAATCACGGCTCAGCCCCGCCATCTTGGCATCCAGGTCGATGCCGAGCGCGTCGGCGAAGCTGCGCCCGAAGATGCGTTCCTTGATGTCCGGTGTCAGAGCCGGGTAGCCGTAGCGGTCCTGTAGCTCCTCGGGCATCTCCAGATTTGCCCACAGCTCGATGTAGGCCTGGATGTCCGGCCAGATGAAGCCCTCGGATCCGTACGCCAAACGGTCGGGTCCGATCCGCAGGAGCGCCTGGCCCAAACGATGCAGCATCGGGTACGGCTCGAGAAAGTACTGGTTCAGCCACAGCGGCAACATCAAGTGGATGTTCGGGAAGCGGCCCGCGATGCTGATCGTCTCCTCGACGTACGGGTCGCCCATGTGGTGCAGCCCGAAGTTCAAGTCGGGGAAGTCGTACGCTGCCATCTGAATGTCGTTGGGCCGGAACGCCTCTACCGGGTGCATCCCCAGCGGGTACCCCTTGTGGAACTGCACCATCTTGATCCCGAGCTCCAACGCCTTCTCGTAGAGCGGGTATGCGACGTCGGGGTCGTCCGCTCGCCAGGAATGGTTGCGATCCTGGTAGGTGTAGAACTTGAAGCTGACCGCACCCCACTCGTGCACCTGGCGTTCCATCTCGTGCAGCGCGGTGTCCAGCCCCTGCCAGCTTGGATCGACACCACCGCAGAAGAGCAGGCGTTCGGGGTTCACCTGCGTCAGCTCGTAACAGAGCTTCGCAGGACCGAGCGAGTCCTTCCACGGCCCGAACAGCGGCACGGTCTGCACCATCGCAAAGTCGGTGTCGGAACGCTCGAACAGCTGCTTGTTCGCCCAGTCCGGGTCGACCGGGTTGAAGAAGTCGAGCTTTGGGGCGGGACCGCCCTTGCTCGCCATCAGCTCGTTGAAGCCCGCTTGATTGTGCCGGTGCGCCACGACGTTTCGTCCGTCGGTTCCTGGAGCGATCTGCCGGTCCGTGAAGTCCTGCGTGTGAACCACGCAGTCGAACACCATCATTCCGTCTTTCACCCTGAAGTCCTCCTCGGCTGTTCTCGATCCAGATCCGCTCTCGGCGTCATGACGGGCAGCGTCACGACGCGTTCGCGACCGCATGGTCGTGCGGGTCGGACTTGTGCGACCACATCCGGCGGTACGAGCCGCGCACGAGATCGTCGAGGAGCGCGGGTCCCACCGGAGTCCATCCGAGCTCTTCGCGCGCGAGCGAGGAATCGACCCGGCTGTTGCTCGCAAGTGCGACGTCGACCCAACGCTCCCCGAGCGCAGCGTGCGCTTCGGCGAGGGGCACCGCCCGGGCGGGGACACCCACCAGTTCCCCGATCGCTTCCGCGATCGCGCGCATCTCCAACTCCCCCGACGCGATGTTGTACACACTGCCTGCCGGGGCCGCCTCCAGCGCCAGCGCATAGACGTTGGCGAGATCGGCGAGAAAGACGTTCGCCCAGCGGTTCTCGCCGTCGCCGACGTAGATGCTCTCGCCGGATGAGATTGCGTTGCGGATCAGCAGCGGTAGCTGCTCGGATCCGCCGTCGCCGTAGATCATGGACGGCCGGATGACGATGCTGCGGACACCATCCGATCCTGCCCCGACGACGTGCTCGTCGGAGCGGTATCGCGCCGCGACGACCTCTGCGGGCTCGAATTCGTCGGCTTCGCGATGAACGCGGTCGGATGCCCGCCCCGCGGCGAGGTCGGTGTACACACCTGTTCCGCTAGTGCGGATGTACGTCTTGCCAGTGCCGGACAGCATGGACAGGAACGCAGTAGTCGACGGCGCGTGGTCAGCCGTCGCCGTGTCGATCACCGCGTCGTACCGGTCGGCGTCCACGACGGCGGCGACCGAGTCGAGATCACCGCGGACGGGCGTGATCCCCTGGGCCTGCAACGTCTTGACCGCGACGTCGGAACGCACCAGCCCACTGACGGCGTGACCATCCCGTTGCAGGCGTTGGGCCACTGCCAGTCCGATGTAGCCGGCAGCGCCGGTGATGAGAACGCGCTTGGCGCTCATGTGCTCTCCTCTTCGGTTGTCGTGGCGTACGGCGTGCGGGTGTAGATCCGTACGTCGGGGTCTGTGGCGAGCACGTCGGCGAAGCGCGCGAGCAGCAGTTCGACCGCCGGCGACGCGTCGTGTTCGGCCGCTGCCGTCTCATCCGCGAACAACTCGATGATGACGCGGCTGTGTGCGTCGGCCCCGGGGAACCACTCCCAGGCGGTCGTGCCGGGTTCTGCGGCGGCGGCACCGCGGGCATGGGTCAGCGCGTCGTCCAGCACCGTGATCCGACCCGACCGTGCGCGCAGCGTGACCACCTTTGCGATCGTCACGGCGCCGACGTCCCCTCGGTGGTGGCGTTGCCGCCCGCTCTCCACAGCACGTGCCAGACGTTACTGCTATTCGAACCAGATGTCCATAAATCACGGAACAGGTCGCTGCGTTCAACAGGGCGGCCGAGGAAGTCAACGACGGCGCCCTGACCCGTTTACAACGCCTTCACCTTTGGCTTCCCGGAAATGTGCGCCTCGTACTCGCCGCGCTGCACCCGCCAACACGGCCGACTGGGTCAGGTGGATCGGAACAATCTGACCTGGTCTTCTATGTTTTATGGACATATAGTTCGTTTATCGGTATGTTGCAGTCACGGCGGACGCCAAGTTCGAACGCAAACGGCACAACACCGAGTACAGGAGAACCCGTGGTTCAGGTACAGCCCAGCGTGAGCGAGGAGAAGATCGCCCTCCTCAAGGACCGCGCGAAGTTCGTGCGGACCGAGACGGTCCGACTCGTCGACATTGCGAAGACCGGCCACTATGCGTCCGCGTTCTCGTGCGCGGAGATCTTCGCGGTGCTCTACTACGACATCCTCAACCTCCGCGAGGGCGAGCCCGATTGGCCGGCACGTGACCGGCTCTTGCTCGGCAAGGGGCATGCCGCGGTCGGGCAATACCCACTGCTCGCCGACTGGGGCTTCCTGGACAAGGAGGTCCTCGACGAGTACACCCGCCTCGGCAACCCGTTGGGTGATCACCCGGACATGACCAAGGTCCCCGGGGTCGACTTCTCCTCGGGATCGCTGGGCCACAACCTTTCGGTCGGCCTGGGCATGGCGATCGGCGCCAAGTACGCACCGCAACCCTTCGACGTGTACGTGCTCCTCGGGGACGGGGAGCAAGCCGAAGGGCAGGTCTGGGAGGCCGCCATGGCGGCCTCCCACCACGGGGTCACCAACCTGATCGCGATCGTCGACCGCAATCAGTACTCCCTGGACGGACGCACCGACGACATCAACGCACTCGAGCCGCTGGCAGACAAGTGGACGGCCTTCGGCTGGGAGGTCCACGAGGTCGACGGCCACGACGTGATCGCACTCACCGAGTTGCTGCGATCGATCAAGAACGGTGAGCGAACCAAGCCCGTGGTCGTGATCGCTCACACCATCAAGGGCAAGGGCGTGTCGTTCATGGAATCCGAGTTCGGTTGGCACCTCGGATGGCTCGACGAGCAAGACGAAGCGGACGTAATGAAGGAACTGGAGGGACTCGCGTGACTGCCGATCTGAGCACCGAGAGTGCAATTGGACAGCGGGGAGGATCGTGGCAGCTCACCCAGCTGCTCGATCAGGCCGCCGGATTCCACGTGCTGAGTGACACCCTCGCCGAGCTGACCGAACAAGGCCATCCGATCGTGGTCGGCACCGCTGACCTGAAGTACTCCAATGGACTGGTTCTGTACGCGGAGAAGTATCCGGACCGGTTCATCCAGTTCGGTATCTCCGAGCAGAACATGATTTCCGCAGCGGCCGGGCTGGCCTCGACGGGGCTCCAGCCTTGGGTGGCGACGTTCGCAAGCTTCCTGGCGCTCCTCTGTGCCGAGCAGATGCGCACCGACACCGCGTACACGAATCTCCCGGTTCGCATGGTCGGCCACCACACCGGAGTCACGCTTGGCTTCTATGGCACGTCCCATCACGCCACCGAAGACCTGTCCATCACCCGTTCCATCGCCAACCTGACCGTGCTGGCCCCCGCGGACCCCGCACAACTGCGCGCGATGATCCTGGCGAGCGTAGATGTCCAGGGCCCCATCTACTTTCGGATCGGTCGAGGCCGCGATCCGCAGGTCTACACCAGAGACGATCTCTCGGACTTCGCACTCGGCAAGGCCATCACGCACGGCCAGGGCCGAGATCTGACCATCGTGGCGACTGGATCGATGGTGCACCCCTCGCTCGAGGCAGCGAAGGTGTTGCGCAGTGAGGGACGGTCGGTGGGCGTCATCGACATGCACACCATCAAGCCGTTCGACTCCGAAGCCGTTGCGGCCCTGGCAGGCAACACCGGTGCCGTCCTCACCGTCGAAGAGCACAACGTCATTGGCGGCCTTGGCGCAGCAGTCGCGGAGGTGCTGGCCGAGACGGTGAACTCACCGCGACTGTTCCGGCACGGGATCCCCGACGAGTACGCCCCGGTCGGTCCTCCCACACATCTGTACGCGCACTATCGCCTCGACGCCGCGGGCATCGCGGCGGTCGCCAGGGAAAGACTCGGTTGACCGGCGCCGACGTCGCGAATGGCGTCCAGTTGCACGGACTGATCAACTGATCTGATATCAGATCACCTCTACTATTCGTAGATCACTCGATCTATCGTTGGGTCATGCGATTGAAGGACAGTCCGCCGGAGTCGTTCACCCGGACGGCGCGCAAGGCGCAGATCGTGGGTTGTGCGATCGAGGTGATCGCCGAGGTGGGCTTCGCGCAGGCGTCGATCCGCAAGATCGCCGACCGGGTCGGGATCGCGATGAGCGCCGTGCTCTACCACTTCGGCAACAAAGACAATCTGGTTGATGCGATCGTCGAGGAGATGTACCGCTCGATGATCGCGGGGGTCGTCCTGGCCCTTGACGCCGAAGCAACCGCGGGCGACAGGCTCAACGGCTACATCCGCTCCACCATCGAATACTTCGGCACCCATCGCGTCGCACTGAAGGCGCTGGCCTCGCTCGGAACCAGTTATCAGCCCAGCGACGGGCGCCGGTTCGATGAGCTGGGCCTCAGCCCCGAGATTGCCGAGCAGTTGGCCGTGCTGGATCCCACGGCGATCTTGCAGGCCGGCCAGCGCGACGGCGAGTTCGGCGATTTTCCCGTCGAGTCGATGGGGATTGCGCTGCGCGGCGCCATCAACGCCGTGGTGGAGAAGGTTCTGCGTGAACCCGATTTCGACGCAAGGGGTTACGGCGAAGACCTGGTCGAGATCTTCGGTCGGGCCGTCAGGAGTGCGCGATGAGCACCGTCGCGATCGCCGCGATCGGCAGCCGTGGGGACGTCGCCCCTCTCACCGGCGTCGGGGTGGCCCTGCGAGAGGCTGGCCACCGGGTGGTGGTGGCCGCGTACACGCCGTTCGCCGACCTGATCACCGGGTGCGGGTTGGAGTTTCGCGAACTGCCGGCCGACTTCACCCCGGGTGCCGACCACGCCGACGCTACCTCGCGAGAGACCATCGCTGCGATCTTCACGCCCCGGGGGGTGCGGGATACGGGGCAGTTGATTCTGGATGCGTTGCACGATGTGCCCGCCGACGTTCTGTTGCTCCCGCCCTTGTCGGAGTTGGCTGGCCATCCCCTCGCCGAAGCGAAGGGAATCCCCTCGATCGGCGTGCGCATGCAACCGTTTTCGGCGACCGCCGCCTACCCGCCGACCGTGCTCGGCACGTGGTCGGCTGGCTCCCTCGGTAACCGTGTGGCCGCCGATGCCGGCGCGTGGATGATCGACCGTCTGTATGGCGGGGTCGTCGCCGGTTTCCGCCGCGACCTCGGACTGCCGAAACTCTCCACACGTGCGCTTCGACGTCGGCGCTCAGGCGCGAACTGGCCAATCCTGCACGGCTATTCGCCCATCGTCCTGCCGCGTCCCGCCGACTGGCGGACCGGCCTGGAGGTCGTCGGATATTGGTGGCAGACGCCGACATCTGGATGGCAGCCACCGCAGGCGCTGACCGATTTCCTGGCAGCCGGCCCTGCGCCGGTGTTCATCGGCCTCGGCAGCACCGTGGTCACCGAACGTCGTGCAGAACAACTCGCGGACATCATTGCGGATGGGCTGCGGCAGGCGGGTGTGCGCGGTGTCGTCCAATCCGGTTGGGCCGGTCTCGACGTATCCGGCGACGACGTCCTCACGATCGGCGAGGCACCGCACGACTGGCTCTTCCCGCGAATGGCCGCCGTGGCACACCACTGCGGCGCAGGGACCATCGCCGCCAGCCTGCGCGCAGGCGTCCCCACGATCGCCCTGCCAGGACCCACTGGTGATCAACCCTTCTGGGCTCGGCGGTTACACGAACTCGGAGCCAGCGCCGCACCGATCGCCCAACGCAAACTGACCGCCGACGGGCTCGCCGCCGCCATTCGCACGGCGGTCACCGACCGCCAACTCCGTGACACGACACGACAACTCGCCGGTCGCATCGCCGGTGAAGACGGCGCCGCACGGGTGGTCGCCACCGTCGAGAACCTGCTCCACCAATCCACCCACGAGAGGGAGCGCCATGGCCACCGATGAACTCATGGGAAATGCGCTATTGGCCGGCGCGATCGTCCTCGCCGGTGGTGCCATCGGCGCCGGAGTGGGCGACGGCATGGCCGGCGCGCAACTCATCGCGGGAGTCGCCCGGCAACCCGAGTCACTCTCGCGCCTCTACACCCCGTTCTTCATCACCGTCAGCCTGGTCGAAGCGACCTTCTTCATCAACGTCGCCTTCATGGCGTTGTTCGTCTTCGCCACACCTGGGTCATAAGATGCCGACAGTCCACGGCGGCGGCATCCCCGCGTCGAATGTCGTGCCCGACAATCGGTTCGAGCAGCTCGCCGTGAAGCTGGGCATCGCGGCAGTGAACCGTCTACCGCTTCCGCTGCGCACTCGCGTGCTGCGGGCAACTCGCCGGGCCCGGCCGTCGCGGAGGGTGTCGGCTGGCATAGCCGTGACGGAGGAGACGGTCGGAGGCGTTCCGATCACCTGGTTAGTCCCCGTCGCTTCGCTCGCCCCGGAGCTGACGCGGCAACACGGCGACGGCGTGATCCTGTATCTGCACGGCGGCGCCTATCTGGCCGGACCCGTTTCGCTGCAGTGGAAATGGCTTGCCAAGATCCACCGCGAGACAGGTCTCGCGACGGCGATGGTGCTCTATCGCAAGCCGCCTGGAAACCCGCACCCCGCGGCCCTCGATGACGTGGTCGCGGTAATCCGTTCCTTGTACACCGGCGGTCAGCTTCACGAGGGGCGTTGGGTGCTTGCCGGTGACAGCGCTGGAGGCCACCTCGCACTCGCTGCCGCGCAGCAGTTGCGCGACTCCGGCGGCCCGATGCCCGCCGGGTTGTTGTTGACCGCACCGTTGGTCGACATGGAGTTGGCGCACCCGGATACGGTCGCGGCGATCGACGCCGCAGGCATCAAGCGCGATGAGAGTTTCTGGTGGGCGTTCCGGTTGTACGCCAACGGATTGCCGTTCAGCGATCCGACGCTCTCGCCGATCAACGCTTCGGTCGCCGGACTGCCACCCGTGCACCTGAACGTCGGCACCAGAGACTTCTTCCTTCACGACGTTCGTCGGCTCCGAAACGCTCTACGCGACGCAGGCGTCCCGGTGGACTACATCGAGCAGGACGGCGCCGAGCACGTCTATGCCCTGCGGAGCCGGACCCCTCAGGCCCTCTGGACGGTCGCCGAACAGATTCGATGGCTGCGCGACGTCGTACCTCCCCACACACAACCGGGCTTGATTTAGCTCGCTTCGATGCGTTTCATCAAGGCATGACACCCGACGACGTAGTCACCGAGTTCTGCAAGCTGTGGTCGACACCGAATCTCGATGAGATCACTGGACGATTCACCGAAGACGCCGTTTACCACAACATTCCGATGCCACCCGCCGAGGGCCGCGAGGCCATCAAGGAGTTCATCGCCGGCTTCCTTGCCGCGTTCGACGGCATCGACTTCGCCGTGCATCGTCAGATCAGCCACGGCGATCTGGTGATGAACGAGCGCACCGACACCATGCGACGCAAGGACGGCGGCGAGATCGCCCTGCCGGTGATGGGCGTGTTCGAAGTGCGCGACGGCCAGATCGCTGCGTGGCGCGACTACTTCGACATGGCGACGGTCACGGCCGCGTTCGGTTAGCACGCGACAGCACGATTGATCCACGGCACGCTAAGCGCTGTTGGGCTTCCATGGCAGGACTTCTTCGTTGCGAATCAGCTCGCCGTAATATCCGGGGTTGATCGGTTGAAAGGCCAGATCGAGCAGGGCTACGGCGGCTTGGGCAAGTG